>Ga0265327_10000393_pt1 | contig 82261 bp, 69 predicted proteins | sample 41621metaG_FD_202089 | JGI IMG/M metagenome (GOLD analysis project Ga0265327, IMG submission 202089) | Rhizosphere microbial communities from Carex aquatilis grown in University of Washington, Seatle, WA, United States - 4-16-21 metaG | ecosystem: Host-associated > Plants > Roots > Rhizosphere...
TTTTGAACCTTCACAACAGCAAGCTTCCCGTGTCCGAAACCGAATTCTTCAGCGCTGAAATCCCCTCCGAACTGGCTGGCCTGCGGCTGGACCAGGCCTTGGCCGAGTTGTTTCCCGAATTTTCCCGGGCCAAACTGCAAAGCTGGATCAAAGACGGCCACGCGCTGCTGGACGGCGCGGCCAAAACCCCTAAGCACAAGGTGCTGGGCGGCGAGCAAGTCGAGCTGCGCGCCGAAATCGAAGTGCAAACGGCCTGCCGGCCCGAAGACATCCCGCTGGACATCCTCTACGAGGACGAGGCGCTTTTGATCGTCAACAAGCCGGCCGGGCTGGTCGCGCACCCGGCGGCCGGGCACCGCGACGGCACGCTGCAAAACGCCCTGCTCCACCACGCCCCGCAACTGGCCGGCATCCCCCGCTCAGGCATTGTCCACCGCATCGACAAGGACACGACGGGGCTGCTGATGGTGGCGAAGACCTTGCAGGCGCACAAGTCCCTGGTCGACCAGTTGCAGGCGCGCAGCATCGACCGCGAATACCTGGCGCTGGCGCAAGGCTACCTGACGGCGGGCGGCACCGTGGACGAGCCCATCGGCCGCCACCCGACCGACCGCAAGCGCTTCGCCGTGCGTGAGGACGGCAAGCCCTCGGTGACGCATTACCGTATCAGTGAGCGTCTGCCGGGGCACACCCTGCTGCGCGTCAAGCTGGAGACCGGGCGCACCCACCAGATCCGCGTCCACATGCTGCACATCCGCCATCCCTTGCTGGGCGATCCGGTCTATGGTGGCCGGCTGCGGCTGTTGCCGGGCGGCGACCAGGCGCTCGGGGACATTTTGCGCGGCTTCCGCCGCCAAGCCTTGCATGCGGAAAAGCTCGGGCTGGAGCATCCGGACACAGGCGAATGGTGCGAATGGCGCGTGGACATGCCGCAGGATTTGCAAATCCTGCTCGAAGCCTTGAGGAAAGCCGCGTGAGCCTGCAATGGATCGAAGCCGACTGGCCCGCCCCGCCCGGCGTCCGCGCCGTCAGCACACTGCGGCTGGGCGGCGTAAGCCAGGGTGCCTATGACAGCCTCAACCTGGCCGCCCATGTCGGCGACGCGCCGGCCCGCGTCGCCGCCAACCGCCGCCGGTTGCGCGAAAGCCTGGCACTGCCCGCCGAGCCGTTCTGGCTGAACCAGACGCACGGCCTGGCGGTCGCGCAAGCCCGGCGCGAATCCGGCCTGCCGCCTGAGGCCGACGCTTCGTTCAGCGGCGAAGCCGGCGTGGTCTGCGCGGTGATGACCGCCGACTGCCTGCCGGTGCTGTTCTGCGACCGCGCGGGCACTCAGGTCGCGGCGGCCCACGCCGGCTGGCGCGGCCTGGCCGCGGGCGTGTTGGAAGCGACCTTGGCGGCGCTGGGCGGCGGCGACTGGATGGCTTGGCTGGGGCCTGCCATCGGCCCGCAAGCCTTTGAAGTCGGCCCGCCGGTGCGGCAGGCTTTTTTGGAGCGGCTGGGCGAGGACGGCCAAGCCGCCTTCCGGCAAACCGGCGAAAACCACTGGCTGGCCGACTTGTGCGCGCTGGCCCGCATCCGCTTGGCCCGCGCCGGCGTCAATGAGGTCTACGGCGGCGGCCATTGCACGTATGCCGATCCCGGATGCTTTTTCTCCTACCGCCGCGACGGGCAGACCGGGCGCATGGCGACCTTGATTTGGCGGGAATGATTCACATGCATTTACTTCTCTGGATCATCCTATTTACGCTGATCGGCGGCATCTTGAGCGTCATCGCCGCTTCGTTGTTCCTATTGGTGCCCGACCGCCACCATTCCAGCTTGCTGCCGCACGGCGTCAGCTTCGCGCTGGGCGCGCTGCTCAGCGTAGCGTTCCTCGACCTGCTGCCGCATGCGGTGGAAAACGCCGGGGCGGCGGGGGTCGAGGGCGTGTTCGCCACCGTGCTGGTCGGCATCCTGGTGTTTTTCCTGCTGGAAAAACTGCTGCTGTGGCGGCACTGCCACACCAGCGACTGCGAGGCCCACAACGACCACGAAGAGCACTACCACCAGCCGGCCGGCACCTTGATCGTGGTCGGCGACGGCATCCACAATTTCGTCGACGGCGTGCTGATCGCGGCCGCCTTCCTGACCGACCTGCATCTCGGCATCGTCACCAGCCTGGCCGTCGCCGCGCACGAAATCCCCCAGGAGGTGGGCGATTTCGCGATTCTGTTGCAAAGCGGCTATTCCAGGCCCAAGGCGCTTTTTTATAATATGCTGTCCAGCCTGGGCACGGTGGCGGGCGGCGTGCTGGCCTATTTCGGTCTGGAGAGCGTCCATGCGTCCCTGCCTTATTTCCTGGCGCTGGCCGCGTCCAGCTTCATTTACATCGCCGTGGCCGACCTCATCCCCACCTTGCACAAAAAAACCCACGCCGAGGCGGTCGTGCAGCAGATGGCGCTGATTTTGGCCGGGATCGTGCTGATCGCCGGCGTGCACCACTATGCCGACGAGGCCAGCCCGGCGGCGGGCGGCCCGCAGAGCGCGGTGGCAAGACCCTAGGGCACCTCGAAAAACCTCGCACTTCGACAAGCTCAGTGCGAACGGAGCTTTTAAAATCAACCTTTTCCGTTCGTGCTGAGCTTGTCGAAGGCTCTCCTGAGCGAAGTCGAAGGGCATGAACGGAAAAGGTTTTTCGAGGTGCCCCCTAAGCTTGGGGCAAGGCAAACCTCACGCGAAAGCCGCCTGGCGCGGTTGCCCCGCCGCGCGGCCAAGCAAGCATGCGGGAAAACCGTCGCCTGTGGCATAATGGGTTTGTCGGCAAAACTATAAACCATAACCCCGAGGAGAGTACGTGTAATGAAAGCGTGTGAAAATTGCAGCGCCGCAAGCGACCGCGTGGTCATCGGCGACGACTACAAGCAAAGGTCGATGTGGAATCAACTGGCCGGCGTGCTGCTGGTTTATGTGCCTATCATAACCCTGCCTTTTGTGTTCTTCAGCGCCTGGGTCACTTATACGCATTTGAAATTGGTCGGCGCGAAAAACATCCGTCCGCTGAAGTCGTTTTTCCCCAACCGCGCGAGCCACCGTTACAATCTAAAAACCCAAATCACCATGGAGCCTGGGTATAAATTCAGCCCGACCCAGAGCAAGCTGTATTGGATATTGAACTGCACCTGGTATTGTCCGGTCAGCGTCGGCCTGTTTGAATGGCACGCTTATCTGGTGAAGCTGGTGGAGAACTGGTGGTGCCCGTTCCACCACGACCGCAAGGACACCAACTACCAGGAAGGCGCCATAGACAAATCCTTTTGGCATATCTATCCCGCCGATGTCGTCAAGCTCGACCCGGCTGACCGCGACAACCCGATCTGGAACGCGGCAGCGGCTGAAAAGCCTGCCGGCACGGGCGATTGAAGCCTCCAGCCCCTGGATTCGCCCACCCTCCATGCCGCCCAGCCGCCCAGGCAAGCCCCGCTTGCCTGGGCGGCTAGTTTTTAGCCAATTACTTTTTGCTCTATATTCCATGGAATAAGCATGGGACAATGTAGGCTTGACCGCTTTAATCATCAAACAGGACATCCTCATGAGTACTTACCCCCCGAAAACCTGCGAAATCGACCGTCTATTGCGCCATCCCAAGTTGGTGGAAGCCGCCAAGGCCGGGCTTAAAACCCAGCAGCGCCGCGACGGCATTTATGCCTATCCCGGCGAGGAATTTGAATTGGACGGCGTGGGGTTTGTCGTCACCAGTTTGGAGCGCCGCAGCCTGGGCGAAATGACCGAAGACGATGCCAAGGCCGAAGGCTATCCCAACCTGGAAACCTACCGGGACTTGATTTTGAAAATGCACGCCGGCATGAGTTGGGACGACAATCATTTGGTTTGGGTGCATTCATTCGAGAAAAAAGCCTGAGGATTGCTATTTTCAAAGCCGGCCCAAATTCAACCACTTAAAGGCCGGGTGGCTAGGCTCCGCTGAAAAGTTTAAAATAGCCGCCACACCAAAATCCGGGGGATACGTCCCCCTTACCCACCTTCTGGAGCAAGCCATGCGGCTGTCATCATTGGAAATCTGCGCGGGCGCGGGCGGCCAAGCCTTAGGCCTGGAGCAGGCAGGTTTCGAGCATGCCTGCCTGGTGGAAATCGAGCCGCCGGCCTGCGCGACCTTGCGCCTGAACCGCCCCGGCTGGAACGTGGTCGAAGGCGATTTGCGCGCGTTCGACGGCTGCCCCTACCAGGGCATCGACTTGCTGGCCGGCGGCGTGCCTTGCCCGCCTTTTTCCAGGGCCGGCAAGCAACTCGGCTCCAGCGACGAGCGCGACTTGTTTCCTGAGGCTATCCGCCTGGTGGACGAATGCAGGCCGCGGGCGGTGATGCTGGAAAACGTCCGCGGGCTCCTGGACGCGGTGTTTGGCGACTACCGCGACAAAGTGGAAAAACAACTCAAGCAGCTCGGCTACACGCCGGGCTGGCGGCTGCTCAACGCCTCCGACTACGGGGTTTCCCAGCTTAGGCCCCGGGTGGTGTTCGTCGCGCTGCGCAAGGATCTCGCCGGCCGCTTCGATTGGCCGCAGCCATCGCGCGCCCAGCCGCCCACCGTCGGCGAACGGCTGCACGATTTGATGCGGGCGAACGGCTGGCGCGGTGTGGATCGTTGGCGCGAGCAGGCCAACAGCATCGCCCCCACGCTGGTCGGCGGCTCCAAAAAGCACGGCGGGCCGGATTTAGGCCCGACCCGATCCAAGCGGGCCTGGGCCTCGCTGGGCGTGGACGGAATCGGCCTGGCCGACGACGCGCCGGCCCACGATTTTGTCGGGACGCCCCGGTTGACCGTCCGCATGACGGCGCGCATCCAAGGCTTCCCGGACGAATGGCAGTTCTATGGGCGCAAGACGGCGGCCTACCGCCAAATCGGCAACGCCTTCCCGCCGCCGGTCGCCCGGGCGGTGGCCGCGCAAATCCACCAGGCGCTGGCGGCGCGACGCCTGTTCAAGGTGGCGTGATGGCGTCTTCCGCCCGCTTCGCCGTCGCCCGCAAGGCCTACCATGCGGCGCTGCTGAAAACCGTGCTGACTGTGAACGCGGGCGGCGTCGCCAGCAACGCCGACAAGGACAACCGCGCCAGCGTCGCGATTGCCGCCGGCATCGCCGAATTGCTGGAAGCGGAGACCCAGGCGGAACGGCTGGCCGGGCAGACCTCCGGCAACCGTTTTGAAGACGCCTGCGCGATGTTCGTGCGGGAGACCTTCGCACTGCTCCAGCATCTGCGCCCAGGCTGCTGGGACGTGCACCAAGTCACCGGCCGCAACCGGCTGGAAATCGCCAAGTACGAGCAATTCGCCCATCTCGTCGCGCTGGACGAGGCCGCGCGCGGCAACCCGGCCCTGGCCGCGGCGCTGGGCAGCGACTACACCATCACTCCGGACGTGGTCGTCGTGCGCGAGGCTGAGCCGGATTCGGTCATCAACGCGGGCGAGGTATTGGTGGACGGCCAGGTCGCGCGCCTCGCCAGCCTGCGCAAGGCGAACGGCGGCGGGCCGCTGCTGCATGCCAGCATTTCCTGCAAATGGACGATCCGCAGCGACCGCGCCCAAAACGCCCGCTCCGAAGCCTTGAACCTGATCCGCAACCGCAAGGGCCGGTTGCCGCATGTGGTCGTCGTGACGGCGGAGCCGACGCCGTCGCGGCTGGCCTCCATCGCGCTGGGCACCGGCGACATCGACTGCGTCTACCACTTCGCGCTGCATGAGCTGCAAGAAACCTTGAAGCGCCTGGACATGTCCGACGCCGCCGACATGTTGGCGGTGATGGTCGACGGCAAGCGGCTCAAGGACATTTCCGACCTGCCGCTGGATCTGGCCGTTTAACCTAAAAACGGCAGTTGAGCGTTTAAACGCCGCGGCGTCCGCCAAAGCCTTGGATTATTTTCCCGCCGCCGGCTTGACCGACAGCGGATAGGCCGGCGAGGTACCGATGCCGCGGTCGCGCACAAAAATGTCCCAGGCGTTGTTGGTGTCGCCGGTGTCCAGGTTGCTGGCGAACGACTCGAACAACACGTAACGGCCATCGGCGGACATCACAGGCCGCCGCGAATCCGCGTTGCCTTCCTGCGTATTGGTGGCCACCGACAGTCGGGCGGTCGTGGCGGCGGTGCGGTCGCGCAGATAAACATCCCAGGCATTGTTGTAATCGGCCGCGTCCAGCGTCGCCAGCGAGTCGAACGCCACGTAACGGCCATCGTTGCTGATGACCGGATTATACGAAGCCCCGTCGGACTGCATGCCGCTGACATCCAGCGACACCCGGCTGGTGGTGTTGCTGGTGCGGTCGCGCACGAACACATCGGCGACGCCGTTGCTGTCGGCGGCGGCGAGGTTGGTCGCGTCGGAGGCGAACACCACATAACGCCCGTCGCTGGACAGGGACGGCTGCCAGGAGTCCTTGTTGCCTTGCGCTCCACTCGCGCCGGTGGCGATGGACACGCGGGCCGTGGTGTTACTCGTCCGGTCGCGCACAAACACGTCGAAGACATTATTGGTGTCGCCGGCCACCAGATTGCTGGCATGCGAAATGAAGGCGGCGAACTGCCCGCTGCCGGACAGCCAGGCTTGGCCCGAAGCGTCGTTGCCTTGGACGCCCGCCGCGCCGGTGGCGATGGACACGCGGGTGGTGGTGGCTGTGGCGCGGTCGCGCACGAACACGTCGGCGACGCCGTTGCTGTCGCCGGTGACCAAGTTGGTGGCTTCGGAGGTGAAGGCGACCTTGCTGCCGTCTTGGCTCAAGGCCGGCTTGTAGGAGTCCCCGTTCCCCTGCGCGGTGGCGGGGCCGACCGACACCCGCGTCGTGACCCCCGCCGCCAAGTCGCGGACAAACACATCGGCGGAAAAATTGCTGTCCCCGGCCACCAGGTTGTCGGCGTCGGACGCGAAGGCCACGACCCGCCCGTCGGCGGAGATGACCGGGTTGTACGAAGGCCCGTTGGCCTGCACGCCGCCGGGGCCGACCGACACGCGCTTGGTCTGCTGGGTGACGCGGTCGCGCACAAATACGTCGGCGACGCCGTTGCTGTCGCCGCCGACCAGGTTGGGGGCATCCGATACGAAGGCCAGGTAGCGGCCATCGGCGGACACCGAGGCTTGCGTGGAATCGTCCTTGCCCTGGCTGCCGCTGGCGCTTTTCGACAGCCGCGCAGTGGTGGCTGGGGTTGGCGCGGGGCCGATGAAACGGCCAGCAGCGGTAGGGTTGGCACCCACCGGGATGTTGGTGATCAGGGTGTTATTGGCGGTGTTGAACACCGAGACAGTGTTGCTGTTGTAGTTGGTCACATACAAACGGCTCCCCGTCGGGTTGATATCGACACCTGCGGGAGCGCTGCCCGCGAACAACACGCCGACGACCCCATTGGTGGCGGCGTCGATCACCGTGACGGTATTGTCGTTGCGATTGGAGACATACACGCGGCTGCCGTCCGGCTTGATGGCCAGGTCAAAGGGCGACGGCCCCACCGGCACCGTCGCGACGACGGCATTGCTCGCCGTGTCGATGACCGTCAGGTTATTACTGTTTGTATTAACCACGTACAATAGGGTACCGGCCGGATTGACCTCCATTAAGATTGGGCCGCTGCCGACGGTGATCGGGCTGCCCACGAAGGTATTGGTCGCGGTGTCCAGCACATAGACTTGGTTGGAATCCCCCCTGCCGATATAGGCACGGGTGCCACTCGGATTGACCGCCAAACCCGACGAATTGCCGCCCAGGTTGAGGGTATTGGTCACGGTGTTGCTGGCGGTGTCGATCACCGACACTGTGCCGCTGCCCCAGTTTGCCACATACAGCCGCGTGCCGTCGGGCTTGATGGCGATCTGGCCCGGGTAGCTACCGACCGCGATGTGTTTGATGACGCTGTTGCTCTGCGCATCAATCACCGTGACCGAAGCGCTGGCGTTATTGGCGACATACACGCGGGTGCCGTCGGGTTTGAGCGCGACGCTGTACGGGTTGCCTTGCGCCGGAATGGTCGCCACCGTCTTGTTCGTCGCGGTATCCACCACCGAGACATTGGCGCTGCCCTGATTCGCGATGTAGGCGAACGGCGCGGCCAGCGCGGGCAGGGCTGCCCCGCCGAGCAGCAGCGCCAGGATTGAGGATAATGAAGTCGAGCGTTTCATGACGTTCTCTCCCTAGAAATGAAGATTAGGGTTTGCCCCCAACAGCCTTCCTGAATCAAAAACCGGCGTTATGAGGGCCGTTCCTTGGGCTGCCGACAGCCCAAAGACGGGCCACTGTACGCCCGATCCGATCTATCAATATTGATCTGGATCAAAGAAATGCGGCGACACGCGATATTCTTTTAGAAATATCTTGACACGCCATGCCAGGTTGTGAAGCGGAAAACCCCGCCACGCTTTGTAACCGCATAAACCATCACCGCAATACCGGTAGTGCCGAAACCACCAACACCACCGCCTCGACGATTTCAATACTCGCGCCCAGCGTGTCGCCGGTGCAGCCGCCCAGCCGCCGCAGCATCAGGCGGCGCAGCCACCAGGCCGCGCCCGCCGCAGCCAGCGGTGGCCACGGCCCCAGCAAAGCGGCAGCTCCCAGCAGCGCGGCGCCCGCCGCCAGCCCGGCGGGCAGGCGCGGCAGGTTTTCCACCAGCGGACTGCCCAGTCCTTGCGGGCGGACGTAAGGCGTGGTCAACAGCAACAGCGGGACGAGGCCGCGCCCCAGCAGCGGCGCGCCCAGCAGCGGCAAGACTGCCGCTTGGCCGGGCAATTCCGCCAATGCGGAGAATTTCAGCAGCAGCACCAGCACCACGGTGGCGACCGCCACCGGGCCGGCGCAAGGGTCTTTCATGATGCGCAGGCTGCGTTCCCGGTCGCCGTGCCCGCCGACCCAGGCGTCGGCGCAATCGGCCAGCCCGTCCAGATGCAAGCCGCCGGTCAGCATGGCCCAGGCCGTCAACACCAAGGCTGAGGCCAGCAGCGGGCCGGCCCCGGCCAGCGAGCCGCGCAGCAGCGCCAGCAAAGCCCCCAGCAACAGTCCCACCAGCGGATAAAACACCACCGACCAGCCCAGCGCCTTGGGCGAATAGCGGACGCCGCGCGGAACCGGCAGGCGGGTCAGGAATTGCACGGCCAGGCCGAAGGCATGTAAAAACATCATGGCTCACGCCTGGACATGAGGGAAACCCGGCCGACCGGGTTGCGCGTGGGAGCGCTTTGCCAGCGCGACGTTTCTATCGTGGTTAAAAACCGCTGCCACGGACGCGCCTTCATAAGCCTCCCCGGTGGAAAACCAGCCGGGCCGGGCCGCCGCCTTCCTGGACGACGCGGCTGAGGCAGGCGTAAGGAACCTGGACGCTAAACAGCCGCCCGGCCGGAAAGCCCAGCACCCGCCGCAGCACGGCGCGCAGCACGCCGGCATGGGCCACCAGCAGCCAATGCCCACCGGCCGCGGCGTCCAGCAGGCCGTCCCAGGCGAGCGCGACGCGGCGCTCAAAATCAGGATACTGCTCGCCGCCGGGCGCGGGGTTGTCGAACCGCGAAGGGTCGCGCTGGAAGTCCAGCAGCGGCTCGCCGGCGGATGGGTACACATCGGCCCACGGCCTGCCTTCCCATGCGCCGAAGCCCAGCTCGCGAAAGCGTCCGTCCTGGCGCAGCGGCAGGCCGTGGCGGTGGCCTAAGGCGGCGGCAAAATCCGCGCAGCGCCGCGAGGGCGAGCAAACCACGCCGTCCCAGGCGCAAGCGGGGCTCAAGCCCTCCAGCGCCGCCGCCATCTGCGCCCAGCCGGCTTCGGTCAGCGGCGCGTCATCGTCCGACCCCAGGCAGCGCCCCGGCGCGGCCTCGCCATGGCGCAGCAAGTCGATAGTCGTCGTCATCCCGCGGGTATCCCGGCCTCGGCGAAGGTCGCCATCCCGTTGTGCAGCGCGCAGGCGGCGCGCAGCAGCGGCAAACTCGCCGCCGCGCCGCTGCCTTCGCCCAGGCGCATGGACAAATCCAGCAAGGGCCGCGCGTCCAGCGCCTCCAGCACCAGGCGGTGGCCGGGCTCGGCGGAGCGGTGGCCGAACAACAGCCAATCCCGGCAAGCCGGCTGCAAGCGCACGGCCATCAAGGCCGCCACGCTGCTGATGAAGCCGTCCACCAGCACCGGCAAGCCCAGCGCCGCCGCGTGCAGATAAGCCCCGGCCAGCGCGGCAATCTCAAAACCGCCCAAGCGCCGGAGAATCTCCAAAGGTTGATCCAAGCCGTCGGCATGCAGCGCCAAAGCCCGCCCGACCACCGCCCGCTTGTGGGCCACGCCCGCCGCGTCCAAGCCGGTGCCGGGGCCGGCCAGCGCTTCCGGCCCGGTCTGCAACAACGCGCAGGCCAAGGCGGTGGCGGAACTGGTGTTGCCGATGCCCATCTCGCCGCCGATGAAAATGTCCGCGCCGAAGCCGGCGGCCCGCTGCGCCGCTTCCGCGCCGGCCTGCAAGGCCGCGTGCAATTGGCCTGCCGCCATCGCCGCTTGCCGGGCGAAATTGGCCGTGCCGGCGCCGGCCCTGGCCAAGACCAAGCCCTCGTGTGTTTCCGCAGGCCCGGCCACGCCCACGTCGATCACTTCCAGCCGGGCGTCCAACTGCCGCGCCAGCACGCTGATCGCCGCCCCGCCTTGGAGAAAATTGCGCAGCATCAGCCGCGTGACGGCTTGCGGAAACGCCGAGACGCCTTCCTCGGCGACGCCGTGGTCGGCGGCGAACACGCTGATCCAAGGCCGATCCAGCCTAGGGTCTTCGCGGCGCTGCATCGCGGCGAGCCGCACGGCCAGATCCTCCAGCAGCCCCAAGGAGCCGGGCGGCTTGGTCAACTGGGCTTGGCGCGCTAGCGCGGATTGGCGGAAGGCGGGGCAGGGCGGTTTGATGTCGGGGACAGGCCAATTCATAGGGGACCTTTAAGCGTTTGCGGCAGCCCTGCGACGACCCAGACCACCTGTTCGCAGATCCGGGCCAGATCCTGGTGCAGCCAGCCGGCCTCGTCGATGAAACGGCGAGCCAAGGGATTGGCGGGGACGATGCCCAGTCCCACTTCATTGCTGATCAGGCAGATGCGGCCCGGCAAGCCCGGCAGGCTGTCCAGCAAAGCCGCCCGCTCCTGCCGCAAGCGCTCTTCACCCTCGGCCAGCAGATTGGACAGCCACAGCGTCAGGCAATCGACGATCAGGCAGCGCGTGGGCGCGGCATGGGTCTCCAGCGCGGCGGCCAGCGCGCAAGGCGCTTCGACGGTCAGCCAGCCAGTCGGCCGGTCGGCGCGGTGCCGGGCGATGCGGGCCTGCATTTCTTCATCGCCCGCCCAGCCGGTGGCTATATAGACGACCTCCAGGCCCGACTGCCGGGCCAGGGTCTCGGCATGGCGGCTTTTGCCGGAACGGGCGCCGCCGAGGATGAGGGTACGCAATGATGTGTTCCAAAACTCAGTAGGGCTTAGGCCGGCACCGGGGCCGTCGGCAGGAAGCGCGTGACCCTTGCTTGCAGCAAGCGCACCAGGCTTGGCTCCATGAACGCATATTCGTCAGGAATATCAAGGCAGATGATTCGCTTGTTTGACAGATGGCGCTTGAATTTTGACGAGAGTTTGTTTCGATGCGCCTTCTCCATGACAAAGATGAGATTAGCCCATTCAAGCAGTTCGGGCGTGACCGGGTTTTCCGCATCGTGGTTCAGGCCGGCCGACATGCATTCGATTCCAGGGTGAGTGGAGAACAACTGTTCCGCTGTCGGGCTGCGCAGACGATTTTGGCTACAAATAAACAAAACATGCTTCACAGTGGCGAGACCTATCCTCATCAGCGATTGCCGCCCCACAGACAGGGACGCTCCTGGAGTGACCGAGGGCATGCGCGGAGACGCGCCGATGCTTCCCGACGGGTTTCATAGTCTACGGTATAATCCCTGCCCAGCCCAACACCTGTTCCGATGCATTTTACCGCGCGTCGCACACCCTTTCCCGCTTGAGGTAATCGCTCCCCATGCACGCCCCACTGAACCATTTACTGGCCCAGGCCAACACCGTGATCCTCGGCAAGGAGCGGCAAATCCGCCTGGCCGTCTGCTGCCTGCTGGCGCGCGGGCATTTGTTGATCGAAGACATTCCCGGCGTCGGCAAGACCACGCTGGCGCACACCCTGGCCAACCTGCTCGGCCTGCATTACCAGCGCATCCAGTTCACCAGCGACCTGTTGCCGGCCGATGTGATCGGCTCGTCGATTTTCGACGGGCGGACTCATAGTTTCCGGTTCCAGCCCGGGCCGATTTTCCACCAGATGGTGCTGGCGGACGAAATCAACCGCTCCACGCCCAAGGCCCAAAGCGCCTTGCTGGAAGCCATGGAAGAGCGCCAAGTGACCGTGGAAGGCGAGACCCGGCCCTTGCCCGAGCCCTTCTTCGTCATCGCCACACAGAATCCGCTGACCCAGATCGGCACCTTCCCGCTGCCCGAGTCCCAGCTTGACCGCTTTTTGATGCGCATCGAACTGGGCTACCCGGACAAGCGCTCGGAACGGGCGCTGCTGAAGGGCGAGGAGCGCCAGAGCATGCTGGAAAAACTCCCCGCCTGCCTGGACACCGATTCGCTGAAGGCGATCCAACGGGAGGCGAAGCAAGTCTTCGCGCACGAAAACCTGCTGGATTATTTGCAAGCCTTGATCCGCCACACCCGCGAATCCGGCGTCTACCAGGGCGGGCTGTCGCCGCGCGCCGGGCTGGCGCTGCTCAACGCCTCGCGCGCCTGGGCGTTCATGGACCAGCGCAAGGCGGTGCTGCCGGAGGACGTGCAGGCGGTGCTACCGGCCGTCGCCGGCCACCGCCTGAAACTAGTCTTGAGCGCCGCCACCGACTCGCAGGCGGTGGTCGCGCCGTTGCTGGCGGACGTGGCGATTCCTTAAGCGCCATGGCCGCCCTCAGCCTCCGCGAACGCCTGGATCTCAGCCGTTTTTTCCAAGGCGAAAAACCCGCCCCCGGCCCGATCACGCTCAACCAGCGCCGCATCTTCATCGTGCCCAACAAGCGCGGCCTGGGGCTGGCCTTGCTGCTGCTGGTGCAACTGCTGGCCTCGACCAATTACAACAACAACCTGGGCTTCATCCTGACCTTCTTGATGGGCAGCGTCGCCATGCTCGGCGCGGTGTACGGCGTCCGCAACCTGGCCGGGCTGAGTGTCAGCGTGGGCCGGGCGGAGCCGGTGTTCGCCGGCGATGCGGCGCGCTTCAAGCTGCGCATCGACAACCCCGGCCCGACGCCGCGCATCAGCCTGCGCGCGGGCCTGCGCGACGGCCCGGCGCAAGCGCTGAACATTCTGCCCGGCGAGACCGCGCAAGTCGTTTTGGCCGTGGCGGCGGCGCGGCGCGGCTGGCTGGATCTGCCCACCGTCACCCTCACCACCGCGTTTCCATTGGGGCTGTTCCGCGCCTGGTCGCCGCTTCGGTTCAAAGAGCGGGCGCTGGTCTATCCCCGCCCCGCCTCCGACAGCCTGCCGTTTCCCGCTTCCGCCGGCGGCGACGGCGGGCCGCGCCGCAGCAACGCCGACGACTTCCACGGCTTCCAAAGCTACCAGCCCGGCGACCCGCTGCGGCGTATCCACTGGAAAGGCGTGGCCAAGGGCCAGGGCGTGCATGTCAAAGAATACCGCGGCGAGGAAAGTCTCCAGCTATACCTGGACTGGTCGCACACCCCGGGCCACGACGGCGAGGCCCGCTTAAGCCGGCTCTGCCGCTGGGTGCTGGACGCCGAACAGACCGGCGCGAGCTACGGCCTGCGCCTGCCCGGCACCGAGATCAAACCCGGCTCGGGACAGGCGCATTTGCGGCAGTGCTTGGAGAGTTTGGCGTTGTTTGGGGTGTAGGGGCAGGGCCATTAAGTTAAGCCGTTCGTGGTGAGCCCTTCGGCTACGCTCAGGAGAGCCTTGTCGAACCATGAACGACTTAACTTCCAATCCGCAAGATCAACATTGACTAAATGGCTTCCTGCCTCGACATTGGCGATAGCCGCCAACAAGCGTTCACGGTTGGCGGGCTATTTCAATAGATAAGCGGTTTCATCTTCCGAGCTTTGTTCGGCCTCGCAAACTGAAATTTCTATGACCTTGTGCTGGAATTGAGCTTTCAAGCTTTCCAGAAAACGGTCGTCTAGTTCGTCGGCGTTGAGTTTGTATAAGGTGTACATAGGCTTGCCTGTAAAAAGTAGTGGTCGGGTGCGCGCCGCGCATCTTAACGAACTATTGTATTTTCTGGATTTGTAGGATGTGCCGACGAAGCCTGTCCTGAGCCATGTCGGAGGGGAGGCGCATTGTTCGCGATTGCCTCAGCGCATCTTACGAGCTGAGCCGTGCCGCCAAGTTGCAGACCGCCACAGCATCCATTAGACTGCTTGCAACGCCCGGGAAAAGAGGGGCGTTAGGCATCGTTATTTGTGCTAGCGTTTAATTCAACCCTCAACCGGAGGACAGATGATTGCAAATTGCAGTAGTTTTTATTCGCGGGGCCGCACCGCGCGGCTTGCCACATTCGCCATTGCTTGCGCCGCCGCGTGGTCGGGTAGTGCTGGCGCGCAACCCCAAGAAAACGTGGCGTTTGACGCCTGGGCCGCAGCGGTGACGCCAAATTCCCAGTTTCAATATTCCGCGCTGACCGGTTCCGGCAATACCGTTCTAGCCACGCGGGTGCCGGTGGTCACATCCACCGGGGCTATCGTTTATAAAGATGTCACGCTGTTATTCGCAGCGGACGCCAATGGGGGCCTGACGCTGGCCCCCGGCTACCCGCATGTGGTGGATTCGCCGAACTTGCTAGTGTCCAGCTTCAAGCCAGGTAACTATGTGGGGCCGAGTACGATCTTGAGTGGAAAGGCAAAGATCACCGTGAGTGGCCCTGGCATCACGTCCGGCGGAGTCACCGCCTGGTCTCTTGCCGCGCCAACCGGTGCTGATTATTGCACCTATCCCAGTAGCGCCACCTGGTATGTTGGCTCCATCGCGAGCAATCCTCTGGCCGCGCGGCTCAAGGCGGCTGGCATCACCTCCACAGCATGGTCTTATGGCGTCGGCAACAGTAGGAATAATTGCTATAGCAATTCTGGGGACTGGCAGACTAATACACTAATTGGACTTAGCCAAATTGGGAATACCATCACCATCGTTAGCTTCACCAATAATGGTAAGGATTACGCCGCGCCCCAAGATCAGATCACTTATACTCTCGCGCCATAACCGCCTCGGCAATGCCATAATTAGCCAGCGTAGCCCGGATGGAGCTGCACTCCATCCGGGCTACTGGTTTAGCGTTAAGCTTTTCCGTCAACGCAGGGGAAAGGTATAAGGACTCAAACGTGACTTCACTAAACCCCAGCAACGTGGATTGGCTGGAGCGTCCGGCGTCTATTTCGATGCGCGTCAAGCCAATACTTTCCGGAAACGGTTCGCCAAACGCATTGTCTCCCCGCCTGCCATCGTAGCTGACTATAAACAGAATCCCCTTGGAATTCAATGCCTGTAGCGCATCGACCAATTCGGCATGGCTGATGCCTGAATAATAGCGGGCGTCGCGCTTGCCGCAAACGCCTTGATAGGGCGGATCCAGGTAAACCAGATCGCCGGGCTCCACGGTCTTCAACACCTCCCGATAGTCTAAAGAGCTGAATTCCGTTTTGCCTTGCAACAAACCAGAAACCCCGTGGATGTTGTTGCGCAGGGTGTCCGGGCGGGTGCCTTGCCGCCGTTTGTCCGGGCTTTGGTTGAACAGGCCGCAGGTGTTGTAGCGGACAGAACTTTTGACGCAACGGGCCAGCAGATATAAAAACAGGGGAGGGTCTTGTGTCCGGTTGAATTCGTCCCTGACTTGGTAATAGTGACCTAGCGAGTCGGACTGTTGCTGGTTCCAAAGTTGTTCGTAAAATGCCGCCAAGGCTTCCGGTTGTTCGACGATTTGTTTTAATAGATCAACTAATGGCCGGTTCAAGTCGTTTAGCCAAAACCGCTGGGCTAGACCTTGTGCCGCCGCGGCGATGCTGAGGGCAGCGGAGCCTGCGAAAGGCTCGACCAGACGGTTTATGTCTTTGGCGAAATAGCGCAGGATGGCCGGGGCCAGGTTCCGCTTGCTGCCTTGGTAGGGAATAGGATGCGGAACAGCCTTCATTGCCGACTTTTCACAAGCAGTTTGACTAGGTTTTGCGCGGCGGCAGTCAAGCATCCCAAACTTCAGCCAAAGTCTTCGCATCCAGGATGCGCCCTCCCCAAACTAGCAAGGTTTCCGCATCGGCTTTTGCAACTCGTTGCCGTGTGGCTTCGGATAAAGGGCCAAAGCGGCGCTCTAATAGCAGCAGCAACAGTTCTGCTTCGCCTTCGGTACGCGCTTGTTGATAGTATCGGGTTTGTTTTAAATCAATATCATTGAACTGGAACATGGCTTGAATTTCCTCACGGGTAAATTGCGGCAACTTGTAAACAAGCATCGTTTCCAGCAATTCCAGCCAATCGATTCCATCCTTGGGATTTTGCAGCCGGTGGGCTTGCACCCGGCTGACGATGGCGGGGACTTGTGCTTTTTCGGCCAGAATCAGGGCAATCAGCCAGAGCTTCGGGTTGGGGCTTTCCAGCAGCGGCAATTCGTTGAGGAAAATCCGGTGTAGGTTCGGCAGATTGAGCAGCGGGCCGCTTAAGGCGTCGAGGCGTTCGACCGCCCGCTCAGGATACAACACAATGGCCTGCCAGGGATGGGCGGGCCGGTATTGGCGCAGGTACAGCAGCATTTCGCTGAAAAAGCGCAGGTAAAAGCCGTCGTCGGGTTGGTTTTGCACTTCGATGAAAGCCAGCGGCGCGTCGGGCCGGTCGGCGGGCGGTTCCAACACGCCGTCCAAGCGATAGGCCGTTTGTTTGATTTCCTGCGACACGAAGCGGTAACGGCCAGGTTCCGGCACGGCCAGCCCGGCGAGTTCCAGCGCCAGTGAGGGGTCGGTTTGGAACAGGCGGTAAAACAGGCTGTCGGTTTTCATGGGTGTTTCGGCGCTTCCTTCTGGATTTTATTCCCAATGGACAGGAAGCTGGCGCTTCCGCGGCTTGGGTTCCCAGCCTGGAGGTCGGGAACCCGCGAAAACCCGCCGCTTATTAAGATTACCCCAGCCGCTCCACCATCGCCTTGCCCATCTTCGACGGGGAGTCGACGATGGAAACGCCCGCGGCTTTCATCGCGGCGAATTTGGCGGCGGCGGTGCCTTTGCCGCCGCTGACGATGGCGCCGGCGTGGCCCATGCGTTTGCCGGGCGGGGCGGTGGTGCCTGCGATGTAGCCGACCACGGGCTTGGTGACGTGGGCTTGGATGTATTCGGCCGCCTCTTCCTCGGCGCTGCCGCCGATTTCGCCGACCATGATGATGCCTTTGGTTTGTGGGTCGTTCTGGAACAGTTCCAGCACTTCGATGAAGTCCAGGCCGTGGATCGGGTCGCCGCCGATGCCGACGCAGGTGCTTTGGCCCAGCCCTGCCAATGTGGTCTGGTGGACGGCTTCATAGGTCAAGGTGCCGGAGCGGGAGACGATGCCGATGCTGCCGGGGTTGTGGATGAAGCCGGGCATGATGCCGATCTTGCATTCGCCGGGGGTGATGACGCCGGGGCAGTTGGGGCCGACCAGCAGGCTGCCGGTGGCTTTCAGCGCGGCTTTGGCGCGCAGCATTTGCAGCACGGGGATGCCTTCGGTGATGCAGATGATGAGTTTGATGCCGGCCTCGGCGGCTTCAAGGATGGAGTCGGCGGCGAACGGCGGCGGCACGTAGATCATGCTGGCGGTCGCGCCGGTTTCCTCCACGGCCTGGCGCATGGTGTTGAACACCGGCAGCCCTAAGTGCGTCTGCCCGCCGCGCCCCGGGGTGACGCCGCCGACGAGTTGGGTGCCGTAAGCCAGGCATTGTTCGGAGTGGAAAGTGCCTTGTTTGCCGGTGAAGCCTTGGCAAAGGACTTTGGTGGTTTTGTCGATGAGGATGCTCATGCTGGGGAATCCGATTTTATATAGGTTTTTTCTCGTTCCCACGCGCCGCGTGGGAATGTGATTTAGGCGCGCCGCGCCTACACTCCGCAGCGCGGAGCGAATGGGTTCCCACGCGGCGCGTGGGAACCAGATCATTTAATGTCTAATCAGCCGGGCAGCCTACTTGGCTACCGGGTTTCCCTCGTTCCCTCGTTCCCAAGCTCCGCTTGGGAATGCAGTCTGGCAAGCTCTGCTTGCCGGGGCATCGGATGGCATTGGGAAGCAGAGCTTCCAAGGCTTGGGTTCCCAAGCAGAGCTTGGGAACCAGAACAACGTCTATTGTTCGATTTGCGCAGGCCCATTGGATTGCTTAGGTGCCAGTAGGAACAATTTCGACCCAGCGCCTAGTTATACTTCCAAAACCCAAGATGTTAGGCCCCTCTCTCAGAGTAAAGGTAGCCCCGGCTACAACCGGGTCGTAGATTTCGTGCGGCCAGTACATAAGCACCATGCGGACGGTATATACGACATTGGGTTCAATGTGATCTGGGCCGTCGGCAAATGCAACTCCGCAATACGTTTCCAAGCCGACATTGCCCGGACCCACAATTGCCTCGCGTTGATTGGGGTCGCCAATTACGATGTGGGGGCGATAGCTTAGACCCTTCAACTTCATGTTCAAGTGCGTACGGCCACCTTCGTGCGGCGACAGAAAGGTGAGGTTAGCCTCAATCACTGCGCGATTTGCCATGATGCCTATCTAGCTAGGCAATGGATGCGACCACTTTCTTCGCGGCTTCGTCCAAATCTTCCGCCGGAATGATGGCCAGCCCGCAGTCGGCCAGCAGTTGCCGGCCGGCCGGGGCGTTGGTGCCTTCCAGGCGGACGACGACCGGCACTTTGACGTGGACTTCTTTCACCGCGGCGATGATGCCCTCGGCGATCATGTCGCAGCGGACGATGCCGCCGAAGATGTTGATCAGCACGGCTTTGACGGTGTCGTCGGACAGGATGAGCTTGAACGCTTCGGTGACTTTTTCCCGTGTGGCGCCGCCGCCCACGTCGAGGAAGTTGGCCGGCTCGCCGCCGTGCAGCTTGATGACGTCCATGGTCGCCATCGCCAGACCGGCGCCGTTGACCATGCAGCCGATGCTGCCGTTGAGCGTGATGTAGTTCAGCCCGTGTTCGCTGGCGGCGTTTTCCTTGGCGTCTTCCTGCGCCGGGTCGCGCAACGCGGCGATGTCGGGGTGGGCGTACAAGGCGTTGTCGTCGATGTTGACCTTGCCGTCCAAGGCCAGCAGGCGGCCGTCATCAGTGACGATCAGCGGGTTGATTTCGATCTGGCTGGCGTCTTTGTCCAGGAACAGGCGGTACAGCCCGTGCATCAGCTTGGCCAGCGCGTTGATCTGCGCGCCTTCCAGCCCCATGCCAAAGGCGATTTCGCGGCACTGGTAGTCTTGCAGCCCGGCGGCGGGGTCGATTGTTTGGATCAGGATTTTTTCCGGGGTCTTGGCGGCGACTTCCTCGATGTCCACGCCGCCTTCGCTGGAGGCCATGAACAGTACGCGCTCGCTGGCGCGGTCGACGAGGATGCTCAAATACAGCTCGCGGGCGATGGCGCTGGTCTCTTCGACCAGCACGGCCTGGACGGGCAGGGCCACGCCGCCGGTTTGATAGGTGGCAAGGCTAGTGCCCAGCATGTCTTGGGCGGTTTGCCCGGCGGCCTCGGGGCTGTCGACGAGCTTGACGCCGCCGGCCTTGCCGCGCCCGCCGGCGTGGATCTGGGCTTTGACCACCCAGCCGTTGCCGCCGAGCGCGAGGGCCGCGTCTTTTGCCGCTTGCGGGGAGAAGGCGGGCATACCCTTGGGGGTGGCCACGCCGTATTGGGCGAACAGGCTTTTCGCCTGGTATTCGTGCAGATTCATGGGGTTCCTCGTCTTAAGGTCGCTATTGCCTTCGTGGGCCGCTATTTTAGACGAGTCGGGCGCAAACCGCACCGAAAGGCGGCCGGGGCCTTATGCGGCCTGCGCGGAGCCGGGCGAAGAAAAAGCGGCCTCACGCAACGGCGCGACGACGCCACGCAAAGACATTCGGTGGCATCGCGGGCGTTGCGCCGTTGCGTGAGACTTCTTTTGCCGCCTTCCCGCCGGGGACGAGGCCGCGGCCTTCAGGCGTGGTATTGCGGCAATTTCTTGAATTGTTCGAGCGCTTCTTTGACCTGCGGGCTGACCGCTTCGGTCAATTCGGAGTTTTTGTATATTTTTTTCAGCAGTCCTTCGGCGACCATGGCTTCTTTGATCCATTTCTTGGCGAAGCGGTAGTTGCCGGGGACGGGCGAGACTTCGCCGGTCGCGGGGTTGCGCAGTTGGGCGGCTTTGGCCGCTTCGGCGGCGGCGGGCTTGCCCGCGGCCACGGGTTCGCTTGCGGCCACGGGCGCGGCTGGCGGCGTCGCGGGGGCCGGGACGGCTTCGGCTGGCAGGGTTGGCGCCGACGCGGCGGGGGCGGCTGCCGCCGCTGCGCCCGATTCCAACCCGGATTCGGAAACCGTTTTGAATATCTCGTACAAGAGATAAACCACGAAGATTGATGTCAGGATTGCCAGCAGCTCGGTCATGGAATTCTCCTTAGTTTTTTAGTGGGGGCGAAGGGGCGCGGGAAGGCCGGCCCTGAAAAATCTTACACACCTTAGGACGAATTGGCCAAAATCGCAATATCCTCAAGCAGCGAAGTTTTTCATTCGTGATGGAGGAGGAATCCCCGCAATTGCGTCCTCCGGAACTCGGCGAGGCTCCATTCCTCGGGTAATAGCAGTCCCCGGCATTCCTCCCGGATAACATAAGTCTGCGCCGCCCAGTCGGCCCCGTCGGCGGTGAGGATCTGGACGGATTCGCGGCGGTAAAAGTCGTCTTCAAAGTCGTCCAGCCGCTGTTGGGCTTCGGCGTCCAGTCCGACCAAGAGCAGGCCGTCGACCGCGGCGCCGGGGGCGGGGCAGATGCCCGGATAGCTTTTTCCCCGCAGGCGGTGGCGGGCGTAGCCGTCCAAGCGGGCCGGCTGGGCGGGGAAGGTTCGTCCGGTGACGGTCAGCATGACTTCGGGGAGTTGCAGGGTGCCGTAGGCGAAGAGTTTGCGCATGGGGGAGGTTTCCGGGGTCGGTTTCATCGGGGCAATATACCGCGGAACCCAGGCTGGGCGCTGGCGTTTCCGTCCGCTCGCGGCGGCTGGGCAAGGCCGCCCCGGCGGTCTTGTTTTGGGATTTGTTCCCGGCGGAGGCGCTGAAAAGCCGCGCCGGGCGCTTTTCAACCCTTAAGAATCGCCGGAAAATCAACGACATTATGCCAATTCCCGGCGGATGGCTGGCTTTGGCGCTCCGGATTCAATAAAATCAGGCGTTTGAATTGATTTGTCCGAGGGCAGCCTATTGTCTCTTACCGCCGAGCCGGCCTCTTCCCTGCGCGAGCGCCTAGCTGCCAAGCCGCGTGCCAGCCGCCTCGGCGGCATCGTCAACGGTGGCGTGTTCCTGCTTGTCCTCGCCATGGGCGTGGGCGTTTATTTGACGCCGCTGCAAGCTTGGCTGGCGCAAGGCCAGCTTATTAAAACGCAGTTGGCCTTGTTCGGCCAGGCCGCGCCGGTGGTGTTCACGGCCGCCACCGCCTTGCTCACCGCCGTCGGGGTGCCCCGTTTGTTGCTGTGTTCGCTGGGCGGGCTGGTGTTTGGCTTTGGCTGGGGGCTGGCTTGGACGCAACTGGGCACTTTGCTGGGTTCTTACGCGATTTTCCTGTTTGTGCGCTGGCAGGGCCGGAATTACACCTTGAGCCGCTTTCCCAGGCTGCGCGGTTTTTCACAAAACCTGGAAAGCCGGGGTTTGCTGTCGGTGGTGTTGATCCGGCAATTGCCGCTGAACGGCTTTTACAACACGGTGTTCATCGGGCTGACCCCGGTGGGCCACGGCGAATTCCTGGGGGGCAGCTTGCTGGGTTTCCTGCCTTTAGGATTAACCGCCTGCCTGTTGGGCGCGGGACTCGTCCAGGCGAACTGGCTGGCGGGCGTCCACTATGTCATCTTGGGGCTGGTTTGTTCGGTGGTGTTGGGATTTGCGCTGAACCGCCTGGCCCAGGCGAAATCCGCCGCGAGGGATGATGAGCCTGTTTGACGCGCGGATTTTGTTCCCGGAGGTTTCGCCATGTGCGGCATAGCGGGGGTTTTCCTGCGGCGGCAGGCGGTCGATCCGGCGGCTTTGGCGGCGCTGACGGGCCGGCTGGGGCATCGCGGGCCGGACAGGGTCAAGACGCATGTGGACGGGGCGCTGGGCCTGGGCCACGCGCGGCTGTCGATCATCGACCTTGCAGGCGGCGACCAGCCGCTGTTCGCCGAGGACGGGCGGCTGGCCTTGGTCGCCAATGGCGAGATCTACAATTACATCGAGCTGCGCCAAGAGTTGGAGGCGCTGGGCGCGGTGTTCGCCACCCATTCCGATTGCGAGACGATTCTGCACGCCTACCGCCATTACGGCGAGGGCTTTTTGGACAAGCTCAACGGCATGTTCGCGTTCGCGCTGTACGACAAGCGGGAAGGCCGGCTGTTGCTGGCCCGCGACCGGCTCGGCATCAAGCCGCTGTTTTTTGCGCAAACACCGGCGGGGCTTTATTTCGCCTCCGAACAGAAGGCGCTGTTTCCCCTGCTGCCCGCCGTGCGGGTCAATCCCGACGCCTTGCTGCAATCCTTGGAGACCGGCTTCAACACCGGGGCCGGCACGCTGGTCGCCGGTATCGAGCGGCTGCAGGCCGGCGAGGTGGCGGTGTTCGGCGAGGGCGGGCTGTTGTCCCGCCGCCGCTATTGGTCGCCGTTCGGCATCGCGCTGGAGGATGTCGGCTACGAGGCGGCGGCGGAGCGTTTCGACGGGCTGATGGCCCAGGTCATGACCGAACACATGCGGGCCGACGTGCCGTTCGCGCTGTTCCTGTCCGGCGGCGTCGATTCCTCGGTGGTGTTGGAGTGGCTGCGGCGGGAGGGCGCGCGCGAGCTGGCCTCGTTCACGGTGGCGTTCAAGGACGCGCCCAACCAGGATGATTTGACGGCGGCGCAGACCATCGCCCAGCGGTTTGGCCTGAGGCACCGGGTCGTCGAACTCGACCGGCAGTCCTTGTTCGCACATCTGCCGTTCGCGGTGTGGGCCGCCGACGATTTCATCGTCGACCATGCCATTTTGCCAACCTCTTTGCTGGCGCGGGAAGTGGCGCGCGATTTCAAGGTTGTGTTCAGCGGCGAGGGCGGCGACGAGTTGTTCGCCGGCTATGGGCGTTACCGCCGCACCAAACTACAGCGCTGGCTGGCCAATCTGCGTTCGCCGGGCTCGGGCGGCTTCCGCACGCGCGGGCTGCTGGGCGCTTGGCGCGGGCCGTTGTTGAGTCCGGCCTTGAGGGAGCGCCTGCCCGCCGCGCGGCGCGGCTTCATCGACGCCTGGGTGGCTTCGCCCGCAGCCTGGGGCGACTTGCGGCGTATGCAATACACCGACATGGCCACGGAATTGCCCGACCAGCTTTTGGTGAAAGTGGATCGTATGCTGATGGCCTGGGGCTTGGAAGGGCGCGTGCCGCTGCTGGACCACCGGCTGGTGGAGTTCGCGCTGGCGCTGCCCGATGGGCTCAAGGTGCAAGGCCGCGAAGGCAAGCGCTTTTTGAAGCGCTGGGCGGAGCCGGTTTACGGCGAGGCACTGATCCGCCGGCCCAAGCGCGGCTTCTCGGTGCCGGTCGGCCAGTGCCTTGCAGGCGAAAACTTGCGCCGGCTGGGCGAGGTGCTGCCCCGCCACCCGGCCTTGGCCGGCTTGTTCGAGCCGGCCGGCGTCGCCCGTTTGATCCAGCGGCAGGCGGCGAAGGGCGATGTGGCGGCGATTTTGTGGCCGCTGTTGCAATTTGCCGTCTGGCAGCGCATTTTTATCGAAGGCGGCGGGGCGAGGCCCGAGGTCTTCGCCGACCCAATCGATTTTATCGCCAGCAGCGTCCAGCCATGAACCAGCCCCAGTCTTTCCCCCGCGTCTCCGTGTTGATGTACCACCAAGTCGGCCCGTTCGCCGAGCCCAAGGCGCACCGTTCGTGCTATTGCGACATCGGCGCGTTCCGCGCCCAGATGGCGCTGTTAAAATGGGCCGGCTACCGGGTCATTGGCATGGACGAGGCCTATGCCGCGCTGTTCGAGGGCCGGCCCTTGCCGGGCCGGTCGGTCGTGTTGAGCTTCGACGACGGCTATGAGAATTTCGCCGACCACGCGCTGCCGGTGTTGCAGGAATACGGCTACCCGTCGATCCTGTTCGCGGTGTCCGGCTTGTTGGGCCAGCCCGCGCGCTGGCTGGACGGCGAGGGCGAGAAGCCCGGCCTGCTGTCGGCGGGCCGGCTCGCCGGGCTGCGCGCGGCCCAGGTTGAAATCGGCTCGCACAGCGTCAGCCATCCGCGCCTGAGCCGGCTGGAGCCGGCGCAAGCCTGGCGGGAAATCGCCGACAGCAAGGCGGCGCTGGAGCAGGTGCTGAGCGAGGCCGTGAAGTTTTTCGCCTACCCTTATGGCGATTACAGCCCCGCCGTCCGCGACGCGGTGGCGCGCGCCGGCTACCAGGCCGCGTTGACCTGCAGCCGGGGCGCGGCCAACACCGCGCCCAATCCGTTCGAGATTCCGCGCAAGGCGGTGTCCTATGGCGACAACCTGTTTGGCGTGTTTTGGAAGCTGGCCGTGAAAAACCAACGCAAGGATCGTTATGCCTGAGTTGTATCCGTCTATCCATGTGCTAGGCAGCCGCCAGTTTGGCGGGGCCGACCAGTTTTATGTGCGCCTGCTGCGCGCGCTGCGCGACGCCGGCCAGCCGGTCACCGCCGTCAACCGGGCGGGGATGCCGGTCGCGACGGCCTTGGCCGACGACGGCATCGAGCAAATCCACCTGCCGTTGGCGAATAGCTGGGATGCTTGGACGGTTTGGCGCTTGCGGCGGCTGGTCGAAGACCGCCAGCCCTGCGTCGTGCAGACTTACATGGGCCGGGCCACCCGGTTGACCCGGCTGCCGGCCAAATCCAAGGCCGTGCATGTCGCCCGGCTGGGCGGTTATTACAAGATCGACGGCTATTACCGTCATGCCCATGCCTGGATCGGCAACACCTTGGGGCTGTGCGACTATCTGGTCAAAGCCGGCTTGCCGGCGAGCCAAGTGTTCCACATCGGCAATTTTGTGCCGGAGCCGGTGCCGACCAGCGCCGGAGAAAAGGAGGCGCTGCGGCGGGAATGGGACATTCCGGCGGACGCCTGGGTGCTGTTCACCTTGGGCCGGCTGATCGACATCAAGGGCTTCGACGATTTGCTGGAGGCTTTGGCGCTATTGCCCCGCGAGATCGACGGCAGGCCGGTGGTCTTGCTGGTGGCCGGTGCCGGCCCCTTGGACGCGGAGTTGAAGTCGCTGTCGGCCGAGTTGGGCTTGGCGGGCCGGGTGCGCTGGCTGGGCTGGCAGAATCCGCCCGACGCGTTTTACACGCTGGCCGACGCCTTCGTGTGCCCGTCGCGCAAGGAGGCGCTGGGCAATGTGATCTTGGAAGCCTGGAACCACGGCCTGCCGGTGCTGAGCACGCAAACCCCCGGCGCGCTGGAATTGGTCGAGGAAGGCCGCTCCGGCTTGTTGACCCCGATCCAAGATCCCAAGGCCCTAGCCGCGCGTTTGCGCGAGATGCTCGCGTCCACGCCGGCCGAGCGGGCCGCGCTGGGCGCGGCGGGCTTGGACTATCTGCGCGCCCGGTTTGGCAAAGCCGCCATCGTGGACGCTTATCTTGCCCTGTATGGCCAATTGTTGGCCAAGGCGGGCGTTTGAGTGTGGCCGACCCGTTGATCGACTTCCAGCCGCGAAGCATCCTGGTCATCCGGCTTAGCGCCATCGGCGACATTATCATGGCCTCGGCGTTGATTCCGGCGCTGGCTGAGGCCTGGCCCAAGGCGCGGCTGGCCTGGCTGACCGAGGAGTCCAACGCCTGCTTGTTGCAAGGCCATCCCAGGCTGGACAAAGTGATCGTCTGGCCGCGCCGGCGCTGGCGGCAATTGCGCAAGGAAGGCCGCTATCGGGAACTGTTCGGCGAATTCCGCGCCTTGGCCGGGGAGTTGCGGCAAGCCCGTTTTGATTTGGTGTTGGATCTGCAAGGGCTGTTGAAAAGCGGCGTGTGGGCGTGGCTGGCCGGCGGCAAGGCCCGCATCGGCCTGGGTTCGCGCGAAGGCAGCCAATGGCTGATGACGCGCACCTTGGACACCCGCACCGAAACCCCCAGGATCGGCGGCGAATACCTGAAATTGGCATGCGCGCTGGGGCTGGCCCCTGAGCGCTTCGACATGGACATCCGGCCTACAGCGGACACGGCGCGGCAGGCGGGGGAACTGTTGGCGGCGGCGGGCGTGGACGGGGCTTTCGCCGTGCTGGCCCCGTTCACCACCCGCCCGCAAAAGCATTGGTTTGAAGCGCGCTGGGCGGAATTGGCCTGCCGGCTGGCCGAGGAGCGGGGCATGCGCGCGGTGTTGCTGGGCGGGCAGGGAGACCGGGAAGCCGCGGCGCGGATCGCCGCGGCCGCGCCGGGGCTGGTGGATCTGGCCGGCCGCACCAGCTTGCCCCAATGCGCGGCCATCATCGCGCAAGCCGCGCTGCTGGTGGGCGTGGACACCGGCCTGACCCATCTGGGCACGGCCATGGGGACGCCCACGCTGGCCTTGTTCGGCTCCACGCGGCCTTACCTGGACACCGCCGCGGCGCGCTCGAAAGTCCTTTATGAAGCGCTGCCTTGCTCCCCCTGCAAGCGCCATCCCACGTGTGACGGGCAGTTTGATTGCATGAAACAGCACACAGTGGACAAGATTCTGGCCGAAGCTAAGACACTATTGGAGACCAACCCTTGAAAATTTTGCATGTGGACATGGGCCGCCAACTCGACGGCGGCGCGCGGCAAGTCGCCTATTTGTTGAACGGCGCGGACAAGCTTCCAGGCGAGCATGCGCTGGTTTGCCCCTCGGGGGCGGAAATCCTCGGCGCGCTCAACAACGGGTCGGTGAAAATCCACCGGGTCAAAGCCGCGGAGGAGAAGGGGCTGAGATTCACCGGCAGCCTGCGCAAACTCATCCGCCGCGAAAAGCCGGATTTGCTGCACATCCATGGGCGGCCCGGCGACCGGGCCGCCGTGTGGGCGGGCCTGCTGGAAAAGCAGCAGATGATCTACAGCCGAAGAACCGACGCGGAGCCTTCGCTGACCGAGCGTTACCTCAAGCTGCCGCGCTTCAGCCTGATCATCGCCCTCTCCCAGGGCATCCGCAAGCCGATGCTGGATGTCGGCGTGCCGGCTGAGCGCATCGTCTGCGTGCCCTGCGCGGTGGACGCCGCGCGCTTCAAGCCGGGGCGGCCGCAGCACGAGCATTTCCGCGCCGAATTTGGCCTGCGCGGCGAGGGGCCGGTGCTGGCCATGGTCGCCCAGTTGTCGCAGTCCAAGGGCCACGGGGTGCTCTTCGGGGCGCTGCCGGCCGTGCTGGCGAAAAACTCCGCGGTGCGGGTGCTGGTCTTTGGCCGGGGGCCTGCGAAGGACGCGCTGCAGCGCGAATTGAACCGGCGCGGGCTGGAGCAATATGTGCGCTTCGAGGGCTACCGGCCCGACCTGGAAAACATCCTGCCCCATGTCGACATGCTGATCCATCCGGCTTTCGAGGAAGGCATGGGCGTCAGCCTGCTGGAGGCCGCCGCCTGCGGCGTGCCCATCGTCGCCAGCCGTGTCGGCGGCATCCCGGACATTGTGCAAGACCGCTTCAACGGCTATCTGGTCAAGCCCGGCGACAGCATCAACTTGGCGCGGCATATCCTCGCGCTGCTCGACGACCACGAGCAATTGCTGCAATTCGGGCGCACCGGGCGGGAGATGATGCTGGACAATTTCAGCATCGAGCGGATGCTGGCCGGCCACCGCGACATCTATCGCAACCTTTGAGCCTTCCGCAACCCTTTTAGAGGCGAAGCATTGAAAATCCTGCATGTGGAAATGGGGCGCCATCTGTATGGCGGCGCGCGGCAGGTCGTCTACCTGCTGGACGGTCTTGCGGCATTTCCCGGCGAACACGGCCTGGTTTGCGCGGAGGGCTCGGACATCGCCACCGCCATCCGCAACCCGGCGGTGAAAATCCATCCGCTGAAATCCTCAGGCGACCTGGATCTGGGCTTCATCGAGCGGCTAAGACTGGTGATCCGCGCGGAACAGCCGGATCTGCTGCATATCCACAGCCGCCGCGGCGACATGATGGCGGCCATGGCCGGGCGCTGGGAGAATTTGCCGATGGTGCATAGCCGCCGGGTGGACAATCAGCCCAGCGTGTTCGACTTGCGCGTCAAATTTCCGCTGTTCGACAAGATCGTCACCATTTCCGACGGCATCCGCCAAGTGCTGCTGCAAACCGGCGTGCCGGCGGGGCAGATTATCTGCATTCCCAGCGCGGTGGACACCGGACGCTTCAAGCCCGAGGTCGAGCGGGAAAGCTTTCTGGCGGAATTCGGCCTGCGCGGCGGCGAGCCGATCCTGGCCATGATCGCCCAGTTGATCCCCCGCAAGGGGCATGCGGTGTTTTTCGACGCCCTCCCCCAGGTGTTGGCCCGCCATCCCGACACGCAGGCGCTGATCTTCGGCCGCGGGCCTTTGCAAGACGCGCTGCGCGGCACCGTGCAGGAGCGGGGCTTGGAGCGGCACATCCGCTTCGTCGGCTTCCGCACCGGCATGGAGGCAGTCATTCCCCATGTCGGCCTGGTCGTCCATCCCGCCTTCCGCGAAGGCTTGGGCGTGGCTTTGCTGGAGACCGCCGCGTGCGGCGTGCCCATCGTCGCCTGCCGGGCCGGCGGCATCCCGGAAATTGTCCGCGACGGGGTCAATGGCCGTCTGCTGGAGCCTGGCGACAGCGCCGGCCTGGCGGAGGCCATCAATGCCTTGTTGGACGATCCGGCCCAATTGGCCGCCTACGGCGAGGCGGGCCGGCGGCTCGTGTTGGAGCATTTTTCCATTCCGCGCATGGTCGAGCAGAACCGGCGCGTCTATCTCGAATTGCTGGGTTTGCCGTGAGCCTTCCCTCCGCCGCCGGCCCGGCTTCGGCAAACCTCGCGCAAAGGCGCAAAAAAAAGCGCCTCACGCAACGGCGCGACGCTCGCAACGCCAGCGGACGTGTTGGCGTGGCGCCGTTGCGTGAGACCGCTTTCCCTCAAAGGCCGAATAGCATCATTGCCCTGTCGGCCCCGTCAACCCCCCGACTAGGAGACTGACCCTGTGAACGTCCTCAACACTTTGGAATTTGCCACTTGGGCGCCCGCGCTGTCCGGCGAGGAGTCCGCCGCCTGCACGCGCGCGCTCGAATCCGGGCAGGTCGCGCTGCTGCCGCGCCTGCGCTTTGACCTGGCCGACGACGAGCGGCATTTGCTGTCGCCCCGCTGGGGCGACGGCAAGGCCAAGAACATCAGCTTCGACCCGCAGTCCCGGCAAGTGCGGCACACCTCGGCGCAAGGCGCCGACCAGGAGGCCATCGGCCGCATGATGGGCCGGTTCGCGGACGCCTCGCGGCAGCTTGTCGACAGCTTGTTTCCCGCCTACCGGCAGGGCATCCACTGGGGCTTGACCAGTTACCGCCCGGTCGAGGCGGACGGGCGGGCCAGCTCCAGAAAGAAGGACGACACGCTGATCCATGTCGACGCGTTCGCCTCCCGGCCCACGCAGGGCGAGCGGATACTGCGGGTGTTCTGCAATATCAACCCCGAGGGCAAGCCCCGGGAATGGGAGCTGGGCGAGCCCTTCGCCGACTTGGCGCGGCGGCTGTTGCCGCAAATTTCCAAGCCGGCCCCCGGCTCCGCCTGGCTGTTGAAAACCTTGAAGATCACCAAGGGGCTGCGCAGCGCCTACGACCATTACATGCTGCAATTGCACGACCAGGGCAAGCTGGATGCCGAGTATCAACAGAGCTGCCCGAAGACGCCGGTCAGCCTGCCGTCCGGGGCGACCTGGGTGGTCTACACCGACTTGGTTCCGCACGCGGTGAAGTCCGGCCAATACTTGCTGGAGCAAACCTTTTACCTGCCCGTCGAAGCCATGCAAGAGCCCGAGCGGTCGCCCCTGAGGATCTTGGAGGGACTGCTGGGGAGCAAGATGGCTTGAGGCCTCAGGCCTTGTGCTGGGCGCTTTCGAGACGGGGAGTGCGGACGGTATGCGTCGCTATCATGTGTATGTGATCAACCTGGATCGCTCGGAAGACCGGCTTGCCCAATTCCAGGCGCAGGCCCGGGCGCTGGGGCTGGCGTTTGCCAAGGTGCTGGCAGTGGACGGCAGCCATCCGGAATTTTCTTACCAGCCCGCCAAGGCCGCGCACCGGGCGCCCGGATACAAATATTACCGGCCGCTCGTCGCCGAGGAGGTGGGTTGCCATTTAAGCCATATCAAGGCGCTGGAAACCTTCTTGGCCGATGGCTACGACTATGGCGTGGTGTTGGAGGACGACGCCGTGTTCGCGGACGGCTTCCTCGGCAAATTGAATGGCATCTTGGACCGGCACCGGCAAAACCGGTGCTGGGACGTGTTAAAACTGCACGGCAGCAAAAAGGGCCTGGCGGTGATCGACGTGGTTGCGGAGGATCTGTCGCTGGTCGAGCATTGCTCGATCCCGGGGGGAAGCTTCGGGACGGTGTGGACGCGCCCAGGCGCCCAGCGCTTTCTGCGCGCGCACCACGACCACACCGTCGGCCGGCCCATCGACGTGGACATGCGCTATCCCTGGGAGTTTGACGCGGTCGTCCTCACCGTCAACCCGCCTCTGGTCAGCCACGAAGACACCAGCGGCGGCGCGACGACGACGATCTGCGACCGGCGCACGGCGTTCAAGGCCGACCGCAAGCTGGTCAAAGACAGCCTCAGAAAATGGTCGTTCCAAGCGCGGTTTTTGTGCCGGCGCTTGGCCTACAACATCCGCCGGCACGGCGTGCTCAACGCGTTAGGGTTGGAATGCGGCCTGGCCGTCGATTCCCCCCGGCGCGAACGCGCGGGCTGGTGGCAAACAGGGTACTGACAACAGGGCACGGGACGGGTATGAAATCTAAGCCTCGCCGTTTGGCGATATTTGTGGCGTTTTCCGGCACGGGCGGCGTCGAGCGGGTCGTGCACAACTTATTGCAGGGGCTGGCCGCCTACGACATCGACGTCGATCTGCTGGCCGTGGTCGGCAAAAAAGGCTGGCTGCCGGAGATTCCGTGGCCGAATGTCCGCGTGGTTGACATGAAGGTCAAGCACTCGCAAATGGCGCTGCCCGCCTTGGTGCGCTATTTGCGCCAGGAACGCCCCGATGTGCTGATGGTGGCGAAAGACCGCGCCATCCGCATGGGCGTGATGGCCCGCTGGCTGGCGCGTGTCGACACCCAGTTGGTCGGGCAGTTGCACAACAACATCTCAGGATATTTGGCGACCAAGACGCCGTTGCAGCGCTGGCTGCGCACCGCGCCGATGCGCTGGCTGTTTCCCTTTGTCGATCTGATTGTGTGCGTGTCCGAAGGCGTCGTCGAGGACACGGTCAACATCACCGGGCTGCCCCGCGAGCGCATGGTCGCCATCCGCAACCCCATCATCACGCCCGACATCTATCCCCGGAGCGAGGCGCCGGTCGACCATCCCTGGTTCGCCGACGGCCAGACCATCCCGGTCATCGTCGGCGCGGGCCGGTTGACGCCGGAGAAGGATTTCGCCACCTTGATCCGCGCGTTCGCCCGGGTTCGCCGGCACCAGGAATGCCGGCTGCTGATTCTGGGCGAAGGCACTTTGCGGCAAGAATTGGAACAACTGGCCGCCGAACTCGGGCTGGCCGACGCCGTGTCCCTGGCCGGTTATCAGGCCAACCCCTTCGCCTACATGAAGAAAGCCTCGCTGTTTGTGTTGTCCTCGGCCTGGGAAGGTTCCGGCAATGTGCTAGTCGAAGCCATGGCCTTAGGGATACCCTCGGTGTCCACCGACTGCCCTTACGGGCCTAGCGAAACCCTGGCCGGCGGGAAATTTGGCCCGCTGGTGCCGGTGGGCGACGACGCGGCCTTGGCCCAGGCTATGCTCGACACCCTGAAAAACCCCTTGCCGGCCCCAGTGCTGCAAGAGGCGGTCGCCGACTTCACGGTCGCCTACAGCACCCGGCGGTATTTGGAGGTGTTAGGTTTTGCCGTATAAGCCTGCCGGGCTTTTCCTTATTTTTGCAAGTTGTAGCGTTCATTATGATACAAGCCATTCCAGGTAAACCCCCGGCCAGCCTTGGCCGCCCCCAGGACGCATGGATAGCCTGGGCTGGCCGGATCGGGCTGTTCGCGTTCGCGCTGTTTTACCAGCTCAACCCCACGGTCAGCTATGTCGGCTTGGGATTGATGCTGGTGGTTTTTATCTTGCAATCGGAACACTGGATGCCGATCCTGAAGCGGGATTCCGTCGTCCAGGTTTATCTGGGGCTGGTGGGGTTTATCTTGGGGTATGCGCTGTGGGCCGCGCATGAATTTCCCGAAACGGCCTCGGCGCAATGGGTGGCCGTGGTCGATTGGATGCACTGGCTGGCGTTCATCCCCGTCGCCTGGGTTGTCCGCGAAAACAAAAAACACCTCAATACCTTATTGCTGCTGCTGGTGGTCGGCGTGCTGGTGAGGATTTTAATTCACGTCGAATGGGGTCAAATAGCCAATATATTCCAGTGGCCTAGAATGGGCTTTGGTTTAACCGAAACGGTGTTTGCGCCGCTGGCCGGAATCAGTGCGCTGGGTTTGTTGTTGCTTGCCCCCCGAATAATATCCGGGTATAGCCGGCCATGGTTGGGCTGGATGGTGGGCGGATTGTGGCTGGCCGGCTTGGTGATTATCCTGCAAGCGCTGGTTTTGTCACAGACGCGGGGCGTCTGGCTGGCCGCCGCTATTGCATTTCCCATCGGCCTGGCCGTGCGCTACCAGGACTGGCTGCGCGGCCAGTCGTTCAAATCCGCCAAAACCTTGTCTATCCTGGGTTTGGCGGCATCCATCGCCGGCTTGTTCATACTATTGAACGCCGGCTTCTTTATCCACCGGATACAGTCCGAGCCTATCAAGGCCGATCCGGCGGTGGTCAATACCGTGATCGAAGGCGAGAAAAAAATCATCACGACGACGGCGATCAGCTACCGTCTGATTATGTGGCGCATCGGCGCGGAGAAATGGCTCGAACGCCCCCTGCTGGGCTGGGGGCCGGGCACCAGCGAATACTTGTTGCAACAGTCGGACAATCCGCTGTTGAAGCAGCGTGTGACCTTGCAAGACGGCACGGAATACTCGCCGCACCTGCCCCATTTGCATAGCGTTTATCTGGAAGCGCTGGTGCGCTTCGGCGCGCTGGGGGCGATACTGTTTTTCGCGCTGCCTGTCATGCTGCTGCGCGGGGTGTGGAAAGCCTACTCCCAAGGTGCCGTGCCCTGGGATTATGCTTGTTTTCTGTTGGCCGGCTGGGGATTCACCGCGATACTCTCCGCGTTCGATTTTCAGATTTTCAAATTTGCCTGGCGAAACTATTGTGTGATCTGGGCGGGGCTGAGCTATGCCGTGTATCTTGAAAACCTGCTCCAAGCGCGTGCCGCCGGCATCAATACGCCGGCTGAATACCTAGGAAAATAAGACTGGGCGCGCCTGCCCAAACCGATAGTCCAGGCTTGGCCGGCTGGCCCCATTACCCAATAATCCACACCCCATGAAAAAACCCGCCCCACCCACGCCAAAACATAAAAGCAGCCTCAGCATTTACCGCCGTTTGATCGGTTATGGCATGCCCTATTGGAAAATGTTCATGGTGTCGGTGGTCTCCATGTCGATTTACGCCATGTTAGGGCCGGCTTTCGCCAAACTGATCCAGCCGCTGATCGACGGCAGCTTCATCGAACACGACCCCACGTTCCTGCGCAAAGCGCCGCTGATCCTGCTCGGGCTGTCCTTGATCCGCGGCGTCACCGGGTTTTTGGGCGACTACTGCTCCGGCTGGGTGGGCCGGCGCATCATCGCCGACATGCGCCGCCAGTTGTTCGACCAGTTTTTAAGTCTGCCTTGCGGCTATTACGACCGCGCCTCCTCGGGCGAGTTGCTGTCCAAGCTGCTGTACAACACCGAGCAAGTCGCGCAGGCGATGACCGAGGGCGCGGTGAACTTGATTAAAGACGGCTTGAGCATGGTTGGCCTGACCGCGCTGATGGTGTACGAAAACGTCCAGTTGTCGATGATCTTCCTGATCGTCGGCCCGATCCTGGGCGTCAGCGTGCGCAAAATCACCCAGCGCTTCCGCAAAATCTCGGCGCGCATCCAAGACTCCATGGGCAGCGTCGGCCATGTCGCCCAGGAAATCATCGAGGCCCAGCGCATCGTCAAAGTGTTCAACGGCGCCGACTACGAGCGCGGCAAGTTCGCCCGCGAGAACGAGCACAACCAGCGCCAGCAGATGAAGCTCATCACCACCAACGCGATGAGCGGCTCGGTGATCCAATTGATTTATGTCTCCGGCTTCGCGGCGATTTTGTATGTCGTGTCGCTGGACGAAGTGCGGCAGACCATCACCCCCGGCAGCTTGATCGCCTTCATCGCCGCCATGGCGATGATGCAAAGCCCGATCAAGCGCTTCACCCAGGCCATCGGCATCGTGCAAAAAGGCGTCGCCGCCAGCGAAAGCATTTTCGACATGGTGGATATGGAGCGCGAACGCGACCACGGCAGTCTGGAGCTGGAGCGGGTGGAAGGCCGCATCGAATACCGCGCCGTCAGCCTGGCCTACCAGGAGCGGACCGAAAAAGCGCTGGATAGCGTCAGCCTGCACGTGCCGGCCGGCAAGACTATCGCCCTGGTCGGCCAGTCCGGCAGCGGCAAGACCTCGCTGATCCGCCTGCTGCCTAGGCTGTACGAGGCCACGGAGGGGCAGGTGCTGATCGACGGCCACGACATCCGCGACTTCACCCTGGCCAATTTGCGCAAGCACATCGCCTATGTCGGCCAGGAAGTCACGCTGTTCAACGACACCGTGGCCAACAACATCGCCTACGGCTCACGCGATACCGTGGGCATCGAGGACATCAGAGCCGCGGCCAAGGCCGCGCATGCGCTGGAATTCATCGAAGACCTGCCGCAAGGCTTCGACACCCAGGTCGGCCAGCAGGGCATCGTGCTGTCCGGCGGGCAGCGGCAGCGCATCGCCATCGCCCGCGCTTTGCTTAAAAACGCCCCGATCCTGATCCTCGACGAGGCCACCTCGGCGCTGGACGCCGAATCCGAGCGCTATGTCCAAGACGCGCTGGAAATCTTGATGCAAGGCCGCACCACGCTGATCGTCGCCCACCGGCTGTCCACGATCCAAAACGCCGACCGCATCTATGTCATGCGCGCCGGCCAGATTTTGGAGGCGGGCACCCACGAGGAATTGATGGCGGCGGATTCGTTCTACGCGGAGCTGAACCGGATGCAGTTCAACCATGCCTACGAAGCCTGAAAAATCCTCCCAGCTAAAACCCTGGATACTCTGGACGGCAATGTTCGCGCTGATGGCGCTGATGTTCCATGTCGTCGTCGAAAGCGCCGTGCAATTGTTTTTCGCCCAGCGTTCGGGAATTTGGCGGCAGTTTGAGGAATTCCGCGACAAGGCGCGCAAAGACGGGCTGTCGCTGGAACAATTCGGCCGCAAAGCCGGGCTCGACCCTTACCTGGGCTGGGGCAAAAACGAAGCGCGGCTGCATGAGCCGCCGGCCGGCCCGGCAAAGACGCGCACCTTGCTGTTTGTCGGCGATTCAGTGACCGCCGGGCACGACGTGCAAGGCGGTGTGGAGGACTATCCCGCGCTATTGGCCGCGAAGCTGGGCGGGCAAGGCGTCAAAATCGCCAACCTGGCCGCGCGGGGGTATGGCGTCGATCAAATGTGGCTGAAGCTGTTGACGGCGGCGGGCGGCTACCACCCCGACGCCATTGTCTTCGCCTACATCCCGCATGATTTGATCCGCCCGGCGACGAATTTTAATTTCGGCCTGCCCAAGCCGAAGTTCAGCCTGTCCGGCCCGCGGATTGGGCTTGATTTGGCGGAAGGCATGAGCGATTACATGGCGGAATACGACTCCGCCCGCTCGGCATTCCATTTAAGCGGGTGGTATGCCGGCCATTATTGGGCCAACAAGGAATACTATCTTCCCGGCCTGTTTTCCGGGTACTACGGCCGGCTCTATCAACACATCGGCGACGGCCTGGCGAAGCTGTCCCACGAATGGGGCGTGCCGGTCATCGTCGTCAAGCTGACCAACCAGTACCCGTTTGGCGCGCGTGACAAGCTTATCGCCCTAGCCGCGTCCGGCTTGGTCCACCCGACCGGCTGGGACAAGGCGGATGTGCGTTATGTGGACATGGACGCGTGTGTTTTACCGAAGGGCAAGGCGCAAGGCGTGGACATGGAAAAAGAGTTTGCCCATCATCCGGGGCCAGTGGGGCACCGGTTGTTGGCGGAATGTTTGCAGCCCTCTATCGAAGCGGCTTTGAGCAAGCCTTGAGGTAGGGCGGTGTGGGATCGGTAGGACGTTAGGGCGGGTTAGGCGCGCAAAGCATCACCTGTTTTAACCAGATGTCACGGCGCGCGCCTAACCCGCCCACGGGCTTCGATCAGCACTGCCAAAGCAGCTTTCCGTTATCGCAGGCCGAATTGAGGAAGACATAGCCAATCCCCGTGCCAAGGTTCAGGTTGAAGGGATAAGTGCCGTCTTCCAACTGAAGCAGAAGCCACCAGTCCGTATAGGGGAGCTCTTCGTACTGAATCCAGTACGGGCTGCCACCGATCTTGTTGCCGTGCCAGCTCTCGGAGACGGCATTGCGCTCTGTGGCTGGTAATTTGTCGAGATCGGCTTGACGCACGTAGGCAGCCTCTTCGGCGGGTGCTTCATCGACGGCAAACTCACAAGGAACCTCTGTTCTCCTACCGTCTTGCTCTCGCCACATCTTGAGCGTGTCCGGGTACGGGCCGCGTGAACTGCGGCTTGCGCCTGCCGCCTGGACAATTACGCAGGTTTCTCCCTCGTCGGGGTTCCAGGTCTCCATTGCCCGGTGATCGAAACCAGCGCCTGTCATGAAGACATACGCTACGCGCAGGCTTTCGTCCTCGCGCCACTCCCGAGGGATGACAATCTGACAGACAAACGTCATGGGCTGCCCCGTGCGTCTGCTGAGCGGCAGTAATGGTTCAGCCAGCCATACTGGCTGGCCACCGAACTTGGTTACCGGCTCATCGACAGCGCAGGTGGCTTCGGTGAATGTGAGTCTGGATGCGGTGGGCATTTGTGATGGCTAACGCCTGACTTCGCGGGCTGCCACAGGCAGTCCCGTGGAAGGAAATGTCAGACATGCACGCGCCCCTTCAACTCAGTGACTGATGCAACCCAAGCCTCGTACTCTTCACTTTCCTGCCAAAGTTCGTTTAGCTCCGAGCTTTCAGCAAGGATTCGCTCGATTGCCCTGTGGGCCTTCTGCGCGAGGCTTGGCGATGGTTGCAACTCGTGCTTTTCCACCCACTCGTCAACATTCTCAGAATACGAACCGCGCTCGCCCCAGTTTCCTTGCAGGCGCGCAATGACCTCGATTGCTACGAGAGCCTCGGCTGCTGTGGGAGCCTCGACGTATTCTGCCCCTGTCTCAAGAACAGCATCTATCGCCTTCTCGATAACAGAAAGGTCGTCTGCTTCCTCAAGCCCATACGCCCAATCGCAAGCGTCGTCGTTCCCGAACGAATCTGTGCCCCACGCGCCCATATTCCTCTCCTTATTCGCTAGATTTTACCGATTCAAGGGGGATTGCGCCATGTCCGCTATACAGCCTGCGCAAGGAGATAGTCTATCTCAGATGGATCAGGCAGGTCTAATTTATTGGTTTGCCCAGATGGGTAAACGTGTTTTTGTTTGCCAATCGTCAGTGTTCAAGACCCGCTCAAACTCAACAGGGCCTTGATTTCCTTCGCCTCCTGTTCGCCGATTCCGCCGAGTTTCACCGCCGACAAGTAGATGCGCTCGTCGGGCAGGCCCTGCTCTTGCACGAGATAGCCGCGGATGGATTCGCCGCGCGCGCGGGCCAGGCCGCGCAGATCCAGCTCGCTGACTGTCCATTGGTTCAGCAGTTTGCGCTTGGCGCTGGCTAACAAGTCTCCACTTAAGGACGCGCCGGGTTTCAATCCTTGCAGCTCCTGGGCGTCGGGGTTTTTCCAGCGGTAGAGGTTGGTGAGCAGGCGCTGGTAGTCTTCCTCGGACAGCGCGCCTTCGTCCCATTCGGCGTTTTTGCCTTTGCGGCGGCCAAGTTCGATGAGCTTGGCGTTTCGCAGTTGGCGGGTCAGATCCTGTTCGGCCAAGACCGGGCGGTCCAGGTCTTGGTCGGCCATGCCTTTGATCTCCAGGTTCAAGCCGGGCCGGTTTTTCAGGGCTTTGGCGATGGCGGCCAGTTGATCCTTTTCTTGGGTCGAGAGCGCGGTCGAGCCGGGGTCGAATTTGACCGCTTCCAGTTCTTCGGTGCTGCTTCCCGCCAAACTGCCCAGCAGCGTGAAGGGCGCGGCGAGGGTTTTTCTGAGCAAGCTGCCGGTGGCCTCGCCCAGCAGCCCCCAGATGCTGATGTCGGGGTTGCTGAGGTCGCCGCTGATGGGCAGGCTGATGCCGATCTTGCCGTCGGAGTCTTTGAGCAGGGCGATGGCCATGCGGATGGGCAGGGTGGTGGCGGTGGGGCTGTCCACCTTTTCGCCCAGTTGCAATTGATCCAGCACGAAGCTGTTGTCCGCGGTCAATCGGTTGTTTTCCAGCTTGTAGCGCAGATCCATCGACAGCTTGCCCTTTTCAATGCGGTAGCCGGCGAACTTGGCGGCGTAGGGCGACAGCGTGGTGAGGTTGACGCCGTTGAAATGCATGGTGATGTCGGTGTAGGCCAGGATGCTGAACGGATTGATCTTGCCGAAGAGCTTGACCTGCGAGCCCTGGTTGAGCTTGCCTTCCAGCAGCACGTCGGACTTGGCGTCCTGGCGCGAAGAGAGGCTGCGGATGTTGCCGTTGAGGTCGTGGATCTCGGCGGAAAAGCCGACGGGTTTGATGGTCATGTCGGCGAAATCGGCGTTGCCTTGATGAATGTTGAACGCGCCGATCACCACGGCCGGTGGGTCGTCCCCGGGGCTGGCCGCCGGTGTGGGCTTGGCGGCGGGGGCGGCGGTTTTCTTGGCCGGCGCGGCGGGTTTGGCCTCGATGGCCGGCGGCGCGGGCTTGGCCTCGACCGGCGGGCTGAGGTTTTCGGTGACGTTGAAGCGCTTGTCCGCGTCGATGACCGCCCGGATGTAGGGCTCGGTGGCGGTGATGTCGCGGATGCTCAGGCGTTGCGGGTCGCTTTCGAAAATCAGGCCGCTGAGGCGCAGGCCTTTCCAATTGAGGAATTCACGGTTTTCCTTCTTGTCGTCGGAGTCGAAATTGGCCACGGCCAAGTCGCCGCCGATGCGCAGTTTAGGGCTGGGGACGCTGTCGTAGTCGATGTCGGCGTTCATGTTCGCCATGCCTTTGACGACGCGGATGCGCACCGCTTGATCCAGGTAAGGCTGGAACGGCGGCAGGCTCAGGTCGTCGACATAGAGCTTGAGGTTCGCGGTGGGCGGCGAGAGTTTGACTTGGCCTTCCAGCGCGATGCGCCCGTTGGCGCTGAGGCCGGTGTTCACGCCCAGCCAGAAAGGCTTGGGGGCGGCGGAGTCGAATTGTTTGACCAGCAGGTTCAAGTGCGAGAAATATATGCCCGTCGGCGGGTCTTGGCTGAAATCGCGCAGGACGATGTTGTTGTCGTTCAACTCGACGCGGCCCAGGCGCACTTGCCACGGCGCGGCGGGCGTTTTCGCACCGCTGCTTTTGGTTTGCAAAAAGGCTTTAGGCGCGCCGGCTAGGCCGGTCGAGCCGTCCTGCGCCCGCCAGGCGGCCAGCGCGGTGCCATTGCTTTGGAGCCTGTCGAGTTGGAGGGTTCTTTTCGCCATGTCCAGCGCCAAACCGTCCAAGGCCACGGCGTCCACCCGGTGCAGTCGCGGCTTGCCTTCCCTGTCCACGATGGGCGAGGGGGTTTTCAGTTCGATTTTGCTTAGGCTGAGGCGTTCCAGCGCCAGTTGCCCGCTTGCGCTCATGAAGGCGAAGCCGTTGGCGGCGAGGTCGCCGATTTCCGCCAAGGGCTGGGCGTCCATGCCCAGTTTGATCTGGGCGGCGGCCAGGGATTGGCCTTCGGCGCGCCCGGTTTTCGTCTGGAAGACGAGTCCCTGGGCGGTGAGGGAACGGGCCGCCGCGTTCGGCGCGGGGGTTTTCAACTCGATGTTGTCCAGGCTGAGGCGCTCCAGGTCTAGCCGGCCGGTTTCGGTCATGAAGGCGAAGCCGTTCGCCGCGACGGTGGCGACCTCGGCCAGGGGCCGGGCGTCCTGGTCTAGTTTGAGTTTGGACGCGGCCAGGGCTTGCGCTTTGATGTGCCGGGTTTTTGCGTGGAAGCTGAGGCCCTGCGCGCTGAGGGAGTCGGCCGACAGCGGCGTCGGCGTTTGCAGCGCGGGGGTGTCCAGGCCCAGCGATTGCAACTCGATTTGCTGGGTCTTCTGCTGAAAGCTGAAGCCTTTGGCGGTGATCGAGGGGGCTGAAAAAAACGGCTGGCCGGCCTGTGACAGCTTGAATTGCTGGATCTGCGCCTCGGCGAAGGAAAGATCCAGCTCCGTGTCCTGGGCATAGCGGTATTTGAGGGTCAGGGACAGGGTGCCGCTGTCCACCGTGTAAGGCCAGTCGGCGGCCAGCCAGGTTGCCAACGGCGCGAGTCCCAAGCCGTGCAGCGTGAACTCGCCGGCCAGCGCGGTGGTCGCCAGATGCCAATCGAGTTCGCCGGTCAGCAGTTCCTGGCTTTCCCCTTGCGCGTCGAGTTTGAACCGGGCCGGCGTGTCCGTCGCCGTTCCCAGGTTTTCCAGGCTGGCATTGAAGGCCGAGAAGACTTTCTTGAAGCCCTTGCCTCTGGATTGATCCTCGAAATCCAGCACGCCCTGCTCGATTTTCAAATCCGTCAACAGGAACGGGAAAGCCTTGGACGGCGGCTCGTCGGGCTGCGCGTCGCCGCCCAAAAAGGCGAAATTCGGCTTGCCTTGTTGGTCGAGCAAAATATGGATCGAGGGCTTGACCATTTTGGCCTTGGCAAGCACCAGGGTTTGCGTCCGCAGCGAGGCCCGTCCGTCCACCTCGACGCTGAGTTCGTCGATGCTGGCCAGGTTCTTGCCCTCCGCGCTGTCCAGCGAAAACCCGTCCACCGTCAGCGACAGACGGAAGGGATCGACCGCCGTCCGCCCGGCCTGGAAATGCCCGCCTAGCGTGTTCGACAACCAGGGCCAAAGCTGCGTCTGGACCAGGTACGGCGCGATGACGAAGCCCGCCAGCGCATACGCGCCGGTGGCCGCGCCCAAGGCCGCGCCCAGCAAAATCGCCACCCGCCATGTTCGTGAAAGAGAGGCCATGTTGATGCGTCCCCGATGGGTTTCTGGTTTGATCCGGGCATTCTAGCCTAAGCGGCGGCTGCGCGAATCTTCATCGCGCGCCGGGCGATACCGCCGCGTCCGCTATCCGTATTAAAATCCCGGCTCAATCAATACGGGCGGATGCTTAAAATGAAATCAGTCGAACTGTTCGCCGGGGCGGGCGGGCTTGCGATGGGCGTGTCCTTGGCGGGCTTCGAGTCGCTGGCCGTGGTGGAGTGGAACCGGTGGGCCTGCGACACGATCCGGGAAAACCAGCGCCGCGGCTTTCCTTGGGTGCGGGACTGGCCGCTGTGGGAAGGCGATGTGCGCGAGTTTGATTGGCGCTCGATCCCCGAGGACATCGACCTGTTGGCGGCCGGCCCGCCGTGCCAGCCGTTTTCGATGGGCGGGAAACACCAGGCCTTCGGCGACCGCCGCGACATGTTCCCGGCGACGGTGGAGGTCGTGCGCGCCTTACGCCCGAAAGCCTTCATCATCGAAAACGTGAAAGGGCTGACCCGCGCCAGTTTCGCCGACTATTTCCAGTGCATTCTGCTGCAACTGGAATTTCCCGGGCTGGCCCGCAAGCCGGGCGAACGTTGGGAGGATCATCGCCTTCGGCTGCAAGCGCTGAAGGCTTTGGGCAGGACGGCGGTTTCCGGCTTGCGCTACGCGGTCGCGCCCACGCTGGTGAATGCCGCCGACTATGGCGTGCCGCAAAAGCGGGAGCGGGTGTTCATCGTCGGCTTCCGCACAGATTTGGGTGTGGGCTGGTCTTTCCCGTCTCCGACCCACAGCCTGGACGCCCTGCTGCATGCGCAATGGGTGGACGGGCGGTATTGGGAGCGCCACGGCATCGCTAAATCCCGGCGTCCCGCCCTGCCGGCCCGATGGGCGGCCCGAGTCCGCACGCTGGCCGCCGCGCCGCCGCCCCCGGAAAAGCCCTGGCTCACCGTCCGCGACGCCTTGGCGGGCCTGCCCGACCCGCGTTCGCGCGAGGCCCAGGGGTTTTTGAACCACGAGTTCCAAGACGGCGCGCGGGTTTATCCGGGGCATACCGGCAGCCCGGTGGATCTGCCGGCCAAGACGCTGAAAGCCGGCGACCATGGCGTGCCGGGCGGTGAAAACATGATGGTGTTGGAAAATGGCGAAGTCCGTTATTTTACGGTCAGGGAGTCGGCGCGGCTGCAAACCTTTCCCGACGATTATGTGTTCCATGGCTCGTGGACGGAGACCATGCGCCAACTCGGCAATGCCGTGCCGGTGGTGGCCTTAGGACGGCGGGTCGCGGCGTCCGTCGCCGAGCGCCTGGTCGCGTGCGGACTGCGCAATTTGCCCGATGCGGACAGCAAAAGGAATGCAGCTTGATGGATGCGAAAATGATCCCTTTCAATCCGCTCGACAAACGCCATTTAGGTGAAAGCGTCGGGCAGGCCATGCTACGCCAACCCGTCACGCCTATGGCGGAACTGGGAAGTTTTGAAGGCGCAGGAATTTACGCCATTTATTACAGCGGGGAATTTCCCGCTTATGCCGCCATTGCCGAACGCAATAGGGATGGCAATTTTGGCGGGCCGATCTACGTGGGCAAGGCTGTTCCTAAGGGAGCGAGAAAAGGAGGCGATCTTGAGGCGAGTTCGGGGAAAGTCTTGTTTAGCCGCTTAATGCAGCACAAACGCAGCATTGAAGAAGCCTCAAACCTGCTGGTCGAAGACTTTCATTGCCGCTATCTGGTCGTTGATGATATTTGGATACCGCTCGGCGAGTCGCTGCTCATTGCCAAATTCGATCCTCTATGGAACAAGCTCATTGATGGGTTTGGCAACCACGATCCGGGCAAAGGCCGCCATGCGGGCCTTAGACCGCGCTGGGATGTGCTCCATCCAGAGGCCGCACATGGGCGGATAGTTGCCAACCACGCCAAGAAACTGCGGATCAAATCATCGACGAGGCGATAAGCTACTTGCGCGACAATCCACCCCCTGATGGCGGGTGGCTTCCTTTCTGAAGCTCTGCACACTAGTCAAAAAAGCACCGCCGGGGCTTTTCCGGCGGTGCCATGAGGGCTTGGGGCGTCAGGCCGACTTAACTGCCGACGACGCTGAAGCCTTCCGGGCCGGGCTGGGCGCCGAACGGCGCGACCACCGCCTTGGGCGCGACAAACGCCGGCGCGCCGGCGCGGCGCAGAGTCACCGGCGTGGTGGTTTCGATGTAGCCGATATAGCCATAGCCGTTGGTCACCCTCGGCACCGCGCTCAACCGGAACTGGTAGGCGCAGGTGGACGATGGAAACTTGACTGGTGCCACCGGGCAATCCACCGTCATGTCGGCCACACCGGACCAATTGCCGCCGGGATAAGCGCCCACGCCCGCCGGCAGCAGGTTGACCGGCGGCGTCCCCGACAGTCCGTACAAGGCTTGCAGCGAGTAACTCAGCAAATTGCCCTCCGGGTCGAAGGCGCGGAAGCGGACTTGCACCGGGTCGGGGGTTTCCTTGATCTCCACGATGGAGCAGGGCGTGGCGGCCACGCCTTGATAGCGGATTTCATAGATCTGCAATTGCGGCAGCGCGTTGTCGATGAACAGTTGCAAAGACTGCGCGGGCGCGGCCACCACCGCCCCTGCCGCGTTGTAGAACTGGATCTGGAACTCATGCAGCCCGTTGGCGGTGGGCGGCTCGCCGGCGTTGCCGGTGGTGTTCCACTGGAACAATAAATCCTTGGTCGAATAAACCAGCGCCGGGTCTCTTAACTCATAGTGGTCATTGGCGTCCGGCCCGAAATAATCGAGCGCGAAATCGCTGCCATTCCAGCGGTAGTTGAGCCAAGTCCTCCGCAACGGCGCGAAAGCCCCGCTGTCGCCGACGCGATGCAGAACGCTGTAGCGCCTGGCCCCGGCGGCCCAAAGACCGGCCACGGTCGAGTGGTTGTAAATGAGGTTCAAGACTCCGCCGAAGGCCGCGTGGTCCACGGAGGGAATCTGGCCGGGGGCTGTGGTGGCCCGGCCGCCGCTGATCGCGCTGAAGGGGATCAGACCCACGCCGCCGACCACAGGGCCTGCCGTGCCGGCAGGATAAGCCGTGTCCGGCGCGGTCGACAGGTAAGCCGTGTGCAGCCCCGCGAAGCTTGTGAAAAATCCCGGCGGGAAATCCGTCACGAAGGGCGGGGTGGTCGACGCCACCCGCAAGCCGAAGCGCACATAAGGCAGCGTCGCCGCCCCCAAGGCCGCGAGGCCGATCTCGGACAGCGGAATGCGCAATTCCCAAATACGATGCGGAACAGGCGAGAGGGGCGTGGCCGAAAAGCCTTGCTGGGCCAGCGCCGGGCTGGGCGTGGACAGTATCCCCGTCCAAGCGCCCGGCCCCAGATAAAACTGCCGCGCGATCCGGATCGGCAGGGCCGGGTAGATCGCATAGTGGACGTCGAAATTCGGCGTGATGCTGCCGCTGCGGTCGACGTCGAAACTGAGCCAGAAATAATCGCCGACGCCGGGGCTGTTGCCGGTGTCGTTGACCAGGTCGATGGCCAGATAAAGGAAGTTGGCGTCGTTTTTGAAGAAAATAACGCCGCCCGGCATCGGCAGGCTGCCTGCGCCGGCCCATTCGCCGGGTGTGAAGGAGCCGGAAATCGACGGGGCGGCGCTTGCCCAGGTGCTTGTCACGGTAGCCATGCGGAACTCCTTGTTGGTATCAATGAGCGGATAAGCAATCCTGCGAAGAAGCCCGAGCCATGGCGGGTGCCGCCGGGATTGTCCTGATGACGATGGTTCACGAGGCGGAATCTCGAACGCGGCCCACGGGGAAGCGCGGACAGACGATACCCCCCTGAGATTCCGGGGTAGAACAATGCGCAAAAACGCAGCCCTTGTCAAGGCAGTGGATATTGCGCGGCCTTCCGTCCCCCGCGCGGGGAAATGACGGCCCGCCTCGCTTCGCGGCAGGATACATATTAAGATGGAACGGCACTCCCGCGCCGTCCAACACCCGCCACGCCGCCATGAACCTGTCCGCTTCGCTGCCTTCCCCGGCCCGCCGCCTCGCCGAGGCCATCCTCTCCGCCGGCGGGCGGGCCGTGCTGGTCGGCGGGGCGGTGCGCGACCATTTGCTCGGCCTGCCTCCTAAGGATTTCGACATCGAAGCCTATGGCTTGTCGGCGGAAGCATTGCAAACCGCTTTGGAGCCGGTCGCCAAAGTCCACGCGGTGGGCAAGTCGTTTGGCGTGCTGAAGACGAGGATAGCCGGCATGGAGATCGATGTGTCCTTGCCGCGCCGGGAACGGAAGGTCGGCCAGGGCCACCGCGGCTTCGCGGTCGACTACGACCCGTCCATGCCCTTCGCCGAGGCCGCGTCCCGGCGCGATTTCACGATCAACGCCATCGGCGTGGATATAGGCAGCGGCGAAATCCTCGACCCTTGGGGCGGGCGGGCCGACCTGGAGGCCGGCCTGATCCGCCATGTCTCCGACGCGTTCGACGAAGATCCTTTGCGGGTGCTGCGCGCCTGCCAGTTCTCCGCCCGTTTCGGCTTTCCCATCGCCGCCGAGACCTTGCAAAAATGCCGCTCGCTGCAAGCCGAGCTGGCCACGCTGTCCACCGAGCGGATCTGGGAGGAATTCAAAAAACTGCTGCTGAAATCGCCCCAACCCTCGCTAGGCCTCTTGAGCCTGGAGGCCACCGGGGCGCTGGCCCTGTTTCCAGAATTGGCGGTCTTGCGCGGCGCGCGGCACAATCCGTCAATCCACCCTGAAGGCGATGTGTGGACGCACAACAACTTGGTGCTCGACGCCTGTGCCCGGCTGTGCCGCGACGACGCGCTGGAGGAGAAGGACGCCGTGGCGCTGCTGCTGGCCAGCTTGTGCCACGACCTCGGCAAACCGGCCACGGCCCAGTTGGTCGAGGGCGTTTGGCGCAACCCCGGCCACGAGCCGGCCGGGGAAGCGCCGGCCAGAAGCCTGCTGGCGCGGATCGGCTGCCCGCCGTCGCTGGTCGAGCGCGTCGTCCCGCTGGTGCGTGAGCAGGGCCAGCCTTACCGGCTTTGGCGGCAAAACGCCGCCGAGCCGGTCGCCGACGGCGTCATCCGCCGGCTGGCCCTGCGCGCGCCTATGCGGGCGCTGTGCCGGCTGGCCTTGGCGGACTTCCAAGGCCGCGCGGCGGCGGACGCGGCCGGCCCTTGTCCGGCGGCGGACTGGCTGCGGGCGCGGGCGCAAGCGCTGGGCGTGCTGGAACACGCGCCCAAGCCGCTGCTGCAAGGCCGCGACGCGCAGGCTCTGGGCGTGAAGCCCGGCCCGGCGATGGGCGAGTTGTTGAAAGCGGCGTTCGAGGCTCAGCTTGACGGCGAATTTGGCGATTTGCCGGGCGCGGTGGCCTGGGCGCAAGCCCGCCTATCCGCGACGCCGGGTTAAAATGCTGTTTTCAAAAACGCGCAGCGCCCGTCCGCATGAACAATTTCCCCCAAGACACCATCGCCGCCATTGCCACGCCGCCGGGCCGGGGCGGCGTCGGCGTGGTCCGCGTGTCCGGCCCCGGCACCGCCGCCCTCGCCAAAGCCGTGCTAGGCAAGGATTTGCAGCCCCGCCGCGCCTATTTCCTGCCCTTCCTCGACGCTGACGGTTCGGTGCTGGACAGCGGCCTGGCGCTGTATTTCCCCGGCCCGCGCTCGTTCACCGGCGAAGACGTGCTGGAACTGCACGGCCACGGCAGCCCGGTGGTGCTGGATTTGCTGCTGCGCCGCCTGTTGGCGCTGGGTGCGCGGCTGGCCCGGCCCGGCGAGTTTTCCGAGCGCGCGTTTCTGAACGGCAAGATCGACCTGGCCCAGGCCGAGGCCATCGCCGACCTGATCGACAGCGGCACCGAGCAGGCCGCCCGCTCGGCGCAGCGTTCCTTGCAAGGCGAGTTTTCCCGGCTGGTGGACGCGTTGGTGGAGGAGTTGATCCAATTGCGGCTGTACGTGGAAGCCGCCATCGACTTCACCGACGAGGACATCGACTTCCTCGGCGAGGGCGAGATCGCCGCCAAGCTGGCCGGCCTGTCGGGTCGGCTGGAGCAGATCCGGCACACCGCCAAGCAAGGCTGCGTGCTGCGCGACGGCCTGACCGTGGTCATCGCCGGCCGGCCCAACGCCGGCAAGTCCAGCCTGCTGAACAGCCTGGCCGGGCGCGAGGCGGCCATCGTCACCGAGATCGCCGGCACGACCCGGGATCTGCTGCGCGAACACATCCAGATCGACGGCATGCCGCTGCACATCGTCGATACGGCGGGTTTGCGCGAAGGCGCGGACGCGGTCGAGCGCGAAGGCATCCGCCGGGCGCGGGAAGCCATCGGCAAGGCCGACCTGGTGCTGTTGATGATGGACGACCGCGAGCCTGAAGCGGACGAGGATTGGCTGGCCGACGTGCCGGCCCGCCTGCCGGTGGCGCGCGTCCGCAACAAGATCGACCTGACCGGCCGGCCGGCCGGGGCGAGCCAGACCGAGGCCGGCTGGACGGTCAGCCTGTCGGTGAAAACCGGCGCGGGCCTGGAAGCGCTGCGCCAGCATCTGAAGCAATGCGCCGGTTACGACAGCGGTGCCGGGGCGGTGTTCATCGCCCGCCGTCGGCATTTGGACGCCCTGGCCCGCGCCCATGAAGCCGTCGCCAGCGGCCTGCGCCAACTGCAAGGCGCGCGCGCGCCGGAGCTGCTGGCCGAGGATCTGCGCCTGGCCCAGCAAGCGCTGTCCGAAATCACCGGCGCGTTCAGCAGCGATGACTTGCTGGGCCGGATATTCGGGAGTTTCTGCATTGGAAAATAGCCAGGCCACCCTCCACACCCGGGGCATCCCGCCGCTCCAGCGCAGGGGCCAGCGGCGCCCCGGGCTTGGCTTGGCGGAAAACCTGCCGGAGAACTTGGCGGCCACGAGCGGAACAGGTTGATTTTCTTTGAACCCTTCGGCCTGAGCTTGTCAAAGGGCGGGTTTTTTCGAAGCGGCCTATTGGCGATACGGCCTGGAAACCAGCGGACTAATTCCTCAATTGGGCGTTTCGATCTTGATTGGTTGTCCCGCCTTTTTGTCGAGCCGTATTATACGCGCTTCCAATGCCGCTATGATTTTGTCGACGGGCCCCGTTGCTGTCATGTAATGCGGATGCGAAGCGTCCGCCGCGATATAAGCCTCGCGGGCGGCTTTCAGATGGCTCAAGGCAGATGCCGGCGCCCCCCGGCTTTCATCCAAAATAGCCAGCTTTGCCTCAGCCATGCCCAAGCCGGTTAGCCATTCAGTATTTTTTGGACGCTTGCCGGCCAATTTCTTCGCTTGTAATAAAGCGCCGCCATACGCTTGTTCCGCGCCGGCCATGTCGCCACGGGCCTGCTTGAGATCGCCGACTCGTGAGAGCAGTATGGCTAGGTTTTCCGCGGCCTCGGCGTTGTCGGCGCTCCGCGCGGCCACGCCATCCGCTAGACGGGCCGCATTTTCCATGGCGGTTAGAGCAAGCGCTGATTTCCCTTGGGCATCCCGAAGATCCCCTATTCGCCCATAGGTGAGGGTAAGGTCGGCTTGCCACTCCAGATTCTGTGGCTGGCTTGCCGCAAGTTTCGTCCTGATCGACAATATGCGCTGAAGCTCGGCGGACGCGGCCTGGAAATTGTTTTTCGACAAATCAATGTCGCTTAATCGTTCGCGGACTGTCGCGATCCCCTTTTGCCAATCCGGTTGTGACGGTGCGGCCTTGGCAATGGCCTCGAACGTGTCCAAGGCTTCCTGGTAATATTCTTTTGCTTTCGCGGCGTTCTGCTGGTTTATCCAGAACACATCGCCGATTCCCTCTTGGGCGATTGCCAATTCGTTTTTAAGCTCCAGATTTTGAGGTTGCTGGACACTGAGGTCTCGCCGCAACCGCATTGATTCTTCCAAGGCGGTGATGGCTCCAGACGAATCCTGCAGTTTAATCTTGGCGCTTCCCAAACGTTCCAACTGAGTGGCGATATTCCTCTTGAGTTCAAAATCATTGTAAGATTCACTGGCAAGTTCCCGGCTGAGTGCGAGCGCCGCTTCATACGACCTGACGCCCGCGCTTATCTCGCCTTGCGAAACTGCCAGGTCGCCAAGGCTCTCATGGCTGAGAGCCAGATCCTGCCGCCATTGCGAATCTTTTGGAAATTTGGCGACCATCTGCCCACGTAGTTCCTCCGACGACATTAGATACTTTTTTGCTTCCGAGACATTGCCGTCGGCGAGCGCTATCTTGCCCATCCGGTCGTTACTCACCACCAGATCGCGGGCAGCTTCGATATTCTCAGGGGCGAGCCTGCTCCGATGCTGGTCGATCTTCAGGGCTTCCGCATAAGCCGTTTGGGCCGCTTTGACATCGCCCTTTCTTTCAAGCAAATCGCCCATCTTCGTTGTGATGACAGACAGGTCGCGTTGCCAGTCATGGTCGGACAGGTCTTGGCGCGCTATTGCCTCGGTGATTTGATACGACTCCTGGTAGTTTTTATAGGCAGTCTCAGAAGCGCCTTGCTGGACATTGACATCACCTATGCGATCAAGCATCACTGCCAGGTCGCGCCGCCAGTGGATGTCATCCGGATACTTTTCCACCAGCCGCCGGTCAAGGGCCATCCCTTCTCCATACATTGCCAAAGCCTCGGATTCGTTTCCCAACCTGCCCAAAAGGTCGCCGACATGCTGGTAGCTCACAGAGAGGCTGTGCATTGAAGAGGCGTCTTCTGTCCGCTCCACTGCGGTTTTTTGGATGTCAAGGGCCTCCTTTTCCAAGCCGGCCGCATTGTTCAGATCACCGCGGTCCGCCTGAAGATCGCCAAGCTGGGACAGGCTTGAGGCGAGGTCACTTCGTAGATCCGGACGGTTCGGATGGGCGGCCGCCAGTTTCCGGTCGATCTGAACCGCTTTCTTGAGCGCCTCTGACGCGGCGCCGAGATCGCCCATGCGGCGTTTCACCTCTGCCAGGCGGGTCTCGGTGATGGATAAGTCGCGTTGCAGTTCAATGTGGTCTGGCAATCCCTCGGCAAGAATCTGATCCACCATCTCGCCCGCCTCGAAGGCGGCAAGCGCTTCTTTTAAGTTTCCTTGGGCCAACAGGGTTTCGCCTTGTTGGCTCTTGTTGACCGAGGCTTCGCGCGACAGGTCGGTGGTCGTGCCCTCCAGTGCCGCTATCCTGCGCAGAATGGAGAGGTTATTGCGGGCAATCTCAGCACGGATTCCAAGCGTATTGGGAATAGTCTGGAGTTTCTCAGGAATGTCGTACGTCATCTGGGCGATGGCTGCTTTCAAAATATCCCGCTGAGTGCGCGCAAGATTTCTCTGTTCGGTCGCAATCCAAGCCAGGAGAAAGGCGATAACGGTGAGGCCACCCAGCGCCGTTGTGCCAACCCATTTGATCCTCGTCGTTCTCTTGAATTGCCTTAAGTCCTCGCCATCCATTTCATCCTTGTTTTTATGGTGTAGCGGCGCCGCAATATCGAGAACCGCCTGTCGAAATGGCCCGTGCCGCAGATCGAACTGCTCGGCTGATCGCGCCCAACGCAAATCGATCCATAACGGTTCATTGCATAACTTTCCCCTCAGCGCCACGGGGATGGCGTCGGTCTTGTTCCAATCAAAGTCTTGCGCGGCTTCGTCCCAGCTGATATTTCCATCGGTCAAAAGAATCAACATTTGGCCGATGGACTTATTTTCAATCCACCATTTGGCTTCTTTCCCAACCCAGCGGGAACGAGCCGCCTCCGGGGAGGACATTAGCAAAAAGAATTCCGACTGGGATAGGGCGCTGACGATGGAGGGCCATAGCTCAGGGTTTGCGGAAAGGTTCGTGGCATCTCGAAAAATCCTGAGTGCCCGGCGTCTATTCCACGGTTTGGCGAACTGCTGCAGGGCCGATTGAAGCGCCGGCGCAAGCGCCATATCGACCGCATGACTGTAGGATATGAAGGCGTTGAATTCCATATTATCCTCTCGATAGAAGACGTTTCGCTACTTTAAGGCACATCGAAAAACCCCGGCCTTCGACAAGCCCAAGGCGGACGGTTCAAGGATGATGAACCGGCTCCGTTCGTGCCGGGCTTGTCGAAGGCTCTTCTGAGCGAAGTCGAAGGGTGCGAACGGAAGCCCGGCGCAAGCCGCGTCCGTTCGCTGGCCGGAGGCCCTATAATAGTGGGCCGCTGTGAAAAAAGCCGCCGCCAACCCGCCCGCCCCTCCCGGCAAAGTCGCCGGGAGGAACGCGCCAGCCCCGCCGAGCCGCCCAGGCTTTCACAACGGGTGGCAAAACACACAACCCATTGAAAAAAATATGACGCAACGCCTTTTGATGATCGCCTTCCACTACCCGCCAGCGAATATGAGCAGCGGCATCCAGCGCACGCTGAAATTCTCCGCCTATCTGCCGGCCCATGGCTATGAGCCCATGGTTCTCACCATCGCGCCGCGCGCCTACCCCTCAACGACCGATGACCAGATGGGCGACATTCCCGCCGGCGTGGTCGTGGAGCGGGCCTTTGGCCTGGACACTTCGCGCCACCTGAGCTTCCGCGGGCGCTTTCTCAGGTACATGGCCCTGCCTGACCGCTGGATCAGTTGGTGGCCTGCCGCTGTTTGGCGCGGCATGGCGATGATCCGGCGGCACCGGCCGGCGGCGATCCTGTCCACCTACCCCATCGCGACGGCGCATCTGATCGGGCTGACTTTGCACCGTCTGAGCGGCCTGCCGTGGATCGCGGACTTCCGCGATTCCATGACCGAGTCGGACTATCCCAGCGATCCGTTCACCCGGCGGCTGTACCGCCGCCTGGAACAAGCCACCGTCCACCGTTGCACCCGCGCCCTGTTCACGACCGAAGGCGCCCGGAAAATGTACGCCGAGCGCTATCCGGACATTCCCGCCGAGCGCTGGCGCGTGGTTGAAAACGGCTTCGACGAAGAGAGTTTCCGCGACGCGCTGGACGGCTTCACGCCCCCGGCGCAGGCCGTGCCGGGGCCGGTCACGCTGCTGCACAGCGGCGTTCTTTATCCGCAAGAACGCGACCCCAGGCCGTTCTTCGCCGCCTTGCGCGCGTTGCGGCAGGCCGGCGAGATTGAGGCGGGCACGCTTAAAGTGGTGCTGCGCGCCACCGCCAGCGACAGCCTTTACCGGGGGATGATCGAGGAATACGGCCTGCAAGGCATTGTCGCCTTGGAGCCTTCGGTGGGATACCGCGCGGCTTTGCGCGAAATGCTCGGCGTCGACGGTTTGCTGGTCTTCCAGGCCGCCTCCTGCAACCACCAGATCCCCGCCAAAATTTACGAATATTTCCGCGCCGGGCGTCCCATCCTGGCGCTGACCGACCCGGCGGGCAACACCGCCGACACCTTGCGCGCGGCGGGCGTCCGCGACATCGCCGACCTCGCGGACGAGGCCGACATCACCCGGGCCTTGCGCCAGTTTCTCGCCGGCATGCGCGAAGGCACGCTGGCCGGGGTCGCCCCGGCGGTGGCCGCGCGGCACTCGCGCCAGGCGCGCACCGCCGAGTTGGCGGCCGTGTTGGATGAGATGTTGCGGTAACGCGCCGGGCCTTGCGAAGGTTTGCCGTTTTCACGCAAGGGCAAACCTGGCGCGCCCCGCGCACTAGCCCGTTTTCATACCGCGTGTGGGGGCGAATTTATTCGCCAATGTGGATTGCCGAAGGCGAATGAATTCGCCCCTACACCGTCAACGCGAATCGGGAACGCGCTAGCCTGGGCGGGCCGCTCAGGACTCGTCGTTTTTCAGATGGTAAAAGGACTCGTTCAGGTAAAACAGCACGTCGTCAACCTCGCTGTCCCCCCATTGCGTCCCGCCATGCTCGGCCCAACTGGCGATTTTTTTGCGCAAAGCCTCCACGGTCTTCGCCTTGCCCGCCTTGGCGGCTGAGCGCAAATCGTCATGGCATCCACGGCAGTGATGCTCGAACAGCTCCTGGCCGCGCGCGAAGTTTTCCGCCTGGGCCGGGCCTGCCAGGGCGAGCCCTAGGGCGCATAATGGGACGGCTAGCTGAATTCTCATGACAAGCTCCTAGCTTAAGGGATCAAACGCTTGATTATAGCCCTTAGCCCCCAGCCTTAAGGCCCGCCGATGGACACTTTGGACACTTCCCATAAAACGCCGCTGAATTTGCGCGTCTTCCTGGCCTCGCCGGGGGACGTGGCGGAAGAGCGTGCCTTGGCGCTGGACATCTTGGCGCGGCTCCCCGCCGACCCGCTGCTGCGCGGCCAGCTTGCCGTGGACGCCGTGGCCTGGGACCGGCCCGGCGCGGGCATGCCGATGCTGGCCGGCCTGACGCCGCAGGAAGCCATCGCCGCCGGCTTGCCCAAGCCTTCCGAGTGCGACATCGTGGTCGTCCTGTTCTGGTCGCGCATCGGCACGCCGCTGCCGCCCGGCTCGGCCAAGCCTGATGGCACGCCTTATTGGTCGGGCACGGAGTGGGAATATCTGGACGCCGCCCAGGCTGCGGCGGGCCAGGACAGGCCAAAAATCTTGCTGTATCGGCGCACGGAAAAAATCGCCCTCGATCCTGACGAGCCGGATTTCGAGGAACGCGCCGCGCAAAGGAAGAAAGTCCGCGCTTTCTTCGACCAATTCCGCAATCCCGACGGCAGCCTCAACAACGGCGTCAACGATTACGCCAATCCGGCGGAATTCAAAGACCGGCTGGCCCACGACCTGCGCGCCGTCATCAAGCCCTGGCTGCCCGGCGGCACATCCAATGAAGCGCCTGGCCTGTCCCAAGATTATCCCGCCGCCGCCCGCCGCTACCTGGCCCATGTCGAAGACAAGCACCGCTACCTGAACTTCCGCGGCTTCGGCCTGGCCGAGCGGGTGCCGCTGAAACTGCCGTTGCTGGATTTGTATGTGCCGTTGAAAGCGCGGCTGGAATTGCCGCACGGCGAGACTTGGAGCCGGGATTTGAAATTGGCCGGGCGGGCGCTGGAGGAGGGCGGGCGGCTGGGCGAGCCGGGGCCGGTGCTGGATCTGCTGCAAGGGCACGACGGCCTGGTGGTGCTGGGCGACCCCGGCGCGGGCAAGACCACGTTTCTGAAATACCTGGCTTTGCGCCTGGCCGCCGATGCGACGGGCTGGCCCGGACTGGCCGACCGGCTGCCCATCCTCGCGCCTTTGTCCGGCTATGCCAACCGGCTGGACAGCGAACCCGGCCTGGGCCTAGACGAATACCTGGCCGGTTGCTTTCCCGAGATCGAGGTGCGCGGCCTGTTTGCCGCAGCCCTGGGCCATGGCGCGGCCTTGGTGCTGCTGGACGGGCTGGACGAAGTCGCGGAGCCTGGAATGCGCCAATACGTGGTCGACCGCGTCAGCGATTTCTACCTCGCCCACCGCCGCCAGGGCAACCGGTTCGTGCTGACCAGCCGGATCATCGGCTACCGCGACGTCCGCCCCGCCGCGCCCGGCCTGGCCGAATGCACGCTGGTCGATTTCAACGACGAGGAAATCGGCGAATTCGTCGAGCGCTGGACGTTGGCGCTGGAAACCCAGGCGCAGGGCGAATCCAGCCAAGTCGAACAAGACGCCCGGCGCGAGCGGCAAGGCTTGCTGGAGGCGGTGCGCGACAATCCCGGCGTCAGGCAGCTCGCCGCCAACCCGCTGCTGCTGACTGTGCTGGCCTTGATGAAGCGGCAGAACATCCGCCTGCCCGAGCGCCGCGCCGAACTCTACCAGCGCTATGTCGAAACCCTGCTGTCCTCGTGGAACCGGGCGCGCAGCCTGGGCCGCCCGTCCAGTCGCGACCTCGACCCGGCGCGGACGGTGAAAATACTCGCGCCGCTGGCGCTGTGGATGCACGAGGCCAACCCCGGCGTCGGCCTGGTCAAGCGCGAACACCTGCGCCGCCAACTGGAAGCCCTGTACCGCCAGCGCGGCGAGGCCGAGCCGGCCGCCCCGGCCCGCCAGTTCCTCGCCGATGTGCGCGACCACGCCGGCCTGCTGCTGGAGCGCGGCCCCGGCGAATACGGCTTCATCCACCTGACCTTCGAGGAATACCTGGCCGCGGCGGCCATCGCGCTGGCGCACCAAGGCGACGCCGCCGCCATCGCCGAGGCGCTGGGGCGGCGTGTCGGCGATGCGGCCTGGCATGAAATCATCCGCCTGACGGTCGGCTATGTCGGCCTGGTGCAGCAAATGGACCGCGTGGCCGGCGGCATCGTCCAGGCGCTGGCCGCACAGCAGCCAGGGCCCCCCGGCGAGGCGGTCGTGCTGGCCGGCGAGGCCGTGGCCGACGCTTGCGAGGTCGGCGTGGACGCCGGCAGCCGGGCCAAGGTCATCGACGCCTTGATCGCCACGATGCGCCAGCCGGACGTGCCCGGCAAACTGCGCCGCCGCGCCGGTTGGCTGTTGGGGCGGCTGGGCTGGGCACCTGAAGATTTGGATCATTTTGTCGAGGTGCCGGCCGGGCCGTTTTTATACGGCGACGACAAGCAGCCCAGGACGATTCAGCAGCGCTATTGGATCGCCCAATATCCTGTCACCAACCGCCAATTCGCCCGCTTCATCGAGGCGGGCGGCTACCGCAGGCGGGAATTGTGGACGCGGACCGGCTGGGAATGGCGGGAAGAGCAAGACATCAGCCAGCCGGAATACTGGGAAGACAGCGAATGGAACAACCCAATTTTCCCGGTGGTCGGCGTGTCGTGGCATGAGGCGATGGCCTATGCCAACTGGCTGGATGGGGTGCTGGCCGAGCAAGGCTTGATGGTCGCCGGGCGGCGGATGGACAAGCCGCAAGAGTATGCCGTGCGCCTGCCCGCCGAATGGGAATGGGAGCGGGCGGCGCGGGGCAGGGACGGGCGGGAATATCCTTGGGAAGGTCAATTCGAGGCGGCTTACGCCAACACGGCGGACGAGGAGTGGAACACTATCGGCGGCACGACGGCGGTTTGCGCCTATCCGCAAGGCGTGTCGCCGACGGGCGCTTGGGACATGGCGGGGAATGTGTGGGAATGGTGCGTGAACCCATATGACCAGCCGGAAGATCCCGATTTGGAAGGCGACGACAGACGGGTGCGGCGGGGCGGTTCGTGGGACGACCTTCCACGCTTCGCCCGCGCGGCCTTCCGCGGCGGCAACCTTCCGGTCTACCGCTTCTACGATGTCGGCTTCCGCTTGGTGTGCGCGGTCCCCATCGTTGGACGCTGACCACTGGATCTCTGGCCTCTGATTTTCTGTAGCTCTGCTCTCTGGGCTTTTGCTTTGGCTCTTTCCGCCGCGCAGCGGCCCGCGATTTTTTTTCCAAAACCGGTCGGGGTTTGCAACCCCGACCGGAACGTTTTAAGGCCGCACCACAAACCAAACGTGAGTGGCGGGTTGCAAACCACGCCCATGCTTTAAAAAAGCAGTCTCACGCAACGGCGCAACGACGCCACGTAAAGACGCCTGGCAACGTTGCGGGCGTGGCGTCGTTGCGTGAGGCGTTTTTTTATTCACCCCGTCGCAACATTTTGGGCATGGCTGAATGCCGGGTTTTGCAGCGGAATTCAAACGTTCGGGGCGGGTTGAATAACCCGCCCCGCACTCAAGGCCAAGATTCGTGGGAGCCGCGCCTCGCGGCGACCAGACTTGCAGAAAAACGTTGGCCCCACCGGTTGGCAGAGATAAATCGCCGCGAGGCGCGGCTCCCACAACCAGCGCGGCTCCGGTCGTTCTTGGACGCCGCCGCCTTCATCCGGGCGACTTGCCCCCCGGTCTGGCTACGCGGCCTCGCGCAGCGAATAATGCATCACGACCTCGTCGAAAGGCGCGAACAGTTTGCCGTCCTGCTTTTCCAGCAAACCCAATGCGCACAGAAGCTGGATGTCTTCGTGGAGACTGTTGCCGTCCCGCTGGGTTTCCAACGCAAGCTGGCGGATGTCCAAGCCCTCGTGCCGGGCCACAAACCTCAGCAACTCCATGCGCGGCCCGGTGAAGGTGTCATGCAGTTGCCGGAACGAGGCGAAATTCAGGGTGGCCGCCGCCTCCGGCATGGATTCGCCCGCGTCGGCGCGGGCGGCCCATGCCAGCAGGGCGGCTTGTTCGGCCAGCGGATCGACGACGCCGATTTCAATGTGTCTCATTGGTGGCTCCCGATAGTTCTTCAATGTCGCGGACAAAATCGGCCAGCCGCTTGGCCAGGGATTCAAACCGGTGTTTCATCGGGGCCGATATGCCGATGGTCGCCCTTGCCGGCCTCGTTGTCGTATCTGACGATAGTCTGCCCATGCCGCCCACAGTAGAGGCGATATTTGAACCGGTTTATCGTTCCCACGCTCCGCGTGGGAATGCAGCCGGCGACGCTCCTGCGTCGCGTGTCATTAAAGATCGCAGTCCATAGCGACGGCACGGGACGCAGAGCGTCCCGGGAGGCATTCCCACGCGGAGCGTGGGAACGATGAGAGCAAACCTAGGCCAGGGCAAAGCGCCGTCCGCTTCGATACCTCAACGGACGGCGCTATGTGCAAATCCCACAAAAGCCCACAGGCGCAGAGCACAGAAAATCAGAGGCCAGAGATTCAGTGGTCAGCGTCCAACGATGGGGACGGCGCACACCAACCGGAAGCCGAGGTTGATGTTACGGTAGCCGGGATCGAAGTGGCTGCGGCAGGCCGCGCGGGCGCGGCGTGGATTGTTGTACCACGAACCGCCCCGCAGCACCCGCGCGGCACCGTCACCCTGCTCCCACGCCGACCCGTCTGCGGGCGCGCCTTCATAATTGCCATGCCAGCGATCCTGCACCCATTCCCAGACATTGCCCACCGTGTCGTGCAGCCCCCAAGGATTGGCCGGAAACGAGCCGACCGGCGCGGTCTGCTGGTTCGACCATGGGCTGCCGGAACCGTCGCAATTGGCCCGGTTGACGCCGATTTCATCGCCCCACCAATAAGCCGTCTCGGTTCCCGCCCGCGCGGCGTATTCCCATTCCGCCTCGCTGGGCAACCGGTAGGGCTTGCCGGTCTGCGCCGACAGCCAGCGCGCGTACTCGCCGGCCTCCTCCCAGGACACATCGACCACCGGCCTGTTCCCGCGCCCCCAGCCGAAATCCTTCGGCCTCCGCCGCCCGCCGACCTGGGCAAAGCGGTCGTATTCCTCGAAGGTGGCGGTGAAACGGCCGATGGCGAAGGCTTGCGCGAAACGCACCGGATGAACTGGCCGCTCGTCGGCATCGCCGGTGCCGTCCAGATCGCCCATGCGGAAGCGTCCAGACGGGACGATGACCATCTCCGGCCCGAAGCCGCCGTCCTTCAACGGATCGCGGAAGCTGCGCGTTGCGACAGTCGCGGCGGGATGGCCGGGCTTGGCCTCCGCGGCTGTGTTCGCGGGCGTGCCGAGCAGATCGCCAATGGCCCCGGCCAGGCGTTGAAACGCCGGGGCGTCAAGGCCGCCATCCCAGTGGGCGAGGTTTTCCGCCTGGATCGAGCGGAAGCCCAGCGGCGGGCGCGCGGCGTCGAGCAGCACCGGCAGCAGAATGTTCCGGTTCAAGCCTTCCTCGGCTTCTTCGCGCACCCAGCGCGATTGCAGCGCCGCCTGCGACCAGGCGACGACCACGCAACGGGCTTGGACCAGCTCGTCTTCGATCACTTCGTGCCAGGTCTTGCCGGGCGGGATGGTCAAATCCCAAAACACCGACCAGCCCTGCCGCGCCAAGGCTGCGGCGAGGGGTTTGGCGCGCGCCTGGTCGGCGCGGGCGTAGCTGAGAAAAATGTCGCTCATGGAGGTTAGGCAATGTTCCCGGGTCGTTAAGGCGCGGACGCTTCAAACCATGCCCGCGCCGTGGCATTGTAAGCCAAATGGCTTTGGCTCTTAACGTTGCGTTCGCCGCGCCGTTGCGTCAGGCCAAAAAGCTTTATCCTAAAAACGGCAGTTGGAACGCAGAAAAGCCGTTCGTGCTGAGCAACGTCGAAGCCTGTCCTGAGTAAAGTCGAAGGGCATGAACGGCTTTTCTGCGTTCACCCATGGGGTGCGATTAAAAATACCGTTCACCCCCTTCGATACCTCAGGACAGGCTTCGACAGGCTCAGGGCGAACGGGATTTTTAATCGCTCAACTGCCGTTTTTAGGTTTATCCAGGCGACGATCCCCGGCAAGCATCAAGATCGAAAAGACAGGCTCACGCAACGGCGCAACGAGCGCGACGTGAAAGCGTTTTCGAAAACCCTTGGGTCTAGGCGGAACTGTGCTACCATACGCGCTATTTTTTTCAAGCTAAGAGGCGCAGCATGAAAGCGCGTGTGGTGTGGGTTGAAAACGCCAAGTTCCTGGCCGAGTCCGGCAGCGGCCATGCCGTGTTGATGGACGGGCCACCGGAAAACGGCGGGCAGAATTTAGGGGTGCGTCCGATGGAGATGCTGCTGATGGGCATGGGCGGCTGCACCGCCTTCGATGTCATGCACATCCTGAAAAAGGGCCGCCACGACGTGCGGGATTGCGAATTGCAGTTGAAGGCCGAGCGGGCCGAGACCGACCCGAAGGTGTTCACCAAGATCCACATCCGCTATGTGGTGAAGGGCAGGGGCTTGTCCGAGGCGGTGGTCAAGCGGGCCATCGACCTGTCGGCGGAAAAATACTGCTCGGCGTCGATCATGCTGGGCAAGTCCGCCGAAATTACCCACGACTATGAAGTCGTCGAGGTTTGACCAGGCGCTTAAGGCTTAAGGCCACGCGCGCGAAGTTTTAACAATTTGGTGGCATAGCGAAGGCTTTTTCCCGTTCCGCCAAGCTCAGACTCAGGGTATCCCGAATTCAATGGACAAGTTGCAGTTACACGGTTTCAACAACTTAACCAAGTCGCTCAGTTTCAATATTTACGACATCTGCTACGCCAAGTCCGAGCAACAGCAGCGCCGTTACATCGAGTACATCGACGAGGCTTACAGCGCCAAGCGCCTGACCCAGATCCTCACCGACGTGACCCACATCATCGGCGCGGAGATCCTCAACGTCGCGCGCCAGGACTACGAGCCGCAAGGGGCCAGCGTGACCATGCTGATTTCCGAGGGCGACCACACGTCCAACGTCGTCAGCAACAGCGAAGCGCCCGGGCCTTTGCCTGAGGCGGTGGTGGCGCATTTGGACAAGAGCCACATCACCGTCCACACCTACCCGGAAAGCCATCCTTACAATGGCCTTAGCACCTTCCGCGCCGACATCGACGTGTCCACCTGCGGCCGCATCTCGCCGCTGAAGGCTTTGAACTATTTGATCCGCAGCTTCGAGTCGGACATCGTCATCATGGACTACCGGGTGCGCGGCTTCACCCGCGACATCAGCGGCCAGAAGCATTACATCGACCATGAGATCACCTCGATCCAAAATTACATCGCCGATGTGACCGCCGACCGCTATCAGATGATCGACGTCAACGTCTACCAGGAAAAGATCTTCCACACCAAGATGATCTTGAAAGACTTCAACCTCGACAACTATTTGTTTGAGACCGACAAGGACGCCCTCGGCGACGAAGAGCGCCAGTCGATCCAGAAGCGGCTGAAGCAGGAAATGGCGGAAATCTTCTACGGGCGCAATTACAAGCTGCGCCGCTGAGGCACCGCGCCCGCCGGACGGGAAAAAGCGCCGCCCCGTCGCCGGGGCGGCGCTTTTTTTTCAGTAATGCGGCGGTTTTTCGTCCGCCGGCGGGCCGGCGGGCGGCGGGTCTGCCGACAATTGCCGGAACCGGTCGATCAACAGCCTCAACGTGGCTTCCAACTGGTCGATCTGTTTTTGTTGCTGGCAGACCACGGTGTTCAAAGCCTGGATCGTGTCTTCCTGGAACGCCAGCTTGGTTTCGATTTCAATTAGGCGGCTCATTTATAATTCTCTTTGGGCAATACTCCGTCAAACCGGGTGATGCTCAGCCTCGTATGCCTCAACCAGGTTGCCGAGATAATCCGCGAGACTGGCCAGCAGGTGGGTTTCATCAGCGCTGCCCGCGTCCAGCACGGCGTCCAGCGCTTCCACTGTCGCCTGATAGTCCGCCTCGTTAGCGGGGCACGGCGGTAAAGATGGCATGTTGTGATTTGGCAGCAAGTTTCTATTTCCGTGCAAGTCAAGGTTTTCGCTCGGCAGTCGTCCAATGTCTCCCATCTTTTGACTCCTTCCCTTCATTGTCACAGCGATGCACCCTCAAACGCTTTTCAGTTCCCGGTAAACGTATCCAAGCCGCCTCGCCATTAGGCGTTTTCATCCAGGCAGGCCATTCCTTGCTGTCCAGTCGTATGGGTTTTTGCGGAGAGACAATAGCGAAATGGGGAACCACTTCAGGCCAACGTGTTCCCTCTTCGCCAAAGATTTTAACAAGCCGGTCTTTTTTCGATTGAAGCTGCTTATTCGTCCAGCCGGTCACTCCCTTCGCCTCAAGCAGAATAATATGGGTTTTTCCATCATGCTCGAACGCGATGATGAAATCGATATCCTCTTGCGTCGCTTCGATGCAAGTGTCTTCGTTCGGAAAAACGCCTGGCTTTTGAACAGGCAGTGGGCTGGCAAGCCGCAAACTGGCAAAAAGCCAATCCAGATGGTAATCCATCGCTGAAAATAACGAGGGGGGCAGCTCAAACCCTAGATCAAGCGCGTTGGCGACATCCTCGCAGAACTTGGCAGAGAGTGGAAACTCTCGACTGCCAAGTGCGTAATTGATGAGAAAGAATCTTTCCTTGGAATTTAGCCGCCGCATATTGTCGATGATCGAAGACATATCCGTTTCCAGTGTTTGGTTAGAAGCAATGGCTCGCGCCAAATGGTTGGACGGTGGCGAATCCCGTCCGCCGCAAAATCAGCCGCCTTCCGTTCTTTCACTCACCGGCGCTTTATACCGCAAGGCCTCGGTCAAATGCGGCTTGATCGCGTCCTCCATCAGCACATGCAGTTTGGGATTGGCGGCCAGCACATTGCCGGTCTCAAAATATTTTGGGCCGCCCTCCAGGTCGGTGACGATGCCGCCGGCCTCGGTGATGAGCAGCACGCCCGCCGCCATGTCCCAGGGCATCAGGCCGATTTCCCAGAAGCCGTCGAGCCGGCCGCAGGCGACCCAGGCCAGATCCAAAGCCGCCGAGCCGGCCCGGCGGATGCCGGCGGTGTCTTTCATCAAGTCGCGGAACATGCCGAAATAGGCGTCGTTGTGGCGCTGGTCTTTGAACGGGAAGCCGGTGCCCAGCAACGCGCCGGTGAAAACTTTCTGCTTGGTGACGCGCAGGCGGCGGTCGTTCAGCGCCGCGCCGCCGCCGCGCTTGGCGGTGAACAGTTCCTGGCGCATCGGGTCGTAGACCACGCCGCACTCGACTTTGCCCCGGTAGAGCAGGCCGATGGAGACGGCGAACTGAGGCAGGCCGTGGAGGAAGTTGGTGGTGCCGTCCAAGGGGTCGATGACCCAGGTGAACTCGCCCTTGAGGCTGCCGTGGCGGCCGCCCTCCTCGCCGAGGAAGGCATGGTCGGGATAGGCTTTGCGCAGGATGCTGACGATTTCTTGCTCGGCCTGGCGGTCCACCTCGCTGACGAAATCGTTGCGCCCTTTGGGCGAAATTTTAAGCGTGTCGATTCTATCGACGTAGCGGACGATCAAGTCGCCGGCGGCGCGCGCGGCGCGCACCGCCATAGTCAGCATGGGATCCATCAAGTCTCCGTAAAGTAAAAGGCCGTAGGCTTATGTTAATTTCTGCTAGTATTTTACCCTTTTTTGTCGCCATCCCCGCACAAGGTTGAGTCTTGCTGTCGAATATCCGCATCCTTCTGGTGGGCACGACCCACCCCGGCAACATCGGCGCGGCGGCCCGCGCGATGAAAAACATGGGCCTGTCCGACTTGGGGCTGGTCGCGCCGAAAATCTACCCGAGCGAGGAGGCCAACGCCCGCGCCGCCGGGGCCGACGACATTTTGGACCAGGCGCGCGTCTACGCCAGCCTGGACGAGGCGCTGGCCGACCGCGAGCAGATCATCGGGGCCAGCGCGCGGCTGCGCACCATCGCCTGGCCGCAGTTGAACCCCAAAGAGTGCGCCGAGAAAGTCATCGCCAACGCGAACCTGAAGACCGCGATCTTGTTCGGGCGCGAGCGCACCGGCTTGAGCAACGACGAGCTGGAGCGCTGCCATTATCTGCTGCACATTCCCTGCAATCCGGCGTTCAGCTCGCTGAACGTGGCCGCCGCGGTGCAGGTGGTCGCCTATGAATTGTTCCAGGCCGCGCAGGCGGCCTCGCCGTTGGCCAGCGCCGATGACGAATCGGCGCTGGCCAACGGCGAGGAAATGGAATCTTTCCATGGGCATTTGCTGCGAACCCTGTACGATATCGGCTTTCTGCACGAGCGGAAATCCTCGCCGATGCTGGTGCGGCGCTTGCGGCGCATCTTCATCCGCTCGCGGCTGGAAAAACCCGACATCCACATTCTGCGCGGCATCCTCGCCGCCGTCCAAAAACTAACCCGGCACAAGGAACCATGCTGAACAAAATCCGCGAAGAATTCGGCTGCATTTTCGAGCGCGACCCGGCGGCGCAGTCTTATTTCGAGATTCTGACGGCCTACCCCGGCGTCCACGCCGTGCTGATCCACCGCCTCAGCCACCGGCTGTGGAATGTCGGACTGCGCTGGCCGGCCCGGATGTTGTCGCATATTGGCCGCTGGCTGACCGGCATCGAGATCCACCCAGGGGCCAGGCTAGGCCACCGGCTGTTCATCGACCATGGCATGGGCGTGGTGATCGGCGAAACCGCCGTGATCGGCGACGACTGCACGCTCTACCACGGCGTGACCCTGGGAGGCACCAGTTGGAAGAAGGGCAAGCGCCATCCGACCCTGGGCAACGGCGTGGTCATCGGCGCCGGCGCGAAGGTCTTAGGCCCCATCGAAATCGGCGACGGCGCGCGCGTGGGCTCGAACTCGGTGGTGTTGAAAAACGTGCCGGCCGGGGCCACGGTCGTCGGCATCCCCAGCCACCGCGTCAACCCCGAGCGCAAGGCGCAGCAGGCGCAGCGCCAGGCCATCGCCGACAAAGTCGGCTTCGACGCCTACGGCATGACCGCCGACCTGGCCGACCCGATCGCCAACGCCATCGACCATTTGCTGGAGCATATCCTGAAGCTGAAGGAGCAAGTGGAGACCCTGGAGCAGGCGATGCGCGACCATGGCGTCGAATTGGACGGCGCGACGCCCAGGCCGCCGCAGGACTGGGAGGATTGCCGGGTCGAGCCGCCGGACAGGGCGGAAGGCACGGATTGAAAGCCGCTCCATAAAGAAAAATTTCACGCAACGGCGCAACGCAACGCGCGTTAAACCTAAAAACGGCAGTTGAGCGATTAAAAATCCCGTTCGCCCTGAGCCTGTCGAAGGGTGAACGGGATTTTTAATCGCACCCAATGGGTGAACGCAGAAAAGCCGTTCATGCTTCGACGTTGCTCAGCACGAACGGCTTTTCTGCGTTCCAACTGCCGTTTTTAGGTTAAACGTTGCTCCGTTGCGTGAGGCGTCTTTTTTCTTCTTTTCTTCGCGCCCATGGGGCGCTTGCCGCCGGGCTCGGAACCGGATTGTCGGGAACCCTACAAGCCTGTGGATTTAACCGCTTGATTTTATGACGCCATCCCCAGCCTCGCGCTGGCAGCGATCTTGCTTCCTACGCATAGTCAATGCTGTTATACGTCAACATGAACCGCTTGCAAGTTCTTGAACGGTTGAGCCTCGGCAGAATGGTGGAGGCGGAGATGACGCCCGATGCCGAAGGGAGAAGAATCTTCCTTGAGGTGCGTCCGCTAATTGATGAGCAGGCCGCAGAACTAAAGCCCGCTGACTTTGGCATTGAACCATTGCTGTTGCGAGCCAGCCCAAACGCCAACGTGATCAAGGGCTACCGAGTCAGGTTCTGTTCTCTGAATCCGGGCTGGGAGAGCGTGCCCGATGATTGGGATCTTTTCGTTCATGAGCAACAGTGGTTCGTCTATGACTCGCTCGACGAACTTGAGCGCGCGCTCTCAGAGCGTTTTGGGCTTCTGTTTGAAGCGCTGAAAGTTCCGGGCAATACAGAGTCGCCGTGGTGACGCTTAATCAATGCTGCTGGATCACACCCATATGAAAACCTTTCTCGACTGGTCGGCCTATCAAGACGCGGGCCAAGGCGACGCCTACGCCGACATTCCCAAGACCGGCGGCGATTTCGCCAAGGCGGTGGCGGTCTGCATCAACAGCCGCGCCTGCGAAGCCAACCATGAAAAAACCGTGATGTGCCCCAGCTACCGGGTGACGAGCGACGCGCATCTGTCCACCGGCGGGCGGGTGCGTCTGCTCAAAGCGGCGCTCAACGGCGAGCTGGGCGACAAACCCTTCGCTGACCCGGTGCTGGGCAGGGCCATGGATCTGTGCGTGAGCTGCAAGGGCTGCAAGCGCGAATGCGAAAACGAGGTCGACATGGCCTTGATTAAAATCGAATACCTGGCCCAGCGCACCGCGCAGAACGGCCTGTCGCCACGCGCGCGGCTGTTCGCCCTGCTGCCGGTTTGGCTGCACCGCTGGCCTTGGCTGGGGAGCCTGATCGTCTGGCGGAACCAGTCCGCCGTCCTGGCGTCCTGGGGCGAAAAACTGCTTGGGGTCAGCGCCCGCCGCCGCCTGCCGGTGCCGGCCGCCGCCAGCTTCCGCGAACCCTCGGCCAAACCAACCGATGCCGCCGATGCGGCGGAGGCGCGCGAAGTGGTGTTGTGGGTGGACACCTTTAGCCGCTACTTCGAGCCGGACATCGCCGACGCCGCGCTGGCCGTGCTACAGGCCGCGGGCTACCGCGCCCTCATCGCCGCGCCCGCGGCGGAGACGGAGCGCCCGCTGTGCTGCGGCCGCACCTGGCTGGCCCAGGGCATGGTCGCCGAAGCCCAAGCCGAAGCCCGGCGGACACTGGCCGCGCTGCTGCCGCACGCCGAGGCCGGCCGTCCCATCATCGGCCTGGAGCCTTCCTGCCTGCTGGCGCTGCGTGACGAGTACAAAGCCTTGGGGCTGGGCGAGGCGGCGCTTAAAGTCGCCCGGCAAGCCTTGCTGTTCGAGGAGTTCCTCGCCAAGGAACTCAGCGCCAAGACCTTGCGGCTGACGCTCAAACCCTTGGCCGGCCAGTCCGGGCCGATGCTGGTCCACGGCCACTGCCACCAAAAAGCCGCGGGCGCGATGAAGTCCATGCGCAAAGTTTTGAAGCTGGTTCCCGGGCTGTCCTTCGAGCTGGTCGAGGCGTCTTGCTGCGGCATGGCCGGCAGCTTCGGCCTGGAGGCCGAACACGCCGACATCGCGCTGGAAATGGCCGGGCAGGCGCTGCTGCCCAAGCTCCGCGACGCGCCGCAGGCCGTCCTGCTGGCCAACGGCTTTTCCTGCCGCCAACAAATCCACGACGCCGATGGCCGCAAGCCCGCCCATCTAGCCCAAATCCTGCGCGACGCGCTGGTTTAAATCAACGGAGACGCATATGAATCCAAATTCAGTCATTTTTTTCCTCGGCGAGCGCTTTCGCTGGTCGCTATTGGGTGACGACGACGGCGCGGAAAACGACGAGGACAGCCTCATCAACGACCTGGAGTATTACCTGGGCAACTATGAGGCTGACTGGGACGGCCAGGGGCCGGCCACTGTGTTGGAGCATGGCGGTTGGGAGCGGCTAAAGCAGGTGGTGTGGGTGCGGCGCAATTCCGCCAAGATCCGCGAAGCCCTGGTGGAAGAGCCGGGAGAAAGAAGTTTGAGCAAGCTGGTCTGCTTGCCTGCCGACACCCAGGAGGAATCCGCCTGCTGGGTGGTCAAGGCGGTGATGAAAGCTTAAATCCGGCAAACAGATAACATCCCTGGCAGGGATGTTATCTGTCGGCCAATCCCGCTTAGGCTTGCTCGCGCTCCGTCCAGTACGGCAGCCACATCTGCGCCAGCGAGGTGAAGATCATCACCGTCGAGGCCGCGCTATAGCCAAAGCCGCCGATCATCGTCAACCACGCGAACACCGGGAAATACTTGGTCAGCCACCAGGACAGCACGTCCAAAATCAAGAAGGCGAACGGCGTGCTGATCAGGATGATTTTCCAGCGCAAGTCAAACTCGGCCATGCCGAATATCCAGCCCACGAACAAGAAGATAAAGCTGATGCCGAACAGATGGATGTGCGACACCCGCGTCAGCGTGGTGATGCTGGCCCCCTGGTCGACTTCGGCGAGCTTTTTCACCACCTCCAGCTTGGTGAAATTGGGCTGCGGCGATTCGGCGTTGTGGCAGGCGACGCAATGCTTTTCCAGCAAGGGCTGGATTTTCCCCTGCCACTGCTCGACGGGCGAATCGTCGCGCGCCCATTGGATGATCTCGAAACGCACCTCGTCCGGGGCCATGTCTTTCATCGAGCCGTTCAGCATGGATTCCAGCTTGGAACCGGAGCGGTTGCCGTAATAACTGTAGACGATGTCGTTGACGGAAACCCCCGGCTTGCCGTCGGCCATGCCATGGGTCAGCATGATCTGCGCGCCGGCCATCATCAAACCCACGCCGATGACCAACAGGAAACCGGTGAACAGGACTTTGTAAGGCAAAGAAAGCCGGGCAAGCGTAGTGTTGGGTTTGATGTCTATCATATTCACATCCTGGGCGGGTTGGGCGGAGGCGGAGGGAACGGCGGGAATGAAGCGGCTCCAGAATGGCTTTTTGGCACCCGCGCAAGCTTGGCCGCAACGCGGCCAGAACGCATAGGCAAGCACCAAAATAGCCACCAGGAGGGTGAGCGTGTGGTCGAAAACGGAGCTGTAAGCGGAGTTCATTGGGTTTCCTCGATCAAGATGTTGAATAAGCTATGCAATTAGTTAAGAAAATCAGGCATGGCCAGGCGGTGGGGCGGGCCGGGGTTTGGTTTTAAACCCCGGCCCAAAGGTTTTGCCACTCGCCACCATCGCCCTAGGCGGGGCGGCCTGCCCCGCCTGCTGGCGACAACGTGGATTTATTTAAACCGCAGCAATCCCTGATCCCACATCAGCGGCGCTTCATAGCCGAGCAGATTCACCACGGTCGCGGCGAGATTGCTCAAACCGGCCTGCTCCAACTCGGCCAGCGCAAGATGGCCTTTCAGGCGGTCGGAATAGAAGATGCAAGGCACCGGGTTCAAGGTGTGCGAGGTTTTCGCGCTGAACTCGCCGTTGGCCTTCGCCTTGGGCTTGCCGGTCTTCGCGTCCAGCTCGTACATCTCGTCGGCGTTGCCATGGTCGGCGGTGATGATCGCCACGCCTTTCAACGCCTCGATCACCGGCAGCAAACGGCTCAAGGCCAGATCCACCGCTTCCACGGCGGTGATGGTCGCCTGGTAATTGCCGGTGTGGCCGACCATGTCGCCGTTGGCGTAATTCACCCGCAGCGCCTTGTGCTTGCCGGTTTTCAACTGGCGGATCAATTCGTCGGTGATTTCCGCCGATTTCATCCAGGGCCGCTGCTCGAACGGCACATTGTCCGACGGAATCTCGATATAAGTTTCCAGTTTGTCGTCGAATTTGCCGCTGCGGTTGCCGTTCCAAAAATACGTCACATGGCCGTATTTCTGGGTTTCGGAAATCGCCAATTGCGGGACGCCGGCCTCGGCCAGATACTCGCCCAGGGTGTCGCGGATTTTCGGCGGCTCGACCAGAAAGCGCCGGGGTATTTTCAAATCGCCGTCATATTGCAACATGCCGGCATAGGTCACTTTCGGATAACGCACCCGGTCGAACGGCGTAAATTCTTCCTCGTCGAACGCGCGGGAGATTTCAATGCCCCTATCGCCCCGGAAATTGAAGAACACCACGCTGTCGTTGTCATGGATCGGCCCGACCGGCTGGCCGTCTTCGACGATCACAAACGGCGGCAAATCCTGGTCGATGACGATGTTCGGCGCCTCGCCCCGGCCGGCCAGGATGGCTTGCGCGGCGGAGGCGAACTGCGGCCCTTCGCCCAGCACGTGGGTCTTCCAGCCTTTCTCCACCATGCCCCAGTTCGCCTCGTAGCGGTCCATCGTGATGGTCATGCGCCCGCCGCCGCTGGCGATCTTGGCGTCAAAGCTGTCGTCGCGCAGCCCGGCGAGGAACGCCTCGAAGGGTTCGACATAAACCAGCGCCGAGGTTTCCGGCACGTCGCGGCCATCCAGCAAAATATGCACGCGCACGCGCTTGACCCGCTCTTGCTTGGCGCGGACGATCAGCGCCTTCAAATGGTTGATGTGCGAATGCACATTGCCGTCGGAGAACAGCCCCAGGAAATGCAGTGTGGAGCCGTGGGTTTTGACGTTGGCGATGATTTCCTTCCACGCCTGCGCCTCGTACAATTCCCCGGAGGCGATTTCCTCGCTGACCAGGGACGCGCCTTGGTGGTAGACCTGGCCCGCGCCGATGGCGTTGTGGCCGACCTCGGAATTGCCCATGTCCTCGTTGCTGGGCATGCCGACGAACTTGCCGTGGGCCTTCAGCAGCGTGTGCGGGTAATGCGCGAGCAAGCGGTCCAGGGTTGGCGTGTGGGCGTTATAAATCGCGTTGCCCTGGTGGTTGGGGGTGTAGCCGAAGCCGTCCAAGACGATTGTGACAACCGGGCCTTCCACGCCGGGGAATGATGAAAGTTTGTTCAACATGGTATGCGTCTTTAAAGTGAATCTCAAAAAAAGGAATGTCCAGCGCCATGGGTGTTGGCTGTTAGGGCTCATGGCGGCGGGTGCCCCAAAAAATCGCATCCGCGCCGCCGGCCGCGATGATAAAGCAAGCACGCCTCCAGGACACCACCTGCCGGCCCTGGAAACGCGGCCACCCCGCGCCACTGGACAGTCGGCGCTTATTCCGTTTGACCTAGATATACAGGCAATTCACACACCAGGAAAGGGCGGACACGGCCGCCTGGGCGTCGCCATGGCGACGCCCAGGCCGGGATTGGGATTGCCAAAACCCGTTCTGGTCTGTTTCAAGCGTATGAATTGAAAGGCGTTGCCCGCTTGGCAAGCCAGGGCGCGAGCCCCCGCCCAAGCGGGCCGGCCGGCGAGCCGGGAAAGTGACCATTTCCTGGAGGTGGCGCGGACGGACAGGTCAAGGCCTGCCCGCTCAAGGCGGGCCGCCCCATGACGGCCCGCCTCGGCCCGAAACAATGCCGCGGCTAGGCCATCGCGTTGGCGGGGATTAACGCCGCTGCTGCTCCATGATTTGGCCGCGGGTGAACTGTTTGTAGAGCTTGCCGCAATTGCCGCGGTCCAGTTTCCTGCCGTGGTAGGCGCCATTGTTTTTAGTCTGCGCCTGCTGGGGTTGAGGCGGTTGGGATTGCGCAGGCGCAGGGCGTCCCATTCATTCTGGCGGAATGGGTTCGCGCGGCTTACTGTAACCGATCTTTTTAAGCGCCGGAACGGCTGGGCGCGGGTTCATCGGCAACTGAACGCCAGCCGTCCGACGCAAGCCATCAACAATCCAAACAGCAGCAACGAACTCAGCTTCCAAAACAGCAGCGGGTTGCGCTCGTACCAGGAGCGCTTTTGCGGCTTGACCTGGCCGCCTTTGGCCAGGCCGTTTTCCAGTTCGTAAGCCAGCTCCATGATGTCGGCGTAGCGCTCTTTGGGATCGACGGCCACGGCGCGGGCCAGCACAGTCCCCAGCCAACTGGGCAGATCCGGGCGGTAGTGGCCCAGGCTTTTGCCCCGGCCATGGTAGCGCGGCGTGCAAAACGGCTCGATTTCGCCGTAAGGGTACGCGCCGTGGCCGAACAGCCTGAACAAGGTCACGCCGGCGGCGAACACATCGCTGGCCACCGTGCCGCGCTCGCCGCCGAATTGCTCGGGGGCCATGTAGCTGGGTGTGCCGGGGATGGGCGAGCCGGGCTCTTCGTCGAAGGCCGGCAGCCGGGCCACGCCCAAATCCAGCAATTTCAAGCCGCCGCCTTCCAGCAGCAGGATGTTGTCCGGCTTGATGTCGCGGTGGATGATGCGCAGCCGGTGCAAGGCGTGGACGGCTTTGCACAGGCGCAGCCCGATCACCACGCCCTCCTCCAACGTGGCCGCCCCGCCCTGCGTGATGCGTTGTTCCAGGGTTTGCCCGGCATAGTAGGGCATCACCGTGTACAACCGGCTCTGCCGGCCCGGCACCGGCTCGATGACCTCCGCGACCCAGGGGCTGTGGACGCGCGCGCCGATCCAGGCCTCGCGCAGAAAGGCGTCGTAATATTCGCGCTCGCTGACGACCTGCGGATGGGGGAATTTCAGCGCGACCCATTGTTTGCCGGCCCGGTCTTCGGCCAGGAACAGGCTGCTGTAGCGCCCGCTGGAAATGCTTTTCTCCAGCACATAGCCGTCGACGCACTGGCCGAGCTGGGGCAGCGGCAGCAAAGGCAGCGCGCCGATGGCGTCTTGCAAGGCCGAGCGCTGTGGTGGCGGCAGGCTGATGACATCCACCACCAAGGCGGTGATATTGTCCCGGCTGCCCTTGTCGAACGCCATCTGGGTCAAGGTCTGCGCGCTGCTCTCCGGCGAGCCGCGCGCCAGCAAGACCTTGCGCAGGTCGCTGTCGCGCAGGCTGGCATGAAGCCCGTCCGAACACAGCAGGAAACGGTCGTGGGGCTCCAGCGCCAAGGTCGCGCTCTCCGCGCAAATCGTGTCTTCGATGCCCACGCCCCGGTAGAGGATGTGTGCCATGTCCGGCTGTTTGAAATTGTGGTCTTCGGTCAGTTGCTCCAGCACCTCGCCGCGCAGCCGGTAGATGCGCGAGTCACCGACATGGATCAGATGCGCCTGGCGCTGGCGCAGCACCAGCGCGCTGAAGGTGGTCGCCATGCCGGCCAGCTTGGGGTCGCGGCGTCCCACGGCGTGAATCCAGCTATTCACCGCCGCCAGGCAACGCGCCGCCGCCTGCTCGACGCCTAAGGTCTCGGGGCTGCTGTAAAAGCCGTCGAGGAACAGGCGCACGCAGGTTTCCGACGCGACCCGCCCGCCCTTCATGCCGCCCATGCCGTCGGCGACGGCGGCGACCAGGCCGTGCAGGCTCAAGTCTTTGGGGCCGGGCCGGGTGTAGCGGCCAAAATCCTGGTTGTCGTCCCGCCGCCCTTGCAAGGACGACAGGCCGGCTTGGATGTCGAGGGTGGGTTCGGTCATGGGGTTTGCCAAAAAGGCGCGCCGGCGTCTTGTCGGCGACAAGGGAAAAGAGGTTTCACGCAACGGGCGCAACGACGCGATGTTTAAAGCTTTTTTCGTCGCACCCGTTCGGTGGAAGCTTTCCGCGGGTATTGGAGTAGCTTAGCAGGAAAGCGGAGGAAGCCGAAAACTTAGACCCTCGCCCCCGAGGCCGCGCCCCAAGTGGTGCGCCAGCGGCGTTTGACTACAAACAGCCCGACCAGCCCCAGCATCGGCAGCAGCGCGAACAGCGAGAAGCCGGGGCCGAAGCTGTGGTAGGCGCCCCAGGAAGCGCCCAAGGTCTTGGCCAGGAAGAAGCCGCCGACGCCGCCGGCCGCGCCGACCAGGCCGGTCATCACGCCGATCTCGCCGCGGAAGCGCAAGGGCACCAGTTGGAACACCGAGCCGTTGCCCATGCCCAAAGCCATCGTGCCGAAGAAGAAGATGGCCGTCGCACCCCAGGCGACCGGCGGCATCTCCCACAAACCCCAGCCCGAGACTTTCGCCGCCGCCACTTGCGCCGCTTCGGGGGCTGGGCCTTCCGGCATGAAGGCGATGGTGGCATAAGCCAGGGAGACGATGACAAACAAGAATTGCAAAGTGCGCACGCCGCCGAAGCGGTCGGCCAGATGCCCGCCGACGGGCCGGAACATGGAGCCTGCGAACACCACCAGCGCGACCATCATGCCCGCCGCGACGCCGGAGACGTGGTACCAGTTGGTGAAATACAAAGGCAGCGCGTTGCCCAAGCCGATGAAGCCGCCGAAGGTGATGGAGTAAAAGAACATGAACCACCAACTGTCGGAATCTTTCATCAAGCCCGCATAGTTGGCCCAAGTGACCGGCGTGCGCAGGTCCTGCGCGTCTTTCACCAAGACCGCGTACACCAGCAGCACCAGCACCAAGGGGATCAGCAGGAAGCCGAACACCGGTTGCCAGCCGAACTTCTCCGCCAAGGTCGGCACGATCAGCGAGTCCAGCACCACGCCCATATTGCCCGCGCCGGCGATGCCCATGACCACGCCCTGGTATTTAGGCGGATACCAGCGGCTGGCCTGCGGCAGCGCGACGGCGAAGCTCGCCCCGGCCAAGCCTAGGATAAAGCCCAGCGCCTCCAGTTCCAGCTTGGAGTGCAGGCCGAACACGAACACATAGGCCATCCCCAGAATCACCACGATCTGCGCCAGGATGCCAGTCAGCTTGGGGCCGAAATTGTCCGCCAGCATCCCCAGCGGAATGCGCAAAGCCGCGCCGCACAAAATTGGAATGGCGACGATGGTGAATTTCTCCTCCACCGGCAGGCCCAGCTCCTTGGTGATGTACAAAGACAGCGGCCCCAGCGTGACCCACACCATGAAGGACACGTCGAAATAGAGAAAAGCCGACAGCAGCGTGGGCCAGTGGCCGGCTTGTTTGAATTCTTTTAAGTTCATAGGGACAATCCTCGCAATGCTTGAAGAGTGGTCGAGACAAGTGATGGGCGTCTAATGGTTCAGCGAAAAGCGTCGGCGCGACGACGGATAGTCGGCGCAGCCAAACACGCCGCCGTCAAAAAACCGGTCTGGCCCCAAGGTGAAGGAATCGGTCGGGGTCGCCAGCAGCCAGGCTTGCTCGTGCAAGCCTTCCGGCTTGCGGTCAAACGGCGGGCAGCGAAGCCCCAGCGCGGTGGCGGCGCGGCGGTAAAGGTCGGGCCGGTACACGCTGGCGGCGGCGATCTTGGCCTCCAGCGGCCCGCGCAACTGCCCCCAGCGCAGCATCTGGCCTAAAATCCATTCGGCGTGGGAAGTCCACGGGAAATTGGCCGCGTAACGGTGGAACACATGGAAATCCGGCAAATGCCGGGGCGTCTCGCCCGGCCCGAATGCAAACCGCCCCAACAGCCCCGCCGCCAAGGCCGAGGCCGGCGCGTCCACATACTCCGGGCGGGCCAGGATGGCCACCGCCTCCGGACGGTTTTCCGGCAAGTCCAGCCAGCGGGCCGCCGTCAGCAAGGCCATCAAAATGGCCTGGTGGGTGTTCGGGCAGGCCTCAGCCCATTCGGCCGTCACGCCGAACACCTTCTCCGGATGGTTGTTCCAGATTTCGCCGCTGGCGATCAGCACCCGCCCGATGCCCTCCTCGACCGCGCGGGCGTTCCACGGCTCGCCCACGCAGTAGCCGTCGATGTGCCCTAGCCGCAGGCAATCGGCCATCAACGGCGGCGGCACGACGACGAGGCGGACGTCGCGGTCGGGGTCGATGCCGGCCGAGGCCAGCCAGTAGCGCAGCAGATAGTTGTGCGAGGACGACGGGAACACCATCGCGAAGCGTAGCGGCTCAAGCCCCCGCGCCTTGTCCGCCTCGACCACCCGCTTTAGCGCGTCCGGCTTCAGCGCCTCAAAGGTGTCGGGGTGGCGCAGCGGGACGCCGGTGTCCAGCAAGCGCTGGTGCAGCCGGGCCGACACCGTGATGGCATTGCCGTTCAGGCTCAACGACAAAGCCGTCACCATCGGCACCCTAAACGCCTCGGCTCCCAGCGACGCGGCCAAGGGCATGCCGGCCAGCATCTGCGCGCCGTCGAGCATGCCGAAACAGACTTTGTCGCGGATGTTCGCCCACGACGGCTCGCGGGACAGCGACACCTGCAAGCCAAACTGGTTGAAAAAGCCTTTTTCCTGCGCAATCGCCAGCGGCGCGCAGTCGGTGAGAGGAATAAAGCCCAAGGACACGTCGGTTTTTTCCAGGCGCGGCGAAGGGCCGTCATGGGCGCTGAGTGGACTGTCCTGGATCAAAGCTTGCTGGTTCACGTCGAAACTCCCCTTAAGGGTTTGTCGCAGACAAAAAAAGGCGTCTAGCGACCGACCCCGCGAGGGATCGGCCACTGGACGCCTTTGTCCTGGCTTGCCGCGCCGCCGTTGGCGAGGCTTGCCTGTTGTTTATGATATTGGAGCACGCCTTGTGCCAGCCTTGGATATTTGTCCTATCAGTATGATTTTTTATGGTTTTTAACGCAGGGGGCGGCTTGGCAGATCGGCAGGGCGGCTTGGGCCGCACCAAGACAGGCCCAAAAACGGCAAAAACGCTCCGTTGTGAGGCTAAGGCGCGGACGGCTTTGTTTAAGCGGCAGGTTTAGAAGGTGTTGCGGTAGGCATCCAAATTGCGTAAAACAGCATTTTTAAGCATGAAAATGGCCTTCCATGTTCAAACCCATTCGTTGGCGGCATAGGCGCTGGCTTTTCCGCCTGCTGCCATGGTTGATTTTTGGCGTTGGCTGTGGACTGACCGGGTTGTTGGCGTCGCAGATACGCCAGTACGAAACCGAGATGGTGCGGGCCGAATTTGCCCTGCGCGTCGACGAGGTTGTCGCCAATCTGGCGCGTCGGATGACCTCGCACGCGCAGATTCTGCGCGGGGTGGCCGGCCTGTTCGCGGGCAGCGCGAAGGTCGACCGCGAGGAATTCCACCGCTATGTCGAAAGCCTCCACTTGGCCGATTATTACCCCGGCATCCAGGCCATAGGCTACAACCAGATCGTGCCGGCCCGCGACAAGCCGCGCCATGTCGCCGCGGTTCGCGCCGAGGGCTTTGCCGATTATGACATTTGGCCAGCCGGCGAGCGCGACCTCTACTCGGCGGTTGTCTACATTGAACCTTTCGACTGGCGCAACCGGCGCGCTTTTGGCTTTGACGTGCTTTCGGAACCGGTGCGGATGCAGGCCGCGGCGCGGGCGCGCGACGAAGCGCGGGCCGCAGTGTCCGGCAAGCTGCAATTGGTGCAGGAGACCGACCAGGACGTCCAGCCCGGCGTGCTGCTGTTTGTGCCGGTCTACCGCGCCGGCGCCGTCTTGGAAACCGTCGAACAGCGGCGCGCGGCACTGCTGGGCTGGGCTTCCTCGGCCTTGCGCGTCAAGGATCTGGTGGGGAGCTATCTGCACAGTGAATATGCCGAGTTGTCCAGGCAGATCGCGATCCGCGTTTATTCGGGCACGGCGCTGGAGCCTGCGGCTTTGTTGTACGATTCGCATCCGGGCATGCCATCGCCGCCTGGCGGCCAGGCCGTGCGGCGCACCGCCTCGATCCAAGGTGCCACCTGGTCTTTCCAAATCGAGCCCTTGCCGGCCTACTGGGCCAGCGTGCCCATCGACGCGGTCAGCCGCGCGGCCATGGCCGTCGGCCTGGTGTTGACCCTGGCGCTCGCCTTCGCCACGCATGTGCTGGCGGCCAACCACCTTCGGGTGGCGGCCGCCCTGCGGGAAACCCACCGCGCCAACGGCCATCTGGCCGAGCAAGAGGCGCTGCTGCGCGCGGTTTACGACAGCTCCAGCGTGGGCATCTACCTGGTCAACCTGGGGTGCGTGATCGTCCACGCCAACCAGTACATGGCCAAGATGTTCTTATGCCCGTTGGAAGAGCTGGTCGGCAAAAAGTACCACACCCTCGTGCCGCCCATCGAGCGCAAACTGGCCCGGCAGCGTTTTGTCAAGCTGCTGGCCGGGGATGAGCCCATCATCAATCTTGAGCGGCGCTACCGCCGCGGGGACAAGTCCGAGTTCTGGGGCCAGGTGACGGCGCGCCCGCTCCACGACGGCGAAGGCCGCATCATCGGCATCGTCGGCGTCATCGCCGACATCACCGAGCGCCGCCAGATGGAGGAGGCTCTGCGCGTCAGCGAAGCGCGCCACCGCTTGTTGGCGGACAACGCCAGCGAAGTGATCTGGACTTTGGACATCCAGGGCCAGTTGACCTATGTCAGCCCCTCGGTGGAAAGGCTGCGGGGCTATACGGTCGAGCAGGCGATGCGGCAGCCGGTGGAAGAATGGTTCGGCCCCGGCTCGCTCGCGCCCGCCATGGAGGCGGTCGGCCGCGCGCTGGACGCCGTGCGCACCGGCCAGCCGTTGACGCCTTTGTGCCTGGAGTTGGAGCAGACCCGCGCGAAAGGTTCGGCGGTGTGGACGGAGACGATGCTCTCGGGCTTTTATGACGCGAAGGGCAGGGCGGTCGGTTTGCTGGGCGTCACCCGCGACATCACCGAGCGCAAGCAAACCCAAGACCGCATCGCGCATCTGGCGCATTACGATCCGCTGACCAACCTGTGCAACCGGGCGCTGTTTTTCGACCGCGTCGAACAGGCGCTGGTCTTGGCCAGGCGGGAAAAGACCAAGCTGGCGCTGATGTATATCGACTTGGACAAGTTCAAGCCGGTCAACGACACCTATGGCCACCCGGTGGGCGACCGCCTGCTGGAGCAGGTCGCCGAGCGGATGCGCGCTTGCGTGCGGGCCTCGGACACCGTCGGCCGCATCGGCGGGGACGAGTTCGTCGTGTTGCTGCCCCAGTTGGGCGAGCCGGCCGACGCGCAGGGGGTCGCCGAAAAAATCCGGCAGGCCATCCGCCAGCCTTACCTGCTGGCCGGGCAAGCCTTGAGGATTTCCACCAGCATCGGCATCGCCCTCTACCCGGAACACGGGGCCATTGAGCGCGAGCTGTCCAAAAACGCCGACATCGCCATGTACCAAGCCAAAGAGGGCGGTGGCGACAATATCCAACTATTCACCCACGATATGCGACTGACGGAGGACGCCCATGTTTAAAAAATTATTTGGCTGGCTTAAAAAAACGCCGGCTTTGCGCATGCCCGAAGTGGACGAGTCGCCGGCCATCGAGGCGGTGTTCGGCCAGGCCAGGAAGGCGGCGGCGGGCGAGGGGGCGCAACCGCCGGGCGCGCCGGGCCGCCATGTCGTCATTGTCACGCCGGGCCGGCTGCTGATGTTTCAAGCCTGCCCGCCGCCAGGCTCGATGCCGCCGGCGCAAACGGCCTCCATCAAGCAGATGCTGCCGCCAAGCCCTAAGCGCAAAGTGGCCGCCATCGCCTACACGGAACTGGGCGCGTTGCAGTCGAATCTGCCCAAGACGATCCCTTTCTTCGGCATTTTGCTGGGGTTCGCCTATGTCGGCCATGACGTGTGGGTGTTCGAGGGCCACCCCTCCGCGCTGGCCGCCGGCTGCCGGGACGCGGACGTGCTGATCGTCGACGGCGGCCTGGTGCCCTATTTGCAGGACGATTGGCGGGTCGTCGCCGCCGGCGCCATGAACAGCCGGGAAATCTATGTGCATGACCGGGCGACGTATTCGCTGCGCAAAGCAACTTAAAGTCCGGGAACACGGTAGGGCACGTTGTGCGTGCCTTCAAGGGCTCGAGTACCGGGGGAATCAATGGACACCAAGAAGACGGCGATGGTCAGCAGCACCTCCATCGACCTGCCGGCGCACCGCAAGCAGGTGATGGAGGCATGCGAGCGTTTAGGCTTATTCCCCAGCGCGATGGAGCACCTGCCGGCCCGCGACGCCGACGCCATCCAAGTGTCGCTGGAGATGGTGGACAAAGCCGACGTGTATATCGGCGTCTACGCCTGGCGCTACGGCCATATCCCGGAAGGCCATGAGGTTTCGATCACCGAAATGGAATTCGACCGCGCCGTGGAGCGGGGCATTCCGATCCTGGTGTTCACCATCCACGACGACCATCTGTTACACAGAAGCATGGTGGAAACCCGCCCCGGCGCGCAGGAAAAGCTGGCGGCGCTGAAGGACAAAGCCTGCAATAAAAGGGGGCGGGCTGAATTCAAATCGCCCGAGGATTTGCGCGGCCTGGTGCTGCACGCGCTGCACGACCTCCAGCAACGCGAGCAAGCCGGCGCCGCGCCCGCCCCGCAATTCCACGCCTTAAGCCACATCCCCCAAGCGCCCGAGCCCTACATCGCCCATCCCTACACCCTGCTGCAAAGCAAGGACTTGGTGGGCCGGCAAGCGGAATTGAACCTGCTCACCGACTGGGTCACGGCCAACCGCCAAGTCCCCGCCCAAATCCGCCTGTTCAATGTCGTCGCGCTGGGCGGCATGGGCAAGAGCGCGTTGACCTGGAAATGGTTCAACGTCATCGCGCCGCTGGAAATGCCGCGCCTGGCCGGGCGGCTGTGGTGGAGTTTTTACGAAAGCGACGCCCATTACGAGAATTTCGTCATCCGCGCGCTGGCCTATGTCGCGGAACTGCCGGAAGCCGAGTCGCGCAAGCTGCCGCCGTTTGAGCGGGAAGAGCGGCTGTTGCGTGGCCTGGACGAGCGGCCTTTTTTGCTGGTGTTGGACGGACTGGAACGCGTGCTGCTGGCCTACGCCCGCATGGACGCCGCGCATCTGGCCGACGACGATTTGGACGAGCGCGCCGCCAATGTTATCGCCGCCGCCCACGGCCTGCCGGACGCGGTCAAGGAAACCTATCTGGCCAAGCACCGCCTGCGCCAGTGCGCCGACCCGCGCGCCGGGCGGTTTCTGCGGCGGCTGGCCCAGGTGCGCGCCTCGCGGATCGTGGTTTCCACCCGGCTGTATCCGGCGGAGTTGCAAACCCAAGCCGCGCTGCCGCTGCCGGCTTGTTTTGCCGTGTTCCTGAACGGCCTGGCCGACGACGACGCGCTGAATCTGTGGCGGGAATTCGGTGTCAGCGGTGCTAGAGAAGCATTGCTGCCGCTGTTCAACGCCTTTGGGAACTACCCGCTGCTACTGCGGGCCTTGGCCGGCGAAGTGGCCGAATACCGCGCCGCGCCGGGGGATTTCGGGCGCTGGCGGGCGGGCAATCCGGGCTTCGACCCGGCTTCACAACTGGATCTGAGGAATGCCAAGACCCATGTGTTGCAATATGCCCTGCAAGGCTTGGGCGAGGCGCAGCGGAAGGTGCTGCGCACGCTGGCGGCGTTTCGGATGCCGGCTGGGTGGGAGACGGTCAAGGCGCTGCTGGCTGTCGAGAACCCTTCCCTTGAGGGAGGGGGCGGGGCGGGGAACGATGACGATTGCGCTCGTCCCCAAGCCCTGCTTGGGGATGCGGCCGGCGAAGCGCCCGCTTTGCAAGCCACGGGAAGCCAGAGCTTCCCGGGCCTGGTTCCCAAGCGGGAGCTTGGGAACCAGAGAGAACCAGAAGAAGCGCTAGACCGCATCCTGACCGAACTGGAAGACCGCGGCCTGGTCGGCTGGGATCGCCGCGCCAACCGCTACGACCTGCACCCCATCGTGCGCGGCGTGGTGTGGGCGGCGCTGGACTCGCCCGCCCGCAAGGCTATTTACGGCCAGTTGCACGGCTATTTCGACGCTGCGCCCAAGCCACCAGATTGGGAAGAGGTCGAAAGCCTGGAAGAACTGACGCCCGCTATCGAGCTATACCACACGCTGATCGGCCTGGAGCGCTACGATGAGGCCATCACCGTGTTCCGGGATCATCTTGAATACGCCACGCTCTACCGGCTGAGTGCCAGCCGACCGCGGCGGGAATGGCTGGAGCGGCTGTTTCCTGACGGGCTGGAGGCGCAGCCCCGGCTGGCGAGTGCGAGGACTCGGAGCCGCACGCTGAATGCGCTGGCGCTGGCTTGCCAGTTGAGCGGCGAGCCAGGCCGTGCTGGACAGATTTTCCAGCGTAAAGTGGAAATCGACGAGGCGGAACAGGATGAGGGGAATGTCGCCGTCGGACTGGAAAACCTTTCCGATGCGCTACGGTACTGCGGCCAGCTTCGGGCCGCCGAAACAGCGGCCCTACGGGCACTGCTGATTGGCCGGAAGCGGGAGGATCGGTTTCGGGAAGGGGTCAGCCTTCAATTTGTCGGCTTGGCCCTCGCCGCCTGCGGCAATTTCGGACTGGCGGAAACCGCGCTGTGCCGTTCCGTGGCTATCTGTATCGCCCAAAAGAATCAACAAGGCGAGGGCTTGCGCAATGCTCATCTCGCCCAGCATCGAATCTGGCAGGATCACACCGCCGCCGCGCTGCCGCTGGCCCGCCGAGCCTGGGAGCTGGCCCAAGTCCGTCGCCACGAACGCGACTGCATCCGCGCCGCCCGGCTGCACGGCCAAGCGGCGCTGGGCCTGGACGATTTCGACACCGCCGAAGAACGCCTGCACCACGCCCTAAGCCGCGCCCGCGCCGTCAACCTCGTCGAAGAAGAACTCCCCGCGCTGACCTCGCTGGCCGAGCTTCACCGCCGCCGCCAGCAAGACGACGAAGCCCGCGAATCGCTGGAACCAGTCTGGGACGCCGCCGAGCGCGGCCCTTATCCGCTGCTCCACGCCGACGCCCGCAACGTCCTCGCCCAGATCGAGCGCGACCAGGGCCATCCCAAAGCCGCCATCGCCGCCGCGATCCGCGCCTATGAACTCGCCTGGTGCGACGGCCCGCCCTATGCCTACCATTTCGGGCTGGCTAACGCCCGCCGCCATTTGCAGGCGCTAGGCGTCCCGGAACCCCATCTTCCGCCTTTCGACGAGTCCCGGCACGAGCCCATGCCCGAGGTGGAATTGAATCCGCGCGATGAGTTTTATGCGGCGGTCAATGAAGAATAGCCCGGATGGCGCTTGCGGAATCCAGGTTGAGCGGCGCGGCGGAACCGCACATTCCGCCGCGCTTCATGCGGGCTAGGTGTTTCTCGTTTTCTCGTTCCCATCGGCTCCGCTCATCGTTATACACAAGTCGCTGCGGGACCTGTTGAAATGGAACCCCGGAGGGGTTCAAGCGATTAGCCGGGGGTTGAGCGCAGCGACACCCCCGGATAAGGCGGAAAAAAATGCCACGACCCCGAAAGGGGTCGCAGAAATCCATGCTTCAGCGAATTTGTAGCCCGCATTGCTGCGACCCTTCCAGGGTCGAAAGCTTGTTTTCGCCGCTTCCGGGGGTATCGCTGCGC
>Ga0265327_10000394_pt1 | contig 81965 bp, 70 predicted proteins | sample 41621metaG_FD_202089 | JGI IMG/M metagenome (GOLD analysis project Ga0265327, IMG submission 202089) | Rhizosphere microbial communities from Carex aquatilis grown in University of Washington, Seatle, WA, United States - 4-16-21 metaG | ecosystem: Host-associated > Plants > Roots > Rhizosphere...
CCTGGGCACGGACGGGAACGGAACGCTCAACGTCACCAGCGGCGCGGTGGTCGACGGTGTCGGGTCCCTGATCCTCGGCAAGAACTTCAACACCTCCAAGGGCGCGATCACCGTGAGCGGCGTCGGCTCCAAGCTCACCTCCGCCGCCGACGTCGAGGTCGGCGAATTCGGCGTCGGCACGCTGACCATTTCCGGCGGCGGCGTGCTGGCCGACGCGACGGCCAACCTCGCGGACCTCAACGGTTCCAGCGGCACGGCCACGGTGGACGGCGTTGGCTCGGCCTGGAACACCAGCGGCGCCCTGGGCATCGGCCGCAATGGCGCGGGTTCGCTCAGCATCACCAACGGCGCGGTCGTGACCAGCGCCAGCGGCTGGGTGTCCGGCTCCACCGACGGGGGCTCCCTGACCGTTTCAGGAACGGGGTCGAAGTGGACCGCCGCCACCTCCCTCGATCTCGGCGAGCGGGGAACTTCCACCATCTCGATCACCAACGGCGGCGTGGTCGCCGACCAGACCGGCGTCTCGGCCGACCTCACCGGCGCTGCGCCCACCATCACCATCGACGGCGCAGGGTCGGCCTGGACCAGCAGCAGCTCGCTGACGCTGGGCGGCGGCTTCAACTCGACCCTCGCGCTCAGCGTCACCAACGGCGGCCTGCTGAGCGACAGCCAGGGCTCCCTCGGCCAGGGCTCGGTGCTGGTCAGCGGGACCAACTCGGCCTGGACCAACACCTCCACCCTGCGGGTCGGGGCCAGCGGTCCGGGCGTGCTCACCATCGCCCACCAGGGTACGGTCAACGCCCCCGGCGGCGTGATCCTGGGTCAATCCAGTTCGTCCAGCGGGGTGCTGAACATCGGCGGCGCCGTCGGCAAACCCGCCGATTCGCCCGGGACCCTCAACGCCCCGACCATCGTCCTTGGAACCGGCAATGGCTCGCAGGGAACGCTGAACTTCAACCACAACTCGGTCAGCTACCTGTTCAGCCCGGTGATCTCCGGGCCGGGCAAGGTCAACGTCGTCTCGGGCCTGACCATCTTCAACGTCGACGAGACCTACACGGGCCTCACCACCATCTCGTCCGGGGCCATCCTGCAGATCGGCAACGGTCCCGCGGCCGGCAGCATCGTCAGCGACGTGGCCGACGACGGGACGCTCTATTTCATTCGCGGCGGATCCTTCACCTACGGCGGCAAGGTGACGGGGTCGGGCGCCCTGACCATGTTCGGGGCCGGGGGCGTGCTGACCCTGATCGGCGCCTCGACCTACACCGGCGCCACCCACGTCGACGCGGGCGGGCTCGTGGTCAACGGCTCCCTCGGCGCTACGGCGGTGACGGTGGGCTCGGTCGCCAGCCTCGGCGGCTCGGGAACCATCGGCGGGCCGGTCAACGTGGCCAACAGCGGCATCCTGAACGGAGTGGCCGGCCAGACCCTGACCATGGGCGACCTCACCCTGGCTTCCGGGGCGGTCGTGAACGTCAGCCTCGGCGCGCCGTCGAGCACCCGGCTCTTCAAGGTCAACGGCGCCCTGGCCCTGGACGGGACCCTGAACGTCACCAACGCCGGCGCCTTCGGGCCCGGCCTCTATCGCCTGTTCGACTACACCGGCGCCCTGACCGACAACGGCCTCAACCTCGGGACCCTGCCCAGCGGCGTGCAGAGCTCCAGCCTGCAGGTCCAGACCTCGGTGGCCGGCCAGGTGAACCTGGTCTTCGCCGCCGGCGTCGCCACGCCGTTCTGGAACGGCGCTGTCACCATCGCTGACGGGACTGTCCACGGCGGCGCGGGGACGTGGAAGCTCGGCCCCACCAACTGGACCGACGCGTCCGGCGCCAACGCCGGCCCCTGGGACGGAACCAGCGCCATCTTCGCAGGCGGCGCGTCCGGCGCGGTCACCGTCGACAACGGCGCCGGCCAGGTGGGCGCGAACTTCATGCAGTTCGCCATCGACGGCTACACCATAGGCGGCGGGGCCCTGGCACTGACCGGGGCGACCCCGACCATCCGTGTCGGCGATGGGACCAGCGCCGGCGCCTTCGACAACGTCACCATCAACGCCGTCCTCAGCGGCTCGAACGGCCTGACCAAGACCGACCTCGGCAACCTGATCCTTGCCGGCGCCAACACCTACTCGGGCGGCACCTTCATCAACGGCGGCTTCGTGGTCGCGAGCGCCGACGCCAACCTGGGGGCGGCCGGCGGGGCGATCGTCTTCAACGGCGGGGGCCTCGCACCCTCCGCCAGCTTCTCCACCGGCCGCGGGCTCCAGATCGCCGGCGCGGGCGAGGTTCACGCCTTCAGCGGCGCGAGCTTGACCGTCAATGGCGCGCTCACCGGGTCGGGCGCCTTCAACAAGTCGGGCCTTGGCGCGCTGGTCCTGGCCGGCGGCGGCTCCTACAGCGGCGCCCTGTCGGTCACCGGCGGGCGCCTCCAGGTCGACTCCCTGGTGAGCGCGGGCTCCGTGGACGTGAAGTCGGGGGCCAGCCTGTCCGGCTCGGGCGGCGTCAACGCGCCGGTGACCATCGAGAACGACGGCTACCTCTACGGCGCGGCCGGCCAGACTCTGACCACCGGCGCCCTGACGCTCAACCAGAGCTCCAACATCAGCGTCAGCCTGGGCGCTCCGTCGACGACGCGCCTGTTCAACGTCAACGGGGCGCTGACCCTGGACGGCAATCTGAACATCACGGGGCTCGGCGGCTTCGGCCAGGGTCTCTATCGCCTGTTCGACTATTCCGGCGCGCTCACCGACAACGGCCTGGCGATCGGGACCTTGCCGGGCGGCGTGCAGGCCACCAGCCTCTCCGTACAGACCGCCGTGGCCGGGCAGGTAAACCTGGTCTATGCGGCTCCCGCCGCCACGCCGTTCTGGAACGGCGGCCACACCAGCCCCACCGGGACCATCTCGGGCGGTTCGGGAACCTGGAAGGTGGGGCCGACCAACTGGACCGACGCCGCCGGCGCGACAAGCGGCGCCTGGGACGGGACTTTCGGCATCTTCGCCGGCGCCGCCGGCACTGTCACCGTCGACAACAGCGGCGGCGCGGTCAGCGCCACGGGCCTGCAGTTCGCCTCCAACGGCTACATCGTCAACGGCGACACCCTGACCCTGACGGGGGCGACGCCCACCGTCCGCGTCGGCGACGGCACGGCGGCCGGCGCCAACGACCTGGCCACCTTCCAGACCGTCATCGCGGGGACCGGCGGCCTCATCAAGACCGACCTCGGCGGCCTCGACCTGCAGGGCGTCAACACCTACTCGGGCGGCACGACCGTCCTGGGCGGGACGGTGTCGATCACCTCGGACGCCAACCTGGGCGCGGCCTCGGGGAGCGTGACGCTCAACGGCGGCGGCTTGGCGGTGGGCGGCACGTTCGTGACCACGCGCGCCGTTGCGGTCACGGGCCCGGGCGAGATTTGGGTCGACACGAACCGGTCCTTCACCCTGCAGGGCGCCGTCTCCGGAAACGGCGCCCTGACCAAGACCGGCCTGGGCGCCCTCGACCTGACGGGGGTCAGCTCCTACGCCGGCCAGCTCAAGGTCGCCGGCGGGTTGGCGCTGGCCGACGGATCGATGCAGGGATCTGTCGACGTCCTGGCGAACGCCCACTTTTCCGGTGTCGGCAGCGTCGCGGGCGTCGTCACCGTCGAGAACGGCAGCTACCTCCAGGGCGGCGCCGGGAACACCCTGACCATGGGCGGACTGGTCCTGTCCGCCGGCGCGAACATCTCCGCCGTCCTGGGCGCGCCCAGCACGCAGACCCTGTTCCAGGTCAATGGCGCCCTAACGCTCGACGGCACGATCAATGTCGCCGGGCTCAGCGGCTTCGGACCGGGCCTCTACCGCATCATCAATTACACTGGCGCGCTGACCGACAACGGCCTCGTCGTGGGCAGCGTGCCGGCGGGCGTGTCGGCCAGCGACGCCGCGATCCAGACCGCCGTCGCCGGCCAGGTGAACCTGGTCGTCTCCGCGCCCACGATCCTCTTCTGGAACGGCGCGGCCACCAGCGCCGACGGAACCATCCACGGCGGAACCGGAACCTGGAAGCTGGGTCCCACCAACTGGACCGACGCCAATGGCGCGGTCAGCGCCGGATGGAACAGCGGCTTCGGCGTCTTCGCCGGAGCGGCGGGCGTAGTCACCCTCGATGGCAGCGCTGGCGGGATCAGCGCGAACGGGCTGCAGTTCGCGGTCACTGGCTACACCGTCGGCGGCGCCGCCCTGACCCTCAGCGGGGCGGCGCCCACTCTTCGCGTCGGCGACGGGACCGCGGCCGGGGCCGGCTACACGGCGACCGTCAACTCGGTGATCGCCGGGACCAGCGGGCTCACCAAGACCGACCTCGGCACGCTGGTGCTGGGCGGCGCCAACACCTTCACCGGCGGCCTGACCGTCAACGGCGGCTTCGTCTCGGTGGGCGCGGACAGCGCCCTGGGCGCGGCCGGCGGGGCCGTGACGCTGAACGGCGGCGGACTGCAGGCCACGGCCAGCTTCGCCACCGCGCGCAATGTCGCCGTCGGCGGTCCGGGAGAGATCCGCACCGCCTCCGGAACCAGCCTGACGATCAACGGCGGCCTCTCGGGGGCGGGCGCCCTGGTCAAGTCGGGGACCGGGACTCTCGTGCTCACCGGCGCCAACGCCTACACGGGGGCGGCGAGCGTCGCGGCCGGGACCCTTCGGGTCGACGGAACCCTGGCCGGGACGGTCGCGGTGCAGGGTGGCGGGCGCCTGCAGGGCGTCGGCCAGGTCGGCGCCACGACCGTGGCCTCCGGCGGCGTCGTGGCGGCGGGCGATTCGATCGGCACGCTGACGGTCAATGGCGGCGCGACCTTCGCCTCGGGCTCGACGCTTGAGGTCGAGTTGAACGCCCAGGGACAGGCGGACCTGGTGCATGTCACCGGCGCGGCGACGCTCGCCGGCGGCACGGTCGCGGCCCTGCCGGCGGCGGGCGGCGGCTACAGCCTCGGCCAGCGCTTCACCGTGCTCACCGCCGACGGCGGCGGGACGGGGGCCTTCGGCGGCGTCACGGGCGCCCTGAACATGCCGTTCCTCAAGCTCGGCCTGGCCTATGACGCCAAGCACGTGTTCCTGGACGTGGTGCGCAACGGCGCGACCTTCTGTTCGGTGGCCCAGACCGCCAACCAGTGCGCGGCGGCGAACGGCGCCGAGAGCCTGGGGCAGGGACGGGCGGTCTACGACAGCATCGCCAACCTCGGCGACGCCGCGCAGGCGCGGGGGGCGTTCGACGCCCTCTCCGGCGAGATCGGCGCCAGCGCCAAGGGCGTCGAGATCGAGGACAGCCGCTTCATCCGCGACGCCGCCAATGCGCGCCTGCGGGGCGCCACCGGCCAGGACCACGGCGCCTGGGGCCAGACGTTCGGATCCTGGGGCCAGGCATCGAGCGACGGCGACGCGGCGGGCCTTCACCGCGCTCTGGGCGGCTTTGTGCTGGGCGGGGACCTGGCGCCGGGCCAGGGGTGGCGTCTGGGAGCGCTGGCCGGCTACGGCCACGCGGGTCTGGACGTTCCGGCGCGGGCCTCCACCGGCGGCGTCGACAGCTACCATCTGGCCGTCTATGGCGGCGCCGACGCCGGCGCCCTGGCCTTCAGGCTCGGCGCCGCCTACGCCTGGCACAGCGTCCACACCCGCCGAACCGTGAGCTACGCCGGCTTCGCGGACGTCCTGTCGGGCGACTATCACGCCCGCTCCGGCCAGGTGTTCGGCGAGGCGGGCTATCGCTGGACGCAGGGTGCGACGATCGTCGAGCCCTACGCCGGCCTGGCCCACGTCATGCTGCATACGGACGGCTTCACGGAAGCCGGCGGGGCGGCGGCGCTGACCAGTGCGGCGTCCAGCGTCGCCACGACCTTCACGACCCTGGGCGTGCGGGCGTCGGGCAAGGCCGACTGGGCCGGCGCCGGCGTCAGCCTGCACGGCGGCGTCGCCTGGCGGCGCGCTTTCGGCGACGTGACCCCGATGTCGCGCTTCGCGTTCGCCTCGGGCGGCGCGGCCTTCGACATTGCCGGCCTGCCGGTCGCCAGGGACGCCGTGACCCTGGACGCCGGGGTCGACGTGGCCGTCTCGAAGCGTGCGACCCTGAGCGTCGGCTACGCCGGCCAGGTCGCCCGCAACCTCGGCGATCATGGCGCGAAGGCCACGTTCACCCTGGCCTTCTAGCCCAAGGCCGTCTCAGGTTTCGGCATGAGGCGGGGCAAGGCGCGGCCGCCGGTTGTGTCGGCAGGAACGGTGTGCACCCTGCGGGGGCCCGAGGCGACTCGGGCCCCCGCAGGAGGCTCCCCGACCCATGCCGCAGCCCTTTTCGGCCAAGCTCGAATTGACGCTGAAGATCCTCTCCATGAGCCGAAGCCAGTTGGCGGCGGACCTCGGCGTGGACAAGTCGGTGGCGGGGCGGTGGGTCTCGGGGGCGGTCAAGCCGTCGGCGCACAACCTCAGCCAGCTCACCGCCCTGGTCGCCCGGCGGGTGCCTGGCTTCAGCACGCTGGACTGGGATCGCGACCTCCAGGGGCTGGCCGAGCGGCTGGGCGCGGAGGACGCGCCCAAGATCGCCAAGGCTCCCATGGGCCTTTCCCTCGAGTGCCTGCCCCAGGTGCTGGCCACGACGGCGCTGCGCGGCGCGGCCTACGAGGGCGTCTTCCGCTCGACGCGCCTGCACGCGCGCGACCCGTCCTTCGTCATCCATGATCACGGGGTCATCCGGCGCGACGCCAACGGCCTGTTGCGGCTGACCATGGGGACGGCCGGCGTGATGACTGACGGCTGGATGCTGCCGATGCACAATCAGCTCTTTTGCATCGGCAACGAACGGGCGACGGGCTCGCCGGTATTCGGAATCTTCCATGGCACGGGCGGTCTGAAAGCCGACGTCCTGGACGGCCTGACGCTGACGTCGATCCACGATGCGGGGCGCACCCCGACGGCGTCGACGATCGTGTTCCGGCGCGTCGCTGACCTGAGCGACGACCCGGCGCATGAGGAGGCCCTGTTTCAGCGCCTGATCGCGGACAACCCCCTGGAGCCGATCGAAGCCATCGATCCGGGCCTGCGCGACCATTTGTGCCGGGACATCGGACCGGCGGCGGGGGCGCTGGGCGGCGAGTGGCTGATGCAGTTGCCGCTGAGCCGCTCGATGGCGGACTGACGCCCGCTAGGTTCCCGGCTCGACCACCACCGCCGTGCCATAGGCCAGCACCTCGGTGATGCCTTCCATGATCTCGTTGGCGTCGTAGCGCATGGCGATGATGGCGTTGGCGCCCTGTTCGGTGGCGTGCTGGACCAGGTGGTCGTAGGCCTCCTGCCGCGCCGTCTCGGCCAGGTTGACGAACACCGACAGCTTGCCGCCGAACAGGCTCTGGATGCCGCCGGCGAAGTTGCCGATCACGCTGCGCGACCGCACCGTGATGCCCCGCACGATGCCGATATGGCGCACCACGCGGTGCCCGGGGATGTCGTTGCTGGACGAGACGAGCATGAGCGGCTCCTGGTTTGCGATGCTGGACGATGACCCGGCCTCGGAATGCGTGCAAGGCGTGGCGTTCTCGCTTGCAAGCCGAGCCGGGCTTGGGGAAACTCGAGCCCAGGCGGCGAGGCCGAATGGCCGGTCGGGAGGGTTGTGATGCGTTTCGTCTTCGCTTTGGCGGCGGCTCTGGCCTGCGTTCTCCTGGCCCTGGCGCCGCAGGCCGCCTCCGCGCGGGAGCTGAAGTGCGCCGCGCTCAAGGACATCGCCCTGGACCGCGCCGGCGTCACCAAGGTCACCACCGAGACGATCGGCCAGGCCAGCGCCTGCCGCCTGCAGGTGACGGCCAAGCCGACCTCCGACTCCGACATTCGCATCGAGGTCTGGATCCCGGTGGGCGAGGCCTGGAATGGCAAGTTCGTGCAACTGGGCAACGGCGGCTTCGCCGGCTCCATACGCACCCCGATCCTGCAGGCCCTGGCCGCTCGCGGCTACGCCGCCGCGGCGACGGATGACGGACACCAGACCGACCAGGCCACGGACGGCCGCTGGGCCATGCGCCACCCGGAAAAGATCGCCGACTTCGGCTGGCGGGCCCTGAAGATCACCACCACCGTCTCCAAGTCCCTGATCCTGGCCCAGAAAGGCGTCGGCCCGGGCAAGTCCTACTTCAGCGGCTGTTCCGACGGCGGCCGCGAGGCCCTGATGGAGGCGCAGCGCTATCCCGAGGACTTCGACGGCATCGTCGCCGGCGCGCCGGCCTATGACTTCACGCATCTGCTGGGCTATGCCGCCGTGGAGGCCCAGGCGCTGATGAACACGCCCGGCGCCTACCTGGGGCCGCCGCAACTGGCGATCCTGCAGGCTGGCGCGCTGAGCGCCTGCGCCGGGGGCGAGGCCTTCATCCGCGATCCCGCCGCCTGTCGCTTCGATCCGGGCCAGGTCGCCTGCAAGGCGGGCCAGGACCCGTCGCAGTGCCTGACCGAGGCCCAGGTCGCGGCGGCGCGGAAGATCTACGCCGGCCTGGTCGATCCGCGCTCCGGCAAGACCCTTCTGCCCGGCCTGACCTTCGGCGGTGAGGCGCAGCCGGGCGGCTGGGCGGCCTGGGTGACCGGTCCGTCGCAGGACCGCATCGCCACCGCGCTCAGCAACCAGTTCGGCAGCAACTTCTTCAAGTACTTCGCCTTCGAGGACGCCAGCTACGACATGCTGCGACTGGACGTCGGCGCCGACCTCGACCGGGCCCGGGCCAAGACCAGCCATGACCTCGACAGCGTCGACCCCAACCTCGCCCCGTTCAGGGCCCATGGCGGCAAGCTGATCCAGTACCATGGGTGGAACGACGCCGCGATCCCGGCCCGCTCGTCGATCGCCTACTACGAAGACGTGCGGGCCGCGGTAGGCCCGGCAGAGGACTTCTACCGGCTCTACATGGTCCCCGGCATGCTCCACTGCGGCGGTGGGGCCGGGCCGGGCAATGTGGACTGGCTGGCGGTGCTGGACCGCTGGGTGACGGTGGGCGAGGCGCCCGGGGCCCTGGTCGCCGCCTCGGGTTCGCCCTTTGCGCCCACGCCGCCGCCGGCCGATGGTCCGACCCAGCTCCTGTGCCCCTATCCGCAGACCGCCGTCCGCGGCGGCGCGGCCCAGGGCGGCTATCGCTGCGCGGCGCCGGCGGGCGCGAAGCCGGCGCCCAGGTCCCGAGTGCGACACGGACGCCACCCTTAACAGCGATCACAAGCGCTTCCCCGGCGTCCGATTCCTGGTAGGACGGGCGCATAGAGAAGGAAACGCTTTGTCTGATGTCGTGATCGAAGACGCGGCGCCGACGGCGAGCGAATTGGACGCCGAAGCCGCCTACGAAAAATTCGTCTGGGATAACCTGCCGCGCAATTTCGCCGGCCATTTCATGCACGGGATGCTGGGGATGACGGGCTTTCGCCTGTTCAACGCCCCGACCTTCCTGCCCGCGTACCTGCACCAGATATCCGGCGGGTCCGACTTCATGGTCGGCCTGGGCCAGTCGCTGCAGCAGGTGGGCGCGGTGGTCTCGCCAATCGTCGGCGCGACCCACATCGAGCACCGCAAGAAGGTGCTGCCGGTCTCCATGCTGATGGGCACCATGATGCGCCTGGGCATGCTGGGCATCTCGCTGGCCGGCTGGTTCCTGACCGGCCACATGCGGGCCATGCTGGTCACCACCCTGGTGTTCCTGTTCCTCATGGGCTTCTTCCAGGGCGCGCAAGGGGTGGCCTTCCAGCTGCTGCTGGCCAAGGTGATCCCCATCAAGCGCCGCGGCATCCTGCAGGCCTTGCGCAATGTCATCGGCGGGATCGTCGCCGCCGGACTGTCTCTGGTGGCCGGGCGCTACATCATCCAGCCGAACCTGTTCGGCAACGGCTACGCCACCACCTTCTTCCTGGCCGTGATCCTGACCAGCGCCGGCCTGACCGCCCTGGCCATGCTCATGAGGGAGCCCGAACCGCCCACCGTGCGCGAGAAGAGCACCATCATGGCCCGGGTGAAGGACTTCCCGGCCCTGATCCGCTCGGACCGCAGCTTCATGTTCTTCATGCTGGCCCAGCTGCTGTCGACGGCGGCCCGCATCGCCGCGCCGTTCTACATCCTGTCGGCGGGCCGGGTGATCCACCTGGACGGCAAGACCCTGGGCGTCATGTCCCTGGCCTTCCTGGGCGCCGACACCCTGACCAACATGGCCTGGGGCTATACGGGCGACAAGTTCGGCTTCCGGCTGACCTTCATCCTGTCGCTGGTTCTGTGGGCCGCCGCCACCGGCCTGCTGATCGCCTCGCCGGGCCTGCCGACGCTGCACGTCGCCGGGATCACCATCGGGGCCATCGCCTGGATCTTCATCAGCTTCTTCGGCCTGGGCGCGGCCCAGTCGGGGCAGATGATGAGCTCGTCGACCATGGTGCTGGAGTTCGGCACGCGGGAGGACATGGCCATGCGCCTGGCCTTCACCCAGACCGCCCAGGGCATGACCGCGGCGGTCGGCCCGCTGCTCGGCGGCCTGCTGGTCGGCGCGATGGGGTATAACGCCCTCTTCGGGGTCTCGATGGGCTTCCTGGTGGCCGGCTTCCTGGTGCTGGTCACGCTCGTGGAGGAACCCCGCCACCGCAGGAACTCGGCCGTCTGACATGCGCGCGACCCTACCCCCCACCGGCGAAGCCTGGCCCGAGCTCGAAGCCCGCATGGCGGCCATGGGGGGCGGGGACATCGACTGGCGGCACGGCCGCGCCGCCGTCTACGTGTTCAACGCCGGCGAGGATATCGAGCGGGTCCAGAAGGGGGCCTACACCCTCTACATGGCCGAGAACGGCCTCGGCCCCTCGGCCTTTCCCAGCCTGAAGGGGATGGAGGAGGCGGTGATCGGCTATGGCCTGTCGCTGCTGCACGCGCCCGAGGACGCCGCCGGCTCGATCACCTCGGGCGGCACCGATTCCATCACCATGGCCATGAAGGCCGCCCGCGATGTCGCCCGCCAGGTCCGCGGCGTGACCGGGCCGCTGAACATCGTCCTGCCGCGCTCGGCGCACCTGGCCTTCGACAAGGCCGCCGCCCTGATGGAGATCGAGGTCAGGCGCACCGCGCTGAAGGGCCTGCTGGCCGACCCGGCGGCCATGGACGCCGCGGCGGACGGCCACACGATCATGATCGTCGGCTCCGCCCCATGCTTTCCCTACGGCCTGATCGACCCGATCGCCGAGCTGGGCGCCCTGGCCCAGGCGCGGAACCTGTGGCTGCACGTGGACGCCTGCGTGGGCGGCTATGCGGCGCCCTTCGTGCGCATGAACGGCGGCGACATCCCGCCCTTCGACTTCGAGGTGGCGGGCGTGTCGTCCATGTCGGCCGACCTGCACAAGTACGGCTTCTGCGCCAAGGGCGCCTCGACGGTGCTGTTCCGCAGCCAGGAGCTCTGGAAACGGATGGTGTTCGACTTCCGTGACTGGCCGGGCGGGCGGATGGTGACGCCGACCCTGGCCGGCACGCGGCCCGGCGGGGCCATCGCGGCGGCCTATGCGGTGATGAACTACCTGGGCGTCGAGGGCTACCGTGCCCGCCACAAGCGGGTCACTGACGCCCGCGAGACCATCGAGGCGGGTCTGCGCCAGCGCGGCTATGCGGTGCAGGGCCGCCCGCAGCTTGGCCTGATCGCCTATGGCGGCATGCCCAGCGTCCCGGCCCTGTGGGCCAAGCTGCGCGAGCGCGGCTGGTTCACCAGCACCACCTCCGAGCCGCCGGGCCTGCACCTGATGCTGTCGCCGGTGCATGCCGAGGTCGCCCAGACCTATCTCGACGACCTGGACTGGGCGTCGAAGGAACTCGGCGCGGCGCCCTCGGGCGGCGAGGCGGCGCGCTACGGCGGCTAGGCTCGGCCGGATTTTCCGGACACTCTGGGATCGCCTGGCCCGGCTCATCCGTTTGAACGGGGCAAGCAGAGCTGTGGGGACGCCGTGACCAGACAATCCATCACCCAGGACGACGCCGAAGCGGCGGTCCGCACCCTGATCCAGTGGGCCGGGGACGATCCCGACCGCGAGGGCCTGCAGGACACGCCGGCCCGCGTGGCGCGTTCGTACCGCGAGCTGTTCGCCGGCTACGACACCAATCCCCGCGACTACCTGGAGCGGACCTTCGAGGAGGTCGGCGGCTATGACGAACTGGTCGTGCTGCGCGACATCCGGGTGGTCAGCTTCTGCGAGCACCACATGCTGCCGGTGATCGGCCGGGCCCATGTGGGCTATTTGCCCACCGACCGGGTGGTGGGCATCTCCAAGCTGGCCAGGGTGGTGCACGGCTTCGCCCGCCGCCTGCAGATCCAGGAAAAGCTGACCGCCGAGATCGCCGAGGCCATCGACAGCATCCTCAAGCCCAAGGGCGTCGGGGTGGTCATCGAGGCCGAGCACAGCTGCATGACCCTGCGCGGGGTGAACACGCCCGGCTCGACCCTGACCACCAGCCACCTGATCGGCGTGGTCCGCGACGATCCGCGCACGCGCCAGGAGTTCCTGCGGCTGAGCCGCGGCGGCTAGACGCTGGCGCCGGACGGCGCCCATAACGGCCGCTCCTCGTTCCGATCGGCCGATTCCATGGCGTTCCTGCGCAACAACGCCGTCAACCGCGCCAACCTGCACTATGCCGTCCAGGCGCTGGCCATGGGTGCGGGCGGGGTGTTCTTCCTGGCCTTCCTGCTGCATGCGGGGGTCTCGGTCCCGGTCACCCTGCTGACCCAGGTGGCGATCCTGGCGGGACGGTTCGCGGTGCGCTCGGCCGTCCTGCCCCTGGCCCGGCGGTGGGGCCTGAAGCCGCTGGTGATCTTCGGGGCGCTGGCCTTCGGCTGCCAATATCCGCTGCTCGCCCAGGTGCACGGCCCCGGCCTCTGGCTGGCGGCGGTGTGCGTGGTCGCGGCGGTGGGCGACGCCTTCTACTGGCCGACCTACCACGCCTATTTCGCCGCGCTGGGCGACGCCGAACATCGCGGCCACCAGATCGGCGCCCGTGAGGTGCTGGCGGCGGCGGTGGGGGTGGTTGCGCCGCTGCTGGGGGCCTGGGCCCTGGTCGCCCTCGGGCCGCCCTGGGCGTTCACCCTGGTGGGCCTGGTCCAGGCGGTGTCGGTCCTGCCCCTGCTGGGCGCGCCCAACGTGCCGGTGGCGGACCAGGCGCCCGGCGCCTTTCGCTCGGCCGCGGTGGGCATGGCCCTGTTCGTCACCGACGGCTGGATCGCGGCCTGCTTCTACTTCGCCTGGCAGGTGGTGCTGTTCCTCTCGCTGGGCCGCAGCCTGGCGGCCTATGGCGGGGCGATGGCCTTCGCGGCCCTGGCGGGCGCGGCGGCCGGGCTGTTCCTGGGACGCCGCATCGACCTGGGCCACGGACGCTGGGCCGCGGTGGTCGCCAACCTGGTGTTTGCCGGCGCTGCCCTGTTGCGAGCGGCCAGCGTCGGTTCGCCCTGGCTGGCGGTGGGCGCCAACGCCCTGGGTTCCCTGGTGGGGGCGCTGACCGTCCCGGCGACCATGACGGCGGTCTACAACCTGGCCAAGGCCTCCCCCTGTCCGCTGCGGTTCCACATCGCCAGCGAGGGCGGCTGGGACGTCGGCTGCGCGGCCGGATGCCTGGTGGCGGCCGGGCTGGCGGCCCTGGGCGTCCCGCTGTCGGTCGCCATAGCCCTGACCGTGCCGGGCGCCCTGGTGAACGCGACCATCCTGTGGCGGTACTATCCCTCGGGCCCGCAAGCGACGGCCTAGCCCCGCAGCGACAGTGTCGCATCGGCGATGACCGCCTCCCAGTCGCCGAGGGCCGGCTGCCGGAACAGGCGGGCGGTCGGATACCAGGGGCAGGCCCGGCCGCGCAGGCTCCAGCGCCAGTCCGGCGCAAAGGGCAGCAGGATCCAGGTCGGTCGGCCGAGGGACGCCGCCAGATGGGCGACGCTGGTGTCGACGGCGATCACCAGGTCCATCAGCGAGGCCAGGGCCGCCGTGTCGTCGAAGTCGGCCAGGGCGGGGCCGGGCGCGACGACGCGCAGGCGCGCGGCATGCTCGGCGTCCTCCGGGCGGATGACGGACTGCAGGCAGACGAAGTCGGCGTCCGCGGACAGCAGCGGCGCCAAACGCGCCAGGGCGATGGAGCGGTTGCGGTCGTCGGGATGGTAGGGCGCGCCGCTCCAGGCGAGGCCGATGCGCCGCCGTCGGGGTTCGCCCAGTCTCTCGCGCCAGAGCGCGATCCGGTCGCGATCGGGCTGCAGGGGCTCGTGGGCGGCCAGGTCCGTGTCGCCGCGCTGGCTGAGCGCCAGGGGCAGGCTCATGAGGGCGCAGTGGCGATCATGGTTCGGGACGGGCGCGCGGTCGTCGACGATGGCCACGCCGGGCAGGCTTCGGGCCAGCAGAGGCGCCAGGGTTCGCGGGGCGCGGAGGGTCACGCGCGCGCCGAGGGCGGCCAGCCCGGGGACGAAGCGCGCGAACTGGAGGGTGTCGCCAAGGCCCTGTTCGGCCAGCACCAGCAGGCGGGCGCCGGCGATGTCGTCATGGCCGGTCCAGGCCCTGGCTGGGGCGAGCCCCGCCGCCGGGTCGCCCAGCACGGCCTTGCGGCTCTCGTAGAGGGGCCAGCCCTGGGAGAAGTCGCCAAGCAGCAGGTGGGCGAGGCCCAGTTCGAAGCGGGCGGCGTGGTCGCCCGGGTCGAGGGCCAGGGCGCGCTGGTAGCTGAGGATCGCCTCGGCCGGGCGGGCCAGGCGGTAGAGGGCGGCGGCGCGGTTGTGATGGGCCTGACCAAGGCCGGGGTCCAAGGCGATGGCGCGGTCGGCGCTGGCCAGGGCCTCGGCGGGGCGGCCGAGGTCGTGCAGGGCGGCGGCGCGATTGGCGTGGGTGGCGGCGACATCGCCGGCCAGGGCGAGCGCCCGGTCGTGGCTCGCCAGGGCGGCGCCCGGCCGGCCGAGGCTGCGCAGGGCGCCGCCGCGGTTGTCGAAGGCCTGGGCGTAGTCGGGCGCCAGGGCGATGGCCGTGTCGAAGGCCTCGACGGCCTCGGCCCAGCGCCCCAGGGCGCCCAGCGCCATGCCCCGATTGTGGTGGGCCGGGGCGAAAGTAGGGTCGAGGGCGATCACGGCCTCGAAGGCGGCGAGCGCCTCGGGCAGGTGACCCTCGGCGAACAGCTGATTGCCGCGCGCCTGCAGGACGCCGGCCCGAGGTCCGTCGGTCATCCCGGCTGTGCGGCGCCGGGGCCGACGGCGCCCTCGTGCAGGCTCTGGGCGAGGGCCATGCGGCGGATCTTGCCGGTGGCGGTGCGGGGCAGGGCGTCCACCACGTGGGCCTGGATGATCCCGAAGCCGGCCACGGCCTCCTGCAGGACGGCGGTCAGGACGGCCGGTTCGATCGGCCGGCGGCTCTCGATGAAGACGTGGAGCTGCTCGGCGCCCGTCCGCCAGTTGCCGGAGAGGACGCAGACGCCGTCACACTCCAGCCGGTCCCGGATGGCCCGTTCCCACGGCTCGGCCGGATACTTGACCCCGTCGACGTGGACGATGTCGGAGGTGCGGCCATAGAGGGCCAGCCGGCCGGCGCCGTCCAGCACGCCCAGGTCGCCGGGATAGAACCATTGGTCCTGGAAGAAGGCGGCCGTGGCGACGGGGTCGTCGAGATAGCTCTTGGCGTTGTCCTCACGCAGGGAGACGCGCACCCGGCCCAGCTCGCCGAAGGGCAGGGGCGCGTCGGCCTCGTCCACGATCTCGACCCGGCGGGTCGGGTCGAGGCGATACCAGCGCAGGTCCTCGTCGGTCTCGATCAGGGTGCGGGCCCAGCCGCCGCCCTCGGTGGAGGAGAGGTTGACCAGCACCCGGGGCGTCAGGCGGGCCCGAGTCTGGCGGGCCAGGGCGGGGCTCACCGCGCCGGAGACCACGACGAGCTGCATGTCGGGCCGGTAGGGGAAGGCGCCCTCCGGCAGGGCCATGAGTTGCGACAGGTACCAGGGCGTCGCCAGGGTGTGGGTGATCCCCGGCCAGTCCAGGGCGCGGTGGAAGTCGTCGGTCTGCTGGAACACCACGGCGCCGCCCAGGCCCCAGATGAACACCGGCCAGCCGTAGCCGCCGGCGCTCCACAGGCCCATGTTGAAGACGTTCATCACCGTGTCGGCGCTCAGCGGGCGGAAGCCCGGGCCGAGCTCCTGGTAGCGCGCCAGCCTCTGCTCGATCGGGCCCGGCGTCCCGCCGAAGCCGCGCAGGACCTTCTTGTAGACGCCGGTGGTTCCGGAGGTGAGGCTGACGTGGCCGCCGGCCGGACAGGGGTCCGGCGCGGGAGGCAGGGGAGCGGCGAGGTCGAGGGGCTGTCTGGACGGGTCGCTGATGACGAGGTGGCGCAGGCCAGGCGGCGGCTGCGCGGACTTGGCCTCCGAGGCCAGGGTGACGAGGCAGGCGACGTCGGCGGCGGCGAACAGGCCGACCTGATCGCCGGTGCGCAGGACCGCGGTGTCGAGGCCGAGGCTGCGCAGGGCGATGTCGAGGATCGCGCCCTCCAGCAGGCTGTCGACCCAGATCAGCGCGATGCCGCGGTCCGGCAGGTGCGGCGCCAGGGATCGGCGGCAGCCTTCGATGAACCGCCAGAAGGTCCCGTAGGTCACCGGCGCGCCGTTGAAGACCAGGGCGAGCTTCAGCGGCGTGGCGGCGGCCGTCCGGTGGATCTGCTGAACGAGGAACACGTCGCGGGGCCTTCCTTGGCGAGGCGGGCAGCCTAGGGCGCCTCGCCCGGGTCTCAATGCGGTCTGCATACCCAAAGTCGGGGACGGCGCGGGCGAAGCGGCCGCGGTCAAATTTGTGCCGAGACGACCGGGCGCTCGCCGACCTAGGCTCTTTCGGAGGCTGGCGAGACGCCGCGTCGCCCTGTTCCCGGGCATCGGCGACCTGGCCGGCGCTTGGGGGCGGCCGCGTCTGGTCAGCGGCGCGCGGACGCTTAGGATGCCGTCAAATCGGGAGACCTGCCCTTGGCCGAAGCGGCGATTAGCCTCGAAGTGACCGCCATTCCGGACCAGGAGCCGGGCAACGCGCCGGGCGCCAGCATGACGCAGCGGATGGCGGTGCTGCTCAGCGGCGGGGCGGTGCTGGTGCTGCTGCAGTTCGCCTCGCCGGCGGTGGGCCTGATCGGCCTGCCGATCACCTTTTTCCTGAAGAACAAGCTGCACCTGGACGCCCAGGCGGTGGCCAACTTCAACCTGTTCGCCTCGATCCCGCTGATCTTCTCGTTCCTGATCGGGTTCCTGCGCGATCGCTGGAATCCCTTCGGCCTGGGCGACCGGGGCTACCTGACCATCTTCGGCGCCCTGACGGCGGCCGGCTTCGCCGTCGTCGCCTTCGTGCCGCCCAGCTACATGACCCTGCTGTTCGGGGTGCTGATGGTCTCGACGGGCCTGATGCTGTGCTCCAGCGCGGCCCGCGCCCTGACCTCGGCCCTCGGCCAGAAGAACGCCGTGACCGGCATGGCCGGCACCATCGTCAACCTCGCCTCGCTGCTGCCGGACGCCGGCTCGTTCGCCCTGGGCGGGTTCCTCAGCCAGGCTCTGGAAGGCCATGAGGCCGCCGCCGCCGCCCGCGCCATCTTCCTGCTGGGCGCGGGGCTGATGATCGCGGTGATGCTGTTCGGCCTGTTCGGGCCGCGGCGGCTGTTCGATTCCAGCGTCACGACCCGCGGCCAGTTCACCTTCTGGGCCGACGTCGGGCGCCTGGCGGGTCATTGGCCGGTCTATGTGGTGATGCTGATCTACGTCCTGTGGCAGTTCGGGCCGGCCGGGGGCGTGGCGCTGCAGTTCCACCTCGCCAACGACCTGCACGCCACCGACGCCCAGGTCGGGCTGTGGTACGCCCTGTTCTCGCTGGGCTTCATCCCGGTGATCACCGCCTATGGCTGGCTGTGCAGCCGGCTGAAGCTCAACACCCTGCTGTGGATCGGCACCCTGCTGGCGATCCCGCAGTTCGCGCCCTTCTTCTTCATCCACTCGGTGCGCGACTCCCTGGTGGCGGCGGTGGTGCTGGGGCTGCTGGGCGGGCTGGGGCAGGGGGCCTATGTCGACCTGGCGATCCGGGTCACGCCCAAGGGCCTGCAAGGCACGATGATGATGCTGCTGGTCAGCACCTACTGGTTCGCCTATCGCGGCGGGGACCTGCTGGGCGCCCGGCTCTACAAGACGGGCGGGTTCAACACGGCGGTGATCGTCACCATCATGGTCTACGCCCTGATCCTGCCGCTGCTGCTGCTGGTTCCCAAGCGCTACACCAACTCCGCCGACGGCGAGGCGCCGGCCGAGCCGTGAGGCAAGGCGATTGCGCCATGGTGCGGCGCAGCGAAAGGATGTTGTCTGGAGCTGGGGTTTCCGGGGATGTCTTGCCGGCATGTTTGTCGGTGACGGCATGAATTCCCACATGCTAAGAGGCGCCCGCCCACCGGAGGACCTCATTCCATGCGCATCGGCATCCCCAAAGAGATCAAGACCCTGGAATTCCGCGTCGGGGCGACGCCCGGGGTGGTCCAGAGGCTGGTGCGCGAGGGGCACGAGGTGTTCGTCGAGGCCAGCGCCGGGGCCGGCATCGGCCTGGCCGACAGCGTCTACGACGGCGTGGGGGCCGAGATCCTGCCCAGCGCCGACGCGGTGTTCGAGGCGGCCGACCTGATCATCAAGGTCAAGGAGCCGCAGCCCATCGAGATCGCCCGGCTGAAGCCGCGCCATGTGCTGTTCACCTACCTGCACCTGGCCGCCGACCCGGATCAGGCCAAGGGGCTGATGGCCTCGGGCTGCACCGCCATCGCCTATGAGACCATCACCGACCGCTGGGGCCGGCTGCCGCTGCTGGCGCCGATGAGCCAGGTGGCGGGCCGCATGTCGGTGGACGTGGGCGCGGTCAACCTGCTGAAGCCCGCCGGCGGGCGGGGCATGCTGCTGGGCGGGGCGCCCGGCGTGCTGCCAGCCAATGTGCTGATCCTGGGCGGCGGGGTCGCCGGCAAGCACGCGGCCCAGATGGCCATCGGCCACGGCGCCGACGTCACCCTGTTCGACATCTCGGCGCAGCGCCTGGAGGAGCTGGACGACCAGTTCCACGGCCGGCTGAAGACCGCCTATTCCACCCACGACGCGGTGGCCGAGGCCCTGCCGACGGCGGACCTGGTGATCGGCTGCGTGCTGATCCCCGGCGCCCGGGCGCCCAAGCTGGTGACCCAGGCGGACCTCTCCAACATGAAGCCGGGCTCGGTGCTGGTGGACGTGGCCATCGACCAGGGCGGCTGCTTCGAGACCAGCCACGCCACCACCCACGCCGACCCGACCTATGTGGTGGACGGGGTGATCCACTACTGCGTGGCCAACATGCCGGGCGCGGCGCCCCTGACCAGCACCTATGCGCTGAACGCCGCCACGGCCCCTTACATCTCGGACCTGGCGGCCAAGGGGGTGGACGGCGCCCTGGCCGACGACCCGGGCTTCGCGGCGGGGCTGAACGTGCGCGAGGGCAAGATCACCCATGCGGCGGCGGCCAGGTCCCTGGGGTTCAACTGAAGGGGAAGGATCTGCCCCGAGAGGCGCGTTCCGCCCGGTTTGGGACCCTGTGAAACACCGTATTTAACGGTGAACGGTTCATCTTGGGTTGGAAGATTTTTGCGCTCCGGTCTTGACTGAATTGGAACATATTGGGAACATTCGGTGGGCCGTCAAGTTCGGACTGCACCATTTGTTCCGCTCACCCCGGCGAAAGCCGGGGCCCAGGCAAAAGTCTGATCGGGGCCATGAACCCGCATGTTCTACACCTACCTCATGGCCGCGGGGCGGAACGGCACGCTCTACGCCGGCAGCACCGAAGACCTGATGAACCGGGTCCAGCAGCACCGGGAGAAGAGCTTTTCGGGATTCACGGCCCGCCATGACGTCGACAAGCTGGTGTGGTTCGAGATGCATCCTTCACGGGAGGAGGCATTCAAGCGCGAGCGCCAGATCAAGGAATGGCGACGGCTGTGGAAGCTGCAACTGATCGAGCGGGACAACCCCAACTGGATCGATCTCTATCCAGGGCTGGAGCGCTGGTTGATGGACGAGGAAGTTCGCAGCTTGCGGGGCGTTTTGCCTGGGCCTCGGCTTTCGCCGGGGTGAGCGGAAGGGGGGATGGAATGTCGATCAATCCTTCCGCTCTCCGGTTCCTCGCGGCCTGGAGCGCTGGTTGATGGACGAGGAGGTTTGCAGCTTGCGGAGCGTTTTGCCTGGGCCCCGGCTTTCGCCGGGGTGAGCGGATGGGGGGGAGGGATTGTCGATCAATCCTTCCGCTTTCCGGTTCCTCGCGGCCTGGAGCGCTGGTTGATGGACGAGGAGGTTCGCAGCTTGCGGAGCGTTTTGCCTGGGCCCCGGCTTTCGCCGGGGTGAGCGGATGGGGGGTCAATCCTCGAAGATCGCGACCGCGCGGGTCCAGCCGGCGGAGGCGCCCTTGATCTTGACGGGGAAGCAGGCGACCTCGAAGCCGAAGGGGGGCAGGGCTTCCAGGTTGTGGAGCTTTTCCATCTGCCAGTAGGGGATCTCGCGGCCGGCCTTGTGGCCCTCCCAGATGATGCTGGGGTCGCGGTCCTCGGCCCAGCGCTTGGCTGTGTGGCTGAACGGCGCGTCCCAGGACCAGGCGTCGGTGCCGACCACGCGCACGCCGCGCTCGGTGAGATAGAGGGTCGCCTCGCGGCCAAGGCCGCAGCCCGAATGGATGTATTCCGGCTGGCCGAACACCGAGCCCGCGCGGGTGTTGACCAGCACGATGTCGAGGGGCTGCAGGACATGGCCGATACGCTTCAGCTCGGCCTCGACGTCGGCGGCGGTGGCGACGTAGCCGTCCGGGAAGGCCCGGAAGTCCAGCTTGACGCCCGGGCGCAGGCACTGGTCCAGCGGCGTCTCGTCGATGGTGGGGGCGGGGCGCGCGCCGTGGTCGGTGGTGGAATGGAAGTGCCAGGGGGCGTCCATGTGGGTGCCGTTGTGGGTGGAGATGGTCACCGTCTCCACCGCCCAGCCCTCGCCGTCCGGCATGTCGTCCGCCGTCAGGCCGGGAAAGCTGCGGGCCATCTGGGGCACGGAGTCGGCGTGGCGGGTGTAGGTGATGCGGGGCTCCATGCCGGGCGGGTCGGACGGCACGCCGACTTCGAGGGCGATGGAGAGGTCGACGAAGCGTCGGGCCATGGGTCTAAGTCCTCCTGGCGACCCCGGCTCTTCGGCTAAGGGTTCGCGTTCGGGTCAGATAGCACATCGTCGACCGCCTCGATCCAGTGGCGGACGGGGGCCGGCGAGGTTTCGCTGAGGTGCATCCAGCAGCCGATGTTGGCGGTGTAGACGGCGCTGGGGGCGTGGGCGTTGAGGGCGGCGACCTTGGCCTCGCGCAGGGGATTGGCCATGGCCGGATTGAGCAGGGAATAGGCCCCGGCCGAGCCGCAGCAGAGATGGGCGTCGGCCACCGGCTGGGGCTGGTAGCCGAGCCGGGTCAGCAGGCGGCCGATGCGCCCGGGCAGCTTGAGGCCGTGCTGCAGGGTGCAGGGCTCGTGCACGGCGATGCGGGGCCGGGCCGGCGGGCGGGTCGGGGTGAGGTCCAGGGTTTCCAGCACCTCGATCGGGTCGCGCACGTGGTCGGCCACGCGGCGGGCCTTGGCGGCATAGGCGGGATCGTCGCGTAGCAGGTCGGGGTAGTCGCGGATGAAGGCGGCGCAACCGCTGGCGTTGGCGACGATGGCCTGCGACCCCCCGTCGAGGTCGGCGATCCAGGCGTCGATGTTGCGGCGGGCGAAGGCGCGGGCTTCGTCGGTCGCGTCGAGATGGAAGCTGAGCGCCCCGCAGCAGCCGGCGCCCTGGCGCGGGGCGAGGGCGACGCCGCCGTGGGCGAAGACGCGCTGGGTGTGGGCGTTGAAGTGGGGGGCGGCGACGCTCTGCACGCAGCCGTCCAGCAGGGTCATGCGCCGGGACGCCGTCGCGGTCGCGGCCGGGGCCTGGACGGCGGGGGCGGCGGGCGGCGCCTTTAGCTTGGCGGCCAGTGTGGCGGGCAGGGCGAATCGGACCAGGCGGCCCAACGCCATCAGGGGGCGCAGGCGGGCCGGGTAGGCGGCGACCTGGCGGATCAGCCAGCGTTGCAGGCGCTGGGGCCAGGGACGGGGCACGGCGGCGGCGACGATCTCGCGGCCGACGTCCAGCAGGCGGTGGTACTCGACCCCGGACGGGCAGGTGGTCTCGCAGGCCCGGCAGGAGAGGCAGGTGTCCAGGTGATCCAGGGTGATCCGGCCGGCGGCCTCGCCCTCCAGCACCTGCTTGATCAGGTAGATGCGGCCGCGCGGGCCGTCGAGCTCGTCGCCGGTGAGCTGGTAGGTGGGGCAGGTGGCGTTGCACATGCCGCAGTGGACGCAGGCGCGCAGCACCTCGTCGGCGACCTGGCCGCCGGAGGTCTCGGCGATGGCGTCGATGATCCTGGTGCGCATCAGAGATCCCGATAGAGGCGGCCGGGGTTGAGGATCCCGGCCGGGTCCAGGGCGGCCTTGAGGCGCCGGTGCAGGGCGTGGACGGCGGGGGGCAGGGGGGCGAAGGGCGCTTCGGCCGGGCCCTGGCCGAAGAACAGGGTGGCGTGGCCGCCGGCCGTCGCGGCGGCGATGCGGACGGCGTCGGCCGGCGCGTCGGCCGCCAGCCAGCGCTGGGCGCCGCCCCAGTCGATGAACATCTCGCCCGGCAGGTCCAGCCTGGCCATGGGCGGGAGAGACAGGCGCCAGAGACCCGCGGCCGGGGCGAACACCGGCAAGGTCATGTGGCGCACGGCGTCCCAGAAGCCGTCCTCGTCCGCCTCGCCGCCCAGCTCGGCGCGGGCCGCCGCGACGGCGGCCTCCGGGCCCGAGAGGCGCAGGTGCAGGCGGCCCTGGTGGTGGGCGGCGGCGGAGAGGGGCAGGGGGCGGCGCATGAGGGCGGCGATGCGGCCCTGGGCCTCGCTCCAGCCCATGTCGAAGGCGATGGCGGCCTCGGCGCGCGGTTTGGGTGTGACCCGCAGGGAGACCTCGGTGATCACGCCCAGGCTGCCCAGGGCGCCGGCCATCAGGCGAAAGGCGTCGAAGCCGGCGACGTTCTTGAACACCGTGCCGCCGAAGCGCAGCCGCCGGCCGCGGCCGTCGAGAATGGTCGCGCCGAGGACGAAGTCCCTGACCGCGCCCGCGAAGGGGCGGCGCGGGCCGGAAAGGCCGGCGGCCACGACGCCGCCGATGGTGCTGGCCGGACCCGTTGACGGGGGCTCGAAGGCCAGCATCTGGCCGTTGGCGTCCAGCAGGGCCTCGATCTCGGAGAGCAGGGTCCCGGCGCGGGCGGTGATGACCAGTTCGCTGGGCTTGTAGTCGGTGACGCCGGCGTGGCCGGCCAGGGCCAGGACCTCGCCCTCGACGGCGCGGCCATAGAAGGCCTTGGTGTCGCCGCCGACGATGCGCAGGGGCCGCGCGGCTGCGGCGGCGGCGCGGATCTGGTCGGCCAGGGCGCCGGCGAGGTCGGCGGCGGGGCTTTCGGTGAGGATGGCGGGCGTCATCCTTGCGCCCCCTCCACCATTTGGCGGTTCGCCAAATGGTCCCCCTCCCCCGCTCGTTGGCGGGGGAGGAGAGGAAGGCGCTGATCCCTTCTCCTCCCCTGCAAGCGAAGCGCGGCGGGGGAGGTGGCGCGGCGGGCGATAGCCCGACGTGACGGAGGGGGCGCAAGGCCGCCACTCCAGATCGCGTCAGAACCTGGGGAGGTCGGCATGCGGCAGCGCTCCCTGGTGGACGTGCATGGCCCCGTATTCGGCGCAGCGGGCCAGGGTTGGGATGGTCTTGCCGGGGTTGAGCAGGCCCTTGGGATCGAAGGCGGCCTTGAGGGCGGCGAAGGCCTCCACCTCGTCCGGAGTGAACTGGACGCACATCTGGTTGATCTTCTCGCGGCCGACCCCGTGCTCGCCGGTGATGGAGCCGCCGACGGCGACGCACAGCTCCAGGATCGCCCCGCCCAGGGCCTCGGCCCGCTCCAGGTCGCCGGGGGCGTTGGCGTCGTAGAGGATCAGGGGGTGCAGGTTGCCGTCGCCGGCGTGGAAGACGTTGGCGACCTTGAGGCCGTGGACTTCGGAGAGGCGGCCGATCTCGCTGAGGACGTCGGGGAGCTGGTGGCGCGGGATGGTGCCGTCGATGCAGTAGTAGTCGGGCGCCAGGCGCCCCATGGCCGGGAAGGCGCCCTTGCGCCCGGCCCAGAAGGTCTTGCGCTCGGCCTCGTCGCGGGCGAGGCGGACCTCGGTGGCGCCGGCGGCGCGGCAGAGGTCGGCGACCCGCGCCAGCTCCTCGGCGACATCGGCCTCGGCGCCGTCCAGCTCGCACAGCAGGATGGCCTCGGCCTGCGTGGGATAGCCGGCGTGGGCGAACTGTTCGGCGGCGCGCAGGGCCGGGCCGTCCATCATCTCCAGCCCGGCCGGGGTGACCCCCGCGGCGATGATGTCGGCCACCGCCTGGCCGGCCTTTCGGACGTCGTCGAAGGCCACCAGCATCACCTGGGTGAAGCTGGGCGAGGGGGTCAGGCGGACGGTGATCTCGGTGAGCACGCCCAGCAGACCCTCCGAGCCGGTGATCAGGGCCAGGAGGTCGAAGCCCGGCCGGTCGAGGCAGTCGCCGCCCAGGGTGATCAGCTCGCCCTCGATGGTGACCATCTCGACCTTGAGGATGTTGTGCACCGTCAGGCCGTACTTGAGGCAATGCACCCCGCCGGCGTTCTCGGCCACGTTGCCGCCGATAGAGCAGGCGAGCTGGGACGACGGGTCGGGGGCGTAGAACAGGCCCAGCGGCGCCACGGCGTCGGAGATGGCCAGGTTGCGCACCCCCGGCTGGACCACCGCCGAGCGGGCGTCGGCGTCGATGGAGAGGATGCGGTTGAACTTGCCGAGGCTGAGGATGACGCAGCCCGGATAGGGCAGGGCGCCGCCCGACAGGCCGGTGCCGGCGCCGCGGGCCACCACGGGGACGCCCATCTCGTTGCAGGCCTTGAGGATCGCCTGGACCTGGGCCGTGTCGGTGGGCAGGGCGACCACGGACGGCAGCACCCGGTAGCCGGAGAAGCCGTCGGTCTCGTAGGGACGAAGGCCCTCGGCCTCGGTGATCAGGCCGTCCGCGGGCAGGATCGTCCGCAGGCGCGCGATCAGGGCCGTGCGGTCGACGGCGGCGAAGGTCGGGTCCAGGCGGTCGTCGAACTGGTCGAGCATGGACCGGGATTAGCACGGCTGGGCCACGGCTGAAGGGGGGAAGTGCTGGGGGGTAGCGCCATGCGCCCCGCCTCATCCCCCAATCCGCTCATCCCGACGCAAGTCGGGACCCAGGCAAAGGTGTCAGCGGGCTGGCTGGTTCGCCATTCGACCACAAAGCACACAAAGCACACGAAGGCGCCGGGCCAGCGGGAGCAGGCTGTGGGTCACGCGTCACCTTGGTGTGCTTTGTGTGCTTTGTGGTTGAGCCTTCGGCTCGCTCGGCTTCGCCAAGCGGTTGGGGCGTGGCGGGCTTTTGCCTGGGTCCCGGCTTTCGCCGGGATGAGCGGGGGTGGGGGGCTATTCGGCCGCGGCGGCCTGGAGGCCAGCGGGGGGATGGACCTCGGCCAGAATCTCGAAGCTGCGCAGGCGGGCGGCGGGGTCGAAGAGCTGGGCGGTGATCATCAGCTCGTCGGGCCGGGTGCGGGCGATGAAGGCGTCGAGGCCGGCGCTGACCGTCTGGGGGCCGCCGACCACGGAGCGGGCCAGGGCCTCGCGCGCCATGGCCGCGCCGTGGGGGCCGATGGCGGCCTCCAGGTCGTCGACCGGCGGCGGCAACTGTCCCGCCCGGCCCGAGCGCAGGTTGACGAAGGCCTGCTGGGAGGAGGTGAAGAGGCGCAGCGCCTCGGCGTCCGTGTCGGCGGCGACCACGGTCAGGCCGAGCATGACATAGGGCCGGTCGAGGTGGGCCGAGGGGCGGAAGCGCTCGCGGTAGATGGCCACGGCCGCCTCCATGTCGGCCGGGGCGAAGTGCGAAGCGAAGGCGTAGGGCAGGCCGAGCATGGCGGCCAGCTGGGCGCCGTAGGTGCTGGAGCCGAGGATCCACACCGGCACGTCGAGCCCCTCGCCCGGCACCGCCCGCACCGCCTGGTTGGGGACCGCCGGCTGGAAATAATGCATCAGCTCGACCACGTCGTTGGGGAAGGCGTCGATGTTTCCGGCCAGGGTGCGGCGCAGGGCCTGGGCGGTGAGCTGGTCGGTCCCCGGGGCGCGGCCGATGCCGAGGTCGATACGGCCCGGGTAGAGCGAGGCCAGGGTTCCGAACTGCTCGGCCACCACCAGGGGCGCATGGTTGGGCAGCATGATCCCGCCGGCGCCGATGCGGATGGTCGAGGTGCCCTCGGCCACGAAGCCGATGGCCACGGCGGTGGCGGCGCTGGCCACCCCCGGCATGTTGTGGTGCTCGGCCATCCAGAAGCGGCGGTAGCCCAGGCGCTCGGCGAGGCGGGCGAGATCGCGGCTGGCGCGCAGGGCCTGGCCGGCGTCGCCGCCCTGGACGATGGGGGAAAGGTCGAGAACGGAGAGCAGGGTCATGACGCCGATATAGGGGGCCGGGACGGTTTCGCCGCCCCTATGACCTCCCCGTCAGCCGAAATCGGGGGAGAAGCGGATGTTGTCGGCCTCCAGCCCCTTGAGCACCACCTCGACGCCGCCGGCCTTGATCATCCATTCCAGGCGGTGGTCGCGGTATTCGCGCTTGAAGAGGCCCTTGGCCACCAGGCCGGCGACGTCCGTCAGGGCGCCGTCGAAGGCGCGGCTCTCGGCGATGGTCTGGGCCACGGAGGGGCGGGCGAAGGCGCGCTCGCACCAGGCGGCCAGGGCCGATCCCTCGGCCGGACGATGGCCGACCCCGATGGCCGTGCCGACGAAGGGCGCGACGCAGAGGTCGCCCCAGCCGAACTCGGCGCCGTTGAACCAGTCGCGGTGGCCGAGCTGCTTTTCCAGCCAGGCGTAGAAGCCCTGGGTCTGTTCCGCGGCGCGGGCCTTGAGCGTCTGCGCCAGCTCGCCCTCGGCGCGGCGGAACCAGTTGATCTCGCCCATGGCCCAGTTCACGGCCTCGAAGTGGGTGTCCATCACCTCCTCGATCATCCGCACCCGGGCGCGGTCGGCGGGGGCGTGGGGCAGGAGGGCGGGCGAGGGCCAGTTGTCCTCGATGTATTCCAGGATGATGGTCGAATCGAAGACGGCCGTCTCGTCGTCGATCAGGGCCGGGACCTCGGCCCGGGGGTTGGCTTCGGCGAACTGGCCGCCGGCGCCGCCCGCCCCGAGCCCGCCCGGCAGGGCGAGCTCGAAGTCGAGGCCCTTTTCGCGCAGGGCGATCTTGACCTTCTGGGCGTAGGGCGAGAGCGGGTGCTCGTAGAGGGTGATCATTCGAAGTCCTCCCTGGCGACCCGCTCTCTTTCGGCGAATCAGCCTTCGTTGGTGAAGATGATCGTGCCGGAGGCGGCGAACATGCCGCCGACGCCGTGGCAGACCGAGATCTTCGCGCCCGGCACCTGGGCCGGGGCGATGCCACGCATCTGACGCACGCTCTCCTGCAGGGCGTACATGCCGTACATCCCCGAGTGCATGTAGGAGAGGCCGCCGCCGTTGGTGTTGAGCGGCAGCTTGCCGCCAATCGCGGTGTTCCGCTCACGGATGAAGGCGGCGGCTTCGCCCGGCTTGCAGAAGCCGAGGTCTTCCAGGCCGTAGAGCGGCAGGTGGGCGAAGGCGTCGTAGATCATCAGGTGATCGACGTCGGCGTGCTTGATGCCGGCTTCGTCGAAGGCCTTCTTGCCGGAGACGCGGAAGGCCTTGGAGGAGGTGAAGTCCTCCATCTGGCTGACCATCGGCGTCTCGACGCTCTCGCCCGTGCCCAGGACGTACACCGGCTTTTGCGGGAAGTCCTTGGCGCGATCGGCGCTGGTCAGGATCAGGGCGCCGCCGCCGTCGGTGACCAGGCAGCACATCAGCATGCGGAAGGGCCAGGCGATCATCGGCGAGTTCAGCACGTCGTCGACCGTGATCGGGTCCTTGAAGCTAGCGCGCGGGTTCTTGGCCGCCCACTCGCGCTGGATCACGGCCACCATGGCCAGGTCTTCTTCCGTCAGGCCGTAGGTCTTCAGGTAGCGGAGCACCGGGATGGTGAACATGGTCGGCGGCGAGGTGACGCCGTAGGGCATCTCGAACTGGCCCATGAGGCTGGCCGGGTTGCGCCCGAAGCCGCCGGCGCCGACGCGCGAGCGCCCGCTTTCGCCGTGGGTGATCAGGATGGTCTTGGCCAGGCCCTCGTTGATCGCGGCGGCCGCGTGGCGGACGTGCAGCATAAACGAGCAGCCGCCGACGCTGGTGCCGTCGGCGTAGGTGGGGGTGATGCCCAGGTAGTGGGCCAGTTCCACGGGGCTGGCCCCGGCGGTGGCGACGCCGTCGATGTCGGAGGGCTTGAGGCCCGCGTCGGCCATGGCGTTGAGCGCGGCGTCCGCGTGAAGCTGGATGACGGACTGATCGGGGATCTTGCCCATCTTGGTGGTCTCGGCGGCGCCGACCACGGCGACTGATTTCTGCTTCATGGTCGGATCAACCCTTCGCCGGCTGGAAGAGGGGGAGGGCGGTCTCGCCGAAGGTCTCGAAGACGACCTCGACGGGCATGTCCAGCTGCAGGGCCTCGGGGGTCTGCGGGCAGCCGATGATGTTGGTCATCATCGTCGGGCCTTCCTGAAGCTTCACCACGGCGATCGAGTGCGGGTCCTTGCCCATGTCCGGGCGAGGCCGGTGGTTGATGACGTAGCTCCACAGCACGCCCTTGCCGCTGGCGGCGTAGACCTCGACCGAGCGCGAGCCGCAGCCGGGGCAGAAGGGACGGGGCGGGAAATAGGTGTGGCTGCAGTCGGTGCAGCGCTGAAGGCGAAGTTCGCCGGCCTTGCAGCCGTCCCAGAAATGCTGGGTCTCCGGCGTGGGGGTTGGAAGGGCTCTATCCATGGGTTCCTCGAAATGACGGTTTTGAATGGCGCACTAGAAAGACTACCCGGCGGCGCTTGTCGATGCGGTTCCGCGCCGTAAGGCAACCCTGCCGAAACGGGGACCTGCGTCGCCGTTCGCCCTTGACCCGGGCGCGCCGACGCGGCGAGTGTCCGCGCCGGGAGCGCCGCCGATCCATGTCACTGAAATCCATCGCCCTCGGCGCCCTGGTGCTGACCCTGATCATCGCCGTGCGCTACGTGCTGATCGCGTGGGCGACGCACGCCCTGGTCTGGCGGCGCAAGACCCAGACCGTGGCCGGCGTGCGCCTAAACCGCGACTGGCCCAAGGCGGCCACCATCAAGCACGAGCTGAAGCTGTCCTTGCTGTCGTCGTGGATCTACGCCCTGCCGGCGGCCGTGGCCTATGAGGCGTGGAAGCACGGCGGCACCCAGGTCTACCTGGACGTGGGCCGCTATGGCGCCGGGTGGCTGGTCGCCAGCGGGCTGATCTACCTGGTGGTCCAGGACGCCTATTACTATTGGCTGCACCGGGTGATGCACCATCCGGCCCTGTTCCGCTGGACCCACGCCGGCCACCACCGCTCGCGCCAGCCCACGGCCTTCGCCTCGTTCTCGTTCGACTGGAGCGAGGCGGCGCTGAACGCCTGGCTGCTGCCGGCCATGGCCTTCGTGATTCCCATCCACCCGGCGGTGATTCTGACCCTGCTGACCCTGGCCACCGTCGCCGCGGTGCTGAACCATTCCGGCGCGGAGGTGCTGCCGCCGTGGATGGTGAAGGGGCCGGTGGGCGACTGGCTGATCACCGCCAGCCACCACAGCATCCACCACACCCAGTACCGCAAGAACTTCGGCCTCTATTTCCGGTTCTGGGACCGGCTGATGGGCACGGACACCATGGCGCGGTAGGCGGGCAAGGACGTATCCTTCTGACGTGTCGGCGCGCTCAATCGTCGTCCAGATGCGCCCCGTTCGTGCAAGGAGACCCACCCGATGAAGGCTTGGCTGGCCCCGATGCTGACCCTGGCGCTGCCGCTGCTGGCCGCCGCCGCGCTGGCGGAGCCGCCCAAGACCCCGTCCGCGGCGGAGATCGTGGCCGCCTCGCCGGCCGGCGACTGGCGGCCCATCGATCCGGAGAACACGGTCTACATCGACCTGCCCGCCGGGCGGGTGATCATCGAGCTGGCGCCGGCTTTCGCCCCCAACCACGTGGCCAACATCAAGGCCCTGGCGCGGGCGCATTATTTCGACAACGCCTTCGTGGTCCGGGTCCAGGACAACTACGTCGTGCAGTGGTCGCAGCCGGAGGCGAAGACGCCGCTGGGCGCGGGCAAGGCGACCCTGAAGGCGGAGTTCGACCGGCCCCTGGCGGGCGACCTGCCGTTCACGCCCCTGCCGGACCCGGACACCTACGCCGCCCAGGCGGGCTTCTCGGACGGTTTCCCGGCCGCGCGCGACCCGGCTCTCGGGCGGGCGTGGCTGACCCATTGCTATGGCATGGTGGGGGCGGGACGGGACAACGACGCCGATTCCGGCGGCGGGGCGGAGCTCTATGCGGTCATCGGCCACGCGCCGCGCAACCTCGACCGCAACGTGACCCTGGTGGGACGGGTGGTGCAGGGGATCGAGCTGATGTCGGCGATGCCGCGCGGGACCGGCGACCTGGGCTTCTATGAGCACCCGCAGGAGCGCATTCCGATCAAGGCGATCACCGTGGCCGCCGACCTGCCGGCCAGCCAGCGGCAGGACCTGGAGACGGTGCGCACCGACAGCCCGACGTTCGCCAGGCTGGTCGACGTGCGCCGCCACCGCCGCGACGACTGGTACAAGGTCGCCTCGGGCCACGTGGACGTGTGCAACGTGAAGGTCCCGGTGCGGGTGCGCGGCGCCCACTGACCTTCAAGCCTTGTTGATCGGCCTACCCGTTCCGGGAGGCCGTGACGCTTGTTCCCCTCGGGCATCGGCGCATAGTGGCCTGACCGCGGGCGCTCAGCCCGCCGGCTCAAGAGACTTCGTTGCGCCATTGAGGGCGACCGAAGGCGATGGCCGTCCTCCTGGCCGAACAGACTAGGGAGGATCAGACATGCCACACGTCCAAGACGGAAAGGTGCGCGCCCTGGGGCTTGTAGGCCCGACGGGCGGCGGCAAGACCACGCTGCTGGAGGCGCTGCTGACGGCGGCGTCGCCGGGCGACAAGCGCGGCGACAAGGTCGGCGACACCAGCCCCGAGGCCAAGGCGCGCGCCCATTCGGTGGAGCTGAACCTGGCCGGTTTCGAGTTCATGGGCGATCGGTATGCGGTCATCGACTGCCCCGGGGCGCTGGAGTTCTCGGCCGAGGCCGACGCCAGCCTGGCGGCGCTGGACCTGGCCATCGTGGTGGCCGAGCCGGAGGCGGCCAAGGCGGTGCTGCTGCAGCCGGTGCTGCGCGAGCTGGAGCGGCTGGGCGTGCCCCGGGCCCTGTTCGTCAACAAGATGGATCAGGCCAAGGGGTCGCTGCAGGACCTGCTGGACGCCCTGGCGCCGATCAGCGCCGCGCCGCTGGTGGCCCGGCAACTGCCCGTCTACGACAAGGAGAAGGTCACCGGCTTCATCGACCTGGCCCTGGAACGCGCCTTCGTCTGGCGCGCCGGCCAGCCGTCGGAGCGGGTTGAGATCGGGGCCGACATGGCCGACGCCGAGGCCCAGGCGCGCTTCCACATGCTGGAGCAGTTGGCCGACTTCGACGACGAGCTGATGGAGCAGCTGCTGTCGGACATCACGCCCAGCCAGGACCTGGTGTTCTCCGACCTGGTGCGCGACATGAACGAGGGGCTGATCACGCCGGTGTTCTTCGGCTCGGCCCTGAACGGCTTTGGCGTGCGTCGGCTGCTGAAGGCGCTGCGCCATGAGACGCCGGCGCCGGAGCGGGCGGCCGAACGCCTGGGGGTCCAGGGGCTGGGCGCCTATGTGCTGAAGACCGCCTACGCCGGCCAGGCCGGCAAGCTGGCCTATGCGCGGGTGTTCGGCGGCAAGCTGGCGGACGGGGCGGAGCTGACCCTGCCTGGCGGCGAGCGCAGCCGGGTCGGCGGCCTCTTCGCGGTGCAGGGGGCGGGGCTGAAGAAGCTGGCCGCCGCGGAGACCGGCGACGTGGTCGCCATCGGCAAGGTGGAGAGCGCCCAGGCCGGGCAGATCCTGTCGGCCGGCCCGACGGCCCAGGCGGGACGGGCCGCCGCGCCCAAGCGCCCGCCGCTCTATGCGGTGGCGGTGTCGGCCAAGAGCCGCAACGACGACGTGCGCCTGTCCGGCGCCCTGTTGCGGCTGGTGGACGAGGATCCGGGCCTCAGCCTGCACCACGACGCCGAGGCCCGGCAGGTGCTGCTGCATGGCCAGGGCGAAGGGCACGTGCGCCTGGCGCTGGAGCGGCTGAAGCGGCGCTTTGGCGTCGAGGTCGCCACCGACCGGCCGCGCACGCCTTATCGCGAGACGATCACCAAGGGCGCCACCCAGCGCGGCCGGCACAAGAAGCAGAGCGGCGGCCACGGCCAGTTCGGCGACGTGGTTATCGAGATCAAGCCGATGCCCCGCGGCTCCGGCTTCAGCTTCGAGTCCAAGATCACCGGCGGGGCGGTGCCCAAGCAGTGGATCCCGGCGGTGGAGCAGGGGGTGCGCGACGGCCTGATGAAGGGGCCGCTGGGCTTTCCGGTCATCGACCTGCACGTGACGCTGACGGACGGGAGCTGGCACAGTGTCGACTCCTCGGAAATGGCGTTCCGCACGGCGGGGCGGATCGCCATCGAGGAGGGGCTGAAGAGCTGCGGCCCAATCCTGCTGGAGCCGATCGAAAAGCTGACGGTGTTCACGCCGGCCACGGCGATGTCGAACATCAACTCGGCCCTGTCGGCCCGTCGCGGCCAGATCCTGGGCTTCGGCCCGCGCGAGGACTGGCCCGGCTGGGAGGCCATCGAGGCCTATCTGCCGCAGGACGAGTGCGTGGAGCTGATCGCCGAGCTGAGGTCCCTGACCCAGGGCCTGGGCGCCTTCGAAGCCAGCTTCGACCACATGGCCGAGAGCCGGCGGAGCGTGGAGGCGGGGGCGTAGGACCACTTGCCCCGCTTGCGATGGTCGCGAAGCAAGAGGGGGATGGCGCGAACCTCTTCCCCCGCTTGCGGGGGAAGTGTCGCTTATGCCGACGCGGAGCGGAGGCGGGCGACGATGGGGGAAGTGTCCGGGGACGTGCTCTAGCCTCGACGGAAAAAGCGCGGCGTCAGCGCCGGCGACCGACTGCGGCGACGTTGACGCACCGGATTTCGCACCCCCATCGACCCTCGCCGATGGCTTCGGGCCACTTCCCCCACTCCCGATGGTCGTGGGGGAAGAGGAAACGCTAGACGCCCGCCTGGCGCTTCAGCAGGTCCTGGAACGCCGCGAACAGGCGGCGGACGGTGGCGGACTTGTAGGGGAAGATGTCGGGGGGATCCATGTCGTGGATGATCAGGGCGTTGTCGGCCTCGAACACCAGCAGTCGGCCGTCCGGAGTCTCGGCGCAGTCGACGCCGAAGTAGTCGAGGGCGAAGCGGTCGTTCAGCGCCTCGAAGGCCTCCGCGTGGCGTGCGGCGAAGCCCTGGTCGAAGGTGGCCATGGCCTGGGCCTCCTCCATGCGCTTGGCCGCGTCGTCCAGCATGCCGGCGTTGAGGTAGTGGACCATCCAGTGCTGGGAGATGGCCAGGTGCGCCAGGAACGGCTGGCCGGCCACGAACACCACCCGGTATTTCCGGAACAGGCCGTCGGGGCTGCGGTAGTCGATGAAGGGGGCGATGTAGAAGTCGTCGCCGGACTGGGCGGCGAGGTAGGCGGAAAGGTCCGCCGGGCCCGGCAGCATCCCCAGCCCGCCGCCGGCGTGCGAGCCGACGGGGCGGGCGATGATCGGGAAGGCCTGGCCGGGCAGCAGGGCCGTCACTTCGGCGCGGCCCTCGGCCATGGCCTGGAGCTCGGCGCGGGTGGCGCGGGCGGTGGCCGGCGCCAGGATCGACGGCTCGTCGGCCAGCAGGGCGGCCGCCAGGTCGCGGCGCATGGCGAGGATGCCGCGGGTGCGACGATTGAGGGTCGGGCGCGGCCAGGCGGCGCGGGCCTCGTCGAGGGCCTGCAGCAGGGCGGTGCTGTCGTCGGACTCGCCGACGCAGACCAGGGCGACGTCGTGGTTCGGCAAGGTCTCCGGCAGGGGCTCTCCCGGCCGCGCGAAGACCAGGTCGAGGGTGATGTTCGAGCCTTCCAGCAGGAAGTCCACCGGGGTGTTGGCCATGAAGTCGCCGGGCGCGCAGAGGGCCAGGAGCCGCAGGCCGGAGCCGTCGCCGTGGACGGTGCGGAAATGGCGCGTGCAGTTCAGCACGTCATTCTGCAGCGCCAGGGCCTGGTCCTTCTGGCCGACCAGCTGCAGCAGGCAGGACAGGTCGAGGGCGGCGCCCAGGTCCGGGTCGGCCGCGGCGGCGCGGGCCTGGAGGTCCGTGGCGATGGGATCGAGGTTCTCGCGCCGGAAGACGCGACCGGCCAGGTCGGCCAGGCCCAGGCTGACGGCGGGCGGCGGCGGGGCCGGCGCCTGGATTTCCGGCGCGGAAGAGTGGGCGGCCAGGGACATGCGACGAGCCTCGGTCAAATCGCGCCGGGACTCACTGTCCGGACGCCGATCCAGTTGCCGAGAACGTGGTTAACGGGGCCATAATCCGGCTGCGGCGAGCGGTCGCACGGGGGCGGCGCCAACGCGCGCGGCGCGCGTTGTGACTTTGCCCAGGGCGCAGGCGGGGAGGCGAGAATGGCGGCGACGCAACAATCATCCTACCGCGTGATCCTGGCAGCCCTGGCCACGAACCTGGCCATCGCCGCGGTGAAGTTCGCCGCCTACGCCCTGACCCACTCCAGCGCCATGCTCAGCGAGGCGGTGCACTCCCTCGTCGACAGCATCGATCAGGTGCTGCTGGTGGTGGGCGAGCGGCGCGGCCAGCGGGACGCCGACGACAGCCACCCGCTGGGCTACGGCATGGAGATCTATTTCTGGTCGTTCGTGGTCGCCGTGATGGTGTTCGCCGTGGGCGGCGGGGCGGCGATCATTGAGGGCGTGCAGCGCATCCGCCATCCCGAGCCGCTGACCCGGCCGTGGATCAACTTCGTGGTCCTGGCCCTGTCGGGGGTGCTGGACGGGGCCAGCTTCGTGGTCGGGGTGCGCGAGTTCCGGCGGATCAGCCGGGGGCGGCTGAGCCTGGTCCAGTTCCTGGGGGTCAGCAAGGATCCGCCCCTGTTCGCCACCCTGATCGAGGACGCGGCGGCGCTGATCGGTCTTGGGCTGGCGGCGGCCGGGGTGGCGGCCTCCGCCTATTTCGGCGTCGCCTGGGCGGACGGGGCGGCGTCCATCGCCATCGGCGTGCTGCTGGTGTTCGGCGCCGCCTTCATCGCCAACGAGACCCGCAGCCTGATCGCGGGCGAGGCCGCCGCGGCGCCCGTGGTGGCGGCGGCCAGAGAGGTGGTGGAGGACGACCACAGGGTCACCCGCATCGACCAGTTCCTGACCTTCCACCTGGGGCCGAGCCGCATCCTGGTGGCCTCGACCGTGCATTTCCGCTTCGACCTCGACCGCGCCGAGGTGGAGACGGCGGTGACCCACCTGTGCGCCGCGATCCGCCAGACCGACCCGCGCATCCACGACGTCTTCATCCGGGCGATGGGCGGCTGCGATCCCTAGAAGGCAGCACTCTGAGGGCTTTAGGTCCCGGTGCGGGTTCATCTTACTTCTCCCCTTGCGGGAGAAGGGCGTCGGGGGCCGGCTTCTCAGGTATTCGAGACCCGCTTGTCGGCGCCCATTGAGGGGCAGATCCTAGATCGCCGGATGATCGTGGGCTTCGACGGCGGCGTTCAGCTCGGCGCCGGGCATCACCACCATCGGCGACAGCCCAATCCACGTCAGGAAGCTGGCGCAGACGCCGGCCATGCCGACAGGCAGGACGTCCTGGGTGGCGAGCGCCTGCATTCGCGGCCTGCCCCGCGGCGCGCCGGGTGGCGACGCGTCGCATCGCTCGTGGCCGCGGCTCGGATTAGGCAAGCCGGAGTGACAGCGTGCGAGGGCGATATGACCTTGGAATTCCTGATCGGGGCGATCATCGGATCGGGCCTCTTCATCTTCGCCGGCCGGCCGCCGGCCGAGAAACTGCTGGCCCTGGTGCAGGATCGCCTGGCGCGCCGCCGGCGTTGAGCCGGGCCGGCCCCTTGGCGCCGGAATTCTGGGCGCCGGAATTCTGGGCGCCGGAATAGTGCAAAGCGCCGCCGGAACGGCCTAGACCGGGGATGTCGCGGCCCGCAGCCTCGGGGGTCTGTCGACACCGGGGAAATCTGCATGCGTCAATTCCTTCTGGCCGCCGCCCTGGCGTTCGGCCTGGCGTCGGCCGCCGCCGCCGCGCCGACGGCCTTTCCGCCCGGCTTCCAGGTCAAGGACATCCCCGCGAACGGGGCCGTGATCCATGTGCGGGTCGGTGGCCATGGGCCGGCGGTGGTGCTGCTGCACGGGTTCGGCGACACCGGCGACGTGTGGGCGCCCCTGGCCGCGGCGCTGGCCAAGGACCACACCGTGATCGTTCCGGACCTGCGCGGCATGGGCCTGTCGTCCCATCCCGACGCCGGCTACGACAAGAAGACCGAATCCGGCGACGTGGTCGCGGTGCTGGACGCCCTGCACATCCAGAAGACCGCCGTGGTGACCCACGACATCGGCAACATGGTCGGCTACGCCTTCGTGGCGCAGAACCCTGAGCGGGTCACCCGCTTCGCGCTGCTGGACGCGCCCCTGCCAGGGATCGGGCCGTGGGACGAGATCACCCGCGATCACCGGCTGTGGCACTTCTCGTTCTGGGGGCCGGACGAGGAACGGCTGGTGGCGGGCCGCGAGCGCCTCTACCTGGACCGCTTCTACAACGAGTTCTCGGCCGATCCGAAGGGCGTCGACGAGGCGACGCGGGCGCACTATGCGGCGATCTACGCCCGGCCCCGGGCGATGCATGACGCCTTCGAGCAGTTCAAGGCCTTCGACCAGGACGCCGCCGACAACAAGGTCCTGGCCGCCAAGGGCAAGCTGACCATGCCGGTTCTGGCCATCGGCGGCGACCACTCCTTTGGGACCACCATGGCCACGGTGATGAGCTTCGTGGCCAGCGACGTGAAGGGGGTGGTGATCGCCCACTCCGGCCACTGGCTGATGGAGGAGCAGCCGGCGGCGACCATCGCGGCGATCCAGACGTTCCTGGCGCCGGCGCCTTAGCGGGGCGACGGCTCGGGCCTAGACTGGCCCGGACGCCGGCCCGGCGCCGCAGCCGAGGCGAAAGACCCGTGACGACCTCCGCCCATGTCGCCTGCGACGTCGGCATCGCCCGCGCTTCAGGGCCCTCGGCCGCGCCGCGCCACGCCGGCCTGGTGCTGACGGCGACCATCCTGACCTCGAGCCTGGCCTTCGTGGACGGGGCGGTGGTCAACGTCGGCCTGCCGGCCATCGGGCGCGACCTGCACGGCAGGGCGGCGGACCTGCAGTGGGCGATCAACGCCTATCTGCTGCCGCTGAGCGCCCTGCTGCTGCTGGGCGGGGCGCTGGGCGACCGGTTCGGGGAGCGGCGGGTGATGGTCGCCGGCATCGCCGTCTTCGCCGCCGCCTCGGCGGCCTGCGCGGCGGCGCCGGGCCTGGGCTGGCTGCTGGCGGCGCGGGCGGTCCAGGGGGTCGGCGCGGCGCTGCTGATGCCCAACAGCCTGGCGATCCTGGGCGGCGCCTTTTCGGGCGAGGCGCGCGGCCGGGCGGTGGGGACCTGGGCGGCGGCGGCCTCGGTGACCGGGGCGATCGCGCCGCTGCTGGGCGGCTGGCTGATCGACGGGGTCGGCTGGCGATGGATATTCCTGATCAACCTGCCGATGGCGGCCGCCGCCGCGGGCCTGGCCGCGGCCGTGGTGCGGGATCCTCCGGCGACCACGCCGGCCAGCGCCGCGCCTCTGGACATCAGCGGGGCGGCGCTCGGCAGCACCGCCCTGGGTTCGCTCACCTGGGCCCTGACCCTGGCGGCGGGGCCGGGCGGGCCGAGCGTGACGGCCGGCGCGCTGGCGGCGTCGGGCCTGGCGGCGGCGGCGGGCTATGGGGCGGTGGAGGCGCGCAAGGGCGACCGGGCGATGACGCCGCCGGGGCTCTTCGCCTCGCGCAGCTTCGTGGGGCTGAGCCTCCTGACCCTGCTGCTCTATGGCGCGCTGAGCGGGCTGATGGTGCTGCTGCCCTATCTGCTGATCCAGTCGGCCGGCTATTCGGCGACGGCGGCCGGGGCGGCGCTGCTGCCGTTTCCTATCGTCATCGCGGCGGCGTCGCCGGCCATGGGCGCCCTGGCGGGGCGGCTGGGCCCGCGGCTGCCCCTGGCGGCGGGTTCGGCGGTGACGGCGGTCGGGTTCCTGCTGGCCCTGAGGATCGGAGCCGGCGGGTCGTACTGGACTGAGGTGCTGCCGGCGGTGCTGGTGGTCTCGCTGGGCATGGCCGGCGCCGTGGCGCCGCTGACGACGGCGGTGCTCGCCTCGGTGGACGCGCGCCACACCGCCTCGGCCTCCGGCTTCAACAGCGCCGTGGCGCGGACCGGCGGGCTGGTGGCGACGGCGCTGCTGGGCCTGGCCCTGGCCTCCACGGGGCCGGCGCTGGTCGGCCAGTTCCATCTCGCGGCCATCGTCTGCGCCGCCGCCTGCCTGGCGGCGGGGGCCTGCGCCGCCCTGCTCGTGCCCGGACGTGCGCAGGGGGCCGCGCGGGGCGAAGAAGGTTAACCCTTCATGCACGCGGCGCTCACTAGGCTCGGACTCAAGAACGAGGGTGCGCCGCCGGTGGCGACCCTTCTGATCGCGGAGCGCCGATGGCGTTGACGTCCACCAGCCTGCCGGGCCTGGCCGACGACCGGTCGGCGGATTTCGTGCGCCTCGTCGACCTGCAGATGATCCCGATGCCCAACGGCGTGCTGGGCGTGGCCGAGGCGTCGCGCCAGGTCGGGTTTCCGATCCAACGGGTCTATTTCATCATGGACGTGCCGCAGGGCCAGGGCCGGGGCGCGCACGGGCATCGCCATCTGCGCCAGTGCTTCGTCTGCCTGGTCGGGGGCGTGACCCTGAGTGTGGCGCGGGGCGGGGTCACCAAGACGGTGCGGCTGGCGGGGGCGTCGCAGGCCGCGGTGGTCGACGCCGGCTGCTGGCGCGACCTCGGCGACTTCACCGACGACGCGGTGGTGATCGTGCTGGCGTCCGAGGAATACGACGAGGGCGACTACATCCGCGATCGCGGCGCCTTCGACGCCTGGGGCGCCGGGCGCGAGACGATCACGGCCGTGCCCTACCTGGACCTGGCGCGGCAAGGCCGCGAGCTGGGCCCCGACCTGGAGCTCGCCATGGCGCGAGTGGTGCGCTCGGGCTGGCTGATCGGCGGGCCGGAGGTGACGGCCTTCGAAGGCGACTTCGCCGGCTATTGCGGGGCCGAGGCGGCGGTGGGGGTCGGCAACGGCCTGGACGCCCTGACCCTGACCCTGCGCGCCTGGGGGATCGGCCCCGGCGACGAAGTGATCTGCCCCGCCCACACCTTCATCGCCACCGCCCTGGCCGTCGAGGCCGTCGGCGCCACGACCGTGCTGGTCGACGTGGAGCCGGACAGCGGCCTGATCGATCCCAAGGCGGTGGCCGCGGCCGTCACGCCGCGCACCCGGGCGGTGATCCCGGTGCACCTCTATGGTCATCCCGTCGACATGGACGCCCTGGCGGCGGCGGTCGCCGGCCGGGACATCAAGATCCTGGAAGACGCCTGCCAGGCCCATGGCGCGCGCTACAAGGACCGGCGCTGCGGGGCCCTGGGCGACGCCGCCGCCTTCAGCTTCTATCCGACCAAGAACCTGGGCGCGGCCGGGGACGGCGGGGCGGTGGCCAGCCGCGACGCCGCGACGGCGCAGGCCGTGCGCGTCCTGGCCAACTACGGCGCCGAGCGGAAGTACCTGCACATCGAGGCGGGGGTGAATTCGCGGCTCGATCCGGTGCAGGCGGCGGTGCTGTCGGTGAAGCTGCCGCACCTGGACCGCTGGAACGCCCGCCGCAGCGCCCTGGCCCTGCGCTATTTCGCCGGGCTGGCGGAGATATCCGGTCTGGACCTGCCGGCGGTGCGGTCCTGGGCCGAGCCGGTGTGGCACGTGTTCCCGATCCGGGTTCCGGGCCGGCGCGACGCCCTGCAGGCCTGGCTGGCCGAGCGCGGCGTGGGGACCAACATCCACTATCCCGTCCCGGTTCATCTGCAGCCCTGCTATGCGGGCCGCTGGTCGGCGGGCGATTTCCCGGCGGCCGAGGCGCTGGCGGAGAGCCTGCTGAGCCTGCCGCTGGACCCGACCCATAGCGAGGCGGAGATCGACTTCGTGGTCCGCCAGGTGGCGGAATTCTTCGCGGAGGTGGGCCGGTGAGCCGTCCGGCGGATCTCAGCAAGGCCCGGACGGTCGACCTGGCCGCCGTCGACCTGGACTATGAGGGCTTTCGCGCCCTGGCCCGCAATCCGCATCTCAGCGCGCACGAAAAGATAGGTTTTCCGGACACTTATCGCGAAGGCTTCGAGCAGGCGATCCTGGCCGACATCCTGGCCAAGCTGCCCCGGCTGGTCAGCGACGAGGGCCTGATGGTGGTGGATATCGGACCGGGCTGCGCGGGCCTGCCCAGGATGCTGATCGAGCTCTGCCGCGAGCGCCGCCACCGCCTGGTGCTGGTGGACAGCCCGGAAATGCTGGCCATGTTGCCGGACGTCGAGGGGGTGACGGTCAAGCGCGAAGGGCTGTTCCCGAAGAACCGGGCGGCCGTGCTGGGCGGCGCCGGCGGCGGGGCCGACGCGGTGCTCTGCTACAGCGTGCTGCACTACATCTTCCAGGACACCAACCTCTACGACTTCGCCGACGCCCTGATCGAGCTGATGGCGCCGGGCGCGCGCACCCTGGTCGGCGACATCCCCAACGCCTCCAAGCGCCGGCGCTTCTTCGCCAGCGAGGCGGGCCAGCGCTTCCACCGCGACTTCACGGGGTCGACGGCGCCGATGCCGGTGGATTTCAACGCGCCGGTCCCCGGCAAGATCGACGACGCGGTGCTGATGGGGCTGATGATGCGGGCGCAGGCGGCCGGCTGCGACGCCTACCTTGTTCCCCAGGGCGAGGCCCTGCCGATGGCCAACCGGCGCGACGACCTGATCCTGGCGAGGCCCTGAGATGGCGAAGAGCAAGGCCCTGGTGATCGTGGGCAACGGCGAGATCGCCGAAATGGCCTTCGAATACTTCACCCACGACAGCGACTATGAGGTGGCCGCCTTCGCCATCGGCCAGGAATACATCACCGCCGACACCCTGATGGAGCGGCCGGTGGCGCCGCTGGATGCGCTGGCGCAGGCCTATCCGCCGGACCGCTACGAGGCCTTCGTGGCCATCGGCGACCTGCAGCTCAATCGCGTGCGCCGGCGGCAGGTCGAGGCGACCAAGGCGATGGGATACCGGCTGGCCAGCTATGTCAGCTCGCGCGCCTTCGTCTGGCATGACGTGACCATCGGCGAGAACTGCTTCATCCTGGAGCACAACGTCCTGCAGCCGTTCACGGCGGTGGGGGACAACGTGACCCTGTGGAGCGGCAACCACATCGGCCACCGCTCGGTGATCGAGGACGACGTGTTCATGGCCTCGCACGTGGTGGTGTCCGGGTTCTGCCGGCTGGGCCGCTCGAGCTTCTTCGGGGTCAATGCGGCGCTGGGGCCGCACGTCAGCGTCGGGGCCGACAACTACATCGGCATGGGCGCGGTGCTGACCGCCTCCACCGAACCGGACGGCATCTACCAGGGCAATCCGGCGGAGCGGCGGTCGGTCTCGGCCAAGCGCTTCTGCCGGGTGCGCGACTAGGGCGTTGGAGGTCCGGCCCTACGAGGCGTCGCTGGCCGGCGCCTGGAACGCCTTCAACGCCGGCGCGCGCAACGGCCACCTGCTGTTCGACCGCGGCTTCATGGACTACCACGCCGACCGCTTCGCCGACGCCTCGCTGATGGCGTTCGAGGATGGCCGGCCGGTGGCGCTGCTGCCGGCCAATCGCGGCGGCGAGACGGTCTGGTCGCATCAGGGCCTGACCTTCGGCGGCCTGGTGGTGGACGCCGCGCGGGCCAGCGAGGTGGGGGCGATCCTGGACGCCTGCGCCGCGGCCCTGGCCGGGCAGGGGGCGCGGACCCTGGTCTACAAGGCCCTGCCGCCGATCTATCACCGCCGGCCGGCGCAGGAGGACCTGTCCTGGCTGTTCCGGCGCGGGGCGCGGCTGGTGCGGCGCGATCTCGGTACGGCCATCGACCTGGCGACGCCGGGCCCGGTCTCGTCGCGGCGGACGCGCGGCGCGCGCAAGGCGGCCGGGGCCAGCGTGGTCTTCGGGCGGTCGGACCGCTGGGGCGACTACTGGACCCTGCTGGAGGGGGTGCTGGCGGCGCGGCACGGGGCGGCGGCGACGCACAGCCTGGCCGAGATCGAGCTGCTGGCGGGCCGCTTCCCGGACGCCATCGCCCTGCACACCGCCGAGCGGAACGGCGAGGTGCTGGCCGGGGTGGTGATGTTCCTGTCCGGGCCGGTGGCGCACGCGCAGTACATCGCCGCCGGAGAGGAGGGCCGCGCGCTGGGCGCCCTGGACGGCCTCTTCCTGCACCTGATCGAGGGCGAGCGGACGCGGCGACGGTGGTTCGATTTCGGCCACTCCACCGTGGACCAGGGCCGCACCCTCAACGAGGGCCTGATCCGCCAGAAGGAAGAGTTCGGCGGCGGCGGGGTCGTGCACGACGTCTATGAGGTCGATCTCGCCTAGCTAGGGCAGAGGCCGCCAGGCGAGGCCGAAGCCGGTCCGGCCGAAGCCGTTTCCATTGTAGAACAGGAGCTCCCGGTCGCCGGCGACGCAGGGCGCGCCGAAGCAGGTCATCTGCGCCTCCCAGGGCTCGGCGGGGCCGGCCAGGACCGGCGTGAAGTCCGGGCGACCGGCGTCCAGGGCCTCCAGCGACGTCTCGACCAGGGTGTAGCCGGCCTCGGTGCGGATGGAGAGCATCAGGGCGGCCGCGCCGCCGCCCGGCCGCCAGACCACCGGCCGGCCGAAGCCGATCTGGCCGGCGGCGCGGTCTGGCGCCAGCACCTCGCGGCCTGGCCCGGTCCAGCGCAGCGGATCCTGCGAGCGCAGTTCGCGCAGGCCATAGACCGGCACCCGCTTGCCGGCCGCGTCGTCGATGAAGGTGTCGCCGCCGATGTAGACCATGCGCCAGCCGTCGCCCTGCCGGGCGATGGAGGCGGCGGTGCGGAAGAGGCCCTCGCCGGGCGCCGGGCCGAGCAGGGGTTGGCGTTCGGCCTGGAAGCTCAGGCCGCCGTCCCGGCTGCGGGCGAGGCCGGTGAAGAGGGTGTAGGGCGTTAGCGCCGGGCCACGCCGCCAGCCGACGTAGAGCAGGACGAGGTCGTCGCCGTCCGCGAGCACCTGCGAGGGATTGACCCCGTCGGCGTCGAAGCTCCCCGGCGCGCCGACGTCCAGCACCGGGCCGGGCGAGCGGCCGATGACCCGGTGCGGCGGGGCGATCTCGAGGTCGGCGAAGAAGATCCGCCCGCGCATGTCGCCGTCGCAGGCGGCGTAGAAAACGCGGATGCGGTCGTCCATCGCCAGGGGCGTCGGCAGCATGGCGTGGCTGGCGCCCAGGGGCCCGCCCGGCGCCTCGACCCACAGGCCCAGCTTGCGCCAGGGGATCATGGTCAGGCGGCCGCGGCCCGCGCCTCGGCGCGTTCGGCCATCTGGGCGAAGGCGGCCTCGACCCGGCGGGTGAAGGCGGGGCCGTCGCAAAGGGGCGAGGCCTCGAAGCCGGGCCGCACGCGGGCGCGCAGGGCGTTCAGGGCCGGGATGTCGCGGGCGAGGTCGGCGGCGGCGCGGACGTAGGCCTCGGGGCTGGCGGCGTTGAGCTCGGCCAGGCCGGCGGCGCTGAGGATGCTGGAGGCGTAGAGGAGGCCGACCGTGCGCCGGGGGCCGGCCAGGGAGAGCACCGGCACGCCGTTGCTGAGCGCTTCCAGGGTGGTGGTTGAGCCGGGGGAGGGCCAGGGGTCCAGCGCCAGGTCGATCTCGTGGAAGGCCTTGAAATAGTCCTCGCCGGCGCTGTGGCCGCGGAACTGGATGCGGTCGGGGGCGACGCCGTGACCGGTGAAGCGGGCCTGGGTGGCGCGGCGCAGGACCGGGTCGACGAAATAGCCGTACTTGAGCACCAGGCGGGATGTGGGCGCCGCCTTCAGGATCGCGGCCCAGGCGGCGACGGTGGGGTCGCTGAGCTTGCAGGGGTGGTTGAACGAGCCGAACGTCACCTGGCCGGTGGAGAGCGCCGGGGTCGGGACGGGCGGCAGGCGGCCGGCGGCGGGGCGGAAGGCATTGAACACCGGACCGATGGGCCAGATGGCTTCGCTGAAGGGCTCCTCGAGCGGTTCAGGGTCCTGGCGATCGGCGTGCAGGACATAGTCGATCTGGGGCAGGCCGGTGGTCTGGATGAAGTTGATCCAGCCGGCCTGGACGGGCGCGCAGCGGCGGGCGAAGAGCGACAGGCGGCTGCCCGCCGAATGGCCCCAGCAGTCCACCAGCACGTCGATCTCGTCGGCGGCGATGAGGTTGGCGGCGGCTTCGTCGGTCAGGTCGCCGATGGGGCGTACGGTGGTGGGCTCGGGCCAGATCGCCTCGCCCTCGGCCTTGGCGGGATAGAGGAAGACCTCGACGGCCCCGCGATCGTGCGCTTCGAGCACCGGGGCGATGAACTGGTGGATCTGGGTGCGCGCGAAGCTGGGCGACACATAGCCGATGCGCAGCTTGCGACCGGCCAGGGGACGGCGGGCGAGGGCGCGCGGGGCAGTCGGGGCCGGCGCGTAGATCTGGGCCCAGCGCCGGGCCTCGGCGGCGTAGCCCAGGCCGCCGTCGTCCAGCAGCAGATGCGGGTAGAGCATGAACTGGTGCAGGGCCGGCGAGGGCCAGCGCTCCAGCGCCGCGCGCATGACGTCGATGGCCGCTTGGGCCCGGCCCTGGTGCTGCAGGGCGAGGCCGTAGGTCAGCCAACCGCTGGCGGACTGGTGGCCAGCTGCGAGGGCGATGGCCCACACCGCTGAGGACATGGCGATGGACTGGCCGGCGTAGAGCCTGGTGGCGACCTGGGCGGCGTAGTCGCCGTCGGTGGAGAGGCGGGGAATCTCCGCGCCCATGCCGACGATGGTCTCGAGGGTCTGGGCGGTGCGCGCCGCGTCGAGGGCGGCTTCGGCCTCGGCCGTCTCGCCGGTCGCCATCAGGGCGCTGGCGGTCCAGTACTTGACCTCGCTGCCGCCCGACGACTGCGAACGCAGCATGCCGAGGGCGGACTGCGGATCGCCGGCCAGCAAGGCTTCCCGGGCGAAGCCGACGGCGGCGGCGGACATGTCGAATCCCATGCCCGCGAGGGTGTGCGAGGCCGGGTTAAGGCCGCGCTAACCATGCCGGACGCGCGGCGTCAGGCCGGAAACTGTTTCGCCCACCCGCTCACTACCTCGACGAAGCGCTTGGGGGCGGCGAAGCGCCTGGCCGAACTCTTCCGCCGCGCCAGCCTGCACTATGTGCGGGCGCGGCGGGAGCGCCGGGGCGACGCCGTGGACGCCTAGGACTTGGCCCCGTCGAAGAACTCCTGGAAGCCGCCCGGCGCGTAGGGACCGACGCAGATCTGCTCCAGCACGCCGATGCCGGTGGACTTGCCGTCGCTGGCCCGCACCACCTGCTGGGTGTGCAGGTTTTCGGGGGCCAGCATGTCGAGCTGGCGCGGGTCGAAGGACTCGCCGCCGATCTCCAGCTCGCCCTTCCACATGCCCTGGCCCCAGACCGGGTGGCCGTAGCCCAGGCCCTTCATCTGGAACTTGAGGATCGGGTCCAGCGAGATGGTGCGGATGTCGCCCTGCAGCGGCACCAGGTCGATCTCGGCCGAGCGGGCCAGGCGCGTGCCGGGGTGGTAGGCGATGCGGTGGCGGGCGGTGGCCATGCGCTGGTCGAGGCCGTCCTCGACGCCGGGGGGGATCGCAGACTCGCTGGCGTAGAGCGGGGCGGTGATGCCCTCGCGCACCAGGGCCTCGCCCTTGGGGCCGTCGAAGAAGATGGCGTGGGAGATATGGTCGTCCCAGAACAGGGGCGCCCACAGGAACATGATGCCCTTGGGCATCACCGGCGCGCCGCCGACGTCGCGCTCGCCGACGCCGCGAACGCCCCAGGAGCGGTCCTTGGTGCCGTGGCACATGTCTTCGGTGACCTTGATCTCGCCGTCGGGGTGGCGGACCACGCCGTTCCAGCGGCCGAACTGGTCGAAGCGGGTGGCGTCCATCACCCGGCGGGCGCCGGACCAGAGGGTCTGGCGGGCTTCCTCGATGGCCGCGGTGCGGGCTGAGAAGGTGATGTCGCAGGAGACGCCGCTGGCGTTGTCGTCGAGGACGACGCGGACCCGGCGCATGGGCTCGATGACCTCCATCCGGAACGGGCCGACGGTCATCTCGGTGCGCTCGATGGGCGCGCGCCGCGAGCCGTAGAAGCAATGCTGGCGGCCGTCCGGCTGCACCACGCTGAAGGCGCAGTCGAGGATCCCCCGGTGGGGATAGATCGCCATGCCGATGCCGAAATAGTACGAGCCGTCCGCCGCATAGCCGTTGAACCAGGTGCGGTCATAGACATTGCGGTCGCTGGTCGCGGGGTGGGCGATCGGCTCGGGCGTCTGGTGGATCGGAAAATCGTCGAGCTTGTTGAGCATGGGGGCGGTCCGTCTGGTTGGGCGGGGATGTCTTTAGGCCGGGGAGCCGTCCAAGGTCAGCACGACCTTGACGCAGTCGCCGTGGTGCTGGGCGGCGATGGCGGCGTTCACCTGGTCGAAGGGGAAGGCCTTGATCAGCTTTTCGAGCGGCAGGCGGCCGGCCCGCCAGTGGTCGATCAGGACGGGAATGAACACGTCCGGGTCGCTGTCGCCCTCGATGATGCCGCGCACGGTCTGGCCGAAGGTGAGGACTGCGCCGAGGTTGCCGGGCATGGGGGCGTCCGGCGGCGAGATGCCGACGATGCCGAGCACGCCCTTGGGGGCGAGAGCGCCCATGATGCCGGCCTGGGTGTCCGGACGGCCGGTGGTGTCAAAGGCGTAGTCGACGCCGTGGGGCAGGAGGGTGCGGACCTGGGTGGTGAGGTCGCCGGCGGCGGGGTCGATGGCGTGGGTGGCGCCGAGCTCCAGGGCCAGGGCCCGGCGGCCCGCGTGCGGCTCGACCACGATGATCGGGCTGCAGCCCTGGATGGCCGCGCCCATGACCGCCGACAGGCCGACGGCGCCGCCGCCGGTGATCAGCAGGGAGGAGCCCCTGGGGCAGGCCAGCGCCAGCATGATCCCGCCGGCGCCGGTCTGGACGCCGCAGCCCAGGGGCGCGGCGACCTCGAAGGGGATGTCGGCCGGCAGTTTCAGCGCGTTGCGCTCGTAGGCCAGGGCGTAGGTGGCGAAGGAGGACTGGCCGAAGAAGTTGGAGGAGACGGCCTGGTCGCCTTGGCGGAGGGCCTTGGTCCCGTCGGGGCGCATGCCGATGTAGTTCAGGGCCGGCATGGAATAGCAGTAGGCTGGATCGCCGGAGGCGCAGCGCTCGCACTGGCCGCACGAGCGGAAGGTCAGGGACACCCGGTCGCCGGGCGCGACCTTGGTCACCGCCGAACCCACCGCCTCGACGACCCCGGCGCCTTCGTGGCCCAGCACCGCCGGCAGGGAGAAGGGCATGGCGCCCTCCCGGGCCACCAGGTCGGTGTGGCAGACCCCCACGGCGGCGATGCGGACCAGGATCTCGTCGGCGCGCGGGGCGTCCAGCTCGACGGTTTCGAGGGTGAAGTCCGCGCCTGGCGCGCGGGCGACCGCGGCGGTGATCTGCATGATGGCTTTCCCCCTGCTGGCTTTCGCCAGCCGTCGCAGAGGTCGCCCAACGGAAGGCGAGCGCTTTCGTGGGCGATAGACGTGTTTTGCGACAGGACGCGGACGGTCAGGCCCGGGGCGACGTGATCCGGTAGGCGCAGCGGCGCGCGCCCGAGAGGATGTGGTCGGTCCGCTCCACCTCGGCCGGAGCCAGGAGCTGGCGGAACAGCAGCAGTTCCGCGCGGCAAAAACCCTGGCAGGCGGCGGCCGCGGCGCAGATCGGGCAGTGGTTCTCCACCAGCAGGAAGCCGCCGTCCGCCTCCTGCCGCCACTCGGCCATGTAGCCCTCGGACGAGCGCATCCGCGCCAGGGCGTCCAGCTTTTCGGGGAGGGTGTCGGCGGCGGCGAGGCCGTTCCGGTAGGCCTGCGCCGTGGCGACTTCGCGCCGGGCGATCAGCCGGTCCAGGCCCTCGGCCCCGAATTCCTCGCGCACCGCCTCGATCAGCTCGACGGTCATCTGGGCGTGGGTGTCGGGGAAGCGCTGGTTGCCCTTGTCGGTCAGGGACCAGCTCAGCCGGGGACGGCCGACCCCGCCGCGCTCGACGGCGTTCTGGACCAGGCCGTCGGCGGCGAGCTTCTCCATCTGCATGCGCACGGCCTGGCGCGAGACGCCCAGGCGTTCGGCCAGCTCGCCGGTCCGCGCCGGTCCGCGCGTCTTGAGCTGCAGGAGGATGTCGGGGATGGCCTGGGTCATATGACAACCGGATAATTGCAAAAGCGGCCGGCCCGGTCCACCCCGGAGCGCGTGGTCCGCGCTGCTATATATGACAACTGGATGGTTGCCAAAACCATCGGCGGGGTCTACCTCCCGGCCACGACAGCGATGGGAAGGCGAAGACCGGGATGACGGCGGCGGTGAGTGGCAGTTGGCCGGACGTCCTGGGCGAGGGCAGGGCGCCGCGGTTCGTCCTCATCTGCCTGGGAGTCTGGCTGGGCGCCGCCGACAGCCTGGTGGCCACCACCATCATGCCCAGCGTCGGCCGGGCCCTGGGCGGCTTCGAATATTTCGGCTGGGCCACGGCCGGATTCCTGCTGGGCTCGGTGCTGGCGGGGGCCAGTTCGGGCCTGTTGGCGCAGCGCTTCGGCCTCGGCCGGGCAACGGCGGCGGCGGCGGTGGTCTATTCGCTCGGCTGCGCGCTCAGCGCCGCCGGGCCCGACATCGGGACCTTCCTGCTGGGCCGGCTGCTGCAGGGCGTCGGCGGCGGCTGGGTGATGGGCTTCTGCTCGGTGGCCATCGGCCTGCTGTTTCCCGACCGCACCCTACCCCGGGTCTATGCCGCCGTCTCGGCGGTGTGGGGGATCGCCGCCCTGCTGGGCCCTCTAATCGGCGGCGTCTTCGCCGACCTGGGCATCTGGCGCTGGGTGTTCTGGTTCTTCGCCGTCCAGGGCGTGGCGGTGGGGCTGGCCGCGGTCGCCATGCTGCCGGCCAGCGACCGGGGCGAGTCCAATACCAGGGTCGCCTGGGCGCAGCTCGGGCTGGTGGCCCTGGGCGTGGGCGCCATCGCCCTGGCGGACATCGCCGGGCGGTTCTCGACCTCGGCCGTCCTGACCCTGGTCGGGGTCATCCTGCTGATCGGCATGGTGTGGTTCGACGAGCGGGCCCTGGTGCGCCTGTTGCCGGCCGGCTCGGGCAAGCTGAACACGACCGCCGGCGCCGGCTTCGCGGCGATGTTCCTGATCACCGCCGCCTCGATGGGCTATTCGGTCTATGGCCCGGCGATCCTGCAGACCCTGGCGGGGCTGTCGGCCCTGCAGGCCGGTTACGCCGTGGCCTCGGAGTCGGTGGCCTGGACCTTGACCGCCCTCCTGGTCTCGCACCTGACCGGGGCCTGGCCGGGGCGCATGATCCGCCTCGGCGGCTTTCTCGGCGTGGTGGCGATGGTCATGGGATCGGTCACGTTCCCGACGGGATCGGTGATCGGCGCGGTCGCCACGGGGCTCGCCCTCGGGTGCGGGTTCGGGGTGTCCTACAGCTTCATGAGCCAGCGGATCCTCGCCACCCTCAGCGGGGCGGAGCGCGGCGCCGGGGCGGCGGCCATGACCACCATCCGCCTGACTGGCTCGGCGGCCGGGGCGGCCATGGCGGCGGCGGTGGCCAACCTGGTCGGCGTCTCCGCCGGGATCACGCCGCACGCCGCCAGCGCGGCGGGGCTGTGGGTGTTCGCCTCGGTGATCCCCATCGCCGTGTTGGGATTCTGGGCCGCCTGGCGCCTGGGCGCGGACGGCGAGCGGGCCGCGGCGGCCTGACGGCGCCGGGGCCGCCGGCGAGGCCCCGTCAGCGCTCGGGCAGGCCGGGTTGGGACCTGGCGACGCCAGGAAGATCAAGGTGTTCCAGGAGCGGGAGACCGGCTCAGGCCAGGTGGCGCGCGTGCATGTGCTCGGCCTGCAGCCCGCCCAGACGGGCCGCCACGGCCGCGGTGAAGGCCGCCAGGATCATGCCGAAGGCGCCGAAAAAGGCGGACTGGGCGGCGAGGTGTCCGGCCCGCTCGATGTTGGCCGGGCTGGGCGGCGGCGGGGGCGCGGCGAGGGCCGGGGCGAGGCTCTCGGCGTAGGGAACCATCACCAGCACCGTCAGCAGCACCCCGATGACCGTGGCCAGGGCCCAGGCGATCAGGCCGTGGGCGGTGTCGCGGAAGTGCATCTCGTCGGCGTGGGCCTGGGTCCAGACATGGCGCAGCCGGCCGGCGACATAGCCGCCGAAGGCCGAGGCGACCACCTGGATCGCCACCGCGATCGCGCCGGCGACCGGCGTGAAGGCCGCAAGGGAGCTGTGCGAGGCCACCCCGCTGACCGACAGGTCCAGGCCGAAGCCCGCGGCGAGGAGCCCGAGGAACACCGACGTCGCCACGGCGACCAGCGCGCCGCCTATGATCGACGACCAGGACAGGGAGGGTTCAATCCACCCGGCGGAGGCTCGTTCAAGAGTCATGATCGCGCTCCGGCCTAGAAGTGATGGGTGCACATGGCCAATAGAAGAATGATCGGGATGGGCACGCCAAGAAATAGAAGCAGAACAGAGCGCATCTGATCCTCCAATCACGCTGAAAAGCCGGCGATGAAACGCGGGCGATCGCGGAAAGTTGCGAGAAATCCGGCGCGGCCGGCGGGGCGGACCTGGCCGTGCGGCTGCGCCCTGCAAGGCGCAGGGGGCGAATCCTGGGCTGGATTCCAGATGTCGTGGGGAGGTCTCGCGGGCCAGACCTTCCCGTCTGACGTCAACGGGAAGGAATGGTGGGTGCAGTAGGGCTCGAACCTACGACCCGCTGATTAAGAGTCAGCTGCTCTACCAACTGAGCTATGCACCCGCTCTACATCCGAGGCCTTGGCAGGCCCCGGCGCGAGGGCGCGGAACATACTGAAAAAGCCGGCGATGGCAAGGCGCTGGACGGAATTGTTTGCGGGGCGCGTGGTCGCGGCCGGCGGAAGCCCTAGACTGGGGACCTGGAGACGGGAGATTCGATGGCCAGGCGCGACATCAAGGGGGTGGTGGACTTCGGCTACCTGGAGGATTTCGCGGCGGGCGACGCGGGCGTGATCGACGAGGTGCTGACCCTGTTCCGCGAACAGGCGGCGATCTGGTCGTCGATGCTGGACCCGGCCAACGACGGCTGGCGCGACGCGGTGCACACCATCAAGGGGGCGGCGAGGGGCGTCGGCGCCTTCGCCCTGGGCGAGGCCTGCGCCTGGGCGGAGGCCAAGGGCGCGGCGGCCCTGCCGGCGGTTCGCGACGCCCTGGACGCGGCCCTGTCGGACGTCGCCGCCTATGCTCACGAACAGATGCTCAAGTCCCTGAAAACAAAGCGCTAAGCGGCGCTCGCTTCAGATCCCCGCGCCATTGTCGATGGTGGCCAGGGCGGCCTCGTGGGTGGCGGCCTCGCTGGTGATCCAGTTCACGAAGGCCTTGACCTGGGGCAGGCGGCCTTTCGCCTTGGGATGGACCACGTGGTAGGCGAAGTCGACCGCCGTGGCGATCTGCAGGGGCGCCACCAGACGGCCGGCGTCGAGGTCGTCCTGGGCCAGGGTGCGCTTGGCCAGGGCCACGCCGCGGCCGCCCACCGCGGCCTCGATCACCAGGCTGGACTGGTTGAAGCGCGGGCCACGGTTGCCGTCGACGCCCTTCACGCCGCGCGCGGCCAGCCACATCGACCAGTCGGGGCAACTGTCGTCGGCGTCGGGCGAGCCGTCGTGCAGCAGGATGTGGTGCGAGAGGTCCGAGGGGTCGTTCAGGGGGTTGGCGGCGACGAGGTCGGGGCTGGCGACGGGGATCACTGTCTCGTTCATCAGCCGTACCGATTCGAGACCGGGATAGCGGCCTGACCCATAGCGGATCGCCAGGTCCACCTCGCCGGCGGCGAAGTCGACCAGCTCCATGTCGGCCGACAGCCAGACGTCGACCTGGGGATGGGCCTCCTCGAAGCGGCCGAGGCGCGGCACCAGCCATTTGGCGGCGAAGGAGGGGGCGGCGGTGAGGGTGAGGCGCCGGCCGTCCACGGCGGCGGTGAGCAGGGAGGCGGCCTCGGCCAGGCGGTCGAACGCCTCACGCAAGGCGGGCAGGGCGGTCTGGGCCGCGTCGGTCAGCAGCAGGCCCTTGGGCGTGCGCTTGAACAGCGAGGCGCCGACATAGTCCTCGAGGTTCTGAATCTGTTGGGAAACCGCGCCGGGCGTCACCGACAGTTCATCGGCCGCGCGGCTGAAATTCAAATGCCTGGCGGCGGCCTCGAAGGCGCGCAGGGCGTTGAGCGGCGGAAGGCGACGTCTCGACTCCATAGAAATCCTGATACCCCCGGCAGAAGTCCTTGGTTGCGAAATGGGCGTCCGGCGCCCAATTTGCAACTGTCCGGCGGCGCATCGGCCCTTTTCGCCGACGGATGTCGGCGGGGCGAGCCTTTCAGGTTCGCCCCGTCCTGTCTTCGGGCTGGCCTTTTAGAGTTCCTGAAACATATACCGGGCCATGACCAAACCTGACATGCCAAAGCACCGCAAGCATCGTCTCGTCGTCCTGGGCGGCCGCAAGGTCGCCGAAGGACGGGTCTGGCTGGTGGGCGCGGGGCCGGGCGATCCGGATCTGTTGACCGTCAAGGCGCTGAAGGCCCTGCAGGGCGCCCAGGTGGTGGTGCACGACGGCCTGGTGTCCGAAGCGATCCTGGACCTGGCGCCGCCCGAGGCGCGCCGGATCTCGGTGGCCAAGCGCAAGTCGCGCCATTCCTACGCCCAGGACGAGATCAATCGCATGCTGGTCGCCTTCGCCCGCGACGGGCTGGAGGTGGTGCGGCTGAAGGGCGGCGATCCCTTCATCTTCGGCCGCGGCGGCGAGGAGCTGGAAGCCTGTCGCGCCGCCGGCGTCGAGTGCCTGGTGGTGCCGGGCGTGACCGCGGCCCTGGCGGCCGGCGCGTCGGCGGGCGGGCCCCTGACCCATCGCGGATCGGCCCAAGCCGTCACCTTCGTCACCGGCCACGCCGCCGCCGGCGCCGAGCCCGACCTGGACTGGACGAGCCTGGCCAAGGCGAACCAGACGGTCGTCATCTACATGGGCCTGTCCACGGCGCCGGTGATCGCCGCGCGCCTGCTGGCCGCCGGCCGCGCCGCAACGACCCCGGCCCTGGTGGTCGAGAACGCCAGCCTGCCCGCCGAACGGCGGATCGTCACCAGCCTGGGCGAGCTCACGGAGGCCGTCGCCGGCCTCGCCGGTCCGGCCCTGCTGATCGTGGGCGAAGCCATGGCGCTGGCCCAGGCGTCGGCGCCCGTCCTGACCGAGTTCGTTTCCCTTCGGAGTGCGAAGGCATGACCATGAAAGCCCTCACCGCCAATCGCCTGGACGATGGCGAAGCCGTGTTCTGGATGGGCGGCCGCTGGGTCGACCGCTTCGCCGACGCCCAGCTGTGGCCGGACCAGGACCCCGCCGCCGAAGCCGCCGAGGCCCACGCCAAGAACGAGCTGACCCAGGTGGTCGACGCCTATCTGATCGAGGTCATCGAGTCCGACGGCGGCTACGCGCCCCTCAGCTATCGCGAGCGCGTGCGCGCCATGGGCCCGACCAACAAGCTCGAGCACGGCAAGCAGGCCGAGGGCGGCGCCGCCATCGAGGCGCTCGTCCACGCTCACGGCGCCGCCCGGTCCACCGGGCGCGTCAACCTGATCAAGCGCAAGTAAGGGCCCCCTGCGCCATGTACCGATACGACGACATCGACAAAGCGATCCTGACCGACCGGGTCGCCGAGTTCCGTGAGCAGGCGACGCGCCGGCTGGCCGGCCTCATCACCGAGGATCAGTTCAAGCCGATCCGCCTGATGAATGGCCTCTACCTGCAGCTCCACGCCTACATGCTCAGGATCGCCATTCCCTATGGCGCCCTGACCAGCGCCAAGATGCGCAAGCTGGCGTTCATCGCGCGCACCTACGACAAGGGCTACGGCCACTTCACCACGCGCACGAACCTGCAACTGCACTGGATCAAGCTGCGCGACGCGCCGGACATCCTGGAGCACCTGGCCGAGGTCGAACTGCACTCCATCCAGACCTCGGGCAACTGCATCCGCAACCTGACGGCGGACCCCCACGCCGGCGCCACCGCCGACGAGGTGGACGACCCGCGCGTCTGGGCCGAGGCCATCCGGCAGTGGTCGACCTTCCATCCGGAATTCTCGTTCCTGCCGCGCAAGTTCAAGATCGCGGTCACCGCCGCGGAGACCGACCGGGCGGCCATCAAGGTCTATGACATCGGCCTGCGCCTGCATCGGGCGCCGGACGGCGAGCTGGGCTTCGAGGTTCTGGTGGGCGGCGGCCTGGGGCGCACGCCCTATCTGGGCTCGACGATCCGCAAGCATCTGCCGACCCGGCACCTGCTGTCCTACCTGCAGGCCATCCTGCGCGTCTACAATCGCGCCGGCCGCCGGGACAACGCCTGGAAGGCGCGCATCAAGATCCTCGTCTCGTCCCTTGGCGCCGAGGAATTCGCGCGCCAGGTCGAGGAGGAGTGGGAGAAGGAGCCGCGCGACGGGGTCGACCTGCCCGACGGCGAACTGGCCCGCATCCGCGCCGCCTTCGCTCCCCAGGGCTTCGAGACCCTGCCCGCCGCGTCGGCCGCGTTCCAGGCCGCCAAGGCCGCCGATCGGGCCTTCGCGCGGTTCGTCCGCCACAACGTCAAGCCGCACAAGGTTCCGGGCTACGCCATCGTGGACGTGTCCCTGAAGGCGCCGGGCGAGACGCCGGGCGACTGCTCGGCCGACCAGATGGACGTCGTCGCCGACCTGGCCGAGCGCTTCTCGCACGACGAGGTGCGGGTTTCGTATGAGCAGAACCTGATCCTGCCGCACGTGAAGCTGGACGACGTTCCGCAGGTCTACGCCGAGCTCCAGGCGGCCGGGCTGGCCACCCCCAACATCGGCCTGATCAGCGACATCATCGCCTGCCCGGGCCTGGACTACTGCGCCCTGGCCAACGCCCGAGCGATCCCCATCGCCCAGGACATCGCCAAGCGGTTCGCCGATCCGGAACGCGCCGAAGTGGTCGGCGAGCTGAAGATCAAGATCAGCGGCTGCATCAACGCCTGCGGCCACCACCACGTGGGCCACATCGGCATCCTGGGCGTCGATAAGAAGGGTGAGGAATTCTACCAGCTCACCCTGGGCGGCTCCGGCGCCGAAGACGCCGAGGTCGGCAAGATGCTCGGCCCGGCCCTGCCGGCCGACAAGGTCGCCGACGCCGTTGAACAGCTCGTGGAGGTCTACATGCGTGAGCGCGCCGATGGCGAGCGCTTCCTCGACACCTTCCGCCGCACCGGCATGGCGCCGTTCAAGGAGGCCGTCTATGCCGACGCTCGTTAAGTGGACCGGCGCTGACGCCGAACTGGCCGAGGATCCGTTCACGGCCGTGGACGACGATCAGCCGCTGCCGCGGGGCGATGTGATCATCTCCCTGACCCGCTTCCAGGCGGAAGGCGATCAGCTGTTGTCGGAAGGCCGCAAGATCGGCGTGCGCGTGGAGGCCGACGAGGCGGTCGAGGCCCTGGCCTACGACCTGCCGCGGATCGCGGTGGTGGCCCTGGTGTTTCCGAAGTTCCGGGACGGCCGCGCCTATACGGCAGCGCGCCTGCTGCGCGAGCGCTTCGGCTACGCCGGGCAGGTGAGGGCGGTGGGAGACGTCCTGCGCGAGCAGGCGCATTTCATGATCCGCTGCGGCTTCGACGCCTTCGAGCCCGCCGACGGGTCGACCCCGGCGGACTGGGCGCATGTCGCGGCCCGCTTCCGCCATGTCTACCAGCGCGCCGCGGACGACCGCGCGCCCGCGTTCACGGAGAGGCAAGGCTGAGATGGCTATGGCCTACGACCAGACCGATCGCGCCGTCGTGACGGCGCCGAAGGCGAAGAGCGCCAGTGAGTTGCTGGCCCAGCGCCTGGACGCCGAACTGCGCGACGCGCATCCGGCGACGATCCTGCGCGCGGCCTATGAACACTATGGCGACAGGCTGGCGCTGGTCTCGTCGTTCGGCGCGGAGTCGGCGGTGCTGCTGCACATCGCCGCCCAGGTGAGCCCGGACATCCCGGTGCTGTTCCTGGATACCGGCATGCTGTTCGGCCAGACCCTGGACTATCGTCAGCAACTCGCCGAGAAGCTGGGCTTGAAGGACGTGCGCGACCTGCGCCCGCGGTTCGAGGACCTGGCCACGGGCGATCCCGGCTCCGACCTCTGGAAGACCGACACCGACGCCTGCTGCAACATCCGCAAGGTGATCCCGCTGGATGCGGCGCTGGACGGGTTCGACGCCTGGGTGACCGGGCGCAAGCGCTTCCACGGCGGCGATCGCCTGCGCCTGGCCGTGGTCGAGGAGTCGGAAGGCAAGCTGAAGTTCAATCCGCTGGCCAACTGGAACAAGGAAGACCTGGAGGCCTACGCCGCCGAGCACGATCTGCCGGCCCATCCGCTGGTGGCCGCGGGCTTCCCCTCGATCGGCTGCTGGCCGTGCACCAAGCCGGTGGAAGAGGGCCAGGACGTGCGCGCCGGTCGCTGGGCGGGTTCCCAAAAGACCGAGTGCGGCATACATACCGCCCGCGCCCCCGGCGCAGCGCCGTTCATGGGCGGCGACATTTAGCGCGATTTCGCGCCTCCTCCCGATTCATGTAGACGAGCCCTCATGACCGACGCGCCCCTTGCCGCCCCGCCGCCTTCCAAGGCCCGCGGCGCCTTCTACGTCGAGACGGTGACCTATGTGCACCACTGGACGGACACCCTGTTCACCCTGCGCACCACGCGCGATCCCGGCCTGCGCTTCGACAACGGCCAGTTCGTGATGCTGGGCCTGGAGGTGAACGGCAAGCCGCTGCTGCGCGCCTATTCCATCGCCAGCGCCAACTACGCCGACGAGCTGGAATTCTATTCGATCAAGGTGCCGGACGGGCCGCTGACCTCGATCCTGATGAACATCAAGGTCGGCGACGAGATCCTGGTCGGCAAGAAGCCCACCGGCACCCTGGTGCTGGACGGCCTGCGCCCGGGCAAGAACCTCTATCTGATGGGCACCGGCACGGGCCTCGCGCCGTTCCTGAGCCTGGTGCGCGACCCGGACGTCTATGAGCGCTTCGAAAAGGTGATCGTCACCCACACCGTGCGCGAGGTGGCCGACCTCAGCTACCGCCAGTTCCTGGAAACCGACCTGCCGAACGACCCTGACCTCGGCGAGATGGTGGCGCCCAAGCTGATCTACTATCCGACGGTGACGCGCGAGCCGTTCAAGACCCAGGGCCGCATCACCGACCTGATCCAGTCGGGCAAGCTGGCGCAGGACATCGGCCTGCCGCCGCTCGATCCCGCCCGCGACCGCGTCATGCTCTGCGGCGGGCCGTCGGTGCTGGCCGACCTCAAGCAGCTGCTGCTGGACCGCGGCTACGAGGAAGGGTCGGTGGCCAAGCCCGGCGACTTCGTCCTCGAACGCGCTTTCGTCGAGACCTGATCTCGTCCACCCTCGCGCCAAAGCGGGGGAGGGACCATGACCATCGTCGTCACCGGCGGGACCCGGGGCATTGGCCTTGCCATCGCCGAAGGGCTGGCGGCCGCCGGTGAGCCGATCGTGCTCGGCTATCACAGCAACCAGCGCGCCGCCGGGGACGCCGTGGCGCGCCTGGCCGCCCTGGGTGCGAGCGCCACGGCGGTCGCGGCCGATGTCGGGACCATCGAGGGCGCGGCCGCCCTGATGGAGCGGGCGGGCGCCCTGGGCGGGCCGGTGACCGGCCTGATCCACAGCGCCGCGATGATCTATCCCACCACCCTGCTGCAGGCGGACCTGGCGCGGTTCACCCAGGCCGTGCAGACCAACGGCCTGTCGCTGCTCTATCTCGTGCGGGCGGCCCTGCCGCTGATGCCGCGCGGCGGCTCCATCGTCTTCGTCAGCAGCGCCGGCGCGCGCACCAGCCAGGCGCGCTATGGGGCTCTGGGAACGGGCAAGGCCCTGGCCGAGAGCCTGCTGCGCTACCTGGCGCCGGAGCTGGCCCCGCTGGGGGTGCGCATCAACGCCATCGCGCCGGGGCTGATGGAGACCGACTCGGTGGCCGACATGGTGGGCGGGCAGGAGGCGGCCGAGCGGCTGTTCGAGCGGGCCGCCAAGGCCAATCCCTCGGGCCGCCTGACCCGCGGCGAGGACTGCGCGGCCCTGGTGCGGTTCCTGCTCGGACGTGACGCCGAATTCATCCAGGGGCAGGTTATCCACGCCAACGGCGGCGCTTATGTAGGGGGCTGACCGGGAGGCGCGCGTCCATGACCCTGATCCTGAATATCCTGTGGTTCATCTTCGGCGGCTTCCTGGCGGGCCTGGCCTGGCTGTTCGCCGGCCTGCTGCTGGCCATCACCGTCATCGGCCTGCCCTGGGCGGGCGCGGCCTGGCGGATCGCGGCCTTCAGCTTCGCTCCCTTCGGCAAGACGGTGGTCGACCGGCCCTGGGTGACCGGGCGCGAGGACCTGGGCACCGGACCGATGGGCTTCCTGCTGAACGTGATCTGGTTCGTCCTGGCCGGCTGGTACCTGGCGCTGGGCCACCTGGTGATCGCCGTGGCTCAGTTCGTGAGCATCATCGGCATCCCGTTCGCCCTGCAGCACGTCAAGCTGGCGGTGATCGCCCTGGCGCCCGTGGGCAAGGCCGTCGTGCCCGCCTGACGCGGCGCGTCAGGACTGCGGGCAACCGGCGAAGGTGCCGACCTTGGCCACCGTCAGGCTGGCCAGGTTCAGCGGCATCAGCGGGCCCATGGACGAGGCGCCCTGGCCGGTGAAGAGGTCGATTCGGCCCGCGTGGATCGCCCCGCCGACGTCGGAGGCGTACCAGTAGCCGTCGTGCTTGCGTCCGTCGGGCATGGGCAGGCCGACGGTTTCCTTGATGAACAGCAGGGTGTGGCGGGGCACCGACTTGCCGTCCACAGCCGCCGTGCGCATGGGCACCACCTTGCAGCCCAGCGAGTCGAGCCCGCGGATGCCGCCGCCGCTGTGGTACAGCGTGGCCTTCAGCTTGAAGAAGTCCAGGACGGGCGCGGCGTCCTTCAAAGCCTGGGCGACCAGGTCGCCCAATGGATCGGTTTCCGCGTGAGCCCCCGTGGCGCCAAGGCCAACGGTCAGCGCAGCGAGGCATGCCAGGAGGCGCTTCATCAGCGTAGCCCTGTTGTTTCTCGTCGACGTTGCGGCGCGAGTCGTACAGACGACGGACCGATGAGGCAACCCGGAGGCCACTCAATGTCGCTGACCATCTACGGTGACTCGATTTCGGGCAATTGCTTGAAGGTGAAGTGGGTGGCCGAGCGGCTAAGCCTGCCCTTCCGCTGGATCGAGGTGGATATTCTCAAGGGCGAGAGCCGGACACCGGAGTTCCTCGCGCGAAATCCTGCAGGCCAGGCGCCGGTGGTGGTGCTGGAAGACGGCCGCGCCCTGGCCCAGTCCAACGCCATCATGGTCCATCTGGCCGAAGGCTCGGATCTTGTTCCCGCCGACGCCTACGACCGGGCGCGGATGTTCGAGTGGCTGTTCTGGGAGCAGTACAGCCACGAGCCCTATGTCGCCGTGGCCCGCTTCCACGTGAAGTATCTGGGCAAGTCCGTCGCCGACCTGGAACCGCGAATCGTCGAGCGCGGCGCCGCGGCGCTGGCGCGTCTGGAGGCGGCGCTGACCCAGACGCCGTACCTGGTGGGCGAACGGTTGACGCTCGCCGACATCGCCCTTGTCGCCTACACGCGGATGGCTCATGACGGCGGCTTCAACCTGGCCGACTATCCCGCAACCCAGGCCTGGGTGAGGCGCGTCGAGGCGGCCCTGCCGATCAAGGATCCCGCATGAGAACGTCCTCTCGCGTCGTCGCCGGCCTGGTCGTGGCGCTTTCGGCCCAGGCGCTCGCCGGCCAGGCCCTGGCCTGGGGGAGCACCGGGCACCGTCTGATCGGCCGCCTGGCGATCCAGAAGCTGCCGGCGGAGGTTCCCGCCTTCCTGCGCGGCGCCCCCGCGGTGGCCAAGGTGGGCGAGCTGGCGCGGGAACCGGACCGCTGGAAGGGCGCCGGCAAGACCCACGACAACGATCTCGACGCCGGCCACTTCCTCGACCTGGGGGACGACGGCAGGCTGTTCGGCGGTCCGTCCCTGGACGCCCTGCCGCCGACCCGGGCCGACTACGAGACGGCGCTGCGAGCGGTCGGCGCCGATAGCTGGAAGGCCGGCTATCTGCCCTATTCGATCGTGGAAGGCTGGCAGCAATTGACCCTCGACTTCGCTTATTGGCGCGTCGACACCGCCGCCGCCAGGACCAGCCGCAGCGCCGCCCACCGGGCCTGGTTCAGGGCCGACGCCGCCCAGCGCGAACAACTGATCCTGCGAGACCTGGGGACTTTGGCCCACTACGTCGGCGACGGCAGCCAGCCGCTCCACGTCACGATCCACTACAACGGCTGGGGACCGGGCCCGAATCCCGACGGCTACACCCAGGACAAGGTCCACGGCCCCTTCGAGGGCGCCTTCGTCCATGATTTCGTCAAGCCGGCGGCGGTGGCGGCCAAGGTCGCGCCGTTCCACGACTGCGCCTGTCCCATCGACCGGCGCACGGCCGGCTACCTGGCGGTGACGGCGGCGACGGTTCAGCCGTTCTACCAGCTCTACAAGGCCGGGGGCTTTTCGGGCGGCGATGCGCGCGGCGCGGCCTTCGCGACGGACCGGCTGGCGGCGGGCGCGAGCGAGCTGCGCGACGAGATCGTCCTGGCCTGGCGCGCCAGCGCGACCGCCACCGTGGGCTGGCCCTCGGCCAAGGTCGCCGATGTCGAGGCCGGCCGTGTCGATCCCTATGATTCGCTCGTCGGCCTGGATTGATCCGCATCCGGCGACAAATCGACCGGGCGGCCGATGATCGCGGTCCGGTGATCAATTGTTGAACAGCGCGCCAAAATGCCTGGCGGAGCGCGACATTTCCGCAACGGCAGGTCCAGGCGCCGCCGCCACTCGCGGCGTCAGCGGCGGCCGCGACGACCGCAGTGTCGCGCGGATCGGTCGCCGCCCGGCCCGGAATCGGCCCCGAACGGCCATCTGCCGACCGTTCCCGGCCCTTGTGGGGCTGGCGATTGAAGCTGGGCCGCGCCGGGCTGGCGCGGGAACGACGGCCGGGGATCGCCGCGCTCACGCTTGGAGCCGCCCGCGAGGGCCGGGAAGGCCGCCCTGGGGCGCCCGAACGCCGTCCAATCGCGAACAATCGGTCGATGCGTCGAGACGGCGCGCCATGCATCTAGTTGACCTGCGCTCCCAAGCCCTTCAAATGGCCCAAGGAGTCGTGGGTGTAAGCCCGTCGCGGCGGATCGGGGGCGATGGACGACAACGCCGTTTTTCTCCAGAGCGTAGAAGCTCTGCGTGCGAGCATCGATCGCCGGCTGGCGGAACTCATTCCGTCGCCGAGTCGCGAACCCACGAGTCTGAATGGCGCGACCTACTACGCGCTGCTGGCCCCCGGTAAACGATTCCGCCCGCTGCTCACGCTGCTGTGCGCCGAGGCCTTCGGCGCCCCTCCCGGCAAGGCCATGGACGTGGCCTGCTCGATGGAGATGGTGCACGCCGCCTCGCTGATCCTGGATGACCTGCCGTCGATGGACGACGCGCGCATGCGCCGGGGCCGCCCGACCACGCACCGCGCTTTTGGCGAGGCCCAGGCGATCTTGGCCTCGGTCGGCCTGCTGAACCAGGCGTTCGCCGCCATCGCCGGATCGGAGGCCCTGCCGGCCGCCCTCAAGGCGCAGATCAGCGGCTCCCTGGCCCACGCCGTGGGCTTCCACGGCCTCGTCGCCGGCCAGGCCCTGGATCTCCAGGACCGTGACCGTCAGCGCACGCCGGAAGAGATCGACGCCCTCAATCACCAGAAGACCGGCGTGCTGATGATCGCCGCGGCCGAGTCCGGCGCCCTGATCGGCGGCGCCTCGGCGGAAGCCTGCGCCGAGATCGGCGAGTTCGCCCGCCGCCTGGGCCTGGCGTTCCAGATCCGCGACGACCTGATCGATGCCGAGGATTCCACCGAACTGGCCGGCAAGGACACCGGCAAGGACGCGGCCATGACCACCTGGGTTTCCGCGGTGGGCGCGCGCAAGGCGGCGGCGGCGATGGAAGGCCATCTCGACGAGGCGGAAGCCGCCCTGGTCCGCGCCGGCTGCGACGGCCGCCTTGGCCGCTTCGCCCGCAGCCTGTTCATGGGGCGCAAGGCGGCGGCGTGACGCCCGACCCAGAGTCTCCGATTCTCCAGGTCCAGCAGGCAGTCCACGCCTACGGCGGCAATACGGTGCTGCGCGGCGTCGACCTGACCATCCGTGCCGGCGAGATCTACGCCCTGCTCGGGCCCAACGGCGCGGGCAAGACCACCCTGATCCGCGCCATCTGCGGGCGGCTGAAGCCCAGCGGCGGCCAGGTGCGCCTGGCGGGCGGCGATCCGCATAGCGAGCCCAGGGTGAGGGCGTGCCTGGGCCTGGCGCCCCAGGAGCTGGCGCTCTATCCCCACCTGACGGTGCGCGAGAACCTGGAAGTGTTCGCCAGCCTGTCGGGCCTCAGGGCCGCCGAGGTGGGCCCCGCGGTGGACGCCGCCATGGCGGTGACCCGCACGGCCGACCGCGCGCATGTTCCGGTCAGGCATCTGTCCGGCGGCTACCAGCGGCGGGTCAACATCGCCGCGGCGGTGCTGCACCACCCCCGGCTGCTGATCCTGGACGAGCCTACCGTGGGGGTCGACATGAACGCGCGCGAGGCGGTGGACGGCGTGATCCGCGACCTGGCCGACCAGGGCGTGGCGGTGCTGCTGATCACCCATGACCTTGAGCAGGCGGGAGGACTGGCCACCCGGGTCGGCTTCCTCAGCGAGGGCCAGAAGGTGCTCGAGGGCGAGCCGGCGCAGTTGATCGCCGAGGCCTTCGGCGAGCGCATGGAGGTCCTGGTTCAGGTGGGCGCCGACCTGACGCCCTACGACGAGGCGCGGCTGGCCGACCTGGGCCTGCACCGGAGCCGCAGCGGCGGCGCCTGGAGCTGCCTGGTCGAGGACGGCTACGGGGCCGCGGCGCGGCTGGACAAGGCCCTGAAGGGGGCCGGCCTTTCCGTACGCGAGATCCGGGTGCGTCAGCCGTCTCTGCAGAACCTCTTTTCCCTGATCTCGGAAGACAGGCGGGCGGCATGACGCTGGCCATGTTCCGCGTCATGGCCCTGGAGCTGTGGCGCGACCGGGGGGCCCTGGTGATGGCCTTCTTCCTGCCGCCCCTGGTGTTCCTGATCTTCTCGGCCGTCTTCTCGGGCACCACCGGCGAGAACATCAAGCTGCGGATCGCCGTGGCCGACGTGGCGCACACGGAGACGTCCCGCCGACTGATGGCGGCCATGCAGGCCGACCCGAACCTGCGCGCCGAGGCGGTGACGCCCCAGACGCTGGAGGAGGTCCGCCGCCAGGTGAAGTCCAGCGAGGCGGACGCCGGCCTGGTGATCCGCGCCGATCCCGGAGCCGAGGGTTCGCCGATCGTCATCCTGGCCGATCCCAGCCGCGCCGTGGCCGCGCCCCTGGTCCAGGCCCGCACCCAGCAGGTGATGGCCAAGGCGATGCCCGACATCCTGCTGGGACGCACGGTGCGCGACATCGGCCCGGCGCTGGGCGACCTGACCGCCGACCAGACCGCCAACCTCAAGGAGGCCGAGAAGGAGGCGCGCGACGACGCCGCCCAGGGCAAGCCCACCGACGCCGAATCGTCGATGTTCGTCCGCGACGACGTTGTCGGCGCCAAGAAGGGCGGGGGGACGATCGTCTATTACGCCGGCGCCGTGACGGTGCTGTTCGCCCTGTTCTCGGCCATGCACGGCGCCCTGACCCTGATCGACGAGCGGCGCTCGGGGATCGCCGACCGCATCATGGCCGGCCGCGCCGGGATGGGGCCGGTGGTGACCGGCAAGTTCCTGTTCCTGGCCCTGCAGGCGGTGGTCCAGGCCTCGGCCATCTTCGCCACGGCCTCCATCGTCTACGGCACGCCGCTGCTGCCGCACATCGGCCTGTGGTGCGTGACCACCGCGGCGGCGGCGATCTGTTCGGGCGGCCTGGCGCTGGGCCTGGTTTCGGTGTGCCGCACGCGTGACCAGGCGCAGATGCTGTCGACCTTCGTGATCCTGGTGCTGGCGGCGATCGGCGGCAGCATGGTGCCCCGCTTCCTGATGCCCCCCTGGCTGCAGGCGGTGGGCTGGGTCACCCCGCACGCCTGGGTCATTGATGCGTATCAAGGCGTGCTCTGGCGAGACGAAGGCATCAACACCCTTTATAAGGCGTGGCTGGTTCTGGGCCTCACGGGGGCGATCGGCCTCATGGTCGCCCAGATCACCACGCGATATGCGCGTCGCTAGAGACCATGCTGACCTTCGCTCTTGATCTTGCCCTGTTCGTCGGCGCCTTCCTGTTCATGGAGGGCTTCGCCTGGTTCACCCACAAGTACGTCATGCACGGCTTCATGTGGGTCTGGCACAAGTCGCACCATGAGCCACGCACCGGCATTTTCGAGCTGAACGACCTGTTCGCGGTGGTCTTCGCCGCCCCGGCCATCGTCGGCATCTACCTGGGCGTCCACGGCATTCCCTGGCTGCTGCCGGTGGGGCTGGGCATCACCGCCTATGGCGCGGTCTATTTCATGTTCCACGACGGCCTGGTGCACCGCCGCTACAAGGTGCCGATGAACGCCAAGTCCAAGTTCTGGAAGCGGCTGATCCAGGCGCACCGCATCCACCACGCCGTGGGCACCAAGGACGGCTGCGTGTCGTTCGGCTTCCTGATCGCGCCGCCGGTGCGGGACCTGAAGGCCCAGCTGGCGGACGTCGAGCTCAGATCTTCGACCAGAGGTCAGCCCGGGGCCTAGGCGCGCCGGACAGGCGCGATCCGATCGCCAGGCCGAGGCCCCCAAGCGCGAACCCGACCTTCTGCGCCCCGCTGGTGGAGACGCGCGCGTCCCACGCCTGAGGCCCCAGCTTGGCCACCTCGACCCCGATCTGGCGATAGACGCCGCGCGCCGCGCCAATGGCCCAGGCGCAGCGGAAGGGCAGGGCGGGCAGGCCGTCCAGGGCCGAGGCGTAGTAGGGCTCGGCCCGCTCCAGCAACCGGGCGGTGACCTTGGCGATGGCGGCGCGGTTGACCGGGTCGCGCACGGTGGCCGGATCGTCGCCGATCCCGGCTTCGGCCAGCCAGGCCGACGGCAGGTAGACACGGTCGTTCTGGGCGTCCTCGACCACGTCGCGCGAGATGTTGGTGAGTTGGAAGGCCAGGCCCAGATCCTGGGCCCGGCGCAGCGTGGCCAGGTCGCCCGGCTTCACCCCCATGACCAGGGCCATCATCACGCCTACCACCCCGGCCACGTGGTAGCAGTAGTCCAGGGTGTCCTCGATGGTCCGATACTGGCGGGCGGCCACGTCCATGGCGAATCCGTCGATCAGGTCGATGGCGTAGCGCTCGGGAATCTGCCGGCGCGCGGCGACCTTCTGGAAGGCCGCGAACTCGGGGTCGTCCATGGGCTGGCCGGCCAGGGCGGCGCGGGTCTTGGCGTAGAGCCCGTCCAGGCGGCGCTGGGCCTCCTCGGGCGCCAGGACGGTCATGCCGTGGCCCAGGTCCTGGCCGTCCACCACGTCGTCGCAGTAGCGGCACCAGGCGTAGAGCATTTCGGCGTCGGCCCGGGTCTGGGCGTCGAACAGGGCGGCCGCCGCCGCGAAGCTGCGCGAGCCCTTCTGGATCGTCTCGCGGCTGGATTGCTCGAGGGAGACCTCGCTCATGCCGCGGTCTCGACCAGGTCCTGGACCATCAGCCCGGCGGTGGCCTTGGCCGAGCCCACCACGCCCGGCACGCCGGCCCCGGGGTGGGTGCCCGCACCCACGAAATAGAGGTTGGGAATGACGTCGTCGCGATTGTGGGTGCGGAACCAGGCGCTCTGGGTCAGCACCGGCTCCAGCGAGAAGGCCGAGCCCTGGTAGGCGTTCAGCTCGGTCTCGAAATCCTTGGGCGTGAAGATGCGGCTGGTGACCAGGTCGGCGCGCAGGTTCGGGATGTAGTGCTTTTCCAGGTAGTCCAGGATTCGGTCGCGATAGCGCGGCCCCTCCACCGCCCAGTCGATCTTGGCCGTGCCCAGGTGCGGCACCGGCGAGAGGGCGTAGTGGGTCGAGCAGCCGGCCGGCGCCATGGCCGGATCGGTGGCGCAGGGCGAGTGAAGGTAGAGGGAGAAATCCTCGGCCAATCCGTCCTTTGCGTAGATCTCGTCGATCAGCCCCCGGTAGCGGTTGCCGAAACAGATGGTGTGATGGCGCAGGTGCGGCTGCGGCGTCTTGAGGCCGAAGTGCAGCACGAACAGCGAGGGGCTGAAGCGCCGGCGCTTCAACGCCTTGGCCACGGCCCGCCCGCGCGCGTCGCCCTTCAGCAGGGTGTCGTAGGTGTGCACGATGTCGGCGTTGGAGGCGACGGCGTCGAACGCCTCGAAGGTCCCGTCGGCGTGGGTGACGCCGGTCGTGCGGCCCTTGTCGGTGGTTATCTGCTGGACCGGATCTGAAAGGCGCAGCGTCCCGCCCAGATCCTGGAACAGCCTGGCCAGGCCCTTGACCAGGGCGTTGGTGCCGCCCTTGGCGAACCAGACGCCGCCGCGCCGCTCCAGGGCGTGAATGAGGGCGTAGATCGACGAGGCGGCGAACGGGCTGCCGCCCACCAGCAGGGTGTGGAACGACAGCGCCTGGCGCAGGTGGTCGTCCTTCACGTAGCCGCAGACCTTGTCGTAGACGCTGCGGTAGGCCTGCAGGCGCATCAGGTCCGGCGCCGCCGACAGCATGCTGGTGAAGTTCTGGAACGGCACGTGGCCCAGCTTCACATAGCCCTGCTGATAGACCTCCTCGGAGAACTTCAGGAAGCGCTTGTAGCCGGCGACGTCGGCCGGGTTGCGCCTGGCGATCTGGGCGTCCAGCTCGGCCTGGTCGTTGACGTAGTCGAAGATGTCGCCGTCTTCCCAGCACAGCCGGTAGAAGGGCGAGACGGGCAGAAGGGTGACGTAGTCCTCCATCTTGCGGCCGGAGAGGGCGAACAGCTCCTCCAGGCAGGCCGGATCGGTGATCACCGTCGGACCGGCGTCGAAGGTGAACCCTTCGTCCTCGTAGACGTAGGCGCGGCCGCCCGGCTTGTCGCGGCCCTCGATCAGGGTGGTGGCGATGCCGGCGGACTGCAGGCGCACGGCCAGGGCCAGGCCCCCGAAGCCGGCGCCGATGACGGCGACCTTCTTGGCGACGCGGCTCATGCGCTGGCTCCCACGGCGAAGGCGGATTGTTCGGTCAGGCAGCGCATGGCGCGGCTGACGGGTACGGGCGGCTTGCCTGTGAGAATACGGATCTTGTCCCCCATGGTGGCGTCGCCCGCATAGAACCGCTCAACAAGCGGCTGGGGCAGGCGATAGAAACGCTCCAGGACTCTGTAGCGCTGGTTCGGCTCGCAGGCGCGGAACATCATCCGATTCAGCAGCCGGTAGTAGGCCCGCCGCTTCCACGCCGTCTTGGAAACCGTCTCGACCATTGTACGGATGGCGGCGCTGGTCAGATCAGGCGAGGCCGCCACGGCATCGGCCATTCGGGCCGCGTCGGGCAGGGAATAGCCGGTGGTCGGCTGGAAGAGGGCGCTGCGCAGGCCGACCTCGGGCGCGCCGGGCGTCGCGTCGGCCCAGTAGGCGTCGATGTCGCCGGCCAGGGCGATGGGCAGGACGCCTTCCTCCTCCCGCTCCACTTCCGCCACGGTCCAGCCGTTCTGCGCCGCATAGACGTCGATCTCGCGCCCGATGGCGGCTCGGTCCAGGGCGGGGCCGTCGCTGTAGCGGGTGTCCTCGATCAGCAGCCGCTCCGGGCCCAGGGGCAGCACATAGAGGAAGCGGTAGCCGTCGAGCTGGGGCACGGTGGCGTCCATGACGATGGGCCGCGCCAGGCCGTGCGGCGCCGCCAGTCGGACCTCGCGGCCGATGAACTTCTGCCAGCCCAGGGCCAGATGGGCGCTGCGGCGCGGGCCGCGGCCGTCGATGACCAGGGGGGCCGACAGGGTGCGCCCGTCCTTGAGGCGCACGGCGTCCGGCGTCACCTCGGCGATGTCGACGCCAAGCCAGGCGTCCTCGCCCATCAGCGGCGCCACGACCTGGTGCAGGCGCTCTGAGCTGATCGCCCGATACGCGGTCCCGAGCTGGCGCCGATGCGCGGGAAAGCGGATGTCGTAGCCGGACCATTCGGCCACGAACAGCGGCCGCAGCCAGTCGCCGATGGCCGGCGAGACGTCGGTGGCGAAGTGGCACCAGGTGTGCTGGCCGCCGATGGTCGCCTCGCGCTCCAGCATGACCACGCGCAGCGCCGGCCTCAGGGCCTTGAGGCGCATGGCGATCAGGCTGTTCGCGAGCCCGCCGCCCGCCAGGACGACGTCGGCCCGAGTCTGCGCGGCGTTCATGCCCTGCCTCTAGCACGCATGGACCCGGAAGGGGCTAGGGCCGATTGCGCCGGGCGGCGTGAACCGCTACGCGATGCCGCATTCGAGGAGGCGGAGCAGCCCATGACCGAAGCGCGGATCATCGACTTCAAGGCCGCCGCCGAGCGGGTCCGCCACGAGGTCGCCGTCGAGGCCGTCCGCCTGAAGGCCGAGCACGGCCTGGTCCCCGGCCTGGCGGTGGTGCTGGTGGGCGATGACGCGGCCAGCCAGATCTACGTCCGCTCCAAGGGCGAACAGAGCCGCGAGGCTGGCCTGCACTCGGTCACCCACATCCTGCCGTCGGACACCCGCCAGGACGACCTGATCGCCCTGGTGCGCAGCCTCAACGCCGATCCCGCCATCCACGGCATCCTGGTCCAGATGCCCCTGCCCGGGGGGCTGGACGAGGCGGCGGTGGTGGACGCCATCGATCCGCGCAAGGATGTCGACGGCCTGCATGTGTCCAACGCCGGCCTGCTGGCCAGCGGCCGGCCGAACCTGATCCCGTGCACGCCGCTGGGCTGCATCATGATGCTGCGCGAGACCCTGGGGGACCTGGCCGGGCTGAACGCCCTGGTCATCGGCCGCTCGGTGCTGGTGGGCCGGCCGATGGCTCAACTGCTGCTCAACGACAGCTGCACCGTGACCATCGCCCATTCCCGCACCCGCGACCTGCCGGGGGTGTGCCGCCAGGCCGACATCGTGGTCGCCGCGGTGGGCCGGCCGCAGATGGTCAAGGCCGACTGGATCAAGCCCGGCGCGGCGGTCATCGATGTGGGCATCAACCGCGTGCCGTTCCGCGATCCGGTCAAGGCGGCGGCGGGGCGGACCAAGGTGGTCGGCGACGTCGACTTCAAGCCGGCCAGCAAGGTCGCCGGCTGGATCACCCCGGTGCCGGGGGGCGTCGGCCTGATGACCGTGGCCTGCCTGCTGCGCAACACCGTCACCGCCGCCAAGCGGATCGCCGGCGTCGACGCCTGACGCTGGAGCGCGTTCCGGCCGGGCTCAGCCCTGGCCCTTGGCGCCCACCCAGCCGACCAGGTCGCCGAGCACCTTTGTGACCGCCTGGTCGAAGGCCTGGGCGATGGCGCTCACCCGATTGTCCGAAGCCTCCACGCGGGCTTCGAAGGTGCGGCTGCCCGCCAGGGCGCGATCGCTGATGCGGTCGAGATCGGCGTGCAGGACCACCACGACGGTGGGCGCTCCGCCGGCGCCATGCTCGTAGCGCGCCTCGAAGCTGCGCACGTCGAGCTTGAGCACATAGTCGGCCCGCGCCACCTCGCCGCGGCTGATCAGGCGGGCAGGGCCGCCGGCGTTGTCGAAGCTGCGGGTGACAGCCTGGTCGAACAGGATGTTGGCCGGGGTGACCCAACGCGACCCCTTGATGTAGGCCGCCTCGCTGCCCGACACGGTCAGGATGCGGTCGGTGGCGGCCGCCCGGTCGAAGCTCATCACCGTATTGACGACCCCGAAGGTGGGGCCGCCGGCCGGCGCCGTCGCGGACGTCGGCGCGACGCCGAAGCGGAACAGGTTGGCGGGCGGCTGCTTGGGGAACACCGACACGCAGGCCGACAGCGCCGCGGCGGCGAGCAGGGTCGCGCCGACCCGCGAGAGCGTTGCGATCTTGCTCACGGCTTCACCTCGACTTCCTTGGACGGGGGTTTGCTGATCAGGCCCTGGGGACTCGACTGGATTTCGCCCAGCACCGCGTCCAGGTGCTCGGTGGCCTGCTGCAGGCTGGTCACCGCCGACTGGATCTGCGGCAGGCCGGTCTTGGCGAAGTCGCCCGTCGGGCCGTCCAGCTTGGCCAGCAGGGCGCGGACGTCCTTGGCGGCGGCCTCGATCTGGTCGGCCGCGTCGCCCAGCTTGCGCACCGCCCGCGTGCCGTCGCCCTGGACAAGGCCCTGGCTGGTCTTGGCCAGGTCGCGGATCTGCTGGGCCGCCTGGTCGGCGCTTTGCAGGGCCTTGTCGGCGTCGGCGATGATGGACTTGCGGGCGCGCAGCTCGGCGGTCACCGCCTGGACGTCGCTGAGCGCGGCCGAGAAGGTCTTGATGTTGTCGTCCGACAGCACCCGGTTGACCCGGTCCAGGGACTCGATCGCCTTGGCCACCACGTTGCTGCCGCCCGACAGCAGGTCAGAGAAGGCGTCGCGCTTGCTGAGCATGCGCGGCACGACCCCGAAGGGCACGGTGTCCTTGAGCAGCGGCTTGGCGGGCGTGCCGGCGCTGATCTGGATGTAGTTGACGCCGGTGATGCCCTGCGGCTCAAGCATGGCGTAGGAGTCCTGGCGGATCGGCACGTCCGAGGTGACCTTGACCCGGGCGATGACCAGGGTGGGGTTCTTGGGGTCGAGCGCGATCTTGGTGATCTCGCCCACCTTGATGCCGTTGAAGTGCACCTCGCCCCCGTCCGAGATGCCGCGCACCGGCCCCTGGAACTGGATGTCATAGACATCGTATTTCTGGTTGAAGCGCAGCTGCGCCAGCCAGACGACGAAGATGATCGTGGCGATCATCAGGATCGTTGAGACCACGCCCACCAGGGCGTAGTTGGCGTTTCGCTCCATCAGCGTACCCCCTCGTGGGCGGCCGCGGCCGCGCGGGCCTCGGCAGTCGCCCGCCCCCGGGGACCGAGGAAATATTCCCGGATCCAGGGATGGTCAGATTTCTCGAGTTCATGCACCGGCGCCATGTCGACCACCCGCTTGTCGGCCAGCACGGCCACCTGGTCGGTGATCGCATAGAGGCTGTCGAGATCGTGGGTGATCATGAACACCGTCAGGTCCAGGCTGTCGGACAGGTCCTGGATCAGTTCGTCGAAGCCCGCGGAGCTGATCGGGTCGAGACCCGAGGTGGGTTCGTCCAGGAACAGCAGTTCCGGGTCCAGGGCCAGGGCCCGCGCCAGGCCGGCGCGCTTGATCATGCCGCCGGACAGCTCCGAGGGCTTCAGGGCCCCCGCGCCTGGCGGCAGGCCCACCAGGGCGATCTTGAGGTCCGCGAGCTCGTTGATCTCGGCCCGGCCCATGTCGGTGTGCTCGAACAGCGGCGCGGCGACGTTCTCGCGCACCGTCAGGTTCGACCACAGGGCGCCCTGCTGGAAGAGAACGCCCCAGCGGCGCTCGATAGCGGTCCACTGGCGGCGGCGGGCGTAGCGGATGTCCTGGCCGAAGATCTTCACCGAGCCGGCCTCGGGCGCCTTCAGCCCGATGATGGTGTTCAGCAGCACCGACTTGCCGGTGCCCGAGCCGCCCACGACGCCGACGACCTCGCCCCGGGGAATGACCAGGTCGAGGTTGTCGTGAATGCAGTTGTCGCCGAACCGCGAGACGAGGCCGCGCACCTCGATGGGCGGCGCCTCGTGGTCCAGAGGGGCTTCGTCCATCGTCATATGTGCAGCTTCATGTAGATGAGGGCGAAGAAGGCGTCGATCAGGATGGTCGAGAACACCGCCTGCACCACGGCGGCGGTGACCCGGCGGCCCAGGGATTCCACGTCGCCCCCGACCTCCATGCCCTGCCGGCAGCCGATGGCGGCGATGACCACGGCCAGCACCGGCGCCTTGGACATGCCGACCCAGAAGTGCTTGACGCCCACGTGCTCGACCATGCGGCTGAGGAACATCGACGGGCCGACGCCCAGCTCGGACCAGATCACCACCATGCCGCCGCAGAGGCCCGCGATGGTGGCCACGAAGGTCAGCAGCGGAATGGTCGCCAGCAGCGCCAGGAAGCGCGGGAACACCAGGGCGTCGAACGGATCGACCCCCAGAACCTGCATGGCGTCGATTTCCTGCTTCATCTTCATGGCGCCGATTTCGGCGGCGAAGGCCGAGGCGGACCGGCCGGCCAGCAGCACGGCGGTGATGACGATGTTGAACTCGCGCAGGACGGCGATGCCCACCAGGTCGACGGCGAACACCTGCGCCCCGTAGTTGGACAACATGTCCGCCCCGATCAGCCCGACCACCGCGCCGATGAAGAAGGTGGTGGTGGCCACGATGGGCAGGGCGTCCAGGCCGGCGCGTTCGGCCAGGGCGAACACCGGCGCCCAGCGGATCGGCGCCGGCCGGCTCCAGCGGAACATCCTGAACAGCCAGGGGACCATCGTCCAGGCGACGCGCGCCAGGGCGCGACCCACGGACACCAGCAGGTGGCCGTTGAAGACGAACAGGTCGAAGACGTCGAACCAGATGTTCAGCACGCCTTCGCCGATCCGCGCGAACATCTCGAACACGGGCCGGCGGGGCTTGACCTGGGTGGGCTCGGCCTTGATCGCCTCGGCGACCAGATCGACCAGCCGGCGCACCTCCGGCCGGGCGACGATCTCGCCGCGGCTGGCGCCCGCCGCCATGGCCATCAACACGCCGTAGGCGCCGGAGGTGTCCAGGCGGTTGACCTCTGTCAGGTCGACGGTGACGCCGCTGGTGCCGCGCAGTGTCTCGGTCAGCCGCTCGTTGGCTTCGCCCATGAGCACGGCTGTCCAGTCGCCGACCAGGACGGCGACGGAACCGGCTTCAGTGCTCTTGAGATCGAAATCGGCCGGCTTGTTCATCTTGGCGCGTGTCAGGCGCACCCCGCACTCCGCCGTCCCGGTTCACGAGTCGGCCCCCAGTGCGCCGAACCCTAACAGAGGTTTCTCAAACGCCTAGCCAGAACGCTTCAGGGGATACTCAGCCGCCGCGACTGCGCGGCGCGTGGGCGATGCGCAGCAGGTTGGCGGCGCCCGGCGCGCCCATGGGCGGCCCCGCGATGATCAGCACACGGGCGCCGGCGCTGGCCAGGCCCAGGTCGGCCGCCATGTGGGCGGCTTCGTCGGTCATGGCGGCTATCCCGCGCGGTTGGGTCGCCACCCTGGGCTCCAGGCCCCAGACCAGTCCGAGCCGCCGCGCCACGCCGATGTCGGGGGCGATGGCCAGGACCGGCAGGATCGGCCGCTCGCGCGCCACCCGCCGGGCCGTCGATCCGGTGGTGGTGTAGGCCACCAGGCAGGCGGTGGAGCGGGCCTGGGCGGCGCGGGTGGCGGCGGCGATCAAGGCGTCGACGTCCTCGTCCGCTTCCTCGCCGTGTTCGGCCCGCATCAGGTTGGGCCAGTTGGGGTCCGCCTCCACCCGTCGGATGATGGCGTCCATCACCGTCACCGCCTCGCGCGGAAAGGCTCCGCTGGCGCTCTCGGCCGACAGCATCAGGGCGTCGGCGCCCTCGTAGACGCCGTTGGCCACGTCCGAAGCCTCCGCCCGGGTGGGAGAGGGGCTCGACGTCATCGATTCCAGCATCTGGGTGGCGATGATCACCGGCGCTCCCCGCCGGCGGGCGGCGCGCACGATGGTCTTCTGGGCGACGGGCACCTCTTCGGTGGCCATCTCAACGCCCAGGTCGCCGCGCGCCACCATCAGGCCGTCGGAGACGTCCAGGATCGCTTCCAGGTGTTCGAGCGCCGCGGGCTTCTCGATCTTCGACACGATCAGGGCGCGGCCGTTCACCAACCGGCGCAGTTCAGCCACGTCGCCGGCGTGCTGCACGAACGACAGGGCGATCCAGTCGACCCCGATGCGCAGGGCGAAGTCCAGGTCCTTGCGATCCTTGGCCGTCAGGGCCGGCACCGGGATCACAGCCCCCGGCACCGAGACGCCCTTGCGGTCCGACAGGGCGTCGCCGGCCACGACCTCGGTCTGGGCCCAGTCCGCGCCGACCCCGGTCACCCGCAGGCGCACCTTGCCGTCATCCAGCACCACTTCCATGCCCGGGCGCAGGACGCGCAGCACTTCCGGGTGGGGCAAGGGCGCGCGGCGGCTGTCGCCTGGCGTCGGATCGAGATCGAAGCGGATCGCCTGGCCGGGCGCGATGGCGATCTTGCCGCGCGCGAAGGCGCCCAGCCGGAACTTCGGTCCCTGCAGGTCGGCCAGGGCCGCCAGGGGGCGCTGCACATGCGCCTCCGCCGCCCGCACCGCCTTCAAGGCGGCGGCGTGATCGTCATGGGTTCCGTGGCTGAAGTTCAGGCGGAACACGTCCACCCCGGCCTGGGCCAGGGCCCTGACCATGTCGGGCGCGCGGCTGGCGGGCCCCAGGGTGGCGACGATACGCGTGCGGCGGTTACGGATCATGGGGGCCGGGGGATTCGAGAGAGCGAACGGCAGCTTAGTGCCCGCTCCCCGAGAGCGCGAGCGCTGCCGCGACGCGACGGTGCGTTTCGGTCAGCCCTTTCCGCCTAACCCCTCAACAGGGCTGTCGCCTTGTCGAGCCGGTCGCTCACCGCCTGCAGCACCGTCGCCGTGCGGCCCACGAACTCGCCGGCCTCGGGCCAGCGCCGGCTCTCCAGGGCTTCGCGGACGCCGGGCAAGGTCTTGGAGCCATAGCCGGTCAGCAGCCCCGGGGCGTAGATCAGGTGGCGGTACCAGGGTCGGCCGGGCAGGCCCCGGGCGTCGGTCAGGCTCTGTTCGGCGCCCTGCAGCAGCGCGTTGACCTGGTTGCGGCGGTCGGGCTTGAGCGCGCCGGCCGCGGCGGCGGCCTCGTCGAAGGCCTTGGCGCTGGCCTTCAGCCGCGTGACCGCATCGTCCAGCGCCTTGAACTCGACCTCCGGCACGGCGTCTTCCCGCTCCGGCGGAGCGCTGGACAGCAGGGGATCGGCGGCGAGCGAGAACGCCCGCTGGTCCAGCAGCTTGTCGATGGCCTCGGACCGTTCGCGCAGGGTCTTGGTCAGCTTCTTGAGCTCTTCCACCTGGTCGCCGACGGTGTCGGCCAGGTTGCTGAACCGCAGCGGCGCGACCTCGGCGTTGGCCGTGCGCAGCACCAGGCGGCCGGAGGTCTGGGCCAGGGCGACGCCGTAGTGGAAGCCGGGATCGCCGAAGCGGTCGTAATGCTCGAAGGTGTCGTAGGCGGAGTGATAGACGCCCGCGCTGGAGCCCTCGCCGCCGAAGCCCAGGTTGATCGAGGCCAGGCCCAGGTGCTGCACGAACGGCGTGTAGTCCGACCCCGAGCCCAGGTCGCCGATGGGCAGGACGCCGCTGGCGGCCGCCTTGCCGCGCTTCTTGTCGTCCTCGCTGGCCCCCGGCTCGGCGCCCTTGACCGCGATGCTGGCGAGCGCGCGCTGGCGGACGCTGACGCCGGTCTCGGGGTCCTTCACGTCGCCCGCCGCCTGGTCCAGCAGGGCGCGCAGGCTGTAGCTGGCCTCCGTGCCCAGGAAGCCGCGGCCGTTGCCGTCGGAGTTGATGTAGACGATGGCCTTGGCCTGCAGTTCCGCCGCGTGGGCCTCGGCCCATTCCGTCGAGCCGAGCAGGCCCGGCTCCTCGCCGTCCCAGCTGGCGTAGACGATGGTGCGCTTGGGGCGCCAGCCGGCCTTGGCCATGGCCCCCAGCGAGCGGGCCTCCTCCATCAGGGCGGACTGGCCCGACAGCGGGTCCTCGGCGCCATAGACCCAGCCGTCGCGGTGGTTGCCCCGCACCACCCACTCGTCGGGGCGTTCGGACCCTTTCAGCACGGCGATGACGTCGTAGAGCGGCTTCTGGCTCCAGTCGGACCGGACCACCAGGTGAACCTGGGCCGCGGGGCCGACGTGGTAGGTCAGGGGCAGGGCGCCGCGCCAGCCCTTGGGCGCCACCGGTCCGCCCAGGGCCGCCAGGAAGTGCTGCGCCTGGCCATAGGAGATGGGCAGGGTCGGAATCTTCAGGATCGTGTTCGCCTCGGCGATCGGGATGCGATGCGCGTCAGGCGTGGCGCCCACGTCGGGGGTCAGGGGATCGCCGGCGCGGACGGGCATGTCGAGCACCGAACCGCGCTGGACGCCATTCTCGTTGCGCCAGGCGCCCTTGGGATAGGCGTCGCCGGGGCCGTAGCCGTCGTCGGCGGGGTCGGAATAGATGATGCAGCCCACCGCCCCATGTTCCTGGGCCAGCTTGGGCTTCAGGCCGCGCCAGCCGGCGCCGTAGCGGACGATGACGATCTTGCCCCTCACGTCGACGCCCATGCGCGCCAGCGCCTTGTAGTCGTCGGGCATGCCGTAGTTCACATAGACCAGGGGCGCGGTGACGTCGCCGTCGCCGCCATAGGCGACGTAGGCGGGCAGGGCGCCTTCGGTGCGGGCCGAGGTGGCGTCGCCGGGCACCGGCGGCTCGGTGAGCTGGGCCTTGTAGGGCTGGTCGCCCAGCAGTTCGAGGCTCTCGGCCTTGGGGGTCGGATAGAGGACGTTGAACACCTCGATGCGGGCGTCCCAGCCCCAGGCCTTGAACTGGGCCAGCTCGAACTCGGCGTTGGCCTTGTCGTGCGGCGAGCCCACCTGGTTCGGCTCGGCAGACATCTGCTGCAGCCGCGTGCGGATGGCGTCGGCCGACAGCGACGAATCGAACTTCGCCTCCAGGGCGCGTTCGGCCTCAGAGCCCTGGGGCGTGAAGCCCAGCAGCGGCGCAGTCTGGGCCCCCGCAGTCGCCGCCAGGCCAAGGCTCAGACCGCCGCCGAGCAGCGCGCGCCGAAATGTCCGCATGTGGAAAACCCCTCTCGTTACAGGCGACCAGCCAAGGCCGGGCGGCCGGGCAGGTCAAGGGGCGGCGCGATGTTCCGGACCCTGTTGGAGGCGCTCCGCGTCCGGCGCCCCTTCCCATGCCGGGCGGAAAGCCCCAGATTCGCCATGGGATGACTTTTGCTCACAAAGAGACTAAGCCCCCATCCTGAACGCGCCGGAGCGGGATCGCCACGTGACCTACGACTTTCACTCGCTCTACAGCCATGGCTTCCTGCGCCTGGGCGCGGCCGTGCCGCAGGTGGTCACCGCCGACCCCAAGACCAACCTGGCCGAGACCTTGAAGCTGGCCCGCCAGGCCGACACCCGCCGCGCCGCCCTGGTGGTGTTCCCGGAGCTGGGCCTGTCGGCCTACGCCATCGACGACCTGTTGATGCAGGACGCCCTGCTGGACGCGGTGGAGACGGCGATCGGCGAACTGGTCGAGGCGTCCCGGACGCTGTTCCCGGTGATCATCGTCGGCGCCCCGCTGCGCCATCGCGGGCGGCTCTACAACTGCGCCGTGGCGATCCACGGCGGGCGGGTGCTGGGCGTCGTGCCCAAGGTCTACCTGCCCAACTACCGCGAGTTCTACGAGCGCCGGCACTTCACGTCCGGGGCAGGGGTGACGGGCGGCTCGATCCCGGTGGCCGGTCAGGCGGCGCCCTTCGGCGTCGACCAGATCTTCCGTTCGACCGGCGATGCGCCGTTCACCTTCCACATCGAGATCTGCGAGGATATCTGGGTCCCGATCCCGCCGTCGAGCGCCGCCGCCCTGGCGGGCGCGGAGGTGCTGGTGAACCTGTCGGCCAGCAACATCGTCATCGGCAAGGCCGAGCTGCGCAAGCTGCTGTGCGCCAGCCAGTCGGCGCGCACCTTCTCGGCCTACATCTACACCGCCGCCGGTCCGGGTGAATCCACCACCGACCTGGCGTGGGACGGCCAGAACGGCGTCTTCGAGTGCGGCGACCTGCTGGCGGAGTCCGAGCGCTTCGCCGGCGACCTGGTGACCTACGCCGACATAGACCTCGACCGCATCCGCCAGGATCGCATGCGCTCCAACACCTTCGGCGACAACGCCCACAACGAGGCCGCCTCGGTCGGCGCCTTCCGCTGGATCGACTTCGCCCTGGACGCCCCGGCCGAGCCCGTGGCCCTGGAGCGGGGCATCGAGCGCTTTCCCTTCGTGCCCTCCGATCCGGCCCGCCTGCGCGAGGACTGCTATGAGGCCTACAACATCCAGGTCGAGGGCCTGGCCAAGCGGCTGAAGGCCTCGCACTCCAGCCACGCGATCATCGGGGTTTCCGGCGGCCTCGATTCCACCCACGCCCTGATCGTGGCGGCCCGGGCCATGGACAAGCTGGGGCTGCCCCGGTCGAACGTCCTGGCCTACACCCTGCCGGGCTTCGCCACCTCAGACGCCACCAAGTCCAACGCCTGGGCGCTGATCCGGGCCATCGGGGCCACGGGGGAAGAGATCGACATCCGGCCGGCCGCCCGGCGCATGCTGGAGGATATCGGCCATCCCTTCGCCAAGGGCGAGCCGGTCTACGACGTGACGTTCGAGAACGTGCAGGCGGGCCTGCGCACCGACTATCTGTTCCGCCTGGCCAACCGCCACGGCGGCATTGTGGTGGGCACCGGCGACCTGTCCGAGCTGGCCCTGGGCTGGTGCACCTATGGCGTCGGCGACCAGATGAGTCACTACAACGTCAACGCCGGCGTCTCCAAGACCCTGATCCAGCACCTGATCCGCTTCGTGGCGCGGTCGGGCGACGTGGATGAGGCGACCTCGGCCGTCCTGCTGGCGGTGCTCGACACCGAGATCTCGCCGGAACTGGTGCCGGCCGACGCCAGCGGCGCCATCCAGTCGACGGAGTCGCTGGTGGGACCCTACAATCTGCACGACTTCACCCTGCACTATGTGGCCCGCTACGGGTTCCGGCCGTCCAAGATCGCCTTCATGGCCCTGCACGCCTGGGGCGACGCCTCGCGCGGCGTGTGGCCGACGGACGTCGAGGGTGACGCGCGCAAGGCCTATGGCCTGGCGGACATCCGCCACTGGATGGGGGTGTTCCTGAAGCGCTTCTTCGAGACCAGCCAGTTCAAGCGCTCGGCCCTGCCCAACGGACCCAAGATCTCCTCGGCCGGGGCCCTGTCGCCCCGCGGCGACTGGCGCGCGCCGTCCGACAGCGTCGCCAGGGTCTGGCTGGACGACCTCGAAGCCAAGGTGCCAAAGGTCTGAATCCCAAGGGGTTCGCCCAATTGGCCGGCGCCGCGGCGCCCACTTCCCGACCAGACGCCCCTCGGGCGCCGCTTTTGCGGTCGCCGAGGTCCTGAGACGGCGCGGCCGGCTTGTCGGCGAGGCCCGTCGAGGCGAACCCTCAGGCGAGCGACGAGGCGGTCGTCGGCGCGCCGCGCCTCGGCCGCGAATGCAACGTCAGCCGGCCGGATAGCGCAGAACTTAGTCAGGATCGCCCCATTTGCGCAATCTGCGAGCAATGATGACCCGTACGTCGGGTCTTGTGACGCCATCGTGAAATATCACTTCCCGTATTTCCTCCGATTGGCGCACGCTTCGACTCAACAAGAGTTGCGATCTTAGCGTGCAAAAGGGGGAATGTTTCCTCTGCTTTTGGCGCGGCGGCGAGTCTCTGACTCTCTGCTGGCGACCGTGTGGCCGGATACTTGATTGAGGCGGCGCTTGCCGTCGATCTGGGGGGTGGACGCTCACACAAGTCGCCGGGGCCCGACAGGGCCTCCGCGTCGGGCTGAAGGAGGCGCCGGGACGGGTCCAACTGTCAAAACAGGGGATCTGGACAATGAAATCCAAACTGCTCGGCGCGAGCTTGCTCGCCATCGGGGCCGCCTTGGCCTCGAGCAACGCCTACGCCGCCGACGCGGCCGCCACCGACACCGCGGCCGTCGCCGACTCCTCCACCTTGGGCGAACTGATCGTCACCGGTACGCGCCAGACCGGCGTCAAGGCCGAGGACAGCGCCGCGCCGATCCAGGTGGTCGGCGGCACGGCCCTGGCCCACGTCGGCCAGCCCGACGTCATCCAGGCCCTGGCCCAGAACCTGCCGTCCTTCAACGCCGAGGCCACCGGCGGCGACACCGCCAACCTGACCCTCGCCGCCGCCCTGCGCGGCCTCAATCCCAACGACACCCTGGTGCTGGTCAACGGCAAGCGCCGACACCCCACCGGCAACCTGCACGTCGACCCCAGCTCGTTCCAGGGCGCGGCCACCCCCGACCTCAGCCTGATCCCGGTCAGCGCCATCGACCACATCGAAGTGCTTCAGGACGGCGCGGCCGCCCAGTACGGCACCGACGCCATCGCCGGCGTCATCAACATCATCCTCAAGGACAAGGACCACGGCGGCCTGCTGACGGCGACCGGCGGTCAGTACTACTTCGGCGACGGCACGACCGGGGCGGGGGCGTTCAACCTCGGCCTGCCGCTGACCTCCAAGGGCTTCCTGAACCTGACCGGCGAAGTCCGCTTCCACGACTTCAGCCGCCGCGGCGGCGCCGACCGCCGGGTGTTCAACCTCGACGGCACGATCAAGGCGTCGGACAACGCCATCGACAAGGCTGGCCTGCCGGGCGCACCCAACTCCCCGCTGGTCAACAACATCAACGGCGACGCCCAGTCGCTGGTCTACAACGGCTTCTACAACGCCGGCTATCACATCACAGACGACATCGAGCTCTACAGCTACGGCAGCTACAGCCACCGCACCGCCTCGTCGTATGAAAACTATCGCCTGCCCAGCAAGGTCACCCGCACCGTGGGCGGCGTCACCACCGCGCCGTTCCCGAACGGCTTCGAACCGCGCGAGGCCCTGGTCGAGGACGACTTCGCCGTCACCGCGGGCGTCAAGGGTACGGTCGCGGGCTGGGGCTGGGACCTGGCCACCACCTACGGCCACGACAAGGACCGCATCTCCACCCTCGATACGGCCAACGCCTCGCTCTACGCCGACACCGGCGTGACCCCCACCAACTTCTACGACGGCTCGTTCACCAGCTCCGAGTGGACGACCAACCTCGACTTTTCCAAGGACTTCTCGGTGGGCTTCGCCTCGCCGCTGAACGTCGCCTTCGGCGGCGAGGCGCGGTGGGACAAGTACGCCATCGGCGCCGGCGACGCCCTGGCCATCTACAAGGAGGGCGGCCAGTCCTTCCCCGGCTTCCAGCCCACCGACGCCGGCAGCCACAGCCGCACCAACTACGCCGGCTACGTCGATCTGGCGGCCACCGTCGTCACCGGCCTCAAGCTCGATCTGGCGGGCCGGGTGGAGCACTACACCGACTTCGGCACCACGGCCGTGGGCAAGCTGACCGCCCGCTATGACTTCAATCCGACGTTCGCCATCCGGGGCACCATCGCCAACGGCTTCCGCGCCCCGACCCTGGCCGAGGAATACTACTCTGCCACCAACGTGGCCCCGACCTTCGCGGTGGTTCAGCTTCCGGCGAACTCGGCCGCGGCGGCTCTGGCAGGCTTCAGCAAGTTGAAGCCGGAGGACTCGAC
>Ga0265327_10000395_pt1 | contig 81944 bp, 80 predicted proteins | sample 41621metaG_FD_202089 | JGI IMG/M metagenome (GOLD analysis project Ga0265327, IMG submission 202089) | Rhizosphere microbial communities from Carex aquatilis grown in University of Washington, Seatle, WA, United States - 4-16-21 metaG | ecosystem: Host-associated > Plants > Roots > Rhizosphere...
TAATTACAGTTACCTGCAAAATGCAATGGCTTATACGTCTACTTACCCCAATCATTTGTATTGGGATGATTATTATGGCAAATTACGGTCAAGAGCAAGTGAAAAAGGTGCATTGGATGAAATACTATCGCATCCGCCGCTTGCCAGTGCTTTTTGGTTGCTGCTTGCATTGGCACTTTTATTCATCTTATTTGGTGGTAAACGCAGGCAGCGTATCATCAAAATATTAAAGCCCAACGAAAATACATCTGTAACTTTTACAGAAACCATAGGACGGCTATACTTGCAGAAGAAAGACAACAAGAATATTTCAGAAAAAATGATCACCTATTTTAACGAACACGTAAGGAATAGTTATTTCTTAAGCAGTACTGTTATTAACGATGATTTTATTACTACATTAAGCAGAAAAAGCGGAGTGCAGAAAGACAAAGTAGAATCATTATACCGTGCCATCAGTCATGCACAAAATAACATTACGGTTGATGATTATCAATTATTATCTTTAAACGAACAAATACAGAATTTTTATAAGAAAAAATAATCAATCAATTTTCTACCCGCTTTTATAAAATCTCTTTTAAAATGCGGTAATAAAAAAATACATTATGGAAGAAAATATTTTTCAACAACGGATTGACCTTAGTGGCCTTAACAGAGCTGTATATGAAATAAGAAATGAAATAAGCCGGGTAATAGTTGGCCAGCATAAAATGGTTGACCTGTTGATGATTGGCCTGCTTTGCGATGGACATATTTTAATAGAAGGTGTACCGGGCGTAGCAAAAACTTTAACTGCAAAATTGATTGCAAAGATTATTGACGTAGATTTTTCCCGCCTGCAATTTACGCCCGACTTAATGCCCAGCGATGTTGTAGGTACATCAGTGTTTAATCCAAAGGAAGGCGATTTTCGTTTTAAATCTGGCCCTATCTTCAGTAATATTGTTTTGATAGATGAAATTAACAGGGCACCGGCAAAAACACAGGCCGCTTTATTTGAAGTGATGGAAGAGCGCCAGGTAACTGTTGACGGCATCACTCATATAATGAACTTCCCGTTTATTGTATTAGCCACTCAAAATCCTATTGAACAGGAAGGAACCTACCGTTTGCCAGAAGCACAATTAGACCGTTTTCTTTTTAAAATAGAAGTAAAATATCCAACACTTACCGAAGAGATCAACATATTAACTAACCAGCAGGGTAAAACGCAGGGGCAAATGTTGCAGGATATCAGGAAGATATTATCACCGGTAGATATAGCGCATTTCCGCACCTTGATACAATCGGTAATTATAGAACCAAAACTGATAGAATTTATTGCACGTATTGTAAATGAAACCAGGAACAACCCCGCATTATATTTAGGCGCTTCACCAAGGGCATCACTTGCCATATTAAGATCGGCAAAAGCAAGCGCAGCAGTTAAGGGTCGTGATTTTGTTACACCTGAAGATATTGTAGAAATGGCACCGCATGTATTGCGTCACCGCATTATCCTTACTGCAGAAAAAGAGATGGAAGGAACAACAGCAGATGACCTGATTGAAAATATCTTAAAATCAATAGAAATACCCCGTTGATAAATTAAATAATTGAGTAGGATAAAAAAATATATCGGCAATTTATTCCTGACCACAAGATTTTATCTTGTACTGGGACTTTGCATTGTTGTTTTTGTGGGGTCATTTTTTTGGCCTGCTATTTTGCAATTGCCTAAAATATTATTGGCAGTAACTATAGCGCTAATAGTAATTGATTATCTTTTTTTATTTGTGATTAGTAAAAGCCCCAGTGCAAAACGGCTAATGGCCGATCGCTTAAGCAATGGCGATGAAAATAAAATTGAATTGCAGGTAATCAACCGTATGCCCTTTACCGTTACTATGGAAATTATTGATGAACTTCCTGAACAGTTTCAAAAAAGGGATTGGATGTTGATCCATCGTTTTGCTGCTAATGAACAAAAAAATATTATTTATAAATTAAGGCCGGTTGCCAGGGGAGAGTATAATTTTGGAAATATCATTTTATACGTTCGCTCATTGCTTGGCTTGTTAATGCGCCGCCACGATATTGAAGCTGAAATAACTGTGCCGGTATATCCTTCTTTTTTACAATTGCGTAAATACGAATTGCTTTCACAAACTACTATACAAACTGAATATGGCAATAAGCGTATGCGTAAGATTGGGCACAGTATGGAATTTGAACAGATAAAAGAATATGTACGTGGCGATGATATAAGAACAATCAACTGGAAAGCAACCGCACGAAAGGGGGGACTGATGGTGAATAATTATACCGATGAAAAATCGCAACAGGTATATTGTATAATTGATAAAGGCCGCTTGATGAAGATGCCTTTTAACGAACTTACTTTACTGGATTATGCTATTAACAGCACATTGGTATTAAGTAATGTTTGCCTGCAAAAGCAAGACAGGGTAGGCCTATTAACTTTCTCTAATAAAATGGGTTCTTTAATTGCAGCAGATAAAAAGCCCATACAAAGAGAAAATATTTTACAGTTATTATACAACCAGGATACGGCATATTTGGAAAGTGATTATGAAATGTTGTACATGCAGATACGCAGCCGAATCAAACACCGCAGTTTGCTGGTATTGTACACTAATTTTGAATCCTTATCTGGTTTAAGAAGGCAATTGAATTATTTACGCAGCATTGCACGGTATCATTTATTGATGGTGGTATTTTTTGAAAATACTGAACTACATCAGCTTTCGCATTTGGAAGCAGCCAACCTTGACGAAGTTTATATAAAAACTATCGCCGAAAAATTTGAATACGAGAAAAGGCTGATTGTAAAAGAACTAAAGAAACATGGCATACTTGCAGTGCTTACGCCGCCCGAACAACTCACTGTTAACGCCGTAAATAAATACCTGGAGCTTAAAGCAAGACAAGCTATATAAATTTGTGATTTTAGATTGGAGATTTCGGATTTTGAAAACAGCTTGCTGAATTGGATAATTCAAGAATCACAAATCTGAAATCTAAAATCTGAAATTCTCTTATGTCCTTAGTTTACACCACTTCAACAACAGAAGAAGATCTTTTAGGGATCATTGCACTTCAAAAAAATAACCTGGCCATAAATTTACAATATGATGAAATTATAACACAAGGTTTTGTAACTGTTGTGCATAGTTTAGATAGTTTGCATAAAATGAATGCCATTGAGCAGCATATCATTTGCAAAGATGACCAAAAAGTTGTGGCTTACTTGCTGGCTATGACGGTGCAATCGCAATATGATATTCCTGTTTTGTTACCCATGTTTGAAATGTTTTCAAACATTTTATATAAAGGCAAACCTGTTTCTTCGTACAATTATATTGTAGTTGGCCAGGTATGTGTAGATAAAAATTACAGGGGGCAGGGGATTTTGGATAAGTGTTACGAATATTATAAAACCTGTCTTTCCAAGAAATATCATTTTGCCATAACAGAAATTGCAAGCCGAAACCAGCGATCCATAAAGGCTCACCAAAGAATTGGGTTTACCCAAATACATAAATTCACGGCACCCGGCAATGAAGAATGGAGTATTGTTGTGCTGGAATGGTAAAACTGGATTAAGTTTGCAGCAAAATTTTATTTTGGCAAGAAAGCAAACATACAGAAAACGTTATACCAATACTATTATTGAAGCAGGCGGCGAAGCTGAAATAAAGCCTAGAGAAAAAAGACCGCCTATCGATCCGGAAATACAAAGACCTTATGTAGAAGGCAAAGTAATTTTAATAGACAAGCCACTGCACTGGACATCGTTTGATGTAATAAAAAGATTAAGAAGCATCCTTCAAATAAAAAAGATTGGCCATGCCGGCACACTTGATCCTTTAGCTACAGGATTATTAATTGTTTGCACAGGAAAATTTACCAAGCAAATAAATGAATACATGGCCAAAGAAAAAGAATACACAGGCTCTATAACACTAGGCGCAGTAACACCAACTTACGATTTGGAAAGCTTACCCGAACAGCAAAAAGATATTCCTTTTATTACCGATGAAATGTTGCGGAAAGCAACAGCACCTTTTATCGGCGAAATTGAACAGTTCCCACCCATTTATTCTGCCATAAAAAAAGATGGCGTGGCTTTGTATGAACTGGCAAGAAAAGGCGTAGATGTAGAATTAAAAGCAAGGAAAGTAACTATACAGTCATTTGAATTAACACAAATAGCATTACCTGTTGTTTACTTTAAAGTAGTTTGCTCCACAGGAACGTATATACGTAGTTTAGCCAATGATTTTGGTGCTGCGCTAGGTTGTGGTGGTTATCTCAGCAATTTGCGCCGCACAAGAATTGGCGATTTTGTGAGCGAAGATGCGGTGGGGATGGAGCAGTTTGAGGCGATGTTAAATGGTTAATTAATTAATCGGTATATTGATTAACTGTTAAATACAATTCTCTTTAATACTAATAAACTAATTAACTAAAAAGGATAATTGATTCCAATATTAAAATTAAAATTCTCATACCGCCACCTCCTGTATTCCTCATTAGTACCTTTGGCAAACATTTTTTGAAGCACATCGTTAAAGCCTAACGAAGGTACTTTCCAGCCATCATTTACATAACTCAGTTCAGGGCGTTTAAAGCGGAAACCAAAATCAAAACGCACCACAAAATAATTAAAATCAAATCTTAAACCTGTTCCAAGGTCTATGCCTGTTTCTTTCCATAAATTTTTTAATTTAAACTGGGCACTATCTGTACCGCCGCCAGGTTTTGAATTGCGGAGGTTCCATACATTACCGATATCTGCAAACAAAGCACCTTTAAGCACCAAACTGTTGGGAATTAGTTGTGCAATATTAAAACGGTATTCAGGGTTTAATTCTAATTTAATATCACCCGTACGGTCATTGAATTGGTTGGAGCCGTAAGGTGCCAAAGGCTGTGAGCCACGGCCAATACCACGTAAGGGCCAGCCCCTCATACTTTGGCTTCCACCACCATAATATTGTTTAAAGAATGGGAGTGTAGTATCTCCTTTTGCTGCAATACCAATGCCGCCGAAAACACGAAAAGTAAAAGCTGATTTAGGTTTGCTTTTAGAATAAATGTATTCTGCATCTATTTTTTTATATCGCCGTAAATATTTGGAAAATAAATTTAATTGTTTGTAGGGAAAGCCCGAGAGTTCGAAGTTGGCCTTAATGGTGTGCTGGCGATTTGGATTTTTGCGGTTTACTTGAGTATTGTTATAACCAAAACTAAAGCCTGCAACCAGTGCAGTATTAAATGAATATCTTAAAAAAGAATTATTCATTAAGGTGGTATCAAAATCTAACGATGTATTGTAAAGCTTTGTAAATTCTATATTGATAGGTTTAAATATAAATTGTGCACCTCTTCTATTGTGGGCCGAGTAACCAATTGCCAGATTGGTGGATTGAAGATTGAATAAATTAATCCGATTAATATAAGATACGTTCGTATTGATGAATGATTCCGGTTGGTAAAATACCGTTTGTCTGTGAGTGGTATCCGATTTTTTTGTAAATTTATTCCAGGCCCTGAAAGGAAAAACAAACCTTGGAATTATAATACTGTTTGATAAAGTCAATTCATTGGAGTTAATAATGCTTCGGGTTGTGCTGCTGTCTGGCCTGGTATTAAATTCTACCCCCGTACTGATACTATTGGTCATTTTAATGCCTTCTTTTCCCAGGTTGCGATTAGTTAATGAAACATTTCCTGAAAGCCCCAAAAGGCTGCCGGCATTTGCTGCGGTAACGCTATTGGTATTGCTGGTGGCAGAATAACTGGCTTCAATAGATGCTTCAAATGCAAATTGTTTGGCAGGTATCAATTGTATAATAAGGTTGATCTTGTTTACACTGTCTTTCTCTTTTACTTCTACAATATCAATGTTGGTACTTTGCCAAACACCGGCCTTTGAAAAATTATTTAAAGTATTGTAAAAGTTGGTTTGGTTATACAAATCACCTTTTTTCAAAGTCATGTTTCGTGTTAAAAAACCGGTACGAAATAATTTATTGTGATACTTGATGATATATTTATCTTTTTGGGTAACTCTTTCCTGAAATGTTGGATCACTTAAACTATCTGTTAACGGATTATAATCGGGGAGAATATAAACATTGTTGATATAATACTGCTTGAGTTTATTGGTATCTTTTGGAGGATTTAATACAAGTGCCAATTTTATTTTTGGAGAATCCTTTTTTTGCTGCGCCTGCACCAACGCCTCTACCTGTGAAAAAGGATCATCATCATTAATATTGGTTAATACTGCCAATGAAGTATCGCCTGTCATCCTTAATTCTTCGGAAGTAAACCTGTAGTAACCGTTGTTCCTGTAAATATCTACCAGTCGGCTAATTTCGCCCAGTACTGCGGCTTTCGTTACTGGTTTATCTTGTTGCAATAAGCTGTATTTTTTATTATTCAGGGCTAAATATTGTAAATCTGGCCTGTTAATATTGTAACTGAATGTATCTATTAATGTAGGTTTGCCAGGTTCAACAGTATATAATACGTGCACCCTTTGCTGTTTGCCCACATTTAAAGTATCGACCTTATATGAAACTGTGGAACGGTAATAGCCTAAATGCACCATGGGTGCCAGTAAATTTTTTGCAGATCGTGCCGCATAAACTGTATCAAACGCCGGAGGTTTATTGTACACATGACGGATAAAATACCTGTCCACTACATTTATTTTGGCGCTATCTTCTAATTGTGCATTTAAACGGGATTTTAAGGCAATCAGTTCGTCATTGGTAAAATTTCCTCCCTTAACTTCGATGGTGTTTTTAGTAATGAAGGGCTTATCCTTCTGGTAGTTTTTAGGTACAATACAGGAAGATAGCACGAGTGAAAGAAAAAATATATTCTTTAATTGCTGAAAAAACCTTGTTTTACGAGGAGCGCTTATCGGCATAAATTTTATTAGACGGTGATATTAAACAAAACGCATACCAAATATATCCAAAGTTTACACCATAAAAAATTAAGGGACGAAAATGGTGCTTTTATTGCCGAAGGGCCAAAGGTAGTTTTAGAGTTACTGGATAGCCGTGAATTTGTCTGCCAGCAACTGTTTGCGGTAAACGAATGGCTTGCTGATAACGAAAAAACATTATCAACATATTCAGGTATAGAAATATTTGGGATAAAAGATTTTGAACTGGAAAAAATGTCGGCTTTAACTACACCGAATAATGTGTTAGCCGTTTTTAAAACCAAAGAACAAAAAGAACCAATAAATATCAAGGGGAAAATAACACTTGTTTTAGATACGATACAAGACCCTGGTAATTTGGGCACCATCATTCGTACTGCGGATTGGTTTGGCATAGAAAATATTGTTTGCTCTGCTGCCTGTGCTGATATGTACAATTCAAAAGTAGTACAAAGCACTATGGGCAGTTTGGCAAGAGTGAATATTTTTTACACCGATCTTCAAAAATGGTTGCAAAAAAATAAAGCCATAAAAAAATATGCGGCAGCATTGCATGGAAAAAATATAAAAGACCTGAAAAATATTCCAGAAGCCATTCTAATAATTGGCAACGAGGGAAAAGGTATAAGCGATGTCGTAATGCAATTGGTAGATGAAAAAATCACCATTGCTAATAGGGGAGAAGCGGAATCTTTGAATGCGGCGGTGGCAACGGGGATTATATTGAGTTCATTGGTTGATTAGTTTAATGCTATACTGGTTAATTAGTTTATTGGTTAATTAGGAAGTAATCAAATAAAGTTGCTTCAATACTAGTTAACTAATTAACCAATAAACTAATTAACCAATCAACGAAATTGTATCGCCTTGACTGGTTTAATTTTCTTAATCAGCAATGTTGGAATGATAAGAGTTGCAAAGCAAATAACCAATGTGCCTGCGCAAACCAATAATACCTGCCACCAAACAACTGTAGCATGCACCTGGCTCATGTAATACGAATCTTCATCTAATTTTATAAAGCCATATTTTTCCTGCAGCCAGCAAAGGCCTACGCCAAAAATAGCACCTATGATAATTCCTGTAATTGCAATAAAAGAAGTGTTGAATAAAAATATTTGCTGCAAATCCCAGTCGTTTGCGCCAACAGCTTTTAAAATACCAGTCATCCTGGTTCTTTCCAAAACCAAAATAAGTAAACAGGTGATAAGGTTTACCAAAGCAATTACAATCATTATAACCAGCAACACATTCTTATTTTTTTCCTGCAAATCGAGCCAGTCAAAAATATTGGGATAAGTTTCCTGTATGGTTTTACTGTACCAGGTTTGCGGCAATATATCAACGCCTTTATCATGAATCATTTTATTTACCGAAGCAGTTTGGCGGTACTCTTTTAAAAAGATTTCGTAACCACCAATTTCGCCTTCTTTCCAACCATTCAATCTTCTTATTAAATTAATATCACAAAACCCAAAATGTTTATCGTAATCTTCTATAGAAGTTTTAAAAATTCCCGATACCCTTAATTTTCTTTTTTTTGCATTGCCTATTCCTTCGCTGCCTACAAATACAACAAATATAGAATCGTTTACTGTAAGGTTTAACTGGTTAGCAGTATAAGCAGAAAGCACAACATCATAACTATAACTTGTGTCGTTTATATTCATCCATTGGCCTTCTTTCAGCAAGTCTTTCATTCTGCTATAATCAAAGGATGAATCAATGCCTTTTAACAATACACTTTCAATCTCGCCTTTGTATTTTAGAATTGCAGATTTGGTAGCGTACCTTTCTACACTTTTTACTTGGGGTAATTCCTTTAAATTTATTTCAACGGTATCATTTGGTACAATAGGATATTCTTCCTCGGTGCTTACTTTGGTTTCAAGATCCTGCTGTACACGAATATGCCCCCAAAAACTAAATACCTTATTGCTGATCACTTGTTGAAAACCGTTTAGTACACTCATAGCAATAATCATTACCGCCACACTTATTGCAGTAGCTGCAACAGCCAGCCGAATAATAAAACGGGAAAATGTTTTTTGGCGGTTAAAGGCAATTCTTTTTGCTATGAAAACGGATATGTTCAAATGGCATACTTTTGGTATCTTACAAATGTATTTTATTTAAACGTAACCATCATTATATAACATGATAAAAGTTCAGTCTTGCAATGCCATACAAGTGAGTGACACAGCGATGATGATCAATGCTACTATGCTCGTTCCAAAAAAGTATTTATTTTTCTTCCTCTTATTTTTAATTAGCGCTCCATCTTTTTCCCAGGTTGGTGATGCAGTTTATCAACCCAATATTCAATGTGTACGGTTTCACATGTATGGCGATCAGCAAGCCATGCCTATTTTTAATTTAGGCAGTGCAGATCAAATAGAATTAAATTTCGATGATCTGGATGCTGATGTAAAAAGTTATTACTATACTTTTCAATTGTGCGATTATAATTGGCAACCTGTTGACCTTAGTCCTTTTCAATATATAAAAGGGTTTACACAGCAGCGTATTTCCACCAACAGATATTCATCTATTGCACTTACAAAATATACACACTACCAGGCAATAGTGCCCGATAGAAATACTACCATCACTTTATCGGGCAATTATTTGTTGAAAGTTTTTTTAGATGGCGATACATCCAAACTGGCTTTTACAAGACGGTTGCTGGTATTGGATTCTAAAGCTGGTATTGCAGCCAAAGTTGTACAGCCATTTACACCGCAGTATTTTAATACGCATCAAAAAATTCAGTTTAATGCAAATATTACAGGATTAAATACTTTTAGTGCTGCACAACAAATTAAAGTAGTCATATTGCAGAATAACCGCTGGGATAATGCTATAAAAGATATTGCCCCAACATTTGTTCGTGGCAATTCCCTGGAATATAATACAGAGAACAATTGTACTTTTCCTGGCGGCAAAGAGTGGCGCTGGCTTGATTTAAGAAATTTTCATTTGCAAAGCGACAGGGTAGATAGTGCCAGGTATGGTAAAAAAAGTACGGACATCTATTTAAAACCCGACAGGGATAGAACAGCAGAACGATATATTTATTTTGCCGACCTTGACGGTATGTTTTTAGTAACAACTACAGAAAATATTAATCCGTACTGGCAAACAGATTTTGCAACAGTACACTTTACATTAGCCACACCAACAGCACAGCCTTTTGCAGGAAAAGATATTTACCTTGCAGGGCAACTTACCGACTATGCATTTACCAATAAAACCAAAATGGTTTTTAATCCTGAAAGAGGAGCATACGAAGTAACTGCTTTTTTAAAAACAGGTTATTATAATTACACTTATATAGCAGTTGATAAAAATAATCCGCAAGAAAGAACCGACCTGGAAGGAAATTATTGGGAGACCGAAAATACTTATACCATCTTGATGTATTATAAAGGTTTCTCCGACCGAACCGACCAATTGATTGGCGTAAGCAAAATCAGTTCGAGGAATGATAGGCCGGGGCTCAGTTTTTAAACAATATCGAGTATGTAAATATCGAATGGAGAATATTTTTAAAAAGTAATAGCTTTTGTATTCGCACACATTCGATATTCGAAATTTTCCATTTTATATTTTAAAATATGCCCAACTTTTATAGTTAAGTGCTATATTTGCGGCGGCAAGTCTTATACGGCCAGCTCCTGTTGAACTCCCCCAGGGCCGGAAGGCAGCAAGGGTAGATGGTTGAGCGGTGCGATGTAAGTAACTTGCCATTTTTATTTTTATTAAACCTCAGTTAAATATAGTTTGCAATGAAATTTTTTATTGATACAGCCAATCTGGCTCAAATTAAAGAAGCCAATGATTTAGGAATTTTGGATGGTGTTACAACCAACCCATCTTTAATGGCGAAAGAAGGTATTAAAGGCACCGAAGCGGTAATGGCACATTATAAAGCTATTTGCGAAATGGTTGATGGCGACATCAGTGCCGAAGTGGTAACTACAGAATTTGCTACCATTATAGAGGAAGGGAAAAAATTAGCAGCCATCCATCCAAATATTGTGGTAAAAGTACCGATGATAAAAGATGGTATTAAAGCCATTAAATGGTTTACTGATAATGGTATCAGAACCAATTGCACATTGGTATTTTCTGCCGGCCAGGCAATTTTGGCTGCAAAAGCAGGAGCTACTTATGTATCACCATTTATTGGAAGGATAGATGATACAGGTTGGGATGGCATGGAATTGATTCACCAGTTGCGCCAGATATTCAGCATACAAGGTTACAAAACAGAAATATTAGCGGCATCTATCCGCAATCCAAACCACATAATTAAATGTGCCGAAGCTGGTGCAGATGTTTGTACTTGCCCATTGACTTCTATTTTAGGATTGTTGAAACATCCTTTAACTGATAGCGGATTAGCGCAGTTTTTGGAAGATGCGAAAAAGTTTGCTTAATACACCGGAATTTTTATTTCGGTTCGATATATTTAAAAAAGGTAATTGTTTTCAATTACCTTTTTTCGCTTTTGGTGTAACATTCATTATTTCATCCAGCGTTTTCAAACCTTCATCTGGCTTTTTCTTAACATAGATATCAAACTCTTTATAAATAGCGGTATTCGTTTTTAATGTAGTTTTTATGGTAATTTTTTCAGAAGAAAAATTTTTATCGATAAATAAAGAATTGCCCAAGAACTTACCAGCAGAAGCAGTAAAAAGTATTTGGCTGCTATCCAATGGCAAATACCTGCCATTATTTAAAAGCCCATCTAAATTAATATACCCATCTACATTAATATAATTGTAAGTGCCTTTTTTGAGGCTATCGGTATATAGGTGCACATAAATGCTGTCGTTTTTTTGAGCTTTTATACAGTAAGAAAAAATAATAAAACAGGGAGAAAAATTTGTTTCAAAAGTTTTATTTTTAGCAAGATGGAAAAAATTATGCCAGCGTTGCAAGTGGGCAGGATATTAATTGTTAAATTGTTAGATTGTTTAATTGTTGTCGAGCTCTACACAACACTGGCTACGAAAGCACCATTTTATTTTCCCATGCTTCCCAGCTTACAGGCTTGCCCGTTTCTAAAAAACATTGCATAGAATACAGCGCCCAGTTCCAGCCCAGCTCTGCATCGTGCACATCATTTAAAGTTTGCAGGTTAGAATGTAATAATTTACATAAAGTTGATTGGCCTGTGGATTCAAATTCAATTTCTATAATGCTGCCAGGGCGATAGCGTTTCATTTCCCAGGTGAATTTTATTTTTTGCATAGGAACTATTTCCAGGTATTCTCCACCTTCATCTTTACCATTATCATACCTGCCACCAACCCTAAAATCGGTTTTCATATTCATAAATACCCACGAGGACCAGAGCGATGCGTCCGCCCATGCCTGCCAAACTTTTTCAATAGCAGCGTTTATCTGCCTTTCGAAACTGGTGTTGAATGTTTGTTCCATTTTAGGACAAGTTTATTGGTGTCGTTCCAACCGTTATCTGTTCGCACAGCTTCTTTCAATAATTTTATGATGGCAGCTTCGTCAATTTCATCAGCATCATGAAAAATTTTATAAAATATTTGTTTGTTGGTGCCATGAGTAAGATAACCATCTACGTCATTCAATCTATTACCGTACCAAAACCCCAATAGCACGCCTTTTTTTATGCCGCCTCTTGGTATAGTGGCCGGCCACACAATACAAAGGGCTTTTTTGCCATAAAAGAAAGGTACGTTATAGGATATTTTTTCTTTGCAGTTCTCAGGTAAGTGGGCGCTTATAATTTGTCTCAGCACATCAACAATAACCCTTTCATCTTCCGGAAGCATTTCGTACAAATGAAGTGCCGATTTAATTTTTAATTTCTCCGCTTTCATTTGCTATTGCGCTAATCTACTTTTTTAATGGGATGCTGCTTTGAAGATAAAACTAAAAATGAAATATTGCAAGAAGAAGTGGCAGATAAACTAATAAGAATACCTGAAAAAATCACAAAAGCTTTCATCACAAAGCAATGCACTTAAAATGGAGTCTTTCAATACATCAACATAATCCATTTGTTTGCCATCTACTCTTATTTGTTGATAGACTAGTCTTATGCCGTGGCTATAATCAACCCACCAATTAATATGCCCGGTATACAAAGGCTGAATAGCTTTGCCTGTTAACAAATGCCATCCATAAATCGCTTCTCTATCCGGTTTGGCATCTCTCGAAATTTTTCCAGAAATCACCACATCTTTTTTAATACCGGCAATCAACCCTTTTCGCCCTTTTCTTTGCCCTTCTATAATTAAATGATGCTGCCACATGGTAATACTGCTGTCTCTAAAAGCATACATAGGAACTGGTGCTAATTTTACTTTTGCTTGTTCATAAATTAAATCAACCATTTTTCTGGTAGGCAAGAAGCAATGGAAGCGATCTGCAATTTGTTGCGCCGCCATTGGTGTCATTGGTATTCTTGCCCAATCCTCGTCGGTACCAATAGAAAGATAATCGGGTGCCACATAAAAAGTGGCGTGGTGTGTATTGCCCAAACTATCTTTTATTTTGCTATGTACTGCAACAAATTTTTTTAAAAAAGAAGGGATATTGCCAGATAATATTTCTTTAAGGGTTACGCTATCTCTTTCCTTCCATTTAGATGCAACAACTGTTTCATAAAATTTTGTGCCCGTTGTTCTTGCAGCAGAAGAAGTGGGAGTTACGGCCAAATGAAAATACCTTTCACTGCTGCAGGCAGAAAAAAATAAAATGGTTATAATTAAATATTTACTCAGCGATATAATTTTCATAAGCCCTGTTTCCAAAATAAGTAAAATATTTTTGTTGGTTAAATTTTGTTGCAGAAAGTAACGAGAGAACAAAACCATTTCTTTCCACCTGCACCGTATGGTAAATTAATCCCTGTGGATTGAACTTTAAAATAAAAGTTATCCGTTCCTTTAAAGCAGTATGAATAATGAATGAAGTATCCGTAATGGTTGAAAAATGAAAGGAATTAGAAAGTTGCCTTTGCATTAACCGGCTACGGTACCAGGTGCCGCCATTTGGACTTACCAATGGTTTGCCATTAAATATTACCAAACTATCACAGTAGGCAAGTACTATAAGTTTGTGGTGTTTGTTTTGGTTAAGCCAGTTGGCAAGTTTGCCTGTGTGCATACTGTCTTCATAACCATAATCACTATCTAAAAAAGCGATCCGCTCAATATTTTTCGGAATAGTTTTTACTGCATCTAAATAACCAAAAATAAAACTTCCGCCGCCACTATGGCTATCTAAAATATTTTTTGGATGGCGATTTTTAAAAATACCGCTGATATCGTCAACTATATTTTTAATGGTGTTTAAGGAATCTTTTGTGCTATGTTTCCATGCCGGCCAACTTTTTTGTGCCGCCATTACATACACAATGATGTAATTATTTTTTTTATCCAAAGCCCTTACAAAACGTGTTTGTGCAGCTATATGCTGAATATCAAAATGCCAGTCGTCGCCAGAATTTAATTTTTTCCCCTTTGTCCATTCAATGCTGTTGCCATTAGGTAAAGAAAAAAATACGACATAAGTTTTTCCTTTTCGGTTGAATTGTAATGGCGCATTAATGGCTGCTATAACATTTGGCCATTTATCTTTTATTGTTAGTTCTTGTTCATTAAAATTACCTGTTGGGGTAAAACCTTCAAGTGATTGTGCTTTGCAAAAAAATGTTATAGAGATAAATAAGAATACTAAAAATAAGTGTCGATAATTATGGGAGGTTGTTTTATTTTTAGCAATCAGGTTCATGCAATAAATGTAGCCAATATTTTTTGTTTTTTGAAGTGTGCTGAATAGGGTTGCCAACCTTGGAAAGGTTGGTTACCCTTGCGAAAAGCGATTACTATTTATTTTGAATCTAAAATTCCCGAAGGCAGCGAAAAAACTCTATGCGTAATGGTACTCACCGGGCAAACTGTTTCGCAAAACATACAGGCTATATCGCAAGGTGTATTTACTGCGATGGTATCAAAGTTGCTGACGAAACCTGCCTCTTGAGGACAAATGGCTACACATGCCCCACATTTAATGCAGGCATTCCATCCAATTTCAAAAACAACCGCTTTTGCTTTCATGTTTATATTTTTTTATACTCCGATGTAGGGCTAAAATAATTCGACATCGTTTCAAACAATTGTTCATCACGCTGTGTGATATCTGCAGTTTCAAAAATTTTTCGTTTTACCCTGTACAATTTCCACATATTATTGCCCATTGCTTTCAGCCATTCATCCTGATAGCCTTTCAAATTATTTTCGTTAGCAGGCTTGCCACTTTTTATCAGCGATGCTAAAAATTCACCAGCAATTTTACCGCTGCTTAACGCTGTATGAATTCCTCCGCCGGTAATGGCATTCACATGTCTTGCTGCATCACCTACCAAAATCAAATTATTGGCATATTGTATTTTTAATGGCGCTGCCAACGGTACACCACCGCCCTGTATTTCTATTATTCTGCAATTTTTAAACCGTTCTTTAAAAAAAGAATTTTTAATAAAGTGGTCTAAATAAGTTTGTGCATTTTCGGTACACATGGTTCTTGTAATACCTAAACCAATTTCTGCATAACCATGCCCTTTGGGAAATACCCATGCATAGCCACCTGGTGCCCATTGATGCCCTGTAATGATTTCGAGTAATCCTTCGGTTTCCACACCATCTACCACAAATTGCAGGCAGCTTGCCAGTTCACTTAGTTTGATATGTGTTTTGATTCCAGCCCACTTGCCCACCTGCGATTGTACACCATCGCAACCAACAACAACTTTTGTTTTTACCCTAATGGTTTCATTGAATTTTTTAAGTTCCACTGTGCAATGTCCGTCTTCATCATTACGATAATTAATGGCTTCGGTTTTTAACCAAATCGTTGCGCCTTCACGTTCGGCTTGTGTCGCAAGGTATCTATCAAATCGCCTGCGGTCAACTACATAGCCAAGCGGCTTGCAGCCTTGTTGTGTTCCATATTCTTCAGGCTTTATCGTTCTGTAATCAACAATTTTTCTTTCTCCTTTGGCATTATAAATAGCAAAGCCGTAAATAGCTTCTAAAATAAATTCCAGTGATGGAAAAACACCGGCCTGTTCCAATGCATTATGGCTAACGGCACCTGAGCATTGTATGGGCGCTCCTAATTCCTGCTTTTTATCTACCATTAAAACCTTTAATCCATTTTTTGCTGCAAATATTGCAGCAGTAGTGCCTGCAGGCCCTGAGCCTATAACAACAATATCATATTCTTGTAAAAATTCAGTGTCGGGGTTATTAGGCATAAGGTTAATTGCGTTTTTTGAAATGTAAAATGATATACGAAAAATTTATGCCAATAGTTGCCATTTCCCTTTAAATCAACAAACTGCAATAGTTATGTTTAAGAAATGGCATTGTTTATCGTTAAAGGTAAGACTTCTTCTGCCACATTTTGTTTTGCACATTTTTTAAGAATGGCATTTTTTTTGTTTCCTTTTTTGAAATCAAAATCCATACTATTTCATAGCACTACATTTTTCTTATCCTTAATTTACGAACATTTAAAACTACATCTATGAAATCAATTTCAAGAGGCCGTTTAGTGCTGGCCGGTATTTTATTGCTTATATCTTCCTTACTCTTTTATGCTTGTCAAAAAGATGTTTCTTCCGGAGATAATGTGCCGCCAGGGGATAATAAATTTTCTGTTTACCTTACCGATGGGCCAACGGATTATCAAAATGTATTTATAGATATACAAAGTATTGCCGTTAAGATTGATACCTGTCACCGCAATCATGATGACGACTATAATTATCCCGGGTGTGATGCAGACCACGACCGCATTAACAGTCATTGCGAAATATGGGATACTTTAAATATAAGGCCTGGAGTTTACGACCTGCTGACTTTAAGAAATGGCGTTGATACTTTGTTGGCAAGCGCTTTTCTATTAAATGGAAAAGTAGAAAGAATAAAATTTACTTTGGGCAATAATAACAGTGTGGTGGCAGATAGTGTTACGCATCCGTTACAGTTATTGAACAACCAGAATTATGTTTTTATAGATATAAGAAGAGATCATTTGGATTCACTTTCCTCAAATAATTTTCAATTGTACCTTGATTTCGACCTCAATCATTCTATTTGGTATGCAGGTGGAAAGTATTGGCTGAAGCCGGTATTGAAACCATTTGGCCGCCATAGCACTGGAGAAATTGAAGGCAGGGTAAACCCATCACGGGGAGCTATATTGGTAAAAGTGTATAACGCTACAGATACAGCTTATGCTTTACCGTGGCACGAAGGCCAGTTTGAAGTGAGAGGGTTAAAAGAAGGTACATACAATGTTTTTATAGATGGGTATAATGGCTATAAAGATACTACCATTACAAATGTTGCTGTAAACCGAAACAGAGATACTAAATTAAATACAATACAACTACATCAGTAATATAGCAAGCACAGGCAAGAGTTCTCAAGCAATTGGGGACTCTTTTTATTTATAAAGAGATATTTTTTCAGCAATGTGTTTTTTACTGCTTAATTTTGAAATAGAAATTTCATTTGCTGAAACACTTCACCTTAACGGTATAAAAAATAATGGCCAATCAATTCTTAGCAACAAAAAAACAGTTCTTACTTTTTTCTTTTTTACTAATATGTTTTACTGTAAAAAGCCAAACCTTACCCAACCTTATACTATATGCCAAACCAATTATTGGTACCGAAAAAATGGGGCATACTTTTCCCGGCGCTACAGTTCCCTTCGGTGCAGTGCAATTAAGCCCCGATACCGACACGATTCCTTATGAATCAAACAATAAATACAATCCCGATGTATATAAATATTGCGCAGGCTATCAGTACACCGACAAAACTATTGTTGGTTTTAGCCATACACATTTCAGCGGCACCGGCCATTCTGATTTGGGGGATTTTTTAATTATGGCTAGCACAGGGCCATTGCAATTAAATCCTGGTACGGCCGATCATCCCGAAAGCGGTTACCGCTCTGCATTTTCGCACAATAATGAAATTGCGGAACCAGGTTATTATAAAGTAAAACTGGATGATAATAATATTGTTGCTGAACTAACCACTTCTGCACGAGTTGGTTTTCATCAGTACACTTTTCCAAAAGCAGACCAGGCACATATTATATTGGATTTGATGGCCGGTATTTACAATTATGAAGATAAAGATGTGTGGACTTTTGTAAGAGTAGAAAATGATACATTGGTTACTGGTTACAGGCAGACCAATGGGTGGGGAAGAACCCGTACAGTTTATTTTGCCATGTCTTTTTCCAAACCAATAGAAAATTATGGCTGCAAAGATTATTCAAAAAAAGAACCTTACCGTGGCTTTTGGGGAAAGTTCAATCAATCAAAAAACTTTCCTGATTTAGCTGGTAAGCAATTAAGGATGTATTTTGATTTTAAAACTGCTGATAATGAAAAGATAAAAATAAAGTTTGCACTATCTCCGGTAAGTACACGAAATGCCGTTGAAAATATGCAGGCTGAAATTCCGCACTGGGATTTTGAAAAAACAAAACAGGAAGCGCAGCACGCATGGAATAAAGAGTTGAATAAAATTGTAATTACCGCAACAAGCACCGAAGAGATGATCAATTTTTACACAGCTATGTATCATGCGGCGTTAATGCCAACAGTTTATATGGATGTAAATGGCGAATACAAAGGGCTGGATCAGAATGTATATAAAGCACAAGGCTTTACAAATTACACTTCTTATTCTTTATGGGATACTTACCGAGCTTTTCATCCTTATCAAAATATCATTGCACCATCACGCAATGCCGATTTTGTACAATCGATGCTGGCGCATTACGATCAAAGCGCTTTGCACATGTTGCCAATATGGTCGCATTATGCCAATGACAACTGGTGTATGAGTGGTTACCACAGTGTTTCTGTTGTTGCCGAAGCGGTTTTAAAAGGAACACTAGTAACTGATCCGCTAAAAGCATTGGATGCCTGCGTTACCACGGCACACCAACGCAATTACGAAGGCATTGGTTATTATATGGACAAAGGATATATTCCATCAGATAAAAACGGCGTATCTGTTTCTACTACTTTGGAATATGCTTATGACGATTGGTGTATTGCACAGTTGGCAAAGAAATTAGGCAAACAAAATATTTATGATGAGTTCATTAAACGTTCGCAAAACTGGCGCAATGTTTATGATTCAACAATTGGCTTTATGCGTCCCCGCCTTAGCGATGGAACTTTCAAAAAAGAATTTGATGTACTGAAAACAGATGGTCAGGGATTTATTGAAGGCAATGCCTGGAACTTTAGTTTGTTTGTGCCACAAGACCCTGCTGGCTTGATTGTGGCAATGGGGGGCAAGAAGAAATTTTCTACGCATTTGGATTCTTTATTCACCATGCATTTGCCCGATGAGTTTTTTGCAGAAACAGAAGATATTACCCGTGAAGGAATTATAGGCAACTATATACATGGCAACGAACCTGCGCATCACGTTGCTTATTTGTATGATTGGACAGATGATGCATGGAAAACACAAGAGCGAGTGCGGATGATCTTGAAAAATCAATACCACAGCGGTTCTGCTGGCCTTGGAGGTAATGACGATGCAGGTCAAATGAGCGCATGGTATATTTTTAGTGCATTGGGCTTTTATCCTGTAGCACCAGCATCAGATCAATATTGGTTTGGCAGTCCTGCTGTAAAAACTGCTATTGTTAATTTAGAAAGCGGCAATACATTTTCAGTAGAAGCAGTTGACCAAAGTGATAAGAATATGTACGTGAAAAAGATAACATTAAACGGTGAAGTTTTAAACAGAAGATATATTACACATGAAGAAATAATGAAAGGAGGCAAGCTGGTATTTTATATGTCGGCTAAACCGGTAAAATAAAAAAAATGAAGCCGATTAAGGAGATATATTTCTTTGTAACAATTGTCTTTTGTTTTATTGCAATAAATTTATTTGCGCAGCAGAAACCTTTATTTAAAGTAATTGCTTTTTATACAGCAAAGAGCGACCTGGCCCATATCAGTTTTGTACATGAAGCTAATAAATGGTTTAGCAAAACGGGAGTGGAACAAAATTTTATTTATGATTCTACCGATAACTGGAATAATTTAAATGCCGCATTTCTTAAAGATTACCGGGTAGTTATTTTTTTAGATACCAGGCCAGATTCTTTAACACAACGTGAAGCCTTTGAACAATACATGAAAAATGGAGGTGCATGGATGGGGTTTCATTTTTCAGCTTTCGCATTAACGCCTTCTACTTATCCGCAAAACTGGAATTGGTATCACAATGAATTTTTGGGATCTGGTCAATATGCAAGCAATACCTGGCGGCCAACATCGGCAACGCTTAAGGTAGAAAATAGCATGCATCCTGTAAATAAAAACTTGCCTTCAACTTATACCGCAGCGCCCAATGAATGGTACAGGTGGGAAAATGATTTGCGTAAAAATCCCGACATAAAAGTATTGGCTTCAATTGACAGCAGCAGCTTTCCTTTAGGCACAGGCCCAAAGCCTTATGAAATTTGGCATAGCGGTTATTATCCTGTGGTGTGGACTAATACAAAATATAAAATGGTGTATTTCAACATGGGGCATAATGATATGGATTATGAAGGGCATACCAACGCGACATTGTCATCGACATTCAGTCAACATGAACAAAATATGCTAATTATAAATGCACTGCTGGAGTTGGGTAAAGGGAAAAAATAAAAACTACATTCCTATAGAGAATAGATTAAAATGTTGCCCTTCCCAAGTTTTAAGTATTACATTTTTTTTACCCATCATTTCATTGAAATTTTGTAATCCTTTTTCCTTAAGCTCTTGTATTCTTTTTTCAGTATTAATTCCAAAATAAGTAATGACAGGATAATTGAATTCATTGGTTTGATGCAGGCCAATAAGCATTAAGCCATCTGATATAATTGCATAGGGATAAGGGAATTTCATTACACTGTTGGTTTGATAACCCAATTTTTTCCAGAAAGCCAATGATATATTGATGTCTTTTACCGGATGTGCAAATTCTCCAAATACGCCGCATTGCCTATTAGGGTACTTGTCTGCGCTAGCAAAATTATCTGGCTTCATGGTTATCATGGTACTACCTGTTGCTTTTTTAAATCCACCAAGGTTATTGGAAAGCATGATATTAAAACCATCAGGGCTTTTGAAGTAATATCTTTTTATCAAATCGCCTTCTTTTGGCTTTTGGGCAAATACAATGCTGTCTTTTTCTAATTGTGCAACCACTTTTTCTACATCAGCAACATAGTAGGTAAGCCCGATATAAGAGACAGCATCTTTGCGTAACATGATGATGAGGCTGCCATCGCTTACTTGTGCCCAAGGACTGGGATAGGTGTTTTCTCCTGTTTTTGAAAAACCTAATTTTTCATATAACGCAACAGAGGAGTCCAGATTTTGAGTGGTAATGTATACACAAGCAACATCGCCCAATTTTGATTGAGCAGTTGAAGAAGAATACATTAAAAGAGAAATTATAAAGGATAACAAATATTGTTTCATAAAAATATTTATAAATAAGTAAATGCTGTACTATTTAATGTTCAAACATCTAAATTTAGGTTGAGCACATTAAATTACTATTAAAATTCCTAAAAACGAAAAACCTCAGGTGAAATAATTGATACATTTGCATTTATCAATGTATTTTAAGGTGGATATTAAACAGGCAGAAAAAATTTCAAAGGCTCTGGCAGATACTACAAGGCTGCAAATATTGCTGGATATGCGTAAGCGAAGCGGTAATATTCAATGCTCGGAGATTATGAGCAACATCAAACTGGCACAACCATCTGTAAGCCATCATATAAAAACATTAATCGAAGCAGGGTTGATAGTAGCCGAAAAAGAAGGCCGCAACCATTCTTATTACCTCAATCAAACTTTGCTTAAAGCTTATGCCTGCTGGATAAGCAAGGTTGCAGTTGGTTAACAAAAGTTAACCGGCCCAGTAACGATATTTGCTAATTGAAACATACAAATTGTGTACTGCCTATTGCAGAAATCAGTTTATTATATTAAAGGAACAAACCAACAACATGAATGATTTTTTTCAGAAACAAAAAATAAGAATAACAATATCAATATTACTTCTTACTCCGTTTTTTTTAAGTGCACAATCTGTATCCCGGGACACTATTTTAAAAGAAGTTACGCTTAAGGCTGCTATTGATTATGCAATTAAGCACCAACCTAAAATACAGCAGTCTTTAATTGATGAACAAATTACACGTTCTACCATCAGGAGTAAACTGGCCGATTGGTATCCGCAGGTAAATTTTAATTATAACCTGCAACATAATTTTATTTTGCAAACCAGCATCATCGGTGGAAATACCATCAAGCTTGGCTCGGATAACACTTCTTCAGGATTGTTTACTGTTTCACAAAATATTTTTAACAGAGATGTGCTTTTGGCAAATAGAACCAAAGATGATGTGATTTTACAGGCACAACAAACAACATCCAGTAACAAGATTGATTTGGCTGTTAGTATATCTAAAGCTTTTTATGATGTAATCACTACTTCTCAACAAATAAATGTTGCAGCAGAAAATATTGTTCGAACTGAAAGAAGTTTAAAAGATGCCACCGCTCAATACAAGGCAGGTATTGCAGATAAGATAGATTACAAAAGAGCTACCATCAGCCTTAACAATATCAAGGCATCTAAAAGAAGCAATGAAGAATTGGAAAAGGCAAAAATTGAATACCTCAAATCATTAATGGGTTATCCCGATTCTCTAACATTGAATATTGTGTATGATAGCCTGGCAATGGAAAAGGAAATCACTGTTGACACATCAGTATTACCCGATTATAAAGCTAGAATTGAATATCGTTTATTGGAGACACAAAAAAATTTATTACAGGCAAATGTATTGTATAACAGGTGGAGTTATCTGCCTTCTGTATCTGCCAACGGGGCCTACAATTTGAATTTTCAAAATAATGATTTTATAAAACTGTATAACAACAACTATCCAAATTCTTATGCAGCACTTACATTGGCATTTCCTATTTTTCAAGGTGGAAAAAGAAAGGCCAACCTGCAAACGGCACAGTTGCAATTGCAAAGAAGTGATAAAGATATCGTAAACCTTAAAAATGCAGTTAATGCACAATATGCACAAGCATTAGCTAATTATAAAAGCAGTTTAGAAAATTACCTGGCATTGAAAGATAATATCGCCATTGCCAAAGAAGTATATGATGTGGTGCAATTACAATATCGTTCGGGTATTAAAACTTACCTGGAAGTAATTACAGCCGAAACTGATTTACGTACTTCTCAAATAAATTATTTCAATGCATTAAATCAATTATTATCAGCAAAAGTTGATGTGCAAAAAGTATTGGGGCAGATTAATTATTAAAATAAATTTTTACCAGTTTTATAATAAAAAAATATGTACACAAGATCACTAACACAATTGAAAAAATACTCAGGCATAATTGTTCTTTTGGCAATGGCAGGCTGTAATGATAAAAAAGCAGCACCACCGCCACCACCGCCACCAGCTGTTGTGGTGCAAGATGTATCATTAACAGATGCCGTTTATTACGACGAATACCCTGCAACTGTAAATGCACTGAACCAGGTAGAACTAAGGCCGCAGGTAAGTGGTTTTATAACCGGCGTACATTTTGCAGACGGATCGAGAGTCAGTAAAGGGCAGTTACTGTACAGTGTAGACGAACAATTATACTCAGCAAATTACCAACAGGCTGTTGCAAACCTGCAGGTGCAGCAAGCCAATTTAAATAAAGCACAAAAAGATGCGGCTCGTTATCACGAGCTGGATAAGAATGATGCTGTAGCAAAACAACTGGTGGATAATGCAGATGCGGCAGTTGAAGTTTCTAAAAAGCAAGCTGCGGCAGCACAGGCAAATATTCAGGCCGTGCAAACTAGTGTGAAATACACAAAAGTCTATGCGCCTTTTGATGGAGTAATCGGTATATCAAGTGTAAAAGCAGGAGCAGCAGTTACTGCAGGGCAAACAGTTTTGAATACAGTATCAACCGATGGCGACCTTGCTGTTGATATCAATATTGAACAAAAAGACATCTTTCATTTTTCTAGTTTGCTGGTAGATAAACCTAAAGCAAACGATTCTACTTTTACATTAGCTTTTGGTGCTGATGTATATCCTTATCCCGGTAAAATTGTATTAATTGATAGGGCCGTTAATCCGCAAACAGGTACAATTAAAGCAAGGCTAAGTTTCCCTAATAAAAACAGTCTGTTAAAAGCAGGTATGAATGGAACAGTAAGAATAAAGAATAATACATCTGCTCAATCGATAGTTATTCCTAATAAAGCTGTGGTAGAGCAATTGGGCGAATTTTTTGTTTATGTTACTGGTGATAGCAATAAAGTATCTCAACGTAAAGTGGTTTTAGGCAATACAATGGGTAAAGATATTATTGTAAAAGATGGTTTAAAGCAGGGAGACAAAGTAGTGGTTGAAGGTGTACAGAATTTACGTGAAGGGGTGAAAGTGAATGTTGTAACTCCCGGAGCAGCTGCACCCAAAAAATAAAATATTAAAGTGCTGTTGTATAAACGGCTAAAGAAATTATATAATGATAGCAGAAACTTTTATAAAAAAGCCCGTAACGGCCATTGTAATATCAGTGGTTATTGTGTTGGTGGGCATTATCGCAATGTCAACATTGCCCGTAGCACAATATCCTAATATTACGCCACCAACAGTAACAGTTAGTGGCAATTTTATTGGTGCCGATGCGCAAACCGTAGAGCAAACCACTACTACAGCAATTGAAACCCAGATAAATGGTACACCAGGCATGACTTATATGTCGAGCAATAGTACCAGTAGCGGACAAAGCTCCATTAACGTAAACTTTGATATTGGAACAGACGTAAACATTGCAGCACTTGATGTACAAAACCGTGTGAGTGTGGCACAACCAACATTACCAGATGCAGTAAAGCGTTTAGGCTTAACAGTTCGTAAGCGTAATCCAAGTATCATGGTGGCCCTGGCATTATATTCGCCCAATGGTACACACGATGCCACTTTTATTGGTAACTATGCCAATATTTATTTGAAAGATGCCCTGCAACGTGTACCTGGTGTGGGTGATATCGTTTCCCGTGCAGATGATTTTGGTATGCGTATCTGGTTTAATCCTTCTAAATTAGCCAGTTTGGAAATGACCACATCTGATGTCTTAGCCGCATTAGCCGAGCAAAACCTACAGGTTGCTGCAGGTACGATTGGTGGAAATCCTCAGCCAAACACTCAAAGTTTTGAATACAGTGTGTTAACCAATAGCCGTATCAATACCAAAGACCAATTTGAAAATATCATAGTGCGTACCGTGCCTTCAACCGGTACTGTTGTTTATTTAAAAGACGTAGCAAGGGTAGAATTAGGCAAGTTTGATTATGGCAGCAATGCTTATGTAAATGGCAAACCTGCAGCTTTTGTTTTAATTTACCAGGCACCAGGTGCGAATGCATTGGAAACTTTTGATGGCCTTAATAAAGCCTTATCAGAATTGAAAAAGTCATTTCCAAAAGATATTGATTACTTAATGCCTTTGGAAACTGTAACTGTTGTAAAAGTTTCTATAAGAGAAGTAATACATACTTTGGTAGAGGCATTACTACTGGTGATACTGGTGGTGTTTTTATTTTTGCAGAACTGGCGTGCCACGTTGATTCCCGTGTTGGCAATTCCAGTTTCGCTTATCGGTACTTTTATCTTTTTTATTCCATTTGGATTTACCATTAATACACTAACGCTTTTTGCATTTGTATTGGCCATTGGTATTGTGGTAGATGATGCCATTGTGGTGGTAGAAGCCGTACAACATTATATCGACCATAGCAAACTTTCTCCCAAGGAAGCTACTAAAAGAGCAATGGCAGACATTTCAAGCCCTGTAATTGCCATTGCCTTGATATTGGCAGCTGTATTTGTTCCGGTTGGATTTATACCTGGTATTGTCGGTCGTTTATACCAGCAGTTTGCCATTACCATTGCCGTATCGGTAATGATATCTGCATTTGTGGCATTGTCACTAACGCCAGCATTGTGCAGTATAATGTTGAAACCTTCTAAAGATGAAGGTGCCAGGAAAAATATATTGGAAAAATTCTTTGCATGGTTTAATAAAGGTTTTGGAAAATTCAACCGTTCTTATACAAGAGGGGTTTCTAAATGGATAAAAGCTACACCTATAGTTTTAATCATGCTCATCTGTTTGTTTGTTGGTTTGTACTTTATGTTCAAAAGCAAACCTTCAGGTTTTATACCTTCAGAAGATGAAGGCCGTTTGTATGTCACTTACGAAATGCCAGAAGCAGCATCAACAAGCAGAAGCAAGGAAATGCTGGTCAATATCATGGATCGTGTAAGGTCTGTGCCCGGTGTAAAAACTGTGGGCGGATTGGCTGGATTAAACATCATTACATTCTCCAATAAATCTAATGCAGGCACTATGTTTGTATTGTTAAAGCCATGGGATGACAGGGAAAGTAAAGAGATGCAATTGCAAAGTATTATTTCAGAAATTCAAAAACGAACCAGCGATATTAAAGAAGCCAGGATATTGGCCATTGGCCCTCCTGCAATACCGGGTTTAGGTGCGACTGCCGGTTTTACATTCGAATTGCAACAAACAACAAGTACAGATAATATACAGCAATTTGAAACCGTAGCACGAAAATTTTTAGCAGATGTAAACCAACAACCTGCAATTGGAATGGCTTATACTTTCTTTACATCTCATACACCCACCTACCAGGTGGATGTTGATAAAGAGAAAGCTAAAAAATTAGGTGTATCCGTTGCCGATGTGTATAGTACTATGTCTACACTTTTAGGAAGCAGTTATGTTAATGATTTTAATTTGTACGGCCGCAACTTCCGTGTAATGGCACAGGCCGATAGTACTTATCGTTCTTCCATTGCAGAGTTGAGTAAATATTATGTTCGCAATAGCCAGGGTAGCATGATACCCCTTGGTTCATTGGTTACAAGCAAACTTGTCGAAAGTCCATCATTGATTTCGCATTATAATATTTACAGGTCAATTGAAATAAACGGAACGCCAAAAGCAGGGTTTAGTAGTGGCGATGCCATTGATGCACTGAAAGCAGCGGCAGCAAAATTACCAGTAGGGTATAGCTACGAATTTTCGGGGCTTAGCCGTGAGGAAATAGCGGCAGGCAGTAGTTCTACCTTAATATTTGGTATCTCGATAGTTTTTGTATTCCTGTTTTTGGCGGCATTGTACGAGAGCTGGTCAATTCCCTTTTCGGTATTATTTGCTGTGCCGATAGGTGCATTTGGTTCGATATTGACTTTATTAATGTTACCCAATATTACCAATAATATTTACGCACAAATTGGGCTGATAACATTAATAGGCCTGGCTGCAAAGAATGCTATTCTTATTGTTGAATTTGCAAAAGAAAGGGTAGATCATGGTGTAGAAATCGTTGCAGCTACATTGGAAGCTGTAAACCTGCGTTTACGCCCAATTGTGATGACATCGTTGGCATTTATCCTTGGGGTACTACCACTGGCATTTGCAACTGGTGCTGCGGCAGAGTCACGTAAAACCATTGGATGGACGGTATTTGGTGGCATGCTTGCAGCAACAACATTGGCTATATTTGTAGTGCCTGTTTTGTTTGTACTGATAACAAAAATATCTTACGGTAAAAAAGTAAAACGTTTAAGAGAAGAGCAGCAGCAGATAGAAGAGGTAGACAAGGCTATAATTGACGAGGGAAGAATCTGATAAAAATAATATTTTCAATAATTTAAATGCCAGTGAAAATTAAGTTTTGCTGGCATTTTTTTGTTTGTTAAACACAAAAGAATTGCTGCTTCATACAAGAAAAAAAGAATAATTTAGCTACTGACACCGCTTTATAACATTGCAGATGCTGATAGTAATCAATAAATCTTATTTCTTAAGACCGTTACTGCTGATTTTTACCCTTTGTATTACAATTGTTGTACAGGCACAATTATGCAATGGAAGTTTAGGCGACCCTGTAGTAAATATTACTTTTGGCAATGGCGGCGGCCCAAGTAATTACACACCCTCAAGTGCCTACACCTACACTTCTTCATCATGCCCCAATGATGGATTTTATACAATTACAACTTCATCTACCGGCTGTTTTAATAATAGCTGGCTAAGTGTTACTTCCGATCATACGGGTAATGGTGGCGCATACATGCTGGTAAATGCTTCTTACAATCCCGGAGATTTCTTTTCAACTACGGTGTCGGAACTTTGCCCAAACACCACTTATGAATTTGCGGCATGGGTTTTAAACATGCTGGCATATTCCGGAATAAAGCCTAACATTACGTTTAGTATTGAGACTACTGATGGTACTGTATTGCAACAATTTTCAACTGGTGATATTCCTGAAAATGCAACACCAACATGGGTAAAATATGGTTTTTTCTTTACTACGCCTGCCAATAACCCTGTAATTGTTTTGCGTATGCGTAATAATGCACCTGGAGGTATAGGTAATGATATTGCATTGGACGACATCACTTTTCGCCCCTGTAGCAATATTTTAGTTACTTCATCTATACTAGGTAATAACAATGATACACTAAATATTTGTGAAGATAATAATAGCCAATACACTTTTAATGCAGCCATTTCTGTAGGCTATACCTCACCGGTATATTTCTGGCAAGTAAGTACTGATTCTGGTGCAATATGGACAGATATTGCAGGCGCAAACAATCTTTCTTTTCTTAGAAAACCTACTACTGCAGGAAGCTATTGGTACAGGCTTACTGTAACCGAGCAAAGTTCGGCCGGTATAAAAGCCTGCCGCATTGCATCTAACAATATAGTAGTTAATGTATATGAAAAACCGCTTGTAAATGCGGGAGGAAACAGGATTATGATTGCAGGCCATGGCATAGTACTTAATGGGGTAGTGGTTAGCAATGATAACCCCGTTTATTATTGGGATCCTCCCGACCAGTTAAGTGATATAAATATAACTACGCCGTTAGCAACACCTGTAACAGATAAAAAATATACACTTTATGCTGTAACTGCAGCTGGCTGCACAAATCAAGACACCGCTTTTGTAAAAGTAATTGCAGGCATCTTTGTGCCCAATGCATTTACGCCGAATAATGATGGAAAAAATGATAACTGGCGCATTCCTTTCCTTGATCCAACATTAGGCGCAACTGTGAGTGTATACAACAGACTTGGACAATTGGTATATCATACAGAAGGAGCGGTTGTTGATTGGGACGGCACATATAAAGGGTTGCCGCAATCCTCTGGCGCTTATGTTTTTTATGTTCATTTCAAAAATGATTATCCCGATATTAAAGGAACGGTTATATTAATACGATAAATTTAAAAGAGGATGTCTCAAAAGTAATCTGAAGGCTCCGAGAATCGTTTATACGAAAATTTTCTCCATCAGGTACCCGTGTAAAATTGGGCAAAATTTACTTTTGAGACAGCCTCTTTTAAATCAATGATAATTCAGTTTATTGTATCAATATTCTTTCTGTTTCATTAGCTGAACGTAAAACATAATATCCTTTTGCCAGGTTGCTGGCATCAATGTATTGCCATCCTTTATCAAGTTGTTTGTTATAAAAAACTTTTCCATCCATACTTAATAAAGTAAGCGATGTACTTTTATTTACCTGTACAGCAATACTGTTATTTACAATTTTGTTACTCAAAAGAATAAATTCTTTGTCTTTTGACAGATACAAAGTAAATTTTGCTGCACTGCTAAAAGTACCTTTATTGTTATTATCAATTTGAAGTAAGCGATAATAAGTTATTCCCGGAGAAGGGGCCTGGTGAACATAAGCATATGTTTTTATGGCAGTACTATTACCTGAAGCAGCTACTACAGCAATGTCTTTATAATGTATTCCGTCAGTACTATATTGTATTGTAAAACTAACTGTATTTAATTCATAACTTGTTTTCCATTGTAATATCGCTGAATTATTTAGGCCAGGCGTTACGGTAAAACTTTCCCATTTAACAGGTAATAATGTGCCAACAAGCAAAGCATTAAATAAGCCTGAAACATCAGCTGCATCAGCGCCGTCAGAACCATCGCCATTGAAATTGGTATCCCATGTAGAAGCGCCGATACCACCACCACCACCACCGCCTGCATTACCATCAACAGATGTTCCCTGGCCACCATCACTGCCGCCATCACCACCGCTATATGACCCTCCTGCAGCAAATGTGTTGCTGTTATATTTCCCTCCAGCACCGCCATATGCTGTTATAGTCGTGCCACCTACGGTCGCTGAAGTAGTACCTCCATTGTTTCCATCATTTGCGTCTATGCCACCTGTTCCGCTTGCTCCTAGAGTATAAGTAATGATATCACCTGCTGTTACTGCTTTTGTAATGTAAGCGATACCGCCAGCTCCGCCGCCGCCGCCACATGCTGCATCAATATCGGTAGCACCTGCACCACCACCGCCTGCGCCTATAACCCATACTTGTACCGATGTAATCAATGGGCCAACAGTTATTGAGGTAGCATTATCGCATACTATGGTTTTTACAAAGGAAGCACCGCTGTAAAAAGCTACTACAACTACACCTTTTCCACCTGCACCACCCACCATATTTTTTGCAGAATGCCCCGCCGCACCACCGCCGCCGCCGCCATACATGCCATTGCCGCCGTTGCCACCCTGATAGTTGGCGCCACCGCCGCCACAGCCCAGGCCGGTTGCATTACCACCGTTAGCGGCATTTTGAGGGCTGATACTGGTTTGACCAGAGCCTCCTGACACAACAGACAACTGCGTAAAAGCTGTTATAAAATGTAATTGTAAACTACAGGTAATTAATATCACCTTAAGGGTAAAGTTTTTCATTGCATTATTTGAGGGTTTTTGCTGAAACATGACGGGTGATAAAATAAAAAGAGGCCATGCGTTGCATAAATATTGTGGTTTAGGATAACGGTAAAATATGGGTCAATCAACTAAAACGATTGATTGTTTACTTTATTTCAATTGTAGACAAACCAAGTGAATTAATAGAAAAATAACTACCCCATTTGTAGTAGTGAAAAACTGGAGCGTTCTTCTATAAAATATTCATTATCACTTGTTTGAAGCAATTACAAAACTGTTATTCAAAAAATCCGTGTTATTGGGTATTTGTAATATTTTAAATAGGCAGTATTTTTCTTTCCTAAAAATTGTGTTATGAAACAACTTTTCCTTGTAATATCATGTGCATTTTTACTACTGCATGTACAAGCCCAGAATTGCCCTACCTCAATTACTGTTACCGCACCGAGTGAAGCAATAGCTAATACCACTTTCCAATTTATAGTTCAGGTGAAAGGGCTTTCATCCTCTTCAGATATTAGTTATAACTGGAGTATAAGTTACGGCACTATTGTTTCTGGCCAGGGCACACCTGTTATAACGGTTGATCCGGGAAAAGAAGCAGGCTCTTGCACTGCTACCTTAGAGCTTGGCGGCTTGCCTAATTCATGCAACAGAACAGCATCATCAACTACAGATATTAAATGGGCTCCTGAAAAAATACTTACCACCAATGTCATCAGCAATAAAGCAATACAGGATGCAGTAAAATCTTTTATTGATAAATCGGGGTTTAAAGATGTGGCTATTTTACAAGATGGGTTGATAAATATCTATGCTGCAAATACACAGGAGTTTAATAAAATAAAAACAATGATCGATAAAGCATTTGAATCGAATTTAATTCTTTCATATCAATACACAATAGTTAATACAGGCATAAAAAAACCAGCATCCGTAGAAATGTTTCGCACTAAAAAATCGTACTGATATTTATTAGAGCACGTATTTGTTATTGCAAATTAGTTGCGCTGGCACCTTTTAAAAGTAAATTTTTAAAATAAAAATCCTGTTAGACCTTGCTAGTTATTGCCAATTGCAATACAAGTGTTAGCTAGTGATGTCTATTGCAATATCATATTTGTTTAAAAGGCCTGCAACTCCTGAGAGAGAAAATTTTGCTTTTTTTATTTTATTAATTTCAGGATCAATAACAAAGTTGATAGCGGTGCGGAAATCAGCTTTTTCTAAAATCGTATTCTCAAAATGTGCGTTGGTTAAATCACAATTGTCAAAATTAGCTTCAGTTAAATCGCAGCCGGTAAAATCAACTTCCTGCAAAGGGGAGTTTTTAAAAACAGTTTTTTTTATTCTCATTTTAAAAAAAGAAGAATGATTGAGAATGCAATTTTCAAAACTGAACGATAATGCCATTTTATTGCAATGTTCAAAATGCAGCCCAAGAATTTTACAATCTTTAAATGCAATATCCCTTAAAGCTGTATCACCTAATTTAACCAAACTTAAATTGCAACCCACAAATGAACAATCCGAAAAGCTGATCAGCGAAAAATTGGCATCAGAAAAATCGCAGTTTATAAAATTACAATCTTCGTAACTTCCTTTTGTCAATGGGTTTTCCTTAAAATTGTAATTGTCGAATGTTTCTCCTTCTATAAAAATTGCTTCCATTGTACAAATTTAGGTGGCGCTGTGAAACTTTTATCGGTTAGATACGCTTGGGACCATTGGTAAACTTTCATTGCCGGTTTCGTTTACACTTTGTACTGCAAAAAAATAATTGTCTTTACTATAAGGTAATTTTATTTCGGTAGCAGTAGTGAATATCTTTTTTTGCCAAAATGCACTTGTAGTTTCTCTTATTAAAACATAATAGCCTGCAACTTTACCAAATTTTGGCTTGCCCCAAAAAAGATAAGAGGAGTTGCCCAATCTTTTTACATCCATTTTTACCGAGTCGGGCATTGAAGGCGCTTTAGCAAGATTAGTTAAGTTAGCCAGGTTCATGGCGGTATTTTTTCTCAGGTATTCGTAGTCGATATGCTCTTCTTTATCGCCATACTGAATGCCATTTTCTTCCCTGATGTTTTGATGCTGCCTGGCAAAATTCTCATTCATCTCCGTAATCCTTACTGCAGCAAAGCCACGTTGTACATAGGGGAGATGATCGCCACCGCGTAAAAAACGGTCATTGCGATATACTAAAACTACTTGCAAATTATCTACATATCTTTCTCCAATTTCTTTTACATAGCGTGCAAGCTGCCTTGCTTTACCGTCATTTTCCAATCCTAAATTTCTAATAGATACTGCATTTTTTTCTGTTTCAAATGCAGGAAGGCCTTCGCTGAATACGCGTACTTTGGTATTTTCTATAATATTGGTTTCGTTGCTATTGTTGCTGCCCATAATATCGTTATTCAGAACACCTTCAATATTCCAGTTGCCTTTTTTTGCTTTTTCTGCCATATAATTTGCGCCCAATAAACCTTGTTCTTCGCCACTTACGGTAATAAAAATTATTGTTGCAGGAAAACTATGCTTACTCATCACCCTAGCACATTCTATAACCGCCGCCGTACCACTGCCATCATCATTAGCACCTGGAGCATCGCCAATGCTATCGGTGGGGCTTGAACGCATGTTATCCAAATGACCGCTGATCAAAAATATACGGTTATCATTTGGGTCGGTGCCTTTAAGTGTTGCAACCACATTACCTAATATAATTGGCCTGTCCACTCTTCTACCATCAGCCTGGTACATTGTTGTATCAATAATAGCTGTTAAACGGCCATTTGATTGTTTGGCATATTCCTGAAATTTATGCAATACCCAATTTCTTGCAGCACCTATACCTCGTGTAGTATTGGTTTGATTGCTTAAAGTATTTCTTGTACCAATTGCCACCAATGCTTTAATATAAGACTGCAGCGAATCGGGAGAAATTTCTTTTACCATATTTTCAATCTCTGTATCACGTTGTATTATGGTTTGCGATTGAGCAAGGTTACAATAAAAAATTAGAACTGAGATAAATAGTACTTTCATAAATGAGGTTGTTATTTTTACGAAGATTGATTATTGTTTTTTATCTCTCAATGATTTGAATTCTGAACCCGTTTTCCACTCTGGCCATTTTTGTTGAAAAGCCAAACGTTTTCCAACTTGAAATAGAAGCTTCAAATCATTGATGCCGCCTTCAAAAGTCCAGGTCTTTGCGTCATATTCATCAGAAGGGCGGTGGTAGTTATTAGCTATATAATCGTCACCTATTTTTTTACCATATTCTTTCCCTTTTCCAATAACATCAATCCCCGTTTCTATATAAAGTGCAGGGATACCCGCTTTTGCAAAATTAAAATGGTCTGAACGATAATAAGCACCAGCTTCGGGGTGCGGTTCAAAAGAAATATAACCGCCGGTCTTTTCAACTTCTTCCTTTAAATAATCTTCGAGGTCAGATTGACCCTCACCAACCACCACAATATCTTTTGTTTTACCAAAGGGATTAATTCCATCCATATTAATATTGGCTAAAGTTTTTGCCGCAGGATAAATAGGGTTTTGTGCATAATAAGCCGAGCCAAGCAATCCTTGTTCTTCTGATGTTACACAAAGTATAATGATCGTTCTCTCTGGTTTGGTTTTTAAACTTTTAAATGCCCTGGCCAATTCAAGCAAACCTACAGTACCGCTGGCATTGTCCAATGCGCCATTGTAAATTGAATCGCCTTTTGCATTGGGTTTACCAATACCCAGATGATCCCAGTGAGCTGTATAAATAATTACTTCGTCAGGATATTTAGTGCCCGTTATCTTTCCAATTACATTATAGGATTTGTTATAATCCGCTTTTACTTTCATAGTTGTAGATACCTGTATATTTAAAGGCACCGCCTTAAAACCAGGCTTATTCGCTTTTACTAAAAGCGTTGAATCGAAACCGGCAGCAGTAAATAATTTGTTGGCAACTGCTTCTGGTATCCAGCCAATGGCATCGCAATTTTTTATATTCTTACCACGGTTATCCAATTGTATCCTTGATGTATTAAAACTATTTTGCTGCACAGAAAATGGATAACTTGCCGCAGTGGTATTATGAATCACAAGGCAACCTTTTGCACCTTGCCTTGCTGCTTCTTCAAACTTATATGTCCACCGGCCATAGTAAGTCATTGTTTTCCCTTTAAATAAAGTGGTGTCGCCACTCCAAAAGCCGGGATCATTTACCATTACCATCACAATTTTTCCTTTTACATCCAATCCGGCATAGTCGTTCCAGTTATATTCCGGAGCTATTACACCATAACCGGCAAATACTAAATCGGCTTTATCAATTATAACACTTGAATCCGGTTTATCTGTCCAAATAATATAATCATCAAAAGCCTTCAAATCAAAATTTCCCTTGGGGGTTTGCACTTGCATGGATGGCACTGCTGTTGCTCGTAAATTAACCATGGGCACATCCTGTAAATAACTACTGCCATTGCCTGGCTCAAGGCCTGCAGCTGCAAATTGTTTTTGCAAATAATCCAGCGTTCTTGTTTCTCCCAATGTAAATGGTTTGCGGCCCATAAAAGAATCGGAGGCCAGTATGGCTATATGTGCTTTCATGCTATCTGCGCTAAAAGCAGCCAATCCATCTTCGGTGTCTATAGCTGTTTTTTGATTGCAGGAAGCAAATATGATAATAGCAAGTAGTGTAACCAGGGAAGAAATTTTATTCATTGGAATAGTTTTATTGCAATTTACGGGAAGTTGTGTTAAACGCTGATTTTTAAGATTTGCAGTTTTAATTTTCAATATGAATTTGTATCTTTCAATATGAAAAAAAATAAAAACCTCTTCCTTTTAATTTTTCTTATTGCTGGCAAAGTAGCAGCACAGGATTCTACAGCAAAAAAAGGCTGGCCTGCAATTGAAAGGGCTAATTTTATAACCAGTTGTATAAATTCTGCAAAAGTTAACCTTGGAGAAGATTCTGCAAGGCTTTATTGTTATTGTATGCAGGAAAAAGTAGAAAATAAATATCCTTCGATAGAAGATGCAGCTAAATTAACTGCAGAAGATATGAGCAGCCCTGAATGGAAAAAGGAAATACAGGATTGCCTTACTATTACTTCAACCTGGACCTCTGTAGATCGTTCTTCTTTTTTAACCAGTTGCATTTCAACCGCCAAATCAGGATTGGGTGAACAAAAAGCAAAAAGTTATTGCGAATGTATGCTTTTTAAAATGGAGATTAAATTCCCTTTAATTGCAGATTTTACCAAAATAACCAAAGAAACCATGCAGACACCCGAGTTTAAAAAAATGGCGAATGATTGTTTAGGGTTTTAATGATCGATAACTTTATTCCAGCGTTAAAGTATTATAGGCTTTTATAAAATCACCATCTTTGGAAAATTCCTGTGTTTCAGAAAACATCAGAATATGCTTTCCTCTTATCCTGTAAGTATTTTCGTGATATTTTTTTTGCAATTTGTAAAATAAAAAGTGTAATCTCTTTTTATTGTATAATGTAATACTGCTGTCATTAATTAAATAAACACCTTTTCTTACTGATTTTGAGGGAATGATTGATCCCGATCTTTCTATAAGTTCATAAGTAGAATCTGCATATAAGGTTAATGCAATATCAACATCAATATGGCCGCCATTGTATTTAGCCACTACTTTCTTTTGTGCATGAACAGTTAAATTTATCAGCAGAAGTGAAACAATTAAAAACTGGATGTAAATTTTCATGGCAAGAAAAATTATTTTGATAACCAGTTAATACATAACCCTGTAAGCATTGCCAATCCAAAACTTAAGAAAGTTCCTATCAAAACATATTCAGTGTGCTTTCTTGGGCTAAAACTTCTTTGCGGCTGCCCAGCTAATATGCTTTCTGGTTTATCTATCAATCGTAATATTGATTTAGCCGTTACTAAAAAACCAATGGCAGTGTATTGCTGAATAAATACCAATGTTATTACAATCAATCTTTCCAGCATGCCAATCCATTTGCCTGCATCTTGCAGGCCATTGCTATTTTCAGTAACATCTTCAGCCCATTTTGCTGTAAGGTATTTAATTAAATAAGTAGCTGGCCCTACAACAATCAGGTAACCTAATACTTTTAATAAAATTTGGTAATTGGGTAATACTAAATTTATCAATGTGCCTATTCTGTCAAAACCATTAATGATGATAAGCCATCCCAAAATCAATATTAATAAATGCAGCAACTGGTCTATTACAAACAGCCCCAGGTCACGCTGCGGCCAACGAGTTACTGAAATCTTTTCATTCAGTACCAGTTTTAAATAATCAATAAATAAATGAGATGATGTAATTAATAACAATACCGGCCAATTCAATTGATGCCACATCAATACACCAGCAAATAAACCCGTGTAAAGACCATGCAACCAAAAGGCTTTCCCTTTTAATAATTTTCCTTTTTTATTGGCAATGCCTTTTTTTGTCTGCAATAAGAAATCTGTAATAAGATGAGCGATGAATAATCTTATTAAAAGGCTGCTTTCTTCGTATGTAAATGGGCCGTTCATTATTTCCAATCTTTTATTGTAGTTGCAAAATAACTTAATAGTTTTTCAATTGCGTACCATTGCGATGTTTTTGTTCTTTGGTTTACGGCAGGCTGCGTTATTTTTAGTTTTTTTGCAATATCATCTTCCTTCATATTGCGTAGTTTAAGCTGTATTATCTCTGCCTGGTTATTCGTCCATTTTTGCAATATGGCATCCAGTAATAATACAGATGATTCAATTGATTCATTAAATGCCTTATCAAATGTTTTCACCATCATTCTGTAAGGCGCTCCTTTTAAATGATCCAGTGCATCGCCAGATAAATGAAATGCTTCGCCATCAGAATGTGCCAATGAATTTTTCTTTAAAAAATCAACTTTACCAATACCCAGCGCCAGCCTGATATCATTCTTGTTTGGGAAATAGCCTTTGGTGGCAATTTTCCCTTTATCCAAATAATCAGCGTATATTTTTTTCTGTTCCAGGCTAATGTAGGATTTTATAAATGCCCTGATCATTAAACATACTTTTAATGATTCTTCTTTTTTTTCTATTACGCATTGAAAACTATCGCCTCTAAATAATTCATATTCTGTTATCCAAACCTGTTTTTTCAACTCTTCCAAAAATTTCTTTAAGTCGAGGTATAATTTTTCTCTTGCTTTAACAGACATACCTCTGGAATCAACAATGTCTCCGGTTATTACTCCTACTATTTTCATAAAATATATTAAAGCTTAGTAATATACAAATATAAGGCTCCAGCCTTATAAATCCAAATATAAGGCTCCAGCCTTATAAACTGGAATATAAGCCTCCAGCCTTATAACTAAAGAACTTAAAGATTGACGTTACCACTAAGCCTGTTAAAAGCAGTTATCTTTGCCAGTAATTTTATAACCATGTTATTTACCGATCTTAATTTAAATACGGCTTTACAATCTGCATTGAGCGATTTAGGTTTTACCGTTCCCACTACTATTCAGCATAAGGTCTTTTCAGTGGCCTTGTCGGGCAGAGATGTGTGTGGCATAGCGCAAACCGGCACCGGTAAAACATTTGCTTACCTGTTACCTTGCCTGCGCCAATGGAAATTTAGTAAAGAAAAAGCGCCGCAAATTTTAGTTGTAGTGCCTACAAGGGAGTTGGTGACACAAGTTGTACAAGCCGTAAAGGATTTAACGCCTCGTATGAGTGTGCTGGCTGTTGGTGTTTATGGCGGTGTAAATATTAAAACACAAATGGCAGAACTGGCAGAAGGTGCTGATGTAGTGGTGGCCACGCCTGGCAGGTTATACGACCTTGCCATGAATGGCGCTTTTAAAATGAAAGATCTAAAAAGGCTGGTGATAGATGAAGTGGATGAAATGCTGAACCTTGGTTTTAGAACACAATTAAAAAATATATTGGATTTGTTGCCTGCTAAAAGACAGAACCTTTTATTTTCCGCCACCATGACGGAAGAAGTGGAAACATTGATTGATACTTATTTTAACGATCCAGTAAGGGTAGAAGCTGCACCAACAGGAACGCCACTGGAAAATATTGAACAAGTGGGTTATGAAGTGCCTAATTTTTATACCAAGGTAAACCTGCTGCATTTATTATTGTCGGAAGATGAAAGCATGACCAAAGTTTTGGTATTTGCTGCTACAAAAAAATTGGCGGATGATTTATATGAACAACTGGAAGCTAAATTTCCAGGCACCGCAGGTGTAATACATAGCAACAAGGAACAGAACCACCGTTTTAATACTGTTAAGCAATTTAAAGATGGTGTTTACCGCTTTATAATTGCTACCGATATTGTTGCCCGTGGTATTGATATTGCTGAAGTAACCCATGTAATTAATTTTGATACCCCAGAAGTGCCCGAAAACTATATGCACCGCATTGGCCGTACGGGAAGGGCTGACCGAAAAGGTATTGCCATAACTTTTATTACCGAGAAAGAAAAACCACTTTTGGAAGCAATAGAAAATTTGATGAATTACCAGGTACTAATAACCGCTCTGCCGCAAAACCTGGAGATATCGGATGTATTGACAGAAGATGAAAAGCCAAAAGTGTACATGAAAACCATCCAGTTAAAAATTCCTTCCAGGGAAGGTAGGGGAGCAGCTTTTCACGAAAAATCGGCAAAGAATAGCAAGGTGAACCATATTGTAAGAAAGAAAGACCGAATGATGGCGAAATATGGCAAACCCAAAACGAGGGGGCAGAAGAAGAAGTAGCGCAACATTCTTTTGGCGTTAACTGTTATCATTTTCGTATATTGAAATAAAAATTATGCCTCAATCCAAAAGCAGACATCCGCACAAACATGTACAGCAGCATAATAAGCCTTCTGATATTCATCCAAAACACAAAAAGACAAACCGCTCTATTATAGTCAGCATAATATTTTTTGCACTGATTGGCCTTGGTATCAGTTATTTTATAGATGGCGAAAGTGTTTTAGCATTGATAATTGGTGCGATTGCAGGTTGTATTGCAGGGTATATTTTTGCTGTACAGGTAAATAAAAGTTTGTTGAAGAAATAATTTTTGAGCCGCTTTAATAAAAGTTTCTTAATGATATGCAGTTGAATGGAGTTTCGCCAACTAAACTTTATCAATGTACAAATGTTCGTAAACAAAGTATCACTCAATAATATTTTTTACCTTGTTTTTCAATTCTGGCAACACTGTTATTCCAAACCATTTATTCTTTGCCTGCCAGATATTATTTCTTGGTGAGGGATGTGGCAAAACAAAATATTTTGGCAAGTAGGAGTTAAAATCTTTTACTGATTCCCCTAAAGTATCTTTTACTTTCTCCCTTAAATAATACTGTTGTGCATACTGGCCAATAAGTATGGTAAGTTGCACCTCTGGCATCATAGCCAATAATTTATTATGCCATAGCGGCGCACATTCTGTTCTGGGCGGCAAATCGCCAGACTTGCCTTTACCCGGATAGCAAAAGCCCATGGGCATTAATGCAATGACATCAGGATTATAAAATGTTGCTTTATCAACTCCCAGCCAATTGCGCAGATTATCACCGCTTTTATCATTCCATGGAATGTTGGTTGTATGTACTGTTTTTCCTGGCGCCTGCCCTATAATGACGATCCTGCTTTTACTACTTGCAGCAATAATAGGGTTTACACCTAAATGAAGAAATTTTTCGCAAACCGTACAATTTTTTATTTCAATTAAAAGCTTTTGCATATTGTAAATATCACTTCACATATTTCCCACCAGCCTTTTTCACATATTTATCCAACCATTGATTTTGTTCCCACAGCATGTGCAAAATATTTTCTTTCGCAGCATAGCCGTGCGCTTCAAATGGCAACTGCACAAAACGCACTGTACCGCCATGGCCTTTAATAGCATTGAATAACCGTTCACTTTGTATTGGGAAAGTGCCGGGATTGTTATCAGCTTCCCCATGTATCATCAGCAGCGGCGTTTTTATTTTATCGGCAAACATAAAAGGACTCATGGCATTGTATACTTCCGGCGCCTGCCAATAAGTGCGCTCTTCATTTTGAAAACCGAAAGGTGTGAGAGTGCGGTTGTAAGCGCCACTGCGTGCAATGCCTGCTTTAAATAAATTCGTGTGTGCTAAAAGGTTAGCTGTCATAAATGCGCCATAGCTATGACCGCCAACCGCAACACGGGTGCTGTCGCCAACACCCATTTCAGCAACTTTGTTAATGGCTGCTTCAGCGCTCCAGGTAAGCTGGTCAACAAAATTATCGTTGGGCTGTTTGTCACCTTCACCAACAATAGGGAATTCGGTATTGTCCATTACGGCATAACCTTGTGTAGCCCAAAAAACCATGGAGCCATAACCTACTCTGGTAAAAGTATATTTGCTGCCGCGTAATTGTGCAGCATCGGCAGCGCTTTTAAACTCACGGGGATAAGCCCACATCATCACCGGCAACGGGCCATCCCTTTTTGCATCATATCCTTTGGGTAAATACAAATCGGCGGCAAGGTCAACTCCATCTTTGCGTTTGTAAGTAATTTTTTGTTTGGTGATGCCACGCAAGCCTGGTTGTGGGTCAGGAAAAGCGGTGATGGCTTTTGTTGTATTGGCTTTTAAATTTCTTACATAATAATTGGGAGGGTCGGTTTGGCTTTGCTTGTTGGTTACAATAGTCAATTTATCAAAATCCAATACATCGGTTACTATTTCATAATACGGTTCTTCGCACCGCCAAAGTTGTTTGGTTTCTTTGGTATTGATATTAAAGGTGTTTAAAAAAGGGAGGTCGCCTTTTGGAGAAGCACCAATACCTCGCATGAATACCTGCGAACCGTTGACTAGTTTTACAGTATTGCGGCCATATTTATTTTTTTCGGTAACCGGCATGCCAGGGTCGTTGTAAGCATCGTCTGTACTGCGGTCTATCAAAGTTTCCATTTTTCCATCTGCAGTTAATTTGTTCATTTTTTGGCGGTGCTTTACCCTTGAGCCTTCTGTTACGAAGAAAAGGTCTGGCGTAACATCGCTTACATTGTACATGCGCCAGGCTGTTTTTACCAATTCTTTTGGAGTGCCTGTAAATGGAGCTGCTAAAGTATAAGCCGCATCATGAAAATCCATTTTCTTTTTGATAAGGCCGCTGTCCAATGGTTCAATCCATTGTACGGTTGCAGGAGAATTGTCTAACCAATTATAACCTCTTGGCGCATTCAGCGTGTTATCGTAACCGGAAGGTGTTAAATCGCTGCTAGGTAATTTTGCCAGTTGCTTTATTATGGTGCCATTCATGTCGGCAATTGATTCAGTGGAATTAAAACCATTAGCTGTTACTAAATAAGAGAATGGTTTGTCAATTCTTACTATCAATAAATATTTTTTATCAGGAGAAGAATTTACGCTGCTGTAAATAGCCGGGCTACCAATTTTTGTTTCCACGCCATTAGTGTTTATTACCAATTGTGCAGTACCATAAAATTCAAACTGCGTTTCATCAAAAGGATTCTTAATTAAATCCTGAAAAGTGGCGCTTTGTGCAACCTTGCCTAAATTTTCCTGCACTGTTGGGCCTTTGGGAGCTAAAGTTTTTTTAGGTGCCATACTCAAAGGCTTATTGACAGCAGTGTACAACAAGCTATTATTATCCAGCCACTCAAATGCAGCGCCCAATACTAAATTAACAGCAGCTTTATTTACTTTGGTTGCCTTGTGTGTTTTAATATCAATTACATAAATATCAACAGTGAAACTGGTGGTATTTGTAAACGCAGCTTTATCTTCATTGGGACTCCATTGTAGGTTGCCGGCTTTTAAATTTGCAGGCAATCCCGTTACAGCAAATTCTTTTCCGCTGCTTACTTCTTTTACAGTAATGCTGGTGAAATATGCGCTGCGGCTCGGTGAAAAATTATTGGGATTTATTCTTAAGCCGGCAATACGTAATTCTGGTTGCGCCAAATCCTCCACCGAAGGCATGCTGCTGCGGTCAAGTACCAACATATACTGCCCTTTGCTATCGAAACTTACGCCAGGAGTGGGCTTAGCCATCACCAAATCATAAATTTCTTTAGGTGGTGTTTGATATTCAATGGGTTCTTGTGCAAATAAATTGGTTGTTGCAAAAAGAAGGGACAACAGGAGGAGTCTTTTCATATCAGTTAATTTTACAGCTTTCGGTTTAATTAATTACCGTTGGTGTAAATTAATAAAACTCTGTTGCTTTTAAATAAATTAATTGAAAAGAAGCAGTCTTTAGGTGAACTATTAATATGTGGTTGCAAAACCACAATTGCTATTGTAAAAGAATGTTTGTAATTAGGGATATAGCGGATTATTGTTTCCCTTAATTATAAGCCTGAACCTGCATAAATACATAGGGGTTTACAGAAAGGTCTTTTTCCTTTTCTTCTACCATATTACAAAACTCAAGGTCGATAAAAGCATCGGCATCGTTTACCTGCCAAAGCGTTAAGGCTTTATCTTCCGATGCAAAACATTCTGGTAATATTTCAGGTACAAGCCCGTTCCAGCAGGCATCAATTATTCTTTCTTTTTGAGAAAAATTTCTGTCTACTTCTGTTTCGTTTCTTTTTAACCATGTTTTGGAAAAAAGGCTGGAGTTTACAACCAGCAAAACTTCTTTTTGATTAGTAAAATTGTTCATAGTGTGTAAGTTTAACTATTAGTTGGATTATAAAACGGGGACAACGTTTATAATGTAAAGTTAAATACAGGTAAAATGGGGATATGTAGTAGCCGGATTTTATGTTATGTAGTATTACTACTAAACGTTGCAATAAATTAAGATGCAAAATGTTGCAGCAGGTTGCAATATGCTGCAACAAATCAACCGCCTTTTTTATCGCCTTTTATTCTGTAGCTGGTGTCTGATATGCCTTTTACGCCTTTTGGTTTGTTTATTAATGGAAGTTTTGCCGAATCGGTGAAAGGCAGTACTGGTTTATTGGATAAAGGAACAGCATCCAACTTTAAAGGCGATAAAGGCTGGTGATTACCTGAATCAAACTCCATGCGGTTTAGGGGAAGCCCATTCAATGTAGCAGTATCTTTTTTAGTTATGGCATGATTGGGTAAAATTGTTTTTTCATGTGAATTTATTACTGGAACTGCGCTGTCAATAGCTGGTGTTGTAACTTTAATTGGTGCGGTAGAAGGTGGTATTAAATTTTTTGTTTTGTTTTTATGGTGATAATATAACCATAGCAAAGCAATAACCAAAGCTGTACAAATTATACCCAATGATAATTTGCCCATTGCTTTTGACGCAGCAGGTTTTTGAGTTGCATCAACAGGGGTATCAAGCTGCATTTCAATGCTTGCCCAAACGCTGTCTATCATATCGGGTATGGGCAATTGATTAAGCTTTTGTGCAATCGCTGTTTCGTATGGTGTAGGTGTGTGCACTAAGTTTTTATCGAAGTTAATTTTTGTTGTAAAATTTTTCTTGCTTCGCTCAAATGCCATTTGCTGGTACCCTCGCTAATTTTTAATTGTGTTGCAATTTCTTTGTGGGCATAACCATCAATGGCATACAAAACAAATACGGCATGCGTAGCGGGAGGCAACTGTTTTATGAATTGCATTATTTCTGCCGCATCTGTTTTTTCAATGATGGTGTTGTTAATTGGAGGTTCATCTGCTGCATCTAATTCCTGGCTGGAAAAGCGGCTGCGTTGTTTAATTTGGTCTAGCGATTCGTTGATGATAATTTTTTTGAGCCAGCCATGAAAATTTCCTTTTTCAGCATCAAAGGAAGCAATGCTGCGAAACATTTTTACAAAAGCATGGCTCAGGATATCTGCGGCTTCGTGTTCATCAATGGCATAGCGCATGGTTATGGATACAGCAAAAGCATACATGTGCCGGTACAATTGTTCCTGCGCTTTACGGTTGCCATTCCGGCAATCATGAATGATATTTTCTAAATCCTGTTCCAGTATATTTTTTAATCAATCGCTTGTTGAGGGTTAAAGCCCCCAACAGGCTTATTACCATTTTTCATTAACACGCCTTGCAAAAATAGCGGTTGCAATAGCTGCAATATTCAATTTTTCTTTTGCATCCAGTTCATTATAAAACCAAATGTTTTTATCAATTAGGTCGATGATTGCAATCACCCCATCTCCAGTCCTCAATTGATAGCCGGACAATAATTTAATAGGCAATTCTGCCATCCTTCCACTGGGTGATTCAGTTTTTTTAACTGTAATTCCCTTGATGTAAATGGTATCGGTTCCATTTGTAGCCAAGCCATTATCGTCTTGTTTTAAAATGGTGAATAGCTTTTTATCATTTTCTTTTTTTCTGTCGTAAATATTGGTCATCAACAATTCCCATGTTTTGCCGCCTTGTGTGGTGTCAGCACTTATTTGTGCAGAAAAAATATATTGATGTTGCTGCAGCCGTTCGAAGTTGCCCAATAACCCTTTACCATCGCCAATTTTGTAATTTAATGATTTATCAATTTGTTTTTCATTGGCATAAACTTCCACACGATTTTTTCCATCAGATAAGGTGTATCGAAATTTAGCTTTTTCTTTTTTTACTACTTCTGTTTTTTGAATGCCAATATCGCCCAGCAATAAATTCTCTAAAAAAAATCCACGTCCCCAACCTGGATAACTTACATGAAGGCCTCTTTTTATTTTGCTGGTGGTAAAATCATCAAAAGACATTTTGTTTTTCTTTGCACCGCTTACGTGCTGCATTGTTGCCTGTTGCTTAAAGGCATCGGGCAGGGCTAGTTTTATGGTATTATGGCAACTGGCTAAAACCACTGCCACTATTATAATTCCTAACTGTTTCATTGTATTTCTTTCTGTTTTCGAATTGTAATTTATTTATTTTCCTTTATTTGAAGAATCATATTGTACGATGGTAAGCCTTACTGGCTGCACCACATTGTTATTTATCGGTGTAGCAATTATGTTGGCATATTTATAACCGCCAGTAATATTGTTTTTTGTTGTGGTAACAATGATAGAGTCATCATTTGTACCTGCAAATTTATCTATGACCATCCAGTCGGGCTGAGGGTTTTGTATTGACAATTGCCAGGTAATATTAGCCTTTACAATTGCCATAGCGCTTGCACCTTGCTTATTGCTCACATTAAGTGTAACGCTCTTGAATTGCAAATAATCACCATTGCCCGCAGGATTTTTGACGCAACTGCATACACCCAATAGCAGCAATAACAAAATTCCTATATTTTTTTTGTTGGTCATCTTAATAACTGTTTTAACTGTGCATAATAATGTATGAACGACAGTTTCTGTTGCATAGGCTGTCTTTACAGGTAATACCTCCCAACTTTTTAAAAGGTTGGGTAATTGGAAAAAAAAATATCTTTTTCTCTTTTACCCAACCCCTTGCAAAAACAAAAGGTATTGCTCTAAAACAAAAAGTATAAACATTAAAAACAAAAACATGAAAAGAATAACGATTCAACTAGCAACGGCTTTATTTATCAGCACCAGTTTTTTTTCCTGTAAAAAAGAAAAAAGTGCAACGACAGCATGCACCATTAACATGACCAGCCTTTCTGGCGCTTACAAACTGACTGCATTAAAGTATAAAAGAAATGCTGCGGCACCAGAAGTGGATTATTTGGCAACGATGGACGCCTGCGACAAAGATGATTTCATCACTTTAAAAAACGATGGCACTTATATTTATAACGATGCTGGCACAGTGTGCACGCCGAATGGCAATGACAACGGCACCTGGCAACTCAATGGTAAAATTTTAACCAGCGATGGAATGGTAAACGGAACCATAAGCAGTTATGATTGCAAAACATTGATATTTTATATTGATAATAGCAGCATGGCTGGAGACAAATTGACTTTTACAATGTTGAAGCAATAAATGGCGTTATAAAAGAGCAGCCCCCAAATATTAAGGGCTGCTCTTTTATTTAGTTAGAGATACCAACTCTTTCTTTTATATAATTATTTTTATCAAGTTCGCCCAGCATAAATAAAGCCAGGTCGCCAGCATTTATTTTATATTTATCAGGCTCGGGAGCATAATTAGCTTTAGTAATAAATTCACCTGTTGCAGATTGGTTTAAAATTTCGGATGGGCAAACCAATGTCCAATCGAGGTTACTTTCTTTTAAATATTCATACACTTTTTGGTGCTCAAGGCAGACAGGAATATATTCCTTTGGAAAACCTTCTCCATCCATTATTAAACTATTTTCATTGGCATTTAAAATGCCCATACCACCAACAGCAACTATTCTTTTTACATTAGTTTTTTTCATTTGGGCAATAATATTTTTTATACCCAGCGTTCTTGTTTTATCAGTGCCATCAAAACCGCCTCCCAGGGCAGATAATACGGCATCGGAACCTTTAATAGCAGCTGCAACTTCACCTTCATCAAACAGAGCGCCTTTAATCAATTGCAGGTTGTTAGTGTCAGGCTCAAATTCGCTAAAAACATTTCTGCCAAAAGCTTTTACTGTATCACCATTCAATAAAGCTTGTTGTACCAATTGTTTGCCTACCAAGCCAGTAGCGCCGAATACAATAATGTTCATATTTTTTTTATTTAAAGGTACGCCATCAAAAAAATTTGCCCAATTAAAAATTTGCCCCCATATTTGCATTGTAAATGAAAATAATTAATACAAATAACAATAGCTGGTGGTGGAGCATAATCAATTGATTGTGCCTTTTTGCTATTGTTACCATTATAAATAGTTGAACCCGGCACAAGTGCCGGGTTTTTTAATTGCATACAATGAAGAAGATAGAAATTAAAACAACATTCAAAAAACTGCTTGCAGATGTTTATACTCCTGTAGGTATTTACCTGCGCCTGCGGGACAGATTCAGGGATACCATACTATTAGAAAGTACCGACTTTCATGCCGGAGAAAATAGTTATTCCTTTATTGGTATCAATGCCATTGCAGGTATTGAAATTTCCAATGCCGCTTTTATTGAATATAAATTACCTGGGGCAAAAGCTGAAAAAATAACTATTGAAAAACCAACAGATGTTCCAGCGCATTTGTGGAATTTCATGAACCGATTTGATATTCAACCGACGGAACAAAAACAAGTAAATATTGCACAAGGATTATTTGGATATACCACATACGATGCAGTACAGTTCTTTGATTCGTTAAAATTGACAACACACAACGAACAACAAACCACAGTAATTCCTTTGATGCGCTATCGTCTTTATCAATACGTGATTGTGCTAAATCATTTTAAAGATGAATTATTTATTTGTGAGAATGTGATTAATGGAATAGAAAGTGAAATGTCGGTTGTAGAAAGCCTTATCAAAAGCAAAGACGTTCCAACTTTTCCTTTTAAAACTGCAAATGAAGAAACATCTAATCTTAGCAATGAAGAATATTTAGAGATTGTAAAAAAAGGTATTACCAGTTGCCATAGGGGAGATGTGTTTCAAATTGTATTGAGCAGAAAATTTGAACAGCAATTTACCGGCGATGAATTTAATGTATACCGTGCCTTACGCAGTATCAATCCTTCTCCTTATTTATTTTATTTTGATTATGGCGATTATAAACTGATGGGCTCTTCACCCGAAAGCCAGTTGATTGTACAAAATGGTAAAGCGATTGTACATCCTATTGCAGGAACTTTTAAAAGAACTGGTGATGATGAAACCGATAAGGCATTGGCGATACAATTAGAAGGTGATGAAAAAGAAAATGCCGAGCATGTGATGCTGGTAGATTTGGCAAGAAATGATTTAAGCCGCATGTGCAACAACGTAGCAGTAACACAATACAAAAAGATACATTATTACAGCCATGTTATTCATTTGGTGAGTGAAGTGATTGGTACAGTTGGGCCAGAAACCAATCCATTTAAATTGATTGCTACAACATTTCCTGCAGGTACACTGAGTGGCGCCCCAAAATTTAAAGCTATGCAGTTGATTAATTCTTTTGAGCCAACGGCAAGAAGTTATTACGGCGGCGCCATTGGTATTGTGGGGTTTAATGGTACCATCAACCATGCCATAATGATACGCACATTTTTAAGCCGCAATAATACTTTGGTATATCAGGCTGGAGCTGGAGTAACAGTTGCTAGCAAACCGGAAAGTGAATTGCAGGAAGTAAATAATAAATTAAATGCATTGAAACAAGCTATTGTTCTAGCACAAAATATTTAAGATGAAGATTTTAGTTTTTGATAATTACGATTCGTTTACGTACAATCTTGTTCATTTAATTGAAAAAATAACACATGAAAAAGTGGATGTGTTTCGCAATGATGAAATTAGTTTGGAAAAAGTAAATGAATATGATAAAATAGTTTTATCGCCAGGCCCAGGTATACCAGAAGAAGCTGGTTTGTTATTGCCATTATTAAAACAATACGCCTCTACAAAATCTATATTGGGTGTTTGCCTTGGGCATCAAGCGATAGGTGAGGCATTTGGCGGCACATTGGTGAATTTGGATAAAGTGTATCATGGTATTGCAACGCCAATAAAAATCATCAATAAAAAAGCTGCAATACTTCATGGGTTACCAGAAACTATTGAAGTAGGGCGTTACCACAGTTGGATAGTAAATGAAAAAAACTTTCCTGCGGAACTGGAAGTTACAGCAACAGATGAAAATGGTTATATCATGGCATTGCAACATAAAACATTTGATGTGCAGGGGGTGCAATTTCATCCCGAAAGTGTGTTGACGCCGGATGGGGAAACAATATTGAGGAATTGGTTGAAGCAGAACCATGATTTAATTGATTAAAGGATTAACCTGAAATCGTTATTTATAGATTGAAAATAAGATTGATTGTATAAAATATTTTTATAAGGGCATGAAAAAGATTTTAAATTATTTATTCGAACATAAAACACTTTCCCGTAAGCAGGCGAAAGAAGTGTTGATTAACATTTCTAAAAACCTGTACAACGAAAGTGAGATTGCATCATTCATCACCGTGTATTTAATGCGTAGCATTACCATTGATGAATTGCAGGGCTTTAGAGATGCCTTATTGGAATTATGTGTACGAATTGACTTGAATGAAAATGAAGTGATTGATATTGTAGGCACAGGTGGTGATGGAAAAAACACCTTTAATATTTCAACGCTCAGTTGTTTTATTGTGGCAGGCACGGGCAACAAAGTGGCTAAACATGGCAACTATGGTGCTACATCGGTAAGTGGTAGTAGTAATGTAATGGAACAACTGGGGTATAAATTTAAAGCAGATAAAAGTGTATTACATCAAGAAGTTGAAGCTGCCAATATTTGTTTTTTGCATGCACCATTATTTCATCCGGCATTAAAAGCAGTTGGAGCTATAAGAAAAAATTTAGGCGTACGCACTTTCTTCAATATGCTGGGGCCAATGGTAAACCCTGCGTTTCCAAAATATCAATTGGTAGGCGTATATAATTTGGAAATGGCTAGAATATATAATTATTTGTTGCAGCAAGGTGGCAATAAATTCACTATCATTCATTCGCTGGATGGGTATGATGAAATTTCTTTAACAGGCGATACCAAAGTAATTACAAACGAAGGCGAAAAAATTTTAACCGCGGAAGCATTGGGAAAAAGGATGGTGAATGCTGAAGATATTTATGGTGGTAATACAGTTGAAGAAGCAGCAAAAATATTTTTAAAAATATTAAAAGGTGAAGGCAGCTGGGCACAAAACGCAGTGGTATTGGCTAATTCGGCAATGGCATTGCAATGTACTGGCAAATATAAGAATTATGAAGATTGTTACCATGCGGCAGTGGAAAGTTTGGAAAGCAAGAAAGCTTATGATTGTTTACAAAAATTAATTTCTTTGCAATAATGAAAAATATTTTAGAGCAAGTTGTAGATAAACGAAAAGAAACGGTGCAACAATTAAAAAGCATTGTTCCCATGCAGGCATGGGAAATGATGCCATTGTACGACCGTAAATGCTTTTCTTTAAAACAACATTTGCTCAACGATAATTTAACGGGCATTATTGCAGAATTTAAAAGAGCATCGCCATCGAAAGGAATTATCAATGATGCGGCAGATGTTTTAGATGTAGTATCGTCTTATGAAATGCATGGTGCGGCTGCGGTTTCTATTTTAACAGAGCCTCATTATTTTAAAGGAGATAATGATGATATTATTGGATTGAGAGATTCGATAAACATTCCCATCTTGCGTAAAGATTTCATTTTTGATGAATATCAGATTGCCGAAGCAAAAGCCATAGGCTCCGATGTGATTTTATTAATTGCCGCAAGTTTAACGCCTGCAGAAGTAAAACGATTGGCTACTTTTGCAAACGGAATTGGATTAGAGGTATTATTGGAATTACACGACGAAGAAGAACTGGAACATATTTGCGATGCTACTTCTATAATTGGCGTCAACAACAGAAATTTAAAAACATTTGAAGTAGATATAGAGCGGAGTTTACGAATGGCAGAAAAGATACCGGTAAATAAAATAAAAATTGCAGAAAGCGGTATCGACAGTATTGAAACTATTTGTACCTTCAAAAATGCCGGGTTTAAAGGTTTTTTAATAGGGGAGAACTTTATGAAACAACCTGACCCAACGATTGCTTTTGCTGATTTTGTAAAACAACTTAAAGCAAAAGTTACATGAGAGTAAAAGTTTGCGGTATTACACAGGAAGAACAATTGGAGCAATTGCCCTATGCCGGTGTTTCCTTTGCCGGATTTATTTTCTATCCTAAATCGCCAAAGTATGCATTGCGTACCATGACGACCAACCAGATAAAGAAAGAAAATAAATTGAATAAGGTTGGCGTGTTTGTAAATGCATCGGTGGAAGAAGTGTTGCACATGGTAGATGAATGTAGGTTGCACATGGTACAGTTACATGGTGATGAAACACCGAAGTATTGCGAAAAAATTGCTGATTATATTTCTGTTGTAAAAGCGTTTCGTTTTAGTGAAACAGATAATATTGGCTACCGCATTCAGGAATATATGGAGTACTGCGATATGTTTATGTTTGATACCGAAGGTGTGGGGTATGGCGGCACAGGAAAGAAATTGAATTTGGAAAAATTGAATAATGTGGTGGTGGGCAAACCTTATTTTTTAAGCGGTATGATTGAATCAACAGATGCTCAAATTTTAAATGAGTTTGCACAAAAGCCGGAAGCCAAAGCGTTATTCGCTATTGACATCAGCACAAAATTTGAAACAATGCCGGGAATAAAAGACATTCAATTGATAAAGAATTTCACGCAGCAACTAAAATAATGAATGTGTAAATGGCGAATATCGTATGTCGCTAGGCAAAAAACAACATTCGATACCCGCAAATTCGATATTTTAATATTATAGCGTTTGCAAAGTTGAACAGTATTTAAAAAACAAAAATAGATATAGGTTATGAACATTAAAGTTTGTGGTATTACCCAATTGAAACAATTGCAACAGTTAGATGGATTGAACATTGAATTTGCAGGATTGATTTTTGTGAAGGATTCTCCAAGATATGTAGGAGAAAGCTTGGATAAAGATGCTGTAAAGAATGCTGATTTTGATTTAAAAAAAGTAGGTGTTTTTAAAGACCCTGAAATGATTGATGTATTGGATGCCATTGATGAATATGGTTTGGACGTAGTACAATTACATGGCAACGAAACTCCCGAAATGTGTGCAGACCTTAGCGATGAAGTGGAAGTGATTAAAGTGTTTAATATCGACAGCAATACAAAGGATATTGATGCCTTGGTTGCGGATTATGATGCGGTGTGTGATTACTATTTGTTTGATACCAAAACCGATAATGGGGAAGTGGGTGGCACAGGCAAACAATTTGACTGGAAAGTTTTATCCAAAGCAAAAATTGAAAAACCATTTTTCTTAAGTGGCGGACTGAGTGTTGATGATATTGCTAAAATTAAAAAGTTTAAACACCCCGATTATTTTGGTGTGGATATCAATAGTCGTTTTGAAAAAGAACCTGGTGTAAAAGATATGGGATTGGTGTTGCAGTTTAAGCAGGGGATGAAATAAAAAATTGTATGTTTTACATGAGGGGCTGGCGGCTGGCCCATTTTTAGTAATGCTTGCTTTTATATTACTAATTGCAGGTTTACTGGTTCCATTTATTTTATTTGTTGTAGGGAAAAACCCAAAACAATAAAAAGTAGACGGAATCAAATAAATGACTGTAAGAAAAGTAATGAGACTGTTATAAAGAAAAAAATAAATGAAAAAAGGGCAGAAAATACGTTCTTAATAATTATTGTAATATGCATCATTTTTTGCATACTTGTGTTACTAAATTGGGTATGTAATATTAAATTGGATTAGACAATGGAATGCAGCAGGATTAAGAATTTTAATACGCTTAGATAAAAGCTCAATAAAGATTTACTGTACAAGAGTGCGAAGCCAATGAAGCTGAACAAAGAAATTTTGCTGGTAACAAAAGCAACATTTGGCAAAGCCAAATTAGCCCTTCGACAAGCTCAGGAGGATAAAAACATAATATGAAGTACACAGTTAACGAACACGGTTATTACGGCAATTTTGGAGGAGCGTTTATTCCCGAGATGTTGTATCCCAATGTGCAAACTTTACAGGAAAATTATTTGAAAATAATTTATGAAGAAGGATTTCAAAAAGAGTTTGCTGCATTATTAAAAGATTATGTGGGCAGGCCAACGCCTTTATTTTTAGCAGAGCGTTTGGGCGCAAAATATGGCGCTTCCATTTATTTAAAGCGGGAAGATTTGTGTCACACCGGTGCACATAAAATCAACAATACTATTGGGCAAATTTTATTAGCGCAACGTTTAGGCAAAAAAAGAATTATTGCAGAAACTGGTGCCGGTCAGCATGGCGTAGCTACCGCTACCGTATGTGCGCTAAAAGGTTTAGAGTGCATTGTATATATGGGTGAAGTAGATATTGAACGGCAAGCGCCCAATGTAGCAAGAATGAAAATGCTGGGTGCAACTGTAATACCTGCAAAGAGCGGCAGCAAAACATTAAAAGATGCTACCAACGAAGCCATACGTGACTGGATAAATAATCCTGTAGATACGCATTATATCATTGGCAGTGTGGTGGGACCGCATCCATATCCTGATATGGTGGCGAGGTTTCAAAGCGTGATAAGTGCAGAAGTAAAAAAACAATTGCTGGAAAAAACGGGAAGTGAAAATCCTGATTATGTATTTGCGTGTGTGGGTGGGGGTAGTAATGCGGCAGGGGCTTTCTATAATTATTTAGATGAAAAAGAGGTGCAATTAATTGCGGTAGAAGCTGCGGGCTGCGGTATCGACAGCGGCATGAGTGCAGCTACTACACAACTGGGAAAACCAGGTGTATTACATGGCAGCAAAAGTTTGCTGATGCAAACAGCAGATGGCCAGGTGGTAGAGCCACACAGCATTTCAGCCGGATTGGATTACCCTGGCATTGGCCCTTTGCATGCACATTTGTACGAGAGCGGAAGAGCAACATTCATGAGTGCAACAGATGAAGAAGCATTATCTTCTGCTTTTGAATTAAGTAAATTGGAAGGTATTATTCCTGCATTGGAAAGTGCCCATGCTTTATTTGCATTGAATAAAATGACATTTAAAAAAGATGATGTGGTGGTGGTTTGTTTAAGTGGAAGAGGGGATAAGGATTTGGCGACTTATATGAAGTATTTGTAAACTTAAAACACAAAACATGAAATTCATTGTATTAATAACCATCATCTTCATTTCCTCCTGTTCCAATTCCTTCATCAACAATTCTTTAAAAGCAGAAAAAATTGGTGATTGCAATAATGAAAACGTGCCTGTAAAAATGATTTCCAATATTAATGGAGAGCGGTACGAATTTCAATATTGCTTAAGTGATGGTTTTGACGGAAAAAATTATACCATTGAAAGAAGCGGCGATAGCTTATTGGTAAAATTTCCAATTGCAACAGGTAAAACTGCATTGTATAAATTAACATTAGATATTGATGCCAAACCAGCGTATCATCACATTACATTGGGCGCTGGCGGACAAACCATAACCGTATTACCTGCTGAAAGATTATAATTATGAACAGATTAGATGAATTATTTGCAGCGAAGAAAAAAAATGTGCTTAACATTTATTGCACAGTCGGATTTCCAAAATTAGATTCCACTATTGAAGTAATAACTGCCTTGCAAAATAATGGCGCCGATATTATTGAACTCGGCATGCCTTACAGCGACCCTTTGGCTGATGGCGAAGTGATACAAGCCAGCAGCACCGTAGCTTTGCAAAATGGTATGACGATTGAAAAGTTATTTCAGCAATTAAAAAATATTCGCAACAATATTCACCTTCCCATAATTTTAATGGGTTACATGAATCCTATTTTGCAATTTGGTATTGAAAAATTTTGCTTCGCCGCAAAAGAGGTAGGTGTTGATGGTGTGATATTGCCCGACCTGCCGATGTATGAATTTGAAACGATGTACAAACCATTATTTGACAAAAACAACCTCAAATTCATTTTTTTGGTTACACCAGAAACCAGCGAAGAACGCATCAAAAAAATTGATGCACTTTGCAGTGGATTCCTATACGCCGTTTCATCTTCTTCCACCACAGGTAAAAACAAAGCCATTGAAGACCAGGAAAGTTATTTTAAGAAATTGAAAAACATGGAATTGAAAAATCCCATACTGGTGGGTTTTGGTATAAAAGACAAAGCCACTTTTGACGCAGCCTGCAAATACACCAACGGCGCCATCATTGGCACAGCCTACATTAAAGTCCTGCAAAACGGCGGAGAGATTGCCCAAATAACCAAAGAATTTGTAAAAACCATTCTCGGCTAAGCCAGTGTGCAAAAAAGCAAGTAAATTGCAACTTCAAATAAAAAGCATGAAAAGAATTTCTCTTTTAATATTATTATTGCCTGCGTTGGTTTTTGCGCAAACAAAACCAAAAACTGTTGTAAAACCAGTATCAAAAACAAAAGCCACTATAAAACCTGCAGTAGCTGACGCAACTGCCGATGGCTTTGTTATAAACGGAACAGTGAAAGGCATGCCCGATGGTACATCTGTAGCATTATTAAACAGCCAGACAGGTGTTCCAGAATTTGAAACTACTTTGCAAAAGGAAAAATTTGTGTTGAAAGGAAAGATAGCAGCACCTGATTTTAAACTCTTAACATTTAATAAGCAACCACCATACACCAGCATTTTTTTAGACAACAGCAATATAAAAGCTACTGCCACAAAAGATGCATTGGATAAAGTGAGTATTTCCGGTTCTCCATCACATGCAGATTTTTTAGCTTTTACCAATCTTGTGCAGCCTTATCAAAACGTACTTGCAGAAGGTGCTCCATATGATTCGGTGGGTTTCACAAAAGCCGCAAATGCAATTCACGATTTTGCAAAAACACATTCCAATTCTTTTATTAATCCATTGGCAATATACAGGTACAATCAACTTTCAGAAGATGTTGCGACCAGCAATGTATTATTCAATCAGTTATCGCCGGAAGTAAAAGCTTCGCCAATGGGTGCTGCCGTGCAGCGTGTATTGGCTGATGCCATGCGTAATGCCGATGGAACTATCTTGCCCGATTTTACGCAAACTGACACTGCTGGTGTCCCTGTTTCATTATCTTCTTTGCGTGGCAAATATGTGTTGGTAGATTTTTGGGCAAGTTGGTGTATGCCTTGCCGTCAGGAAAACCCCAATGTATTGCAGGCTTACAATAAATTCAAAGACAAAAACTTTACAGTATTAGGTGTATCGTTAGATAAAGCAAAAGCCGCATGGATTGATGCCATTAAAATGGATAACCTTACCTGGACACATGTGAGCGACCTGCAAGGCTGGGCCAACGCTGTCGCACAACAAAATCAAATACAGAGTATTCCACAAAACTTTTTAGTTGATCCTCAGGGAAAAATTGTAGGTAAAAATTTAAGAGGTGCGGCATTGGAAAGAAGGTTGGAGAAAATTTTGAGATAGTTTTCGGTTTGGTGTCAGGTGTGTTGGTCGTTACTTTCTCTTTTTTTGAGAAGAACATTTGAGCCTTGATTGGGCGACATTGGCAAGGCTCAGTTCAACCGTATATCTTTGGGGCGCATTTATCGAATCGTAAAATCATTGTGTTATTTAACAACTGTGTAAAATATTGACAATTCGCATCCTGTCAGTATAATATAGCTGCAAAATGATAAAAATATTCATCGTTTGTTATTTACTTCAAACTTTCATTTTTCAGGCTAGTAATTTGGCCAGAGCTCAAACTAAGCATTCTATTTTTCAAATCGATATTAGCTATTCAATTACCCAGTACAATTCTAAGCTTGATCGAGGCAAAAAAATTTCAAGAATTTATTTCTTTTAGAAACAAAGACAGTGTATTTATAATATCAAAATATTATATGGTTCAGAAACGGGAATTCCAAGGCAAGCCTGTTTATGTTGATGCAGCCTTTTCGGCTTCAAATAAAATAGTTTCAAAAGAGATATTAGAAAAGCTCATTCTTAATCTAAATCAGGATAAAAATAATGCAGACGAAGGGGAGGTGAAAAGTACTCTGGCAACAATAACAAATAAACAAATTATAAAAGTTGCGAAGGAGAATAAAGTTAATTGGGTATTTAAAAATAAGTATTCGAGTAAATCTGAGCGCAAAATACTTTTTAAGGATATTAAATCTTTTAAATTATTTAGTAATTTTTATGAAAAAGCAAGTCCAACCTATATAATTAATACTCCTCTTAGACTTGCAAGTAAAGAGTTTGCCATTAAAATCTAAACGGCAAAAGATACTATTCAATATCTTGGAAATATTGAAAATGGAACATTACAACAGTTCTGTAAAATTTTAGATGTAGAAAATAAAAAATTAAATTGTATCATCAACATCGGTATAAATAGTACATTATCTGAAATATTACCATCTAATTCTAAAAGCAAAAAATTTTTAATGACCTTGTTGAGTAAATACTATATTATATACTGCCTATATAATGAAGAATTTTAAAATAATTGCTGTTAACAACAGTTGCATTTTACAAAAATCATTTCAAACACCTCTTATACAACTGCACCGTATTCTCCAACCCCAAATAAACAGCGTCGCATATCAATGCATGCCCAATAGAAACTTCCAATAAACCTGGAATATGTTCAGCAAAATATTTTAAGTTATTCAAATCTAAATCGTGGCCTGCATTAATACCTAAGCCCAATTCATTAGCTCTTGCAGCAGCAGCAATATAAGGCGCAATGGCTTTTTCTTTTTCGCCATTTGCATATCCGCTTGCAAAACTTTCGGTGTACAATTCAATGCGGTTGGTGCCGGTCGCTTTTGCGCCTTCCACCATTTCCACAACAGGGTCAACAAAAATAGAAACCCTTATACCTGCGAGTTGAAAAGTGGTAATCATATCGCTCAGGTAATCTTTATGCTCAATAGTATTCCATCCATGGTTGCTGGTGAGCTGCCCCAAGGCATCAGGAACAAGTGTAACCTGTTCGGGGCTATTGGCTAAAACCAAATCCACAAAACTTTGTTCGGTGCAATTGCCTTCAATATTAAATTCTGTTGTAACTAATTTTTTCAGCGCATATACGTCTGCGTAACGTATATGTCTTTCATCGGGGCGGGGGTGTACGGTAACGCCATCTGCACCAAAACGCTCAATATCTTTTGCAGCTTGTAATATATCGGGGTTATTGCCGCCACGGCTATTGCGCAAAGTGGCCAGCTTATTAATGTTTACTGATAATTTTGTCATCTTAATTAGAAGTAATTTTTATCAAAGTTACACCGTGTGCTGCAACCCTTGTTGAAAACATACCACTAAAATTTCCCAAATCTTTCTGGCGCCATAAATCTCTTACCTGTTGCGTTTTAGAAGCGCCGATATCGCTCCAGTGAAACCTTATCACATCGCTCTTGCCCGATAAATTAAATATGCCAATGGCTTTAGTGCCATCTTCCAGTTCCTTTATCCAAATCTGGTAATTATCTGCTTTAATTATTTGTTGTGCCTGTCTTCCCAACACATCTTGATTAACAGCAATCACTTCATCATTGGTTAATAGGTTTAATGTAAAATCATCCAGCATGCTCAGGTCGCAGCCAATCAATAAAGGCGCACTCAACAAGCTCCATAAACTTACATGTGTGTATTGTTCATCTGGTGTTAATCTTGTTTGATGCAAATTATCGCCCCAGCCAACTTGCCCGACAATCATCATGTCGGGGTCATTCCATCTTCCCGGTTTAGCATACATATATTGTTTGGTTTGATTAAAACCGATATTGCTTAAACTTTCCCAGGTATCGGTAATATCGCCTGTTGTGCGCCAGCAATTGCCATTAACTGTTGCGCCCCATTCCCACACATCTTTCATTCCGTATTGGCAAAGGCTGTAAACAATATCACGGTTTTGTTTTTGCAAAGCCTGCTGCATTACTTCATAAGGTTTTTTGTAAGATGCTAAGGAGTTATCGTTCTTATTATGAATTTCGCCATAACTGCACCAATCATATTTTAAATAATCAATTCCCCAACTGGCGTAGGTTGCTGCATCTTGTTGTTCGTGTTGGTAGCTGCCTAAATAGCCACCACAGGTTTTGGGGCCAGGAGAAGAATAGATACCAAAATGCAAACCATTGCTGTGCAGCCAATCGCCCAGCTTTTTCATATCAGGGAATTTTTTGTTGGCAACAATTTCACCATTTGCATTGCGTTGTTCTGCTTCCCAGCCATCATCAATGTTCATCGATGACCAGCCATGATCAATCAAACCCTTATCCATCATCGCTTTTGCAGATGCTTTCAATTTTTCATCGCTCACACTTAATCCCCAGCAATTCCAACTGTTCCAACCCATGGGTGGCGTAAGCGCCAGTTCATCGCCGCATTTAATGGTAAAATCTCTTTTATAAATGCCGGCTTTATTTTTTACAACAAAAGTTACTTTATAAGTTCCGCTGCTGCTTAGCGTTCCAGTTATTACGCCATTGCTTGAGTTTACTGTAAAACCTTCTGGCAAATTTTCAACACTATACTGCAATGGCTTTTTGCCTGTTGCCGGAATTTTAAAAACAAAAGGAGAATTGGGGCGGACACCAAATATTTTGGCACCATTTATTTTGGGAGCGTCGCCGGGTTTTGGTGTAAGAACGTATGGTTGATACTGCGTTTCTGATACTGATTTTTTAGTAGTAGCTTCCACAAAACTGTACATATAACTTACATGGGAATAATTTTTTGCAAAGGGAACATCAAACGCTAAACTCTTACCATTTGCAATAGAAATATCATTCTCGGTTTTAGAAATAGTGCTGCCATCTTCTTCATTGATGCAAGCAATAATACATTTGCCATTTATTGTAGTGGTAAATGAATTACTGAAATTAACTGTTGGTTTTTTGTTGGTAAGCGGGGTAGTGGTAATTTTTATACCGTCAATCAATTCCATCGCATTCAGGTATGGAATACTGCCAAACAAGCCGCCAGCGCCGCCGCCATCATAAACCCTTACACTAATTACATTATCAGCATTCCATTTAATGAATGTACTGTTTGATTCAATATGAAATTCCAATGGTTTATCCCAGGTAGATACATAGCCGCCTTTATCGCTGGGAAATGAACCCGACTTGCCAATTTGCACGCCATTAAAAAATACTTCGCAGGCATCATCTGCTCTGCCTAATGCAATACGTATGGGATTATTGTTTTTTAAAGAAGCAGCAATAACAACATGAAAACGATACCAGCCAAAGCCATCATATTTATCAAAGCCCTGTTCATCCCATGGTTTATTTACTTTAAGCGTTATCCACTTGCTGTCATCAAAGGAAGGGTTGCTGTAAGCCGTATTATCTTCGGCAATAAATTTTGCTGTAGGCAATTGAATTTGGGCAAAGCTGGTTATAAATAACAAACTCAACAAGCAAGTCAGTAAATATTTCATGTGATATAGTTTGAAACAAATGTAAAGTAAAAGATGGAAATTAGGTCGCAACATTCTAGTGTTTTAAGCTCTCAATTATCAAACATTCTATATCACATCATTTCTTATTGTATATTTAAACATGCAAAAAAACGGTGAGCCTTCCCTTAAGCGGCAGATTGGTCCAATAAGCCTGGCGCTTAACGCAATCAATCTTACAGTAGGCTCAGGCATTTTTGTATTGCCAGCAATTGTTGCAGCCGAACTTGGACCTGCAAGTTTTATTGCCTATTTCACTTGTGGCATACTGGTTATTTTAATTATGCTTTGCTATGCAGAAATTGGCAGCAAGGTTACCAGTGCAGGCGGTTCGTATGCTTATGTAGAAAAAGCATTTGGCCCTTTGGCAGGGTTTTTAATCAACACATTATTTTGGGTTGGCTTTAGCAGTTTAGCAGATGCTGCAGTTATAAATGCCATGACAGATATGTTAGCCATCTGGTTTCCCATTTTTTCAATCACTTATGTAAGGATTATTTTCTTCCTTATCGTGTTCGGATTTTTGGGTGGGTTAAATATAAGAGGAGTGAAAGAAGGCAACCGCTTTGTAGCAACCGCCACCGTGATAAAATTAATTCCTTTATTATTGTTGATATTGGTTGGGCTGTTTTATATTTCGCCTGCTAACCTATCTATAAAAAGTTTACCAAGTGTTGGTGCAGTTGGAGCAAGTTCATTGGGATTGTTTTTTGCTTTTTTAGGTACTGAAACTGCCATTTGCATGAGTGGCGAAATAAAGAATCCTCAAAAAAATATACCTAAAGGCATTTTCATCGGTGTTGCAGGAATAGTGATTATTTACTTATTGATACAATTAGTATCACAAGGAGTTTTGGGCAGCCAGCTAGCATTACATAAAGATGCGCCATTGGCGTTTTTAGCAACACGTTTAATTGGCCCTGTCGGTGGAACAATTATTTTGTTCACCAGTATTTTTTCGATGTTTGTATTATTGAGTGGCGATATATTATCGTCACCAAGGCTATTATTTGCTGCTTCAAAAGATAAGCTGTTGCCTAATTTTATTGGGCGTGTTCATACAAAATTTGCAACGCCTTACATATCTATTATTGTGTACTGTGTTGCAGATTTTCTTTTTGCTACAATGAGTGATTTTAAAAAACTGGCAGAAATGGCGAGTTCTTCTATCTTAATTATCTATTTAGCTGTAGTATTGGCCACATTAAAATTGCAATTTAAAAAGGAAGGCCTTGAGCAAGGAGGTTTTAAAATTCCTGGTGGGCCGGTAGTACCGGTGTTGGCGGCTATTGTTATCGGGTGGTTTTTATCACATATTACAATGATAGAAATAAGAGGCCTTTCGATATTTTTTGGAGCAGTGACAATATTTTATTTTGTTAATAAAGAAGTTAGAAGAAAAAGGGCTGCTTTAGATATGGCACACAGAGGGGCAGAGGGCGCAGAGAAATGAAAATAAATTTTCATTAAGCCGATTAAAAACAAGGCTTATCTCTGTAAGGATTAAAATTATCGCCAGCTGTTGATTTAATAATAGTAAAAGATATTTTTTGATTGGCTTTGTTGATATAAGTCAATTGCAATTCATAGGCGCCGCCATTGGTGAGTACATAATTACCCACCACTTTTTTCCCTTTCTTTTCAAAATAAGTCTCTGTCCAGTAAAATGGTGGAGTGCTGTTTAAGTTTTCCGTTTGTTTGGTGTTGGAATAAACTAACGGAATGGCTTTCTTCTGCCCTTTATATTTAATCAATACTGCTTTTTTATTTTGAAAATACACAGTTAACTGCAATTTTTTGTTAGCCTCGTTTTCAAAGCAGGCGTATTTGTATTGAGCAAAAAGGGTAGAAGAGCAGATAAGTGCTATTGATAAAAGAATGATGGCCTTCATATTTACAATTGTTTTATTGATGCAATTTAATCCTGCAACTTCCGTACCGTATGTCTTTGTATTTTTTTTCAATGATCATTTGGTGCCGAAATAAATTTCATCTTCATGATAAAATAAAACTGTCCATTTTAAATTTTTGTCAAATACAGTCAGGTCATCAGATGATGGATAATAAAAACTATCAAAGTATTTTATCACCATCTCCCAATTGACAATCATGGCAGTTTCTTCATCCCACGATAAAAAAACCGGTTCATCAAAAGGAAGTCCGCATTGATAAAGCCATTGCTTAATTTCATCTTCATTACCCAATGAAACCTTTATAGTATCAACTGCTTTAAAAATATCTTTTTTAAAAGGAAAATTGTCATGTAGGTTATTTTGTGAAAGATATTCACAAAAAAATTTGGCCGCAGCATTATCCAAAGGTTTAAGTTGGTTTAAATCATCTTTGGGAAGGAGTTTATATTTCTCCTCTGTAAAACGCCATTTTAAGTGAAAAGTATTTATAGAAATTATATGTTCATATATATTGTTGAATGTGATCTGCATTTTAAGACGTTGCTTTTATTTTTTAAAGTTAGGTATTAATAGCTGTGTAACTCCCTAACCAGCAATTTTAGTGTTTGCGTTAACCCACACCGCTTTTTTGGTATATTGCATAATAGTATTACTTACATTACTCAACCTTAACTATGCGGCCGCTATTACTCCTCTTTTTTGTCGTGCTATCTTCTTTTTTTGTGCATGCACAAGTTTCTAAAATTGATAGCCTTTCCACCTTATTGGCCAAAGAAAAAATTGATACCAACCGGGTTACATTATTATGGAAATTAGCTGAGCAATACCAATCAATCAAACCTGATACATCTTTACAGTTGGCACAGCAAGGTTTGTTACTAGCGCAAAGAATTAAATATGTAGAAGGAGAATCCCGTTCATTGGCATTGCTGGCAACATCGCAATACCTGTTGGGTAATTACCCCAAGGCATTGAATAACTACATGCTAAAATTGAAGATTGAAGAAAACAGGAACAGCCCCCGTAATTATGCCAGCGCCTTAAGCAATATAGGTTTGATGTATATTTTGCTGGGAGAATATACTAACGCGTTGGGTTACCTGTATCGGGCAGACTCTACCGTGGAAGTTACGGGTGGCAAAACCAGGCAGGAACTGAAGTTTAGCATAATGATAAATATTGGCGAAACCTATTACCGCATGAGCCGTTCAGATTCAGCTGCTGTATATTTTAGAAAAGCGCTAGATATTGCCAATCAAACAGGTGATGCTTTTTCTTTAGGTACGGCTACTTTGGGCGAAGCCAATGTATTGGCGCAGCAAGACAGCAATGAAATAGCCCTGCATTATTATCGCCCTGCCTTTAATTACTTTAATGATGGATTGAACAATGAATCTCTTTGTGAAGTAACACTGGGCATGGCAAAAGTGTATGAAAAACTAAACCAACAGGATTCTGCAGCTTTTTTTGGCAGTATGAGTTTTGCACTGGCACATAAAGGCCGCTTCATTTCCAGGCAACTGGATGCTGCATTATTCTTAAGTCAGCATTTTAAAAAACTGCATTTATACGATAGTGCATTTGCATACATAGAGCAAAGCGTAGGCTTGAAAGATTCCATTAAAGGTCAGGAAAAGACGAGGGAAGCCATGATCATTTCTAACAATGAACAACTGCGCCAGGCAGAACTGGCCGAACAAAAGATACGGGATAAAGAAACCCGTATTCAGCAATTACAGTTACTGGTAATAGCTATTTGCATTCCTGTATTGTTTTTACTAACGCTTTTCATAAGCCGTATTAAAATACATAGTGCCATTATCAAATTCATGGGCATCATCTCTTTACTTTTTTTATTTGAATTTCTTACTTTATTGCTGCACCCGATGGTGGCAGATTTTACTCACCACAGGCCATTAATAGAATTATTGATATTTGTTACAATAGCGGCGGGTATAATTCCCTTGCACCATAAACTGGAGCGTTTACTAATAGAAAAATTAACCAAAGCAAGGCATGATTTTAGAAGATTTAAACCCAAATCTGTAAAACTGAGGATAAAAAAATGAGTTGCCGGATAATAAAAAATATACGGCAACTCAAGTCCAGTTATTAAAATACAGTCTACCTTTTACCTAATTAAGAATTAGGTACAACTGGTTTAAGGCTTGCCTTTTTCAATGCTTTTTTTGCAGGAGCAGCTTTTTTTGCGGCTTTCTTAGCAGCTTTTTTCGGAGCAGTTTTTTTTGTTGCCATGTCTTGTAAGGTTTAGGTTATAAATCTACCAAATATTTTTTTATTATTTATTGATAATTTGTTCAGGAGTTTAAAGACCATAAAGTTTAAATGCTTAACAACAATGAGCCTCAAGCATCGTTATTATTAGCTTGGGCATCCACAAACCAAAAAATAGGTATATTTATTTTACAAATTAAGCACTTATTCTAAATACAATCACGGGTAATAAATTTTGCTTTTGCGTAGTAAAGACAAAATTCTTGATTATTATTATACTACCGTTGTTTTTAATTTTTACTGTTAATCTATTTGCACGCCAGGTGTGTTGTATCAAAAATTTTAACGCCAGTAATGGAAAGATGCATAATTCCATTACCGGTATGTTGTTTGACAGTTCGGGGTATTTATGGATGGGAACACAAAATGGGGTGGTCAGGTACGATGGTACCAGCTTTAAAAAAGTATTGCCGGATACTTCAATTAAATCCACAAACCTTTCCAATATTACCCAACCTTTCCTATAGTTCCAGATGCTCTGAACTTTAATTTCTGCCAGCAGCCGAAAAACATTTGTTGGCGCAGTAATCGCCCTTACTGAATTTTCTAAAATCCTATTCATATTTACTATTCCTTTCTTCGTTCTTAAACTTGGCTATAAAAAAACCATACAAACCGGTTTTTGGGGATGGATTGTATATTCGGGTATTTTAGGTTCCTGTAAATACTTACGATAAAAAATGTCTGCTAATTATTTCAAGTTGCCTTTTTGGGTATTGCTGTAAATTTTCATTACATCACCGGTATTCTTATTATAGAAAAAGAAGGGAACCCTAAATATATAGCTACTTCCCAGGCACTTTATATTTTATGTGTTTCGGTTATAGCAGGTTAATTAGAACAATTTTTTAACAGGGTTATCATGCCTGATTATTTTAACAAAGCAAATAACGTAATCGATTGTACAGCATACTGGCAATATTTGTAACAGGTATTTTTATATTTCTCTTTAGAAATACAAAAAAGGAGCATTTAATTTGATGGCTGTTGTAATGATGTAAATTTCAAAAAAAAGAGGCTGTGTCTTACTTTTAAGACAGCCTCTTTTACCTGACGGAGCCAGGTAGTCTTTTAAGCGATTTTCACGCCCTTTGTTTACTTTTGATACAACCTCTCTTTTCTTGCCTGCCTATAATCATTTTTTACTTAAACAAAACAAAATGCCCGAATCGGTTATTGCATACAATTTACCATTCATTTGTGCCACATCACGTATCCTTTCTTTTTTATCAAGCAATAATACTTCTTCACCCACCACCTTGTTATCTTTTATTACCAGCCTTATTATATGCATGCTGCTGAGACCGCCAATGAACAGGTTATTTTTCCATTCTGGTATGGAATCGCTATCATAAAATATTGACCCACTTGGTGACACCACCGGATCCCAATAATATACAGGTTGCTGCAAACCTTCTTTCTGCTGAATGCCATCGCCCACTTTTTCGCCGCTGTACTCAATTCCATAAGTGATGGTGGGCCATCCGTAATTGTTACCAGGCTTTATAAGGTTCACTTCATCGCCTCCACGTGGGCCAAATTCATCTTCCCATAAATCACCTGTTGCAGGATTGATAGCCAGGCCCTGCGGATTTCGGTGCCCATAAGAATAAATTTCAGGCATAGCATTGGCTGTGTTGATGAAAGGGTTGCCAGGTGCTGCTTTGCCGTCTTTAGTAATTTTAAATATTTTGCCCAGGCCACTGTTGAGCCATTGTGCCTGTTTTCTTCCTTCCAATATGGATCTTTCACCAGCACTTACAAACAGGTAACCATCTTTATCAAAAACCAATCTTGATCCAAAATGCAGGTTGCTATTCATTTCTGGAGTGGCTCGAAAAATAACGATAACATTCGTAATAACCGAATCGATTAACTGCCCTTTTGCAACCGCGGTAAGATTGTTTTTGCCATGTTTTTCAGAAAAACTCCAATAAATGGTTTGGTTATTCTCAAAATCGGGGTCTAGCGCAACATCAAGCATGCCGCCTTGTGCGTTATCATCTACTTCGGGAAAGCCGGTAATCTTTTTCAATACTACACCTTCAGCACTTAGGATTTGCATAAAGCCAGATTTGTCAGTTATTATAAACTTACCACCAGGCATGGGCGTAATGGCCCAGGGCTTTCCCAAATGTTCGGCAAGTTTATCTACCTTGTATGGAGTAGTGGTTTTTACACTGTCAATCCTTGTTTGACCGGGAAAAGCAGGTTTGTAATCGCTGTTCGGTTTGTTGGGGTCGGGTTGCTTATGATGACATCCATAAATGGCAATTGCAAAAAATATGACAGTAGTGTATTGAAATAATACCGGTTTCATATAATATGGTTTTGTATTGTGAAATTACAGAAGTTCCATGGTAGCAACAATACAAATGCACGTTTATTTTATTATGTTTTTATTACAAGATGTTGTTTCTTCCATTTATTTAAAAATGTAGACATGTTTTTTGCGTTTGTAAATAAAGCAAACATGAAAACTTAAAACAATTGAAATTACAGAAAAGGTATCGGTAGGAATTACATACAGTAATAATTTTATTTGTCTATATTGTATATCTTAATCTTTTTAATAATAATTCCATTTGTTAAGAATGCATTTCCAATGAATAATCAAATTTACTTACAGCAAATCAGCGCTTGCCAACACCACTTCGTTATATAACTTTTATATCGCAAATTCTTGCAAATGGTCTTGAAAAAGACCCCGAAAAGATACATAGTGCCTTACTTGATATAAATACAACTTCAGAAAAGATACTCTCTGGTTCGCTCAATATTTTAAATCTTAAGAAACATAGCTGGCAACGAAAAAAAGCAATGGCATTCTTATACAAAACGATGGGGAGCATTCGGTAGAAGCTGCATTTGATTTTACCTTTTTAAGTATCATCCTGAATAATATTATTTTTCATGCCGTTAAATATTCCGAAGCAGAAATAATAAGGGTATTTTTGAAAGAAACTATCCTGCCACGGGAAACGGTATTAAAGATTACGGTTAACAGTATAGGTATTAGTGATGAATGTCTTTAGGTAATCAATGAAATATTAAGGGGTAACATGGAGGGGATAAAAACAACCAGCAAGCTTAGTACAGGATTAGGGTATCTTATGACTGCCGAATCAATCAGTATTCATAACATGTATATTATTGTTGAAAGTGAGTTGGGAAAAGGTACCAGTATAACTATAAAAATACCTGAAAGCACACCATTGGAAGATGGGTATCCACCTGCATAAATAAAACAACTAATGATATTAAGACACTATTATTTTATCAGGTGTTTATTAAATCCCAATTGCACTAACCTTTCGAAAGCAGCCCAAATTTCACCAGGTATTTCCTGGTAAATTTGAAAGCCTTTTGCCGGATAAAATTTTATGCGTTGCAAATCGCCAATCATTATATTTATGACTCTTTCCAAAGGAATCTCATCGGTAGCATATTCTTCAAAAGATATTTGTGGCGATGTTACCAGCAAGTTTTTATCGGGCCAGTGTTTTTTAAAAGTAGCAAACGACCTTCTTTCCATATAAGGTTTTTGTACTACTATAAAGTTATGGGGGTTAAGCTCTATTTGCTGCAGCAACTGTTGGGTAAATAGAATATTCTCTCCTGTATTGGTCGATCTGTTTTCAACCAAAACTACATGAGCAGGTACGCCTTTTCGTATGGCAATGGCCGCAAATTTGTCAGCTTCGCTTTCCGTCCACATTTCCTGTGTAAAGTTGCCTAAGCCACCCGACATAATTACCAATGGAGCCCAGCCTTGCAGGTATAATTCGGCAGCTCTGTCGGCCACTCTTAAATCATGGCTGCCCAATACCAATATGCAATCCGATTTTTTCAATGTATGATTCATATGGTGATAATCCCAGAGTTGTTGGGCAAGAGAAAGTACTTCGGGTGTAAGCATAATAAAGTTGATTTATTTTAATCTTTCCAAAACGCTCTGGCGTTTTTACAAAATTTTTATAATCTCATTGAATGGCTGTTGTATTTTTTTTAGCCGGCGTTTTAAATCTTCTATGTTGATCTGTTCTGCAGATGTATATCTCATTTCTGCAGCTTTAAAACTGCCTTCGTTTTCTAATAAAACTTCTTCAAAAGATTGGTCGCTCCTAAATTAAAAACGGATGCAATTTTTTGAGTTTGCTGTAACCGGCTACAGGGTTGCCCTCTAAAAACCAAACAGGCTGTCTTTGCCAGATCTTACTTTCTGCTTTAGAAAAGCTTTCATCAATTTGAGTTGCCAATACATTGCAGATTTCTTTTTCCGCAGGTGTTTGAGATTTGTTGTAGGCTTGAATTTCTTTGTTCATGATCAGTTTTTTATTGATTTTGCTATATTTTGCAAATTGTATTGCTAATTAGTGGTGGCAGAGCAAACAATATGCCTCAAGAAATCTATAACAAATATAAAGTTTAGCAGGGATAGCGAGTGAAGTTACCGGGAGTATACAATGTAATATTTTTTAATTTACAGATCGTTATCGTTTTTCCATTCCCCTTTGAACAGTAGTGCAAGCAGTAGCATTGCAATAGGAGCGGTAATAGCCCAGGGAGTAGCCAATAGTAATAATTTATCTGAAAATGTTGGATAGAAATATACAAATGCAATCAGTGGGGTAACAGATGCATGGACCAGAAAAGCATATTTCACCTTCTTTTGAAATCCTCGATTTACAAATATAGGTGCAGCAAATAATGTAGCCAATCCCATACATATATAACCTATTGCATCAAAATCCCAAAATAAAGAATGCGGTTTTTGATCAAGTATTTTGATATCGGAAACTGCACCTTTAAGTGTCATGGGAATCACTGTTGCTAGCTGAACAACATAATTGGCTGTAACAAATATCAGGTACATTACTGTAAAAATAATTGCTGCATGACTCCAAAATTTTTTGTCAGGTGATGTTGCATAATGTAGCGCCAGCATTTCAAGCATAAAAGGTATACCTATGCAAAGTGAAGATCCAAAAATCCAAATCTGATCATAAGGATAAGTAAGAATTCCTAAAAGCTGAAATAATTGCACAATAAGAAATATTATTGTAGCAATAAAAGCTATCAAACCTGACAAAAATCCAATTTTATAAATTGATACAGTCATGTTGTACCGCCTTGAAGTTATACAAGTTAAGCTTAATTCTTGATTAAGTGTGCAGGATTATTCATGCCTGTTGCACAATGCTAAAAATGATACGGACAGATAATTTCATAATATATTTGTTTAGAAGTTATCGCTAATTGTATGCTTCGGTGTACCCGTTGGAGGGTAATTCTCATCAATAATTCAAATTAAAAATAAGCAACCCCAAAACAATATTCAACAATAGTGCAGCAACGGTGAGCATTAAAAAGAAGTTGCAATAATATTTAAGTTTAAGGTATTCTTTTTCTACAACTGCTTTAAATGGAAACAAATATTGCAAAGGCATAAGCAATGTACTGCCAAAACTTATATTCTTGTTACTGGAATAAAGAAGGTAATAATGAATGATGATTTTGATCAACAGCGATAGCACAATAATGCATCCGGATATGGTATGTAGTGTATGCAAAATCATAAGTTTAACGCCAGGCTTTAAACAGTTTTCTTAGGCGGTAAATCAAAAGCCACAGCTTCATGTTCGAAATGCCCATTGTGTGAGCCATCGCAAAAAGGTTTATTTTTTGAAAGACCACAACGGCAAAATGAAACAATTTCCCTGTCTTGTAAATTATATACGCCACCGTTTCTATCTACTACTTCAAAGTCGCCTTCTATTTTTAATGACCCGTTATTGTTAACTGTAATTTTTGTTTTTGACATATTTATTTTTTGCGAAAATAGCGACTAAATGAGAACTATGTGGAATTAAAATTATTTAATGTTAAATTTAAAAAAACTTGTAAGAAATAACTAATAGCAATGTATCAATTTTATCTATATCAATATAAAATATATAGATTGCTATTATTAATACTATTATTGTATGTTTGACCAATAAACAACATAAACCTAAAAAAATGGAAAATAAACTTTCTCAAGACCCAACATTAAATGTAAACGACGAAAGCAAGGCCAAGTGCCCATTTTCTGGTGCGGCCTTAAAACAAGGCGCAGGCAGTGGCTCAAGAAACCCTGACTGGTGGCCCAATCAATTAAAATTGAATATCCTTCGTCAATATTCTTCTTTATCAAACCCAATGGATAGTTCATTCAACTACGCTGAAGAATTCAAAAGTGTTGACCTTGATGCTTTGAAGAAAGAGATTTTTGATTTGATGACAACTTCTCAAGATTGGTGGCCCGCCGACTATGGTCATTACGGCCCGTTTTTTATTCGTATGGCCTGGCATAGTGCAGGGACTTACCGTATTCAGGATGGCCGTGGTGGGGCAGGTTTTGGTACACAGCGTTTTGCACCATTGAACAGTTGGCCGGATAATGCAAACCTTGATAAAGCCCGTTTACTATTGTGGCCCATCAAAAAGAAATATGGCAGGAAAATTTCCTGGGCTGACCTGATGATACTTGCAGGCAATTGCGCTCTGGAATCAATGGGCTTAAAACCTTTTGGTTTTGGCGGCGGGCGTGCTGATGTATGGGAGCCTGCAGAAGATATTTATTGGGGCGCCGAAAAAGAATGGTTAGGCGACAAGCGGCATGCTAATGGCCGAGAGCTGGAAAATCCCCTTGCAGCAGTGCAAATGGGTTTGATTTATGTTAATCCTGAAGGGCCTAACGGAAACCCTGACCCGTTGGCTTCCGCAAGAGATATTCGTGAAACCTTTGGACGCATGGCCATGAATGACGAAGAAACTGTAGCGCTTATTGCCGGCGGCCACACATTTGGTAAAACACATGGTGCTGCTGATCCAAGTAAATATGTTGCTGCTGAACCTGCAGGCGCTACTATTGAAGAGCAAAGCCTTGGCTGGAAAAATACTTATGGCAGCGGCAATGCCGGCGATACCATTACAAGCGGTCTTGAAGGCGCATGGACCACAACACCAACAAAATGGAGCAATAATTATTTCGAAAACCTTTTCGGATACGAGTGGGAGTTAACCAAAAGCCCTGCGGGAGCGCAGCAGTGGAAACCTAAGGGAGATGCTGGCGCTGGTTTGGTACCAGATGCCCACGACCCTGCAAAACGCCATGCACCATTCATGCTGACTACAGATATTGCTTTAAGAATGGATGCGGCATATGAAAAGATCTCCAGGCATTTCTTTGAAAATCCTGATCAGTTTGCAGATGCTTTTGCACGTGCATGGTTCAAATTAACACATCGTGATATGGGGCCACGTGTTCGTTATCTTGGCAAAGAAGTGCCTGCAGAAGAATTGATATGGCAAGACCCAGTTCCATCTGCAACTGGTGCATTGATCAATGATGCAGATATTGCTACATTGAAAGCAAATATATTAGCAACAGGATTACCCCTGCCTGAATTAGTTTCAACTGCATGGGCATCAGCTTCCACTTTCCGTGGTTCTGATAAACGTGGTGGTGCCAATGGTGCACGTATCCGTTTGGCTCCGCAGAAATATTGGGAGGTGAATAATCCAACTCAATTATCTAAAGTGCTTGAGGTATTAGAAGGGGTGCAAAAAACATTCAATAGTGCCGGAAATGCACAAGTTTCTATAGCCGACCTAATTGTTTTAGGTGGTTGTGCAGCTGTTGAGCAGGCAGCAAAAAGCGCAGGCTATCAAATAAATGTACCTTTTACAGCAGGAAGGACTGACGCTACCCAAGAGCAAACTGATGTGGTATCATTTGCTGTGCTGGAACCAACAGCTGATGGTTTCCGCAATTATCTGAATGCCAGGCATATTGCTTCTGCAGAAGAACTGTTGATAGATAAAGCTCAATTGCTAACATTAACAGCGCCTGAATTAACTGTGCTTATTGGGGGAATGCGTGTATTGAATACCAACTTTGGGCAATCGCAACATGGCGTATTTACAAAAACTCCCGGAGTTCTTACTAACGACTTTTTTGTAAACCTGATTGATTTTGGTACTACATGGAAAGCTGCATCAAAAGATGTATTTGAAGGCAGCGACCGCAAAACTGGCAAAGTGAATTGGACTGCAACAAGGGTTGACCTGATCTTTGGCTCTAACTCAGAGTTACGTGCTCTGGCAGAAGTATATGCCTGCGAAGATGCTAAAGAAAAATTTGTGCATGATTTTGTTGCAGCGTGGAATAAGGTGATGAACCTGGATCGTTTTGATCTTGCTTAATTACAGTAAAGCATAAACGCATGATAAAGGTGGCTAGTAATAGGCCACCTTTTCTTTTCAATATAGCTGTCATTTTTCAACAACCACATTTTTGCCCAAGGTCTTAAACCTGACGCCGTTTTTTTGTTCAACAGTAATGGTGATGTGGCCGGTTTTGCTGGTATTGATATCTCTTACAGTTCCAGATTTACCAGCATGGGTTCCTCCAATAACATTGCATTGATGTCCGTCTATTAATTTGGCTGAAGTTTTGATTTTCATTTTTTTATTTTTTGTTAATGCAACAAGCCGCTTATAAAGGTACATTTTTTGAGTAATGGGTTAGGTAATTATTAGAATTTGACAAAATTTGGTATTCAATAACTGCACAAAAAATTATACTAAACAAATAATATTTTGTATTTTTTACCTGCTAAACTTTTACCTATGGTTCGCAATTTAACCTTATTGACCATCCTGGCATTTGCCACAGCATTCATTGCCGCTAAAATAATTAGAGGCACCAATACAACAACTGCCACCATCATTAAATACAATGCTTTTCACAGGAAAACTGCAGTTTCCTGTGGGCCAGATTGGGCAGCTATTAACAACATTACCGAAGAAACACCGATATCAATTATACCAGGCACGGGAAATTATATCTGGAAAATATCTACAAAAAACGATAGCGCCCAGCTGTATTTTAATCAAGGGATCAGCATGTATTACTGCTTTCATATTATTGAAGCCATGGCGTCGTTTAAAAAAGCTGCCAGCTTCGATCCTGATTGTGCTATATTTTATTGGGCACAGGCATTAACTTATGGCCCTAACATTAACGACCTTGGCTATATTGCTTCCCCCGAAGCTTTAGCCGCTGTACAAAAAGCTAATCAGTTATCTGCCAAGGCCAGTCCATTAGAAAAAGCATTGATAAAAGCAATATCAGTACGGTATACAGCAGATTCTACTGATGCTACCCGTGCGGCATTAAATGCGCAATACACTGCAATGATGAAGGAGGTGTATAATCAATTCAGCAATAACGCCGATGCACAAGCGCTATTTGCTGATGCCATGATGCTGGAACATCCCTGGAACCTCTGGAATATTGATGGCACACCAAAACCATGGACACCATTAATTGAAAAAGTGCTTGAAAAACTTTTGGCAACAACGCCACTTCATCCGGGCGCCAATCATTATTACATTCATGTAATGGAGCCATCGCCTTATGCTGCAAAAGCATTGCCGAGTGCCAACCGTTTGGCACTGCTTACGCCGGGGCTTTCGCACACGGTTCACATGCCTTCGCATATTTACCTGCGCACAGGCCAGTATACTCAAGGCATAAAACTTAATGAAGATGCTATAGCGGATTATAAAAAAACGCTTAATTTATATGCGCCTGTTTCGGGCAGCGATTTTTTATACCTTATACATAACCTGCATATGCAAACCAATGTGGCCTTGCTGGCAGGGCAGGATGCATACAGTATGCAAAGTGCAAAGGAAACCGCATCCAGTGTTACAGAAAACTATTTACTGTCGCCTGCTCCTTTTGCAGCCGCCTCACAGTATATTTTTATGACACCAACGCTGGTGGCTATACGCTTTGGCAAGTGGGATCAATTACTTGCTGCCGCTGAGCCAAATAATAAGATGATTTATGCAGGCATTTTATTTCATTTTGGCAGAGGGATGGCAATGGCGCATGAATTGAAAATTGATAATGCCAATAATGAATTGCAACAAATGCAGCAATTGATGAAAGACAGCAGTCTGAATATACCTTTTGGAATTTTTTCACCGGCAATAGATGGCGCAAAAATAGCAGAGGGGCTATTAACCGGTAGCATAGCTATGGCCGAAAAAAAATATGCCGCTGCAATAGTTGCTTTTAGCAAGGCAGTAACTATAGAAGAAAATATGGTGTACAACGAACCGAGAGACTGGTTGCTAAGCCCCAAACATTATTTAGGCAATGCCTACTTCAAGGCCGGGCAACCTGCTGCAGCGGAAAAAATATTTCAAAAAGATTTATTAACTAATAATGAAAATGGATGGGCATTGTATGGCACATATCAGGCTTTGCTGGCACAAAACAAAACTGCTGCAGCCAATGCTGTGCTTGCCAGGTTTAAAAAGGCTTTTGCAAAAGCAGATATTACTTTACAGGCAGCAGTGTTTTGATCTTTTAAGTAGGTACAGTTAAGTAAACATGGATTTGTATAGCACTGTAATGGTATGTAACTTAGCTGTAATCAATTTAACCTTATGGAATTCTTTGTTCAAAAAAATTCGGTTGTTAGAAAGATATGGGGCAAAAGCGATACCATACTTTTTATTTTTGCTGGTGCGGCAGCTGAATTTGCCCTTAATAAAGCGGTTGACTGGCTTTACTTTACCGGCAAACTGCCTGCCGATCCGCTTGGGCGATTGTTCTCCACAGTTAGGTATGCAAGAATGATTGTTTTTTCATCGATGGATCAAGCCAATAAAGCCATTGACACAATGCGGCAAATACATACCGCCGTGGAAAAAAACCGTGGAGCTACCATTCCAGACTGGGCTTACCGTGATGTGCTGTTTATGCTGATACATTATTCCATTGCATCTTACGAACTATTGGAAAAGAAATTAAGCGATGAAGAAAAGGAAGAAGTGTACAATGTTTTTTACCGTGTTGGTACAAGGATGGGATTGGCAGGATTGCCATCTAATTATATTGAATGGCTGCCAGTAAGAAAAACACATTTATTGGAAAACCTGCAAAAAAGCGAATACACTACAGACCTTTTCAAGCAATATAAAAAACATCTTGGTGCCATGCGCTTTAAAGTGCTGATAGAAGGGCAGAAGCTGGTGGTTCCCGACAGGGTAAAAGAATTATTGCAGTTCAGAGATTTTTCTTTCCTAACACCTGTTGTACCCGTATATAAAATCAGCAGAATGATGAAGATGGACTGGCTGCTAAAAAACATATTGTTGCCTGCTGATTATAAAGATCAGATAAACGAACTCGATGTACACCGGGATTAAAGCTGTTTGAGCAATTTAATTATTTGCTATAGATAGCTTTTGTAGTAACATCGCCGTTGGGTGATGAAGAATTGGTAACAAGGGAAAGCAAACCATCTTTTGTGATCGTCCATGTTTCAGTTATTCTAAACTCGTTACTCTGCCCATTTCTTTCAAAAGCAAAGTTGCTATTGATCGTTAATGTTTCGCTATCATCAGACCATTTGCATGTTGATTTTATTTTTGATCCGGCAAAACCTTCAGTCTCGGTTACTTTGCCATCATAAGAAAGAGTGCTGGTTCTGGTAACGGGTTCGCCACCATTAAAGCCAGCAGTAGTTCTGGAGATAGTGATAGTACTATCTTTTTGTTCCACTTTTAAGGTACGTGCAGCAAAGCCAGAGTAATTTCCAAGGTCACTTTTTGATTCATCTAATTTCCAGTCGCCGGAAAAATTAGCTTTGTTTACTATCGTTGTAAAAGAAAAAAGCATTGCAGCAGGAATCAATAAAGTATATAGCAGTTTTCTGAAGAAAATTGGCTTCATAATGATTTTTTTAGGCAATAAATATAAACAGAAAATCTGAAGCCCGGATAAATTTTTGAATACGCCGAACTAATGCAACTTCTGCAACTCCACATTTATGGCTGCAATTTTTGCTTTTAGAAATTGCAAATTGCTTTCCACCAACGCATTGTTTTTTGCCGGGTCGGCGGTAATTTGTTTGAGATCGCTTTGCATTTGCGGAGCTGCAATATAATTCAGCAACTCCAGCGAAAATTGTTTAGCATTATTTCCAGGCATTGGCTTTATAGATTGTACATAATTGATATCTGAACTAACAGTAGTTGCAAGAGCGCCTATATTTTTCAGTATCTGATCCTGCGATTGCCCTTTGCTGGTGGCCATTTCAAGTATGAATTGCAGAGCCTTCAATGATGGGTCAATACCTTCCTTTACAGCTTTCTGGTAAATACCTGCAGCAGAATTGGGATCTAGTTCGCCAAAATATTTAATAGTCCGGGTAGTATATCCCGGTAGTGATCCAGATTTGCTCTGGCTTATCCAGTTGCCCATATCATCATATTGATACGAATAACCATTGCTGTATTGAGTAGGTTTTCCATCCCTGCCAATGCTATTGCGTTGAATGATGTAACCTTTATCATTGTACACCAGTGTTTCACTTACACAATCGGTTACCGGGTATAACAAAGCGCCGCCATCCAAAGATTCAGTAGAATAATAAGTATTATCTCCCTCGTAAGTGAACAAATGTTTTTGGGAGGTCTTCTTTACCATATATTCGTCAACACGGGCAATTACCCGGTGTTTTAGATCGTAGGTAAAGCGTTGTACCAGGTAGGGCGTGGTTTCTGCCTGGTGGAATAGTTTTTTTACACCCAACATATGGTCGGCAGTAGGTTCAAATGTGGTTCTTTCTATTTTATTCCCTTCTTTTTTATCCATCGATTGCAGGTTGCCGTCAGCGTTATAGTTAAAAATGGAAATCTCTTTTTGTTGCGGCTTTTCCATGTCCCAATCTTCAATGGTAAGTATCGCACCACTCTTGTCATAAGAATACTTATAAACTTGACTGCCCATGTCCAGGCCATTGAAATTTAATTTTACCTTACATTCAACAAGTGAACCTGAAGAATCAAAGCTGTAGGTGTATTTGTTACCCGGCATTTTGCTGCCGTCTTTAAAAACTTGAAAGAATTCTTCCTCTACAGTTTTTACAGGCCCTATAAGCCCTAACTGAGGAACTGAAAAAGCATCTATACCGATGATGGTTTGTTGTGAACCTTGTGGCTGGCAATAAGCTGTTGCAGCAATAACGCATAAACTTATGATAAGGACTGTTTTTTTCATAACTTCCGGTATTTGTTACAAAATACGGCGGAAATTAGAAAATGGAATAAGTGGAATTGGGTATTTTGGGAAGAGGCTTAGGCTAATTAAAAGTGGAGGTAGTAATTGATAATGGAAGTTTATGCAGCGGTTATAAATCGCCAGAATTAGTGAAAACCGGTGGCCTGCATAAGTCAGAACATCGGCGCCAGAGAAAGGGTAACATTAAGTTTCTTGTTATCCGAAGCAGTTGTAAAGTAATTTTTTACAACTGAAATTTTTTGTACAACGTCCTTATTCTTTCATAACCGGTAACTCCACATAGCTGGCATATTGCTTATTGCAATAAATTGATTGTGTTGCTTTTATAAAATCAGATTCCCCTGCTTCAAAAATATTGGGTACATATTTTTGAGGGTTACGGTCTATAAGTGGAAACCAGGAACTTTGCACCTGCATCATTATGCGGTGCCCGGCCTTAAAAGTATGGTTGATATCATGCAAATCAATCACAAATTCTTCAGGTTTGTTTGGAGTTAATGGGCTCGGAGCGGAGAAGCTTTTTCTATAGCGCCCCCTGAAAACTTCCATAGCTACCGGCAACTGATAGCCGCTCATGGTAAAGCTTGTAGAATCGTAATCGGGATATACATCAATCAATTTTACTATCCAGTCGGCATCTGTACCAGTGGTACTGGCAAAAAGATGTGCTTTGATCTTTCCAGTTACGGTAAGATCAGTTTTTAATTTATCCAATGTAAAACTAATCACATCGGGCCTTGAACACACAAAACGCTGGTCTTCTACCTGCCAAGGTTTCCACCTGCTGCCATGGCCATAGGTTGCTTCGATGGGTTGTATGCGGTAGGGAACCGGTTTTGCAGGATCGCTGATATAAGATACTGCGCCAGTTGAAGCAGTAGGTTTATTAAACGATGCAGTATTGTTGGCACTCATATATAATTTCTGTATCACCGCTTCCTTTGGCGGCCATACTTTATAAGTTTTCCATTCATTGCTTCCTGTTTGAAAACAATAAGCTTCTTCAAACTTTCCATCACCAATCCCTTTTAGCCAATAGTCGAACCATTTTTTTTGCGATGCCTGGAACCAGTAGGAGGTTGCGCTTTTAAAAGCAATCTTTCCTAAACTATCTCCTTTGCCTCTTGCCCATTGGCCATGGTTCCATGGGCCAAGAACGATATGGTTATAATTTTCTTTGTCATTCTTCTCCATATGCTCATACATTAACTGTGGGCCGTTTAAATCTTCCTGGTCGTAATAGCCGCCTACATGCAGTTGAGGTATTTGTGCTTTGGAAACATAATTCAAAGGAGAATTCTTTTGCCAAAATGCATCGTAGTTGGGGTGTTGTACAAAATTATTCCAGGTTGGTATCTTACCATGAAAATATTTTTCATTTACATTTTTTAATGAACCCAATTTTAAATACCAATCGTACAAATCAAATTGCGGAAAAGGAAAATCGCTGTCTGTAGTTTTATCAAATTCCAATTCATACGTGTATTCCATACCGTAACTTAGCCTGAATGCACCGTTATGATGAAAATCGTCGCCTAAAAAAAGATCACTCATACAAGCTTGCTCCGAGGATGCTTTTAATGCAGGATGGGGATCAACAGCACCCACAAGCGCCAGCCAGCCGCCATAGGAAATACCAAATAACCCCGCTTTTCCACTATTGCCTTTCAGGTTTTTCATCAGCCAATCAACTGTATCCCATGTATCAGTACTTTCATCAATGCCGCCTTTTACAGTGGCGTGGATAAGCGGCTGGTGAATTTCCATTTTTCCTTCGCTTTTATATTTACCACGTATATCCTGGAATACTAAAAAATAACCTTCCTTCAGCATCACGCCGAGGCTTGTTCCAAATGCCTGCACATTAAAGGTAGTATCATCCGGTACGTTACTACCGTTTGCACCATAAGGTGTGCGTTGCAGCAATACCGGTAAAGTATGGGTAGCACCAACGGGAGAAAATATTACCGTATGCAGTTTAATGCCGTCCCTCATAGTCATCATGACAGAAGTTTTTTTATAAAAAGTGATGCTGTCAGTTTGCGCAATGCTGTAATTAAATAATAGGGCAGAGATGAATAAGGCGAGCAATAATTTTTTCATGGGCCTAATTTACGAAGTTATTTTTGCGTAGCTGCATTAACATTACACTATAGCAAAAAACAATTGCTTTGTTTTAATGTTTTAGATTTGTATTATCAATGGTCCGCAAAAAATTATACTTGCTTCTTGTTCTCAACCTTTTTTTAATGGGTTGTTCGTGTTGTTATGCACAAAAACACAGGCCAGATTCAAACTATATCCGTTATTTTGAAAAGCCGAATATTATTGAAGCTTATACAGGAAAATACAGCACGAATTTTAATTTTAGCAGTCCCGATGAACGAAAAACAAATTATAAACTTGTTGCAAACAGCAGCGCTTATATTGGTGCAGACCTGAATTATAAATGGCTTACGCTGAATTATTCTATGGCCATACCTGGCACCCAGGTTGATAGGCATGTACGTTTGGAATACACATCAGCAAGTACAAGGTTTTCTGGCAAGCAAACAGTTTTTAGGCCTTTTTATAGTTCCTATAATGGATTGTTGATACCCGATAAGGATTCTTTGCATGTCTATACGCCTTTTAAAGGCATTCAATTTACACGTGGCGGCATTGACTTCTATTACTATTTTAATAAATCCAACTTTTCCTTTCATACAGCTAATTATTTTTCCAACCAACAAATAAAAAGTGCAGGGTCACTCTTTATTATGGCAACACCTCAATGGCAAAAGATAAAATGGAAAGATCCCTCTCGGGATATTATTAGCGATACTGCTACATTTAATCTTTTATCTTCCAATCCACAATGGCTCTCTGTTATCCTAAGGGCTGGCTACGCATATATTTTTGCTTTTGAAAAAGGCAAATGGCGAATTGCCCCTTCTGTTATTGCCGGTGCAGGTGGTGTTCGTGAAATCAGCACACCTAACAAAAGCCTGAATATAGCTACAGATATACAATTATTGCTGGATGCAGGATATGACGGGCCTAACTATTATATCTACTTAAAAACCTCGTGGGATAATTTGAAAACAAACCTGTTTTATAAAAGCTTAAGCCAGGTCCATGCCGATTTTTCTATTACAGGCGGTTACAGGTTTCATCATTTCAGAAAAAAAATAATGCGCATATTGTAAAATTAATTTCACACCGAAATCTCCCGATCTCTCGCCACGTTTTTCCAAGATGTGACCACTTTGCCATCTTTAATAATTACACAACTGTTGTATAAAGCAACCGAAGGACAAATATGCCATGGAATAGCATACAAAACATCCCCCGGTTTAAAAATATTTGTTGATTGATTTTCCAATACCAGGTGTTCTTCACTATGTGAAATCACCGTTAGATGTTCATATTCCGGAAAGAAAACTCTTTTTGATTTTTCACTTTCTGCAGCAACAGATTTATGACCAAGATCGGTACAGATCAATGTTTCACCTGGCAAGGAAATTACTCTTGTCATTAAAATTGCGGCTGGCACAAACTCCTGTTCGGCGCAATTGGTTAAATAACTTTTATCCCAATAAATAAATGTGCCGGGGCTACATTCTATTGCCGGCCTTTTACAATGAATAGAGAAAG
>Ga0265327_10000396_pt1 | contig 81811 bp, 80 predicted proteins | sample 41621metaG_FD_202089 | JGI IMG/M metagenome (GOLD analysis project Ga0265327, IMG submission 202089) | Rhizosphere microbial communities from Carex aquatilis grown in University of Washington, Seatle, WA, United States - 4-16-21 metaG | ecosystem: Host-associated > Plants > Roots > Rhizosphere...
ACATGAAGGTTGCGCACCAGCGCAAGAGCGACGGAAGCTTGTGTACCGAAGCTGACATGGCAGCACAGATGGCCCTGAGCAAAAAACTGCAAGCCATTCAAAACCTGCCGGTTCTGGGTGAGGAAATGCCTACCGGAGAACAGCATGCGATTTGGCAGGCGGGTAATGACGGACTGTGGTGTATTGATCCGATCGACGGAACTTCCAATTTCGTGCGCGGTTTGCCGTATTTTGCCGTGTCGGTCGCCCTTTTGCGCGGCGGTAAAAGCGTGCTGGGCGTAGTGTACGATCCGGTTGCGGACGAAGCATTTGCCGCCGAACTGGGCAAGGGGGCATTTCTCAACGGCGAACGCCTGCTGGTGCGCGAGCCTGTGGAGGCGCTGGAACTGGCATTGGCAAACGTGGATATGAAGCGCTTGAGCACCAAACTGGTTGCCGAATTGGCAACCCATCCCCCCTATAGTTCGCAGCGCAATTTTGGCGCCAGCGCGCTGGATTGGTGTTATACCGCAGCAGGGCGTTACGACGTTTACCTGCATGGCGGGCAAAAGCTCTGGGATTATGCGGCCGGTACGCTGATATTGTGGGAAGCGGGCGGTCATGCCTGCTGCATTGAAAATGACGACTTTGCCCTGGGTGATATCTGGCAGCGTTCAGTGATCGCCGCATGCGACAAGAAGCTGTTTGATGAATGGAAAAACTGGATACGCGCACAACAATAGGGGTCCCCAATAGTCGGATCGGGTTTTGTCCGCGCCGATCCGTGACAAAATGGTCTTTTGAGAATAGTTCAGGAAATGAAAATACTGATACTCGGTGCTGGGCAGGTCGGTTCAACGGTGGCGGAAAGTCTGGTCAGTGAAGCCAACGACATTACCGTGGTGGATACCAGCGCTGACAAGCTTCGCCTGCTGCAGGATCGTTTTGATCTGCGCACACTGATAGGCAATGCATCCCACCCCTCCGTTCTGGAGCAGGCCGGAATAGCCGACGCGGATATCCTGCTTGCGGTAACCCAGAGCGATGAGGTCAACATGGTTGCCTGCAAACTGGCGGCCAGCCTGTATAACACGCCGACCAAGATTGCGCGCATACGTGCCGCAGGGTATCTCAAACATCCCGAAATTTTCAGCCCCGAGAATTTCTGCGTGGATTTTTCCATCTGTCCCGAGCAGATACTCACCGATTACATCCGCAAACTGATTGAATTTCCCGAGGCTTTACAGGTTCTGGAATTTGCCAGCGGACTTGTGTCGCTGGTGGCGGTCAAGGCATACGAGGGGGGGCCGCTGGTGGGCAAGCCCTTGAGTTTTTTGCGCACCCACATGCCGCAAGTCGATACCCGGGTTGCCGCAATTTTCCGGCAGGACGGGCCGCTCATCCCCGAAGGCGATACCGTCGTCGAGGTGGGCGACGAGATATTTTTCATAGCCGCCACGGAAAATATACGCAGCGTGCTGAAAGAACTGCGCCGGATGGACAAGCCGACCAAGCGCGTGATGATCGTGGGCGGCGGAAATATCGGCCGCCGTCTGGCGCTTTCCCTGGAGAAAGATTACCAGGTCAAGATCATTGAATACAATAAGAAGGCCTGCGAAGATCTGGCCGGTGAGTTAAAACACGCTCTGGTGCTGAACGGCGACGGTACCGACGAAAATTTGCTGGCTACCGAGCATGTGGCGGATGTCGATGTGTTTTGCGCGCTCACCAATGACGACGAAAATAACATCATGTCTACCTTGCTGGCCAAGCGCGATGGCGCGCGCAAAGTAATCGCGTTGATCAACCGCAACGCGTACGTCGGACTGGTACAGGGTGGCAAGATCGACATCGCGGTTTCACCCGCCCATGTGACCATCGGTTCACTGCTGGCCTACGTGCGCCAGGGCGATGTGGCGGCGGTGCACTCGCTGCGGCGCGGGGCGGCGGAGGCGCTGGAACTGATAGCGCACGGGGATCGCCAGTCCTCCAAGGTTGTGGGACGGCGTATCGATGAAATTGATCTGCCCAAAGGAGCCACCATAGGAGCCCTCGTACGCGACAATACGGTCATCATGGGACACCGCGATCAAATGATTGAAGCGGACGACCACGTGATTGTGTTTGTGATCAACAAGAAAATGATCCACAAGGTCGAAAAGTTATTCCAGGTTGGGGTCGGGTTTTTTTAAATGCGTCGCCTTTTTACCGTATTCCACGTGCTGGGGCTGATGCTCGTGGTATTTAGCGTAACCTATTTTATCCCCATCATCGCATCGCTGGTTTACGCTGACGGCACGCTGATTGATTTTGCACTGGCGATGGCGATGACCTCGGCCACAGGCTTGCTGCTGTGGTTGTTGACGCGCCGCTACAAAGGGGAGCTGTCGATCCGCCACGGCTACCTGCTGGTGATCGGCATGTGGACGGCAATGCCTGCCGTGGCCACGCTTCCCCTGCTGATGGTGATAGACCGTTTGTCGTTTACCGATGCCTATTTTGAGACCATGTCGGGGATTACCACCACCGGAGCAACAGTACTCAGCGGACTGGATAATCTCCCCCCTGCCATCAACATCTGGCGGCACGAATTAAGCTGGCTGGGCGGCATGGGAATTATCGTTCTGGCGGTTGCCGTCCTGCCCCTGCTGGGTGTCGGCGGACGCCAACTGTTCAAGGCGGAGACGCCGGGGCCGATGAAAGAAGCCGCGCTGACCCCGCGTATTACCGAAACCGCCCGCAATTTGTGGCTGGTGTATCTTGCCATCACCGTGCTCTGCATTGCATCGCTGAAGCTGGCCGGAATGAACTGGCTGGACTCAATCTGCCATGCTTTTTCGGCGATGGGACTGGGTGCATTTTCCACGCATGATGCCAACATCGGCTATTTTAATTCTCCTGCCATTGAGTTCGTGCTGATTATATTCATGTTGCTGGCCGCGATGAATTTTTCTACCCACTTTTTGGCTTTGCGCCAACGGAGCTTGAAGGTTTACCTGCGCGACAGTGAGGCTATCGGCACGCTGTCGGTCATCCTCGCAAGCTGTTTGGGCATTGCCCTGTTTCTTTGGTGGCGCGGCGTCTATCCGGATTTTGTGACTTCATTGCGTTATGCCAGTTTCAATCTGGTCTCGATTGCGACCGACTGCGGATTCTCCAGCACGGACTTCAACAAATGGCCGATCTTTGCGCCGATGTGGATGGTATTTCTCAGCTGTATTTCGGCCAGCTCCGGCTCAACCGGTGGGGGGATCAAAATGATACGCACCCTGATTCTGTTCAAGCAGGCCGGGCGCGAGTTTGTAAAGTTGCTCCATCCGGCGGCCATTAATCCGATGAAAATTGCCGGCCATGTTGTGCCCAACAATATTGTGTTCGCAGTGCTCGGGTTTATTTTTCTGTATTTCATGACGGTAACCACGCTGGCTTTCATACTGATGGCCAGCGGACTGGATTTTATTTCTTCGCTATCTGCGATAATTGCCTGCATCAACAATGCGGGGCCGGGGCTGGGTGTAGTCGGGCCGGCCGGGAATTTTAGCGTGCTAACCGATTTTCAGACGTGGATATGCACCTTGGCAATGCTGGCCGGACGTCTGGAAATTTTTACCCTGCTGATTATTTTCTCACCGCATTTTTGGCGGCGATAGATTATGGCAAAAGTGCAGGACGACATAGATCGGGAGTTATTGCCTCTTTTCCTGGAAGAGGCCGACGAGTTGTACCCGCAAATCGGGAATGCCCTGCAAGCCTGGCGAGATCAACCCGCCGATGCGATGTGCGGACGCAAACTGCAGCGTGCCCTGCATACATTCAAAGGCAGCGCACGCATGGCAGGGGCATTGCGAGTGGGTGAGCTGATTCACCGAATGGAAGAGCTGGTTACCACAACCGAATCGAAACGCTCTCCTTCATTCCGGGATGAACTCCAACAGCAGTTCGACTACATCGGCAAACAGATGAATTTTCTGCGCGCGGATTTCAGTTCAGAAAGTGCGGTTATCCCGGATCAGGAAACTTCGGAAGAAAAGATTCCATTTTCCAGTATCGGCAAACGCCTGAACCGTATTGTGAAACAGACCGGCAAGGAACTCGGCAAGAAGGCCAATCTGGAGCTGAACGGAACCGATATTGAATTGGACCGCAGCTTGCTGGAAAGGGTTACCGCCCCATTCGAGCACCTGTTACGCAACGCCATTGCCCACGGGCTGGAAAGCCCCCAACAGCGCGAATCTTTGGGCAAGCCTCCGGTCGGAGACATTCGTTTGACCCTGCGCCGTGAAAATACAGAGGCAGTTTTTGAATTTACGGATGACGGTGCGGGACTGGATGTGGACGGGCTTCGGCGCAGGGCCGTTGAAATGAATTTGTTGCCACCCGGTTCCGGGGCCAGTGATTTGCAGATCATGCAACTTATTTTTACCCCCGGACTTTCTACCGCAGCAGAAATCACGCCTATCTCGGGACGCGGGGTGGGCATGGATGTGGTCCGCAGCGACATTGCCGCTTTGGGCGGGCGCATAGCCGTGCTGTCGAGGCGGGGCGAAGGAACTTGTTTTATTATCCGTTTGCCGCTTGCCCCCGCCTGTGCCCTGGAAGCCGGGGCAGAATAGTTAAAATTGTGAAGGCAGCTCCCAGGGTTTACAATGGCAACCATGTCACAGCTTAATCTCAGTCATCAATTTCTCATCGCCATGCCCGCCATGGTGGAATCCACTTTTGCGAAGTCTCTTATTTACGTTTGTGAACACAACGAACAGGGCGCACTGGGCATTATCGTGAATCGTCCAATCTCGCTTACACTGGGTGAATTGTTTTCACAGATCAAAGTGCCGCTGAATCAGCCGGAATTATCCAATGTGCCCGTGCATTTCGGCGGCCCGGTGCAAACGGATCGGGGGTTTGTGCTGCATGATCCGGTAGGCCAGTGGCAATCAACCTTGACGATCAACGACAAGGTGGGTTTAACGACCTCCAAGGATATTCTGGAAGCCGTGGGTGAAGGGCAGGGCCCGCACAGCATGCTGGTCACTTTGGGCTATGCCGGCTGGGAACCCGGACAACTTGAGCACGAGTTGGCGCAGAATGCATGGCTGAGCATGGCAGCCTCCGAGCGGATACTGTTCGAACTTCCCGCCGAAGAACGTTTATATGCCGCCATGACACTGCTGGGGGTGGATTACGCGACGCTTTCCGAGGAAGCGGGACATGCCTAGCGGGCGAAGCGCAAGCCAGAAAAGATGAAGATTGCCACGCACGCCTCCCTCTCCTCAACCCTCTCCCGCAAGCGGGCGGGGAAGCGAACGAAAAATGCAGCCAGTTAATTCCGGCAGCGCTGTAACTTCGGTACACGGCACCTTGCTGGCTTTCGATTTTGGCACCAAACGTATCGGCGTGGCGGTCGGGAATTCCATCTCCGCCACGGCGCAACCGTTAACCACCTTGCATGGCGAACAAAATGAGCAGCGATTCGCGGCTATAGAAGCGCTGATCCGCGAGTGGCAACCGGCCGCATTGGTGGTGGGTTTGCCTTGCAACGACGACGGCACGCCGCATGAAATGACCCGGCTGTGCCGCCGCTTTGCCAACCGCCTCAAGGGACGCTTCGATTTGCCTGCCATTTTTGTTGATGAGCGCTATACTTCCGCTGCCGCCAGTTCTCAACTGAATGAAGCGGGGATACGCGGGATCAAACAGAAGCCATTCCTCGACCAGGTGGCGGCACAGCAAATTTTACAGGCGTATTTCGACGAACCCTCAGCCGGGCAGATTGCATGAATTCAGAAAAACAATTTGCCACAGAGAACACAGAGATCACAGAGGAAACCCGGCAGACGAAGCATATCTCTGTCCTCTTTGTGTACTCTGTGATCTTTGTGGCTTGAATTGAGGTTTTAGTAATGAACAACCCACAATTAAACAAAAACGGCGAGCTGCAACATCTGCTCACCACCGAAGGTCTGCCCGCACCCGTCGTGCGCCGCATTCTGGATCGCGCCAGCGAGTTCTTGAGTGTTGCCGAGGGGAAAGAGATCAAGAAAGTTCCCCTGCTGCACGGCAAGGCGGTGTTCAATATTTTCTTCGAGAACAGCACCCGCACCCGTACTACTTTCGAAATTGCCGCCAAACGATTGTCCGCGGATGTGGTCAATCTTAATGTCGGTTCTTCTTCGACCAGCAAGGGTGAAACCCTGCTCGATACCGTGGACAATCTGTGCGCGATGCATGCCGATATGTTTGTGGTGCGTCACTCCCAGTCGGGGGCAGCACATCTGATTGCCCGGCATGTTGCGCCCGAGATCCACGTCATCAATGCCGGCGACGGCAGACATGCGCATCCCACGCAGGCGTTGCTCGACATGTTTACTATCCGCCATTACAAGAAGGAATTTCACAACCTGCGCGTTGCCATAGTCGGCGATGTGCTGCATTCGCGCGTGGCACGTTCCCAAATTCACGCGCTGACTACCCTGTCCGTGCCGGAAGTGCGAGTCATCGCACCCAAGACTCTGCTTCCCACCTACATCGAAAACATGGGGGTGCAGGTTTACCACGATATGGAACAGGGGCTGCGTGATGTGGATGTGGTGATGATGCTGCGCCTGCAAAATGAGCGTATGCAGGGAGCGCTGTTGCCCAGTGCCCAGGAATATTTCAAATATTACGGACTGACCCAGGACAAGCTGGCATTGGCCAAGCCGGATGCCATTGTGATGCACCCCGGCCCGATGAACCGCGGGGTGGAAATCGATTCCAGCGTGGCGGACGGATCGCACTCGGTTATTCTGCCGCAAGTGACGTTCGGCATTGCGGTGCGCATGGCAGTCATGAGCATGTTGGCGGGGGTGTGATGAAGATACAAATTAAGAATGGCCGCCTGATAGACCCGAAGAACGGTGTGGATGCGCGTCAGGATTTATTCATCGTGGCCGGTAAAGTGGCTGCTGTCGGCAATGCCCCGGCAGGTTTTGTTGCCGACAAAGCTATCGATGCTTCCGGGCTGGTCGTTGCCCCCGGCCTGATCGACCTCGCCGCGCGTTTGCGCGAGCCCGGCTACGAATATCGCGCCACGCTGGAATCGGAGATGGATGCAGCCGTGGCGGGAGGCGTCACCTCGCTGGCTTGCCCACCGGACACGGATCCCCCGCTGGACGAACCGGGGTTGGTCGAGATGCTCAAACACCGTGCCAAGACCTTGAATCAGGCGCATGTATTTCCTGTCGGCGCGCTGACTCAAGGATTGAAAGGGACGGAACTGACCGAAATGGCCGAACTCGCCGATGCCGGTTGTGTGGCCTTCAGCCAGGCCGATGCCCCTCTTACGGACACACGCGTGTTAATGCGCGCGATGCAATATGCCGCCACTTTCGACTTTAGCGTATGGCTGCGTCCGCAGGACAGCTTTCTGGCGCGCGACGGCGTGGCGCACGATGGCGAAGTGGCAACCCGTCTGGGTCTGCCTGCCATTCCGGTGGGAGCCGAAACCATCGCACTCGCCACCATGCTGCAGCTTGCCAAAGAGACGGGCGTGCGTCTGCATATCTGCCGAATCTCCAGTGCTGAAGGCGTGGCGCTGGTGCGTGCCGCCAAACAGCAAGGCCTGCCGCTGACCTGCGATGTATCGGCCAACCATGTACACCTGTCGGAAATGGATATCGGATTTTTTGATGCCAACTGCCACCTGACGCCGCCGTTACGCAGCCAGCGCGACCGCGATGCCCTGCGCGCCGGCTTGCTCGACGGTACCATAGATGCGATCTGCTCGGACCACACCCCGGTGGACGAGGATGCCAAACAACTGCCTTTTGCCGAAGCGGAATCCGGTGCAACGGGACTGGAATTGTTACTGCCGCTGTCCCTCAAATGGGCGGGACAGGGTTCATTGAGTGGTGCACTCGCCAAAGTGACGCAGCATCCCGCGCGAATTATGGGGCTGGATGCCGGGCACTTGTCGGTCGGCAGCACGGCCGATGTATGTATATTCGATCCGGAAGCCTACTGGAAAATGGAACCGGCAGCGTTGAAGAGCCAGGGAAAGAATACTCCGTTTCTGGGATTGGAGTTACAAGGCAAGGTGCGCTATACGCTAGTGGACGGGGTAGTCGTCTATCAGGGGTAGCAGCTTCTACGCGCTGCATTGCGTCAGAACGCCGCTACGCTGGTGAAATCCAGCATCTTGCCGCTTTCGGGATGAGCAAAGTTGAGGTTGGAGGCATGCAGCTTCAAACGCTCATCTTCCCGCCCCCCGTACAGCGTGTCGCCAAGAATGGGATGCCCGATGGCTGCCATATGTAGCCGCAACTGATGTGTGCGTCCGGTCACGGGTTCCAGTTGCAAGCGACAGCTATCACTTTCCGGGTTGAAGGCCAATAACGCATAACGCGTGAGTGAGTGCTTGCCTAGCAATGTGTCTATCTTGCGCAGGGGGCGATTGGGCCAGTCGGCAACAATAGGCAGATCCACCTCACCGGAAGACTGTGCCATTTTGCCGGAAACCACGGCCACATAGCGCTTTTCAACCTTGCGCTCGCGAAACATGGCCGACAGCTGCCGCTGAATTTCAATACCACGTGCGAACACCAGCAGCCCGGAGGTGGCCATATCCAGCCGGTGCACAATTAGCGCATCGGGAATAATTTCCAGGACGCGCGCCGACAGACAGTCCTGCTTGTCCGGGCCTCGTCCCGGTACGGAAAGCAGGCCGGGAGGCTTGTTTACGACCAACAGCGAGTCGTCGAGGTAAATAAGTTCCGGGGCGGCAATTGCCAAGGCCGGATCAGATTTTTTTTACGAACTCGGATTTCAGTTGCATCGCACCGATGCCGTCAATCTTGCAGTCGATATCATGATCGCCTTCGACCAGACGTATGCTCTTTACCTTGGTGCCCACTTTTACGATAGCGGATGAACCCTTGACCTTCAGATCTTTGATAACTGTGACCGCGTCGCCATCGGCAAGCACATTTCCAACGGCATCGCGCACCACGCGCTGCTGCTCCCCGGTTTCGACAGGCGCTTCGGCGGACCACTCATGCGCGCACTCGGGGCACACAAGCATGTTGCCGTCTTCGTAAGTAAATTCCGAGCCGCACTTTGGGCATTTTGGTAAACCGCTCATGGTATCTCCGGTAGTTAGTTGGATTATTCTAGTAGGTTCTAGTAGGTTGTAACACATGAATCTTAGCAGACTAAACCCCTTCCAACCTCCCCTTGTCAGGGGAGGCGCAGAACGCTTTCCCCCTGACAAGGGGGGGTAGTGTTCGAGATATTAGAAACATAATGATCAGCACCTCAGCCTCATGCTGATCGCATTGCGCAAAGCAGTTGGTACTTACTATAGGTTGTCCGGGCATTCATGCGGGCGATGTTAAAACCCGCTGTCCCATCCAGAAACCCGAGTCGCAGACAATACGTCCTGAAAAAGGCCCATCCTGCACGCACCGGGGCATCGGCAACGGTGGCAACTTTGCCCTTCTGGAACATTTGCCTGGCGGCGGCGGTGGCGTATTGCTCCACCTTGCGGTTCACGTCCGCCTCGTTCCTGTAGCTGTAATGCAACAGGGGGCAGGATAACTTTCCCGCATTCCCCTGTAATACCACGCTCTCATGTACAAGATCATCCGAAAAACGTCCGTTTGATTTCTTGAACAAACGCAAAACGTAATCCGGATACCACCCGGAATGACGAATAAAGTGACCGCAAAACTGCGAAAGACGCGGCACGAAATAACCCTCCATCTCGGCCCCGGTCATCGCACGGACAAGTTCGGCATGCAGATCCGGTGTCACGCGTTCATCCGCATCGAGTGATAACACCCAGTCCTTGCTGGCGTAATCCAGCGCACGATTTTTTTGCGCGCCAAAACCCGGCCAATCGTGGATATACACATGCGGGGTATATTCGCGACAGATGGCAACCGTATCATCCACGCTGCCGGAATCCACCACAATAATTTCATCCGCCCAAACTACCGACTCAAGACAGGAGCGAATATTCAGGCTTTCGTTTTTGCAGATAATGATAACGGAAAGTTCAGGCACGGCGGTTTCCAAGAGCAAGATATTCGGGCATAACCAGTTTGACTAATTCTTCCCGCGGTTGGAATCCGGCACATATTCCGGGACCCAGTGTGCCAAGGCAGTCTTCACTTCTTCATCGTTCCGAACAGGACGGGCATTTACCCAAGCCAACAAGCCCTCCAGCCATGCCGCATCAACATTGCGTGCCTGCGCAATGCGCAATTTCGGATGGGGAGTGGGCAAAGTGTGCTCATTGTCGGCAAGCAACTCTTCATACAGCTTTTCGCCCGGACGTAAACCGGTAAACTCAATCGGAATGTCATCCTCGGTCATGCCGGAAAGACGGATAAGATCTTTAGCCAAATCCACGATTTTGACCGGTTCACCCATGTCCAGGACAAAAATTTCACCGCCTTTACCCATCAGCCCCGCCTGTAAAACAAGTTGGGCTGCTTCAGGGATAGACATGAAATAGCGGGTGATGTCCGGATGGGTCACGGTGATGGGGCCGCCCCTGGCAATCTGCTCGCGGAATTTGGGAATGACGCTGCCGGTGCTACCCAGCACATTGCCGAAACGCACCATCACATAAATAGTATTCCCCTCTCCCCCGGGGATAACCGGCGACTTGGCGGCAGCGTTTGGCAGCTGACTCGAATGGCTAGTTGCTTCATCCAGAGGGGCTGGGGGAGAGGGGTGCTGCAACCCTTGGCAAACCATCTCGGCCAAACGTTTGCTGGCCCCCATCACATTGGTCGGGTTGACCGCCTTGTCGGTGGAAATCAGAACGAATTTGGACACACCATGCTGCTGCGCCGCCCTGGCCACACAACACGTTCCCGCCACATTGTTGCGCACACCCTGCCAGGCATTGCGAAGTTCCAGCAGCGGCACATGCTTGTAGGCTGCGGCATGAAAAACTACAGCGGGATGATACCGGCTCATTACTTCATCCAGCCGCCCGGCATCGCGCACGTCGCCGATCAGAAACTCGCAAGCCAGATCGGGACGTGCCGCGCGCATTTCCTGCTCAATGGTATACAGGGCGAATTCGTTTTGCTCATACAACATCAGTGTTCCCGGGCCAAAGTGCGCAATCTGGCGGCATAATTCAGAGCCGATCGACCCTCCGGCTCCCGTCACCATCACAGTCTTTCCGGCAATTAATTCATGCAGACCTGCCGTATCCAGCGTTACCGGATCGCGTCCCAACAAATCATCCAGTTCGACGGGGCGCAGTTGCGAGATGGAAACGCGTCCGCTCAGCAAGTCATCGAATGCGGGCACGGTCAGTACCTTGAGTCCGGCCTGATTACAAAGCTTGATCGCATGTTTGCGTTCCAGATGCGAACCCGAGGGCATGGCAATAATAGCTTGCTGCACCGATAAACGCTCAGCCCATTGCGGCAATTCGGCTATGGCTCCCAACACCTTAATTCCGTTCAAGGCACGTCCATGGGTTTCGATATCGTCGTCAAGAAATCCGACCAGACGCCAATCATTGCTGCGATCCAGTTCCCTGGCGAGGCTGACCGCCGCATCACCCGCACCCAGTACCAGTACCGGCTCCCCGTTCAGGCGAATATTGCGGTACAGGCCCTGTTCCTTCCACAGGCGATAAATGAAACGGCTCCCGCCCATGATGAGCAGCAACAAAACCGGGTTGATGACCAACACCGAGCGCGGTACCACGGCGTTGGCCCGGGACATCCACAATACCAAAGGAATCAGTGCGGCAGAGGTAATAACGGCCAGAAAAATTCGACGCAAGTCGGTTACGCTGGCATAACGCCACAGCCCCTGATACAGGCCGAAACGCCAGAAAGTAATGCCTTGCAAAGGCGCCACCCAAAGCAGGGTGCGCATCATCTCCGCCAGAAAATTTTCCGGCGGTTCGAAATCAAAGCGCAACAGATAAGCAAAGCTCCAGGCAAGCGCGGCCGCAATCAAATCATGCAGCATTGCCAGCAAAGTACGCTTGTTCAGGTTAACCATTTTGTATGCGCTGAAAAGTTTTCCAGCGGCTGTCCAACATCAGCATCAGCACCGCGTAAATGCCTCCCCACGCCAGAAACAGCAACCACGGCCATTCCGTGGAATGACGCATCGTTAAAATGGCCGACACACCTGCCGCGAACATCAGCACATAGGAGAATAGCGCCACATTACGGTGTCCCCAGCCGATTTGAACCAGACGCTGATAATAATGCTCGCGGTGCGCCTCGGTAATTTTTGCCCCGCGAAGGCTGCGTTTAACCAGGGTGACGGTCGCATCTGCCACAAAGGGAAAGAACACCACCACAGGAAACCAGCCCGGCCAATGCCCTTGCTCCCACCCCCATAGCCCCATCGCGGCGGCCAGAAAGCCGAGGGGAATGGAACCCGCATCCCCCATGAATACTTGCGCCGGATGCAGGTTGTAATACAGAAACCCGAGCGCCGCCGCGGCAACGGAAAAATTCAACATGGCCATGGTGTCGTCACTATGCATCAGGGCTGCCAAGCCATACATGGTAAAGCCGAAAAATGTCATGCCGCCGGCCAGTCCGTCCGAACCGTCCATGAAATTGTAAAGATTGGTCATCCAAATCACGGTAGGCAGCATCACCACAGCCAACAGGAGGTTCTGTGAAACCAAGCCGGAACCAAATACCAGAATTGCTGCGGCAACCCCGTGAACGAGCAAGCGCTCACGTACCGGTACCCCGCGTTTGTCATCCAGCAGCGAAACGGCAATCAGCGCCAGCAAAGGCAATACGACCCACCAGGCCAGCGACATGAGCATCAATGCCCAAGCCGTGAGTATGCCCGCCATCATGCCGACTCCGCCGATACGCGGGATGGGGGCATGATGCAGCGAGCGCTCATTGGGGACATCCTGAATTTCTTTACCGATTTTGCTGAACAGCAAAATGGTCGTGATCAGCAAAGTGACCAGAGCGGCAATCATGGGAGCGTAATGGGTCATTTGTATTGTGTTCGGTACCACTTGGCGGTTTCCTGCAAACCCTGTTGCAGAGAATACGGCGGTACCCAGTTGAGGTCGGTGCGCATTTTATCACTATCGACCCGAAGCGACCCGAGCAAACGCTCGACTTGCGGGGACTTTCCGGCCAATTTTCCGGCTAACTGCAATATGGATTGAGGGCAGGGAAACAAACGGGGGGACACACCCATGCCGCTGGCCAGTTGCCGCAACAGATCGGTTGTCGAAATATCACTCCCGTCGCTGACCAGATAAGTCTGTCCGGCAGCGGCGGGGTGAGTTGAGCAGGTAATCAAGGCATCCACGAGATTGCCGACGTAAATCAGGCTGCGACGATTGGCTACGGAACCAAGAGGAAGGGGGATACGTTTGGAAATGACAGCCAGCATTTGAGCAAAGTTACCCCTGACGCCGGGACCGTAAACGAGCGGTGGCCGGACAATGACCACTTCCAGGCCGGTCTCGTCGGCAACGCGATGCAACGCCTGTTCGGCCTCCCATTTTGAAACTCCGTAGGGATCTTGCGGGGAAGGAGTGTCAGCTTCCGAAAATTTATGGACTCCCCGCGTTGCCTCACCGTTGACTTTGATCGAACTGACGAAAATCAGACGCTGCACCCCGCTGGCAGCAGCAGAACGGGCGAGATGCTCGGTGCCGCCGGTATTGACGCGCCGAAACTCTGTCAATGGGTCGGCAACCGCATCATTCATTACATGCACGCGGGCGGCGAGGTGAATGACCGTATCAACTTGCGTTAACGCGGACGACCAGTCTGTTGATTCAAGTATGTCACCTACCGTTACAGATGAATAAAATTCATCCGATTGGTTTCTTTCCACGGGTGTTCGCCGGACTGCCGCAACGACATGGACATTCAGCTCGCCAAGTTTTTGGCATAACTTACTTCCGACGAAACCGGATGCTCCGGTAACCAGCACACGATTCATCCGGCCGCTCCCGTGCATAGCGATTGCGCATAGTCATTCAAGAAAATACCTAAGCCTCGTCCTTGTTTACTTCATCCTTTCCCCGGCCTGTGTTGAACAATTTCGAGACCAGATTTCTGGCTCCGTTATCAATATGGCCAATCATGCGCTTTACCTTTTCTTCGGGCCTGCCGGTAAACGAAGTCACATGAAAATATTCGGTATCATCGGGGGAGATTTTAGAGAAGTAATAATTCGACACGCAACACCTGGGATGATCGGCCAATACCGGACTCACAGAATGCCATGAGGACTTGTTTGTTTCCATTACCACCAGCCGATTCTGGGCGGAGATAATCGTCTTGGGATGCAGGCGCTCGTTATCCCAAAGTTCCAGGTTCCCGCCATTCTCCAACTTCCAATTCGGGGGAACATAATAAAGCACATTGAGCCGGCGGTAGCGGTCACGTTTGGCATCGTGACTATTGTCCAGATGCGGGTTTAGAAAGTCACCCTTGAACATCATCGATAACCCGCCCGCATACAAAGCGCGATCCGGCTCGATCTCCGTAAAACCGACGAGTCCGGCAATAAAATCAACGACACGCTTATCCTGAACAGCATAAGTGATATCAGCCAATATTTGCGGATGCGCACTCAGGTTAGCGGAAGTTCGTTTCTTTTCCCTGAATGTTTCGCGGTCATAAAAACCCTCGCCGTTTTTCGGAAAGGCGTCATAAGCCTCCTGGGCTATTCCGTCCGGAAGAAAATTGTCGACGTAAAAATGCCGGGTGGGTGTCCCCTCCGGGTTGTTCCATTGGGAAAGAATATCATCCCGCTGCTCATTAAGACGAGACAAGGCCGACAATGTTATCTGCTCTCTATTCATGGAAAAGGTCTCCGGATTGTTATGCCCACACGTAAACAAAATTACTAAAAAATTCCGCGTGCCAGGGTTGCAAAAAACAGCTCAAACTCTCGTCAGGTCAAATACGGATTGGTAAGAATAGTTTTTTGTCTGTTTTGCCGCAATAAATTCCGCGTTGGATGATCAAGAATGTGGCAGGTGAACATATGGTCTATCCACCGGGCATTCTTGAAAATTCGATAACCTCTCAAAAAATGATGCCGCTCGATTTTCCGGAATTCATTTTCCCGGTTAAATTCATTAACAGCCAGAAGTTCGCCGCACCAGCTATTATGTGATTCATCTTCCAGATCATCCAGATATACGATAGTTCTTGGCAAATATTGATCGGGCCGACCGGTCAACACATGCAGCGCATCCTTGGTGGAAGAGTAATAATCAACATCAATAGAAACGAAGCCTATAGGTGCGGTTGAGTTAACTTTCTCCAAAAAATCGCCGACGGTTTCACGTACTTCGCCAATAATTAACATCGCATTGGGGGGCAGACTTTTTTCCAATGCCTCACTGTCCATAGGAAAATCACCTGCCTGATATAGCTCCGGGTGATCCTTATACGAAAGAGGGGGGGGCATACCCTTGCCCGTATCAAAACCAAAAATGCGAAATGCAACTCCGGTTTCCCTGGAAACTCGCTCTGCGATTTTGCATATATTTAGCAACCCGGCACCACTTGCCACGCCGAATTCAATCAGTGTCACTTCCTTAAGGCCAAGAGATATTGCCAAATCTGCGCAATTCAGAATGCTCCAGGCATGCTGTTGCCGAAGAACCAAATCATGGGCAATTTTCGTTCTGAGATTCCCGAATATTGCCACAAGAAACGCAATTGCATTTAAATGAAGCGGCTCGGTTAAGCGCTCATAGTAAATACGTTTCCAAATATATTTATTCTTTAATTTCTTAAATAACATCCGCATCCAATCGCAATATTTGCCAAATCAATCACCATTTCGACCAAACTGTGCGGTTAACATAATCCGTATAACTTAGAACCACCCGCAAAACCTGTTTCGAGACTGGGCCGGATTTGTAGTCTGTAACTGTGGGCATCACCCTGACTTTTCGGTCATGTTGGGAAGTGATCACATTGACGGCATCAAGCACACTCTCCTTCCTGAGTCCGCTCATTATAAGTGTGCCCGCATCCATACCCTCCGGACGCTCATGCGCATTACGAATGGTGATGGCCGGAAGATTAAGCAGTGAGGCTTCCTCGGTTATTGTACCGCTATCGGATATAACGCAGGTCGCATCCATTTGCAATTTGATGAAATCACAGAATCCGAATGGTTTGAGAAACCGGACATTCGGATTCAGTTCCCCGATATTCAACTCTGCGAGGCGTTTTCGGGTTCGGGGATGGGTGGAGACGATGACGGGATATTGGTAAGTTGCCGCCAGTGCATTCAGGGTGTCAACCAGAGCAGAAAGGTTGGCGGGTGAATCCACGTTCTCCTCGCGATGGGCACTGACAACAAAATACTTGCCCTGCTCCAGCTCCATGCGTGCCAATACGTCCGATCGAATAATTCCGGGCATATAGTAATCCAGTACCTCGCCCATATGCGAACCGGTCTTGATGATGGTCTCGGGACGAACTCCTTCGGCAATCAGGTAGCGGCGTGCATGTTCTGTAAGCACCAGATTTATGTCGCTCAAATGATCCAGAACCTTTCGATTCAACTCTTCCGGCACACGCTGGTCAAAACAACGGTTCCCCGCCTCCATGTGAAACACGGGAATTTTTCTGCGCTTCGCGGAAATTACCGCCAGGCAGGAATTTGTATCGCCATACAGCAAGACAGCATCGGGTTGTTCTTGCTCCATGACCGTATCGGCCATGATGATAACCTGCCCGATTGTCTGGGCGGCATTGGCGCCCGCAGCTTCCAAAAAATAATCGGGCTTGCGTATCCCAAGATCCTCAAAAAAAACCTGATTGAGTTCATAGTCGTAGTTCTGTCCGGTATGTACCAGAATATGCCGGGTATGCCGGTCAAACTCGGCAATCACGCGGCTCATCTTGATCAGCTCGGGCCGCGTCCCGACGATGGTCATGACCTTAAGCATGGAGTTCTTCCTGAATGAAATCCAGTTTCAATAACAACTTTTTAACCTGCTCAACATTCAACCGTTCCGTATTATGGGAAGTATAGTCATCCTGATGCGATATCTTTTCTTCACCCTCGCTAAAGTATTGGGCGTAATTAAGATCGCGATTGTCCGCCGGGATACGGTAATAGCCTCCCTTGTCCTGGGCTTTGGCCATTTCCTCTCGCGAGATCAGCGATTCGTACAGCTTTTCGCCATGGCGTGTGCCAATGATCCGAACCAGGCCTTCTTTGTTAAATAACTCCTGCAGCGCCTGCGCGAGATCGGCAACAGTTGAAGCCGGGGCTTTCTGCACATAGATATCGCCCTGCCGGCCATGCTCAAACGCAAACAACACCAAGTCCACCGAATCCTCCAGCGACATCAGGAAACGCGTCATGTTCGGATCGGTGACGGTAAGCGGCTTTCCTTCCTTAAGCTGCGAGACAAATAACGGGATGACGGAACCGCGCGAGGCCATCACGTTGCCGTAACGGGTCGCGCACAACACGGTCTCACCTTCTTGCTGCATGCGCGCCCTCGCAATCATCAGTTTCTCTGCCATCGCTTTGGAAATGCCCATCGCATTGATGGGATATACCGCTTTGTCGGTACTCAGCACAACCACACGTTTGACGCCGCTGGCAGTCGCGGCGTTCATCACATTTTCGGTGCCCATGACGTTCGTGCGTACCGCTTCCATCGGGTAAAACTCGCACGAAGGAACCTGCTTCAACGCCGCCGCGTGGAACACGTAATCCACACCCTTCATCGCCTGACTCGTACTATCGTAGTCACGGACATCGCCGATGTAGAACTTCAACTTTGGATTATTCAGCGCGATGCGCATTTCCTCCTGCTTCTTCTCGTCGCGGCTGAAGATGCGAATTTCGCGCACTGCGGTTGACAGGAAACGTTTGAGAACAGTATTGCCAAAAGAACCGGTGCCGCCGGTAATCATTAAAACTTTGCCGTTAAACATTATTTACCCTCACTAAAATTCACAGGGATTCCAATTTTCAAAGATTGAAAATTTATACCGGAGCATTTTGCAACACACCATCGGACGACTTGAATTCGCGCATGTCCAATAGCATAACTAGCAAGGACGGGAGTCCGACAATGATGTAATTCGCACCCTCCCACTGGCCAAAGTCGAAATTTCTTTTCGCCAAGTCGGCCAATGCAATTACGAACATCGGGATAACCAAACTGGCATTTGCAACAAGAAGAATGCGGGTTTTTAATGCTGTCAGATAAAATTTCAAATTATTATTCGAGCGGTAGTGATAATAAAGAAACATGGAAAGTACCAGCGCTACAAAAAGAAAAAGGAATTTTACGCCTAATCCGCCGCTTAGAAGAAGCAATGCCTTGTGAAACAGGTGCAGAGGGGCATAGACCCCGCCGCTTAACAGGTAGGCCGACACGTACAACCCCAGGGAGATAATCAAAGAAAACGAAATTAACGTAACGGCCCTTTTTTGCCGCGCTACGAACAGTATTCCAACTACGGGCAAAGACAGAAAAAAGAGGGGCGTTCTGCTGGCCGAAAAGATTGCCAGAGCTACAATTGACGCAACTGCCGAGGCCAAATTTTCCCTGCCCGCTTTGAGGGCCAGCAAGATCCCTATTGTATAAGCCCAACCAATGGGGATAAAGTCAGAACCTGCAGCGGAAATTTCATAAAATGACAAGCATGACAATTGGCCCAATATCAGAATTTGTGCGAATTCACGCCCTTTTAACCCGGCGGCCACAAAATATGCGGATATCAATGTAATGCAGGGAACTACGGCAAAGAAATTATCCCAAATGGCGACCGGAAGATAGACAAAAAATTCGGCGGGACCGGTTGAGCAAGGGTTTCCCAAATAGCTGGGCGTATAACTAAAATCCCCGGATAGATAGTTATGGACTAACATCCTGACGCAGTCATCCTGATCCGACCCCCTCATCGAATACTTCAATGCGTCTGCAATTGGATATATGTACAAAACTGCCAATGCCAAGCAAAACAGCATCCCCCGTGTGGGGACACTATTTATACGATTGTTTTTAAATAGATACAACCATATAGAAACCAATAGCAAAATGAATCCGGTAAAACCGATAATCGGGTAGGGTGTGTATTTGTAAAACGTGCGCAACGATCCAGCGTTGATCAGGGTCAAAACCAGAATTAATACCGCCACGCTACGCGGCTTGTAAAAAAATGAACCGGGCAATATACCCCGCCCGACATCATTTTTATTTCCCCGCATGGTCGAAAGCATGCATGGCCCTGATTAATGCCGGCCACTCCGGAGTGATGTAACCCGTTGCGTCGCGAAAGCGATCCGCATTCAGCGAGCGGTCGACCACCAATGAATCATCCGGAATAATCTCAATAGTCTTTCCATACGTTTGGGCAACCAAACACAATAGGTCATACTTGGAAATCGGCTTGGAAGCAACGTGATACAGGCCGCACAAATTATCCCGTGGAATAATTTCATCGCGCACAAGCTGGGCCAGAATCACCGTCGGCAATCCGGAATAGATCGATTTGCTATAACCCCTGCATTGCCGCTCCTGTGACAGGAACCACCCGATTAAACTGCGTTGCCCCTGCAATTCGTGGCCGATAATGGATGAGCGCAAAGTAATCGCGTGCGGATAATCCACCTCACCCAGAAATTTCGATTTGCCATACAGATCTTCGGCATCGGATGGGTCGGTCTCATGGTATCCGCCCTTCTTGCCGGAAAAGACACAGTCAGTACTCATGTGTACCAGACGCGCACCAATCAATTCACAAAGCCGGGCCAAGCGGTGGGGTAACAACGAATTGATCGGGATGCACAGCAGCGGATCCCTGGCATCCGCAAGTTGTTTTACCAGACCTATGCAGTTCACTACAATATCCGGCCTGATTTCAGCAAAAAGTTTAGTCAGGGCATCCTGGTTTTCAACATTCACGCCATTTAATAACCTTTGGGCAAGACGGGGCGAGAAGAAACGGGCAGCTCCGTTTGAGCGTAGCGTGCCAAAAACCTCCCAATTCTCATTTTCCCCCAGAACGCGCACCATCGCGTTTCCCAGCATGCCGCTTGCCCCCAACACCAGAACTCTCATTGATGTCCCTTTATTCCCAATTCCCTAAGCCACCCATCCAGACGTTCCAACAACATCCCGCGCTCGAAGTTTTCCTTGAAATATTGCAAGGCCCGTACTCCCATCGCTTCCCTTTCCGCAACGGTCATCCGGCTCATCGCCAATACCGCATCGGCCAGCAGTTCAGGGTCGCCCGCCGGCACGGCGATTCCGGCGCGGGCTTCCTGAATAATATGTGCGCCTTCGCCATCCAAAGCCGCTATGATAGGTTTCCCGCATGCCAGGTAAGACTGTATCTTGGACGGGATCGTTAGCGCAAACACCGGCTCCTTTCGGAGCGTAACCAGCATGACATCAGCAAGCGAAAAATATCCAGGCATGGATTCTACAGGATGCTGCCCCAGCAGATGAACAGTAGTGTTTAAGCCCCTCGCTTCAATTTGCTCCTTTACCCACGGAAGCATGCGTCCCTCGCCCAGAATGCCCCATTGAATATTGGCATGCTGCTTTAGAATTTCCGAGGCATCAAGGATAGTACCGAAATCCTGGGCAGTACCCACGCTGCCAGCAAACATAACCCGAAAGCCTGCGGGCATCGCAGTGCGTTCGGGGGCGCATTCAGGCAGGACAACCGGCTTGTATAATGCTTCGGCACTGTTCGGGAAATATCTTATTTGCTTCCCACCCAGCATTTCGACCGACGGGATAAATGCGCGCGACTGCACCAGAATGAGATCGCATCCCCGGTAAATTACCCGAACCAAGTTCTCAACCGCGTTCAGTATCCAGGTCGTCCTGATTGCGCCTGTTGCCGACAAACTTTCCGGCCACAGATCCTGTACCCAAAACAGAATGGGCGCGCGCTTGATCATTTTCAGCAGCAGTGCGGGCAAACCTACAGTGATCGGCGAGGGCTCATACACAAAAATAGCATCGAAGTCACCCCGGCAACGCAGCGGGCCCAGCAGAGTTGAAAATAGCGCAAATGAAATATAGTTTAACGCCAGTCGTACCCCTTTGCCCGTGCCGCGTGAGATTTGCGGGACACGATACACGGGGATGCCTTCAAATTCCTCGCATCGAAGCGAAAAAAAATTGTAACCGGGGAAAAAACGTCCAGAGGGGTAATTGGGAATACCCGTTAAAATTGTGACTTCATGTCCCAGCCTTTTCAGGCCGAGAGCAAGATCATTAATGCGGAAATTTTCCGGCCAGAAATACTGGCTGACGATAAGTAACTTCATGTCCAATTCGCCACCGGGTTTAACAACTCCGAGCCGGATGGCCTGAATTAGCCGGCATGAGGGAATGGGCTTTATTGATCATATCGACAATTACCGCATCCCACGTTTTCAGATTGATGCCGGAAATGTCCCCTCGTCGGACATGCAGAACTGGCTTGCCAATTGACGGGATATTTACAAGATCAAATGGCATGTTCGTCAACCACTCTCTGTGCGGTGCGATATCGGAAATATAGGATTCATCCGCAAACAGGACACCTTCGGCGGTCGCATTGGATGAGTTTTCAATGCGCGTTGTTGAAATGTAGTACTTTGTCTTCCGCAAATTCTCAAGGACTTCGTCTCTTTTGACAAAGCCTTTGATGAGGATGTTTTTACGGTTGCGCAAGTCATCGGGTATGGATTTTGTGTCACCAATGATCACCAGCTGCAATTGGTCGTTATTCTTCCTCAGCATTTCAAAAACATAATACGAATCCATCAAGGCCTTATATTTTTGGGTGCCGATAATTAAGGCCAGATTTTCCTTCGCAACCGTGGGCAAGTCAGTCAAATTGCTTAATTCGTCATTATTGCTGCCGTTAACAGACAAGAATAACTTTCCGGCTTCCCCTGCTGTCACCAAACTTAAAGAGTAATTTGATTCCGCGGAAATTACATCCGCATGTTTGAAATTTCTCTTAATCTTCCAACCCAGATAACTGAGTCGCAAGTAGCGGTCAAAGAAAGAAAGGGGAATGTCACGCGTATAGAGAGGCAACACATTGCTCAGATGAAACCAATTGACATGGCCAAATTTGGAATAGATGGGAATCCCATAGGAAAAATACAGATCCGGCTTGCCGATAACGCGCCCGATTTCATCCAAATAGCCGCAATCGTTAAATATTCGCTGGTATCTGGGTTGGGTTGCCAAAAAGTAGCGATTATTGGGAAATTCACTTATAAAATTTTCGCAATGCGGGTGAATAACAAAGTATGCACCGCCGTGTTCATTAAACCATTTTGCATATTCGTATAAGCGCTTGAGTCCTCCCCCGACATACGACACTGCAAAGTTGAACAGATAGTTATACTTTAACTGCATTCAAAATCCCTTTTCTGGTCGTTCTAACAACGTATCCTCTAAACCCTGCCGGTAAAATTACAGAAAGGTCGGATAGTGACTTCCGGGAACTATACATACTGCTACGCCTGCCTTCTGACGAGGCGGCCAATCATAGATCGGGTGACTTGGTAATAGTACAACAACCGCGACAGCCGGGGAGAAAGGACATTCGCAGCCAGTCTGGCTTGATGGTTATGGTTAAAACTTTCTCCGGGATTGACTTTGCTCATGCCGCCATCCCGCATGGAGGCCACCAAAAAGGGTACAAATTTAATTTTCATGTCCGGCCCGGCACGCAAAAAGAATTCATGATCGAGGGCAATACTCATATCTTCACGAAATACACCTATGCGCTCAAACAATGCACGATTAGTGGCCGCCGCCGGATGGGGTAACACATCGTTAACAACCACGAATCGCCACCATTTAAAAGGTTTGCCATAAGGCCCGCCTTTGTACTGCGGTATCGTCTCACGCGACACGATATCGATCTGTCCATACACAACGTCAAAATCAGGCCGCGTTCCTAATTCAGTGGCAAATTTACCCAGTACCGAAGCGTCCACAAAGAAATCATCCGAGTTTAAAAAGATCAGCCATTTACCTTTGCTATGCTCAATTCCCTGATTGAAAGCGTGGGCCAAACCCCGATCCGGCTTGGAATGCCAGTAAGCCAACCGGTCGGAATATTTCTCAATTACATTGCACGTGCCATCTCCGGAGCCGCCATCAATCACAATATATTCAAAATCATCAAAATTCTGGGACAGCACGCTTTGCATGCAGTGCCCGATAAACTCCACGGCGTTGTAACACACCGTGATCACGGAAATTAATGGCCGTGATGCAGCAGATTGATTTATTGAATTCATTGATGCGGAGAGTTAACTAACCTACCGTTAGCTCTAATGCGAGGACAGCATGGATTGAAACAGCCAAGTGCTGGCGCACATCTCTCGCGGCCCCCTGGTTGCCTGCCAACGCAACAACTTATCCGCCTTTTCAACTTTGGCATAGCAAGCTGGAATATCCCCGGGCCTGCGTTGGCCTATCTGATAGGGAACTTTGACATTGTTAACTTCCTCAAAGGCCTTAACCATCTCCAGGACACTATATCCTTGCCCTGTTCCCAAGTTAATCGCACACCACCCCTGGTGTTCCCCGATAAAGTTTAAGGCTGCCAAATGGCCATCTGCCAAATCCATGACATGGATATAGTCACGCACGCCCGTACCATCCGGTGTTGAATAATCATTACCGTAAATATTCAGGTACTGCAGTCCTCCTGCTGCCACTTGTGCGATATAGGGCATTAAATTGTTGGGAACACCTACTGGATTTTCCCCGATCAAGCCTGACTTATGCGCGCCAACCGGATTGAAATATCGCAAACAGACAATTCGCCAATTTTTGTCCGAAGCCGCGACATCATGCAGTATTTCTTCAATGTGCAATTTACTGCGGCCGTAGGGGTTCGTGGCGCAGGTTGGATGATCCTCGTCAATCGGCAGGTAATTTGGCTCGCCGTATACCGTCGCACTGGAACTAAAAACCAAAGTTCTTAATCCGTTTGCCTGCATAGCCTGCAACAAACTGATCGTCCCTTGGACATTGCTGGCGAAATATTCAACAGGCTTGGAAACCGATTCACCCACCGCTTTCAAGCCGGCAAAATGGATCACTGCTTCTATATGATGTTTCTTGATGGTTTGCGAAAGTAATTCAGTATCGCGGACATCGCCCTCAACGACTGTTATAGGTTGCCCCGTGATTTTTTGCAGATGCTGAATCACGTTCGGGCTGCTATTGCAAAAATTATCAAACAGAACGACGTGATGCCCCGCCCCAGTGAGAGCCACCGCTGTATGGCTGCCGATGTAACCGGCTCCGCCGGTGAGTAAGATGTTCAAAAATTTCTCCAAAATTAACCAGAGTGCTTCAGGATAATCTGCGGCGACAGGACGATATCGGATTTTGCATATTAACGATCGCTAACCGCAAAAATTCCGGATGGTTCGTTGATAAACGGCCAAATACTCGGGCGCAATCGTTTTGTAAGACCACAATTTAACCGCTCTTTCCCGCGCTGATTTCCCGAGTTCATCTCGGCGGGTATTATCCTGCAATACCCAGTGCAACCCGTTTGCCAAATCCACAGGATCGAAAGCCCGGGCCAAATAGCCGGTGTGCCGGTGTTCAACGATGTCCGGCAATCCACACACATCAAAAGCAACTACGGGTGTACCACAGGCATGGGCTTCAACGCCAGTATTGGGGAAATTGTCTATTCGCGAAGGAATCACCATTACGTCTCCGGCGCTATAGAGCAGGCTCAAGCTGATTTCATCATACAAAAGTCCGGTGTAGTGAACAGGGTAGCCAAAATCAACCGGTTCCTTGGGAGCTAGCTGACCAAAGATAACGAGTTCGAGTCCCGGGATTTGTCCGCGCAAATGGCTCAGCGCCGCCCGAAGCAAGTCAAAACCTTTATGGTATTCCTGAGTTCCTCCCATTGCACCAAATAGAAGCAAGGGCACATCTTGTGGCAACTGGAGAAGTTGTCGCGCCAGATTTTTAGCAACAGGTTTCCATACCTCTGTGTCTATCGTATTGGGCACCACCGTTACCGGCCAGTCACACATGAGTGCGCTTTGCCGCACACATTCGGCCATCCAGCGGCTAGGCGTAACGATTTGCATGGGGCGTTTCCATAACCGGCGCTTCCGTTCCCAAGCCCAACGATTCAGGTCAAATCCACTTTCATGCTTTGGTCGGTTGGCGGCAGAATAAGGCTCACTCCAACGCCGATCTGAAGATACGTGCTCGGCTCCGGAAAAGGCCCACATATCATGCAGAGTCCAAACAACCGGTTTCCTTATCTTGCCAATGTCGGCGATTGACATCATCTCCGCATTCACCCAATTAAGGTGAACGATATCTGCATCCGAAGTGTTTAGCATAACTGGCCAACGCGATGGCAGGATGGCGGGAGAATGCAGAATGGGGTTGCCTGAGTGCAGGGTTTTGCACAACAGGCTGGCCACAGGCGCGCGTATTTTACCGACGGCTTTGTTCCATCGGCTTTCTGGGCTATTTACCGTCCAGTCTCCCATGCTGGCAATGCTCACCTGCATGGTCGAGTCTACTCCATGCAGCCTCAACGCATGGTGAATACGGTACGCGGCACGAGCAGCGCCACCTATATTGTCGGCGTAGTTAACGAGGTAAGATTTCAAGAAATAATGTTTGCGAACTGAATTGGAAAGAAAGAATTAGGCGCATCAGGTGCAGCAATCCAAATATAGCCACCATCAGGAATATCACGCAGTTACCAGTTTCGTCCTGCGTATTCGGCCAATTTCTGTGATATTCATATTTTCGGTCAGCATGATTCTGGGCATGCATTCAAGATAATTTTTGTGCTCCGGGTAAATATTTCCTCTTCTTGTAGTTGTCACCGTCTTAAAACCCATCTTTTTAATGATGCTGAATTCTCTTTGGCCTATCTCTGCACTGCTGCCAAACGGATAGGCAAAATGTTCTATCGGTTTGTTAATCTTGCTTGCAATGGTTCTATTGGCTTCAAGTACTTCAAAATCAATTTCTGCCTCGCTTAATTTGTTCAGGCTAAAGTGGTTTTTTGTATGCCCCCCAATGGTCACCAGAGGGTCCAGCGATAACGCTTTAACTTGCTCCCAGCTCATAGCCAATTCTTTACAATATTTAGTCCAGTCAATTTGATAGGCGCTAAAAAGCTTGCAAAGATTTTCCTGAAAATTTTCCCCTTCAAATGAAATGATAATATTCCGGATATTCATAAAAGCATCAATTTTATTCTGATTGGTATCACAGTTAAATTGCGTGCCATTCAATATGATTTCAGTATTCTGAACGATTAAATCTTCCAGTGCATACCACCAAAGCTTTGCCGACTCATCGGGGAACGAGGTCGTGATATAGACAGCAAACGGAACATTGTGTTTCTTGAACATGGGATAGGCAATTTCATAATTGTCTTTGTAGCCATCATCCAGTGTAAAAACGATCTGCTTTGCGACTTTTTCTCCGGTTAACAAAATGTTGTGTAATCTATCGAGGCTAATAAACTCATAACCGGAGGATTTAAGTTCTTGTATCAAATTTTCCAGAAATTCCGGAGACACTTTCATGTCTTCGTTGGGCCGCAGTTTATTGGATTCAAAAGGGTGAACCCTATGCAGCATGAAAATGGTTGCAATACCCGAAAAATATTTACCGATAAATTTAATTTTCGATAACGAGTTCAAGGCCACCGATTGCATGATCAGACCCTTGTTTGATATCCGAATATGTTAAGTTGTAAATCCATATTGCCATCGCGCGCATGATCGATAAACGGCTGTTTTCTGTTGGTCACATTATCGATGTAATATCTAAAACCGTTTCTTTCAAGTACCTCAAGAATCTCGCTCAATTTTTGCGCCGAACTGTTCCAGGAGTGATACTCGATAAAAATATTTTCAACCATGTTCAGGCTATCCGAACAATCCATCATTACCTCATATTCGGCACCTTCAATATCAATTTTTAACAGGTCGATAGAGATTTCATTTTGCAATACATCCTTTAACCTGATCGAACTAACGGTTTTGCGATTACCTGCCCCGTTGATGGACCCGCCGTCTCCCCCTTCCTGAGAAAACTCAATGCCATTCGCGTTAACCCAAACGGCACTGTTTATGACAGTGACATTGCTGATCCCATTTCTCTTCAGGTTTTCTATGCTCAGCTTGGCAATTACTTCATCCGCTTCATAAGCTACTATCCTGGCATTCGGATAATTCAAACCAAAGTAGAGCAGACTCGTCCCAATATTTGACCCGCAATCAAGAATGACAGGGACCTCGTTTATTGGCTCAAACCGGTAAATTTCGTCTAAGAATATTTCTTTAAATTGCCCGATAAAGCTGGGGGCATCCGGCAGGTCAAAGGTATAGTCAAGAAAATTTACGTCGCGCTTTTTCACAAAGCGTTCAGAGTCGGTCAACCTGTCGAGAAGATGGTAATACTGTCTTTTATCCTTATTCTGTAAATAATGATACAAAGGCCTCATCATGTCTTTTAACAGGTTTTTCACTTCGTGGCCTTTATCGTTATAGTCAATTGATAATCCTTGTCGATAAAAAACAATTCGTCGTGTGAAAGCTCTTCAGCACAAATACCTTCCAAATACGAGATGCAAGCCAGCACATTTCCATAAGTTTCAACTTCCACATTGCCTGCGCCAAAGACTTCTTCAAAAGCCTTTCTTATCGACAAATCAGTAAACCGCCAATAATCCCCCCATTTGTCCATGTCATATCGGCTTATCTGGGCAATGCCGGCAACAGTAACGAGCGCTACCCCGCCTTCCTTGAGAATAAAATGCAAACCTTGAATAGCCGCCTTGAAGTCATAGATAAAATTGAGTGTCTGGGTCAATATAAAGCAGTCAATCTGGTTTTCAGGTAATGTTGTTACATCGGCAAGATCGGCAACGATAGTGGCTTGGGGATTGTCGTCCGTATAGTGCAATATTTCATATTTATTTACATTTGAGCCGTACTTTCTACTGTAATCATTTACGGCAATCTCGCATAGCACACCTTGGATGTGCCGCCTGTTGGTCTCCAGGAAATGTTGTATGTAAACTCTGTCGATTGGCGTACCCCTGTCAAACGCGAACACCCTTGATATGGGTTCCAATGATCGCAGGTTTTGCCAATTCGGTTTGCTCAAGAATCTGCGAACGCGTTGCGAAATATATCCCATGATTTTTTAACTTTATTAAGAATTCTTTTTTTATTGGTCAATTTAATACTATTAAAATAATTCTCAAGCGCCTCTCTGGCCTTTGCATCCTCATCAATACAAGTAGTAAAAGCCGGGTTATATTCTTTCACCAGATCAACATCAAAATCACTTGAAATCCCGCAATTTGTTCCTCCCCCCTCAAACCCGATGTTTTTTACATAGGATTCTCTTGGATGAAGCGACAGTCCATTATTCAAATACACCGACGCGTACCAGAAAATTGCCCATGTATTTAATCGGCCACTTTTATTTTGCGTTATCTGATCAAAGTAGTTATACGCATTATTCAAGTTGAAGTCATAAATCATCTTTTTACTAAAGACTTCCAAATAATAGTCCGCATCTTTTTTATAATGTTTCCAGGCTCTATCCCACGTGGCCCAACTCCAGCAGCTTGCCGGTCTTAAGAAGAATGTATTACTCAATCCTGTGCCATCGATTGGATATTCATAACCGGAAATGTGCATTACCCGCTCGGTGTCTTTATAAAACTCCAAAGCATCGTTCATAAAATTCAGGAAATAGGGGCTGGATATCAAGTCGTCTTCAAGGACGATGATGCTTCCGTGTTTGTTAACAACCTTTGTCACGCCATCAATAATATTCTGTGCAAGGCCAAAGTTGGCGGCCCGCTCAAAAATGGTCACAGACTTAAAGCCGCCAATTGTGTGCACATATTGGCGAACTTCATTAACCATTTCAGATTGTTCCGCCGACTTGGGAGCATCGGAGAATATATATATGTCGCTTTCTGCTGCAAGTTCGTTCCGCAACAATGCGTCGACCGTTTGCAGGGTGTGCCATGGGCGGTTATAAACAAACAGTGCGATAGGGGCCAGCTTTCGATCTTGCATGACAGTTCTAGCGCTTTGAGAATTGATGAAATGCACGTATTAAGTTCATGCCGGACCATTGAAGCAATTCCGGCATCCATGTATCTGCCGCGATTGGTGAAAATGAAATTTAGGGTAAGGTTGCTTAATGATCAATCAAAGCGTTTCAATTAGTCCCAATTTCATGTCGCTAACATTTTCTCATGACTCGCAAGGCTGTAACCCACACCTTCGCAAGGTTGATTGGAATCCAGCGTGTGGGGAAGGTCAGCAGGATGAACGAAGTCAAATAAACCGGGTTCATGTCACATTTTTTGGAGAACAGCATCCGGGGTTTAACTAATTCATCAACAACTCGAATGCCGGTAGTCTGCAGGTCGGGGGTCAAATAAACGTCCGGAGTTGTTCCCAGTGCGTACCCTTTTCTCCACGCTCTGATGGTGAATTCATAATCGGAGCAGTAATGTGGAAGCATCAGAGGGTAAAACCCGCCAATATTTTCAAATGAATCCCACCGCAAAAACAATCCGCGGGTTGAAAGACAATTGATTTCTTCTTGGGATTTGACAACGTTAAAACTCATTCGTCTGAAGTTCGCGTTAACTCCAGTCTCAAGAACTTCCCCCGATACCTCATCATAAAATCGGGCCAGCAATAACGATTTTGGAAATTGTTGAAGGTATGAAATTCCGTTCTGCAAAAAATCCGACTTGAAAGCGACATCATCATTGGTCATGAGAATAATGTCAGATGGCATCGGTGGATTTTTCTTCAGCCAGTTTAACCCCTGTTGCAAACTTCCCGCCCACCACCAGTCACCTCTGCCCCTCAACACCGTAGCAGAGGGGATAGATTCCATCACCATCTCCGCCGACCCATCGGTCGAACCATCATCGATCAGCACCAGATGATAGTCCGCATACGTCTGTGCAATCAGGCACTCGATAAAGCCGCGCGTAATTTCTTTGCGGTTATGCACCGGCAATAAAATATAGATTTTGGGCATCATTCCGTTCAACAAAACCGTAAGCTCCGGTTATATGCAATCCAAAATGCATATTTTCATGCCTCAACCAATTCTGTGGCTAAATCCTGCAGGGAAATCGCTTCAATATCAGTCGCAAGTCGATAGCGTTCCGCTCCGGGATAGACGACGAATTTTCGAGTAGGCGCAAGATCTGTGCAGGCCGCATAAAATCCACGCTCCAATTTTGGGCTTAGGCTGCGCTTGATCTCAATGGCCCATAGACTTCCATCTGGCCAAGACAGCAACAAATCGATCTCGGCCCCGCCGCTGGTACGGTAAAAATAGCCCTGCGCTTTAGTTGCGGCACAGACAAGCAGATTTTCGATTACGAAGCACTCCCAGCTCTGTCCGACAACGGGGTGCGCCAGCAAGATTTCTTTGTCAGGTATATTAAGCAGCGCATGAACAAGTCCGCTATCTCGCACATAAACCTTGGGCGATTTAACCAGCCGTTTTCCTAGATTGGCATGCCAAGGTGGCAGACGACGCACCAGCAACATATCAACAAGCAAGTCGAGATAGCTGCCCGCAGTCTTCACATCGACGCCGAGGTTACGGGCGAATTGAGCGGTGTTTAGCAGCCCACCCTGATGGTATGCCAGCATGCCCCAGAAGCGGCGCAGAGTTTCAGCTGCTATGCGCGGGCCAAACTGTGGAATATCTCTTTCCAGATAAGTGCGAATAAAATCCTGCCGCCAGCGCAAACTTCGAGTGACATCTGAAGCTAGCAAACTTTCCGGAAAACCGCCGCGCACCCACAAATCGTCTGGTGGAATTCCAATTGTTTCCAACACATTAAAAGGCGCGAGTTCCAAATAGGCTATTCGACCAGCCAACGTTTCACCGGATTGTTTAAGTAAATCGAGTGAAGCTGACCCCAATAGCAAATATTGCCCGGATCGTCGACCACCTCTACGCCCCCGATCGATAAGACCACGCAGAACAGGGAAAAGGCCTGGGGCACGGTGAACTTCATCAAAGATGACCAACCTGTCCAGATGATCCGCCAAATAAAGCTCAGGTTGCGCTAGTTTAGCGCGATCCTGTTCGGATTCGAGGTCAAGATACAGGGCATTGTGGCTCTGGCCGATTTCCAGTGCCAAAGTAGTCTTACCCACCTGACGTGGCCCGAGTAGCGCTACAGCAGGGGCATGAGCGACTGCATCCGAAACTTGAGGAAAAAGAATTCTGTCAATCATCCTTGCAATTATGGATAACAATTCCATTAATTGCAAGGATGCACACATTCCAAGCCGTATGGAAAAAACTGGATAGAACCATGGGGCTTTTTATGCGCATCAAGGCTTACGCAAGAAATAAAGCCGATTGTCACCCATCCCCAGCCCATCGAAACAGCGCGTTACAAAGTGATTAATTTTGCAACGATCCGTAAACGAAATCAGCTTAAGCGCAATTTTTTGCATCAGGCTCCATTTACTTCCTGGCACCCAGAATATGGAAGGCTCCCCCTCAGACGGACAGCTGAACAAATGAATCCACTGATAAAATAACCATGCTGATGGAGTAATCGTGGCGGCCCTCTCTACTACCAGACCGGCTTGCTTAGCCGCCAACTGCATGGAGTGGAGCGTAAAGAATTGCAAATGGTAGGGCGCATGCCAGTTGATCCAAAACCTGCCAAACAACTTGGCTCCCCACCCGCCCGCATTAGGAGTGCTTAAAATCGCCACGCCTCCCGGCTTCAAAATGCGCTCAATGCCGCGCAAGGTTTGCAAAGGGTTAGTCACATGCTCGATCACTTGACTCATGGTGACATAATCAAAAGAATCGGGTTCGTATACACTTGGGTCGAATAAACCCACATGAACCTTGTAGCCAAATTTTTCAGCCACCCGCCGAATATTTTCGTCCGCTTCTACGCCATAAATGTCACATCCGCGCGCTTGATGATAGCCAAGTGATTCACCGAATCCGCAGCCTATATCCAGCACACGAACATTGCGCGGCACCCAGCGGAAAGTGGAGCTATTCTCGCCATCAAGCCAAGCCATGAATCCAGTGGCCTCTTTATATGGCTTATGACTTTCCAGATCGAGTTTTGAGCGCGGGTAATAGTTGGAATAGAGATCCCGCAACTTCTCGGGTGTAAACTCGCCTTGCAGAAATATATGCCCGCAATTGGCGCATTTCAATAATGGGAATGTTCCACGATAGCCATAGCGGTCATCATATCGGTTACCGAACATAACCGATGAGGAGTTACAAATTGGGCAATTCATAAACTTGCTGATGGGTGCCATTGAATTCTAGAAGGATAGGAGTTTCACTATCACGCCCAGCATTTTCTTCTGGACTCAAATTCAGTCAGCCGGTTTATCAGTTCGACCTCGCTTGCATTGCGTTGTTGTTCGAGTTGGTGCATTCGTTTTGTTCCATTTTCAACCAGTCGGGAAGCTGTCTCAGTATCGGTACTGGCTTTCATCGCATCGGCCAATTCTATCGCGCTATCCGGGTTGGCATATATTGCGGCATCACCGGCGTTCTCCATCAGATGCGACGAATAAATGAGTGGCTTCCTGATCATCCAGGCCTCCATGGGTGGCAAGTTGGTCGGGCCGAAATAGGTGGGCATGACGACTGCAACGCTCCCCTCGTATAGTCCACGCATGTGCTCTGATGGAACGAAGCCCAGAATTTTAACTTGTTGGCTTAGCGCATATTGCATGACCAGCTTTTCAATATGGCTACGATTGCCTTTGTCGCCTCCCGCAAAGACTACCCTGAAACTCTCTCCGGCCTTTCGGAGCAAAACAAGTGCCTCCAGAATGCGGACGTGATTCTTATGTGACCAGAACTGCGCGGGATAGAAAAAATATCCTTCTTCCAGCTGATAATTTTTCAGCACTACACTTTTTGCAAGATTGAATTCATCCTTCAACAGCGGCGAGGGCAACATGGGAATCGCCAGACAGCGTTCACGGTCTACGCCATATCTATGCATGATATGGCCGGATAAAACCTCGGATTCTGTAATCACCAACCATGCCGGGGCCAGATTATTCTTGAAATGCTGTTCGCGATCATGGAATTGCCCGTGACACCTGATTTCGGGAAACTCCGGAGTATCCCTATGACAAAGGTCGAATACTGTTGTGATGTAGTTCAGTTGTTGAAGCGGTTCAGGGCCCGCAGAGTGCGTCAGAAAATATACCAGGTCAGCTCCATGCTCAATCAACTTCTTTTCGAGCGACCCCATTATTCTTTTGCGGCTTTGTCGGGCCTGCCACCACGGTTTCAGCCTGACCCTGATAATCAGTTTTTCCAGCAAGGACGGGCCAAACTCTACGCAACTGACCCCCAGCTTGTTTAAATACTCAATATTTTCTGCATGGCGTGTAAAAACTTCGAACTCAAATCTGTTTTCGCAGATTCTGCTCATCTGCATAATTGCATTCAAGCCCTGGTTAAATGCCCCCCCGCCTGTCACAGTGCTTTCCAATACGGCTATTATTTTCATCTCAGATCATTCGCGAATCAGCATCTGAAATCCACCCCATGATTCCTCATTCAGTGGTTTATTCGTCATCCATGCATGGCTGGTGGATGGACTAAATTTCCCGGCAAAGTAGCACGGCAGTTCCGGCAAAAATATATAGCGCATGCGGTGAGTCTCGTTGACCTGTTCCACCTGACCGCTCATCTTGAGCTCGATGAACACCGTGTAATTTACATCCACCACATTTTCGTTTACATGCATCACGGGTTCCGCAATGCGGGTGACTTTAATCTCATCATCTTCAAGGCGTTTGACGCGTACTTCCGGGCGCTGCGTCAGAACAGCTGGTCCGTACCAGAAATCGAAAAGAAATACTCCGCCGGTCTGCAAATGAACTGAAGCCGTTTCAAATGCGGCTTTCAGATCGGCATTGGTGGTCTGATAGCTCATAACATGAAACAGCGAAATTACCACATCATAAATTTCTTCTGTTCGAACGCTACGCGCATCACCCAGGCCAAATGAAAGGCGGGCCGCGACCTCGGGTGGGAGTCCTGCCATACGAGCCTCCGCGCGGGCGAGCATAGCCTCGCTCATGTCCACACCATGGACAACATAGCCCATGCGCGCCAGATGTTCGGCGTGCGCACCTGTACCACACCCCAATTCCAGAATTCGTTTTGCTTGTGGCTGTTGCGCACAGATATGCGCGGCAATATATTCCGCCTCGCCCGAATAATCTTTATCGCGGTACAGCAAATCGTAATAGCGGGCGTAAGTATCGAAGACGTGGCTCATACAAGAATCTCCTTCACCGCCGCTGCGGATCGTTCAATTTGCTCACCGCTCAACGCCATGCCGCTGGGAATGTAAAAGCCACGGCGGGCAATGCGTTCAGCTACCGGGTAACTTTCACCGGCAAACAGTCCCATCTTTTTAAATACCGGTTGCTCGTGCATAGCCCAGAAAAAAGGTCGCGTGCCTATGCCCAGTTTGCCCAGCCTGGCCATCGCCTCTTTGGCATCGAAAGGTACACTGTCATCCAGCACCATGCCATACACCCAATAGATGTTGTCTGCGTAACCGGTATGTGCCAGCGGCAATTGAAGCCCCGGCGTATCCGACAGTAATTCGGTATAGCGCGCACCCATGCGCCGCTTGATACCCACAAATTCATCCAGCCGTTCCAGTTGCGCCACGCCCAACGCTGCCTGTAAATTGGTCATGCGAAAATTCCAGCCCAGTTCGTCATGCACAAAACGCTGCTCCGGTTTGAAGCAGAGATTACGCAGTGAGCGGCATTTTTCGGCAAGCGCGGGGTCGTCTGTTACGACCATCCCCCCCTCGCCGGTGGTGATGTGCTTGTTGGGATAAAAGCTGAAGGTGCTGATGTCACCGAAACTGCCACAGGGCTTGCCCTGGTAAGTCTGACCGTGCATCTCGGCGGCATCTTCGATTACTTTCAGGCCATACTTGTGCGCCAGCGCCAGCAACGGCGTCATTTCCACCGGCAAGCCAAAAATATGAACCACCATGATAGCCTTGGTGCGGGGCGTGATGCGCGCCTCGATTTGGGCAACATCGATGTTCCACGTATCCGGATCGCAATCCACCAGCACCGGAACCGCGCCCGTGCGCACGATGGCGGCGGCACAGGAAATAATAGTGAAGGTCGGCATAATGACCTCGTCACCCTGCCCAATGCCCAGCGCCATCACCGCAGCGTCCAGCGCCACCGAGCCATTGGAAACGGCCACGCCGTACTTGCGCCCCATGCGCGCGGCGAGTTGCTCTTCAAACTTCTTGATGAACGGCCCCTCGGACGAAATCCAGCCGGTGCGTATGCACTCGACCAGATACTTTTCTTCGTTGCCGTTAAGCAGGGGTTCATTGACGGGTATGAAATTCATTTGGTTATTTCAAAAACAAAATAAGTGGAAATAGGGTATCGACAGGTAGCGTACGGCAATACGAAGGTGCAGGAGGCATGTGCATTAGCTTTCTAACTCACGGCCAGAATTTTCATCTCGATCCTGAAGTGCTTTGAGAGCACGCTCCAAAATAATACGGTCAGCTACATCCTTGTCGCGCATCGTCTTCTTGGTGAGTATCAGTCCTTTCAGATTGATCGTCTGAACCGGAATACCATCCAAGTCGAGCGTTTCGGCATATTGCTTCAAGCTTTCATAAGTCTCGCCGCAAGCGTTGAGCATGATATCCACTACAAAAGCATCTGCCACACGAATGTTCTCACCTTCCACGAACCAGTCCGGATCAATGTCTTTGGCCACCTGGTCGGGCAACACCATTAGCGCTTCTTTAATGCGCTCTCCAGCCCGCTTGGTGGCCGGGACTAGCAGATCTATGTCAGTTGTGGCTCGGTGGTATCCATGTGCAAACAGCGCATAGCCGCCAATCAAAAGATAGTCGGCACCCTGCTGGTTCAACGAACGGATAAGCATTTTTAGATCTTCAAGGGTGGCAGGATGACTGTACTCTTGCATCACGAACGTTCCAAAGCAATTTGCACCATAGCTTCAATCAGACAATCTTGCTGGTGTTGATTGGCGGCCTCATGACTCTTAAACCGGAATATACCCTTTGGAATAAATGTGGTATTGCCGGTGGGTAGAAGGTGTATTTCATCGTTGAAAAATGCACCTTCGGTTAAAAGTGCAGAAGAGGCCGAAAAGGTGATCGGATGTTCTTTGCGGTAACCAATAATACGCATCACTCAGCCTTTTGAGATATAAACAACGTGCGTTCTATCTGATATGTTTCTTCATTGCCATTGAACGGGGGTTCGTTGACAGAAATAAATACGGGTTGGCTCATAATTCAGCGAGAGTTCAAGTTTGAAGTGCAACGCCTGACTTGAAGAATACCTGACTGAGTGTTTTGTATTCAAGCCTTTTTCTGGGGCGGCTGTTCAACCTGTTCATTACCATATCAATTTCCTACTGTGTAATGGTGGTGAAGTCCCGGTTTCTTGGGAAGAACTGTCGTATCAATCCATGCGTGTTTTTGTTCGTACCGCTCTCCGATGACGAGCAAGGGTGCGCAAAATAGAAATCTGCTTTCAGTCTTTTAGCAATCACTTCGTGTCCGTCGATATCCGGATCAAAGCTACGGTGTGTTGTCATGACAGGATTCTACCGCGATGTAGAGGCGTTGTTGCAGACAGGATGTCGGATTTTGTCCATAATGTTCATTGCCTGATTTTGGCAGAAACACCATCAATTCCTGTAAACCGCGTCTTATCCGACTCCCCCGCATACGGTCCTTGCTTGACCTCGATAATTTCGCTGGCCTCCAGCATCTCAAAGCCATGACCACCAAAGGCCAACAAAACAATATCACCTTGACTCAAGATGCGGCTTTCCAGATAGGTTTGATCCTCATCGTAGAAGTCCACCCGCACCTTGCCGGATTTAATAATCAATACTTCCTTGGTGAACTGAACCTCGCGTGCCACCGGATTATGTACATGGGGCGGAATGACGTAGCCCGACGGGCGATTCATATAACCCAGTTGCTGGGAGAAGTCGTTGGGGGTAAAGAACTGGATGCCCTCGGCGTGATAATCAGCGCGGAGAATCACGGCGAGCGTGATGTCGCCAAACTTTACGGACTCAATCATGATTCAGATACCCCATTATTTGTTTTGACGCGATCCAAATTGCAGTTGATGCCAGTATATCAGGACAGAACATGCAATCTACGAGCGATCCTTGTCACAACGTCATAAACATGCAGACTAATTTTTAGTTGTGCTGTCCATTTCAGCAACGCAATATGCATGGAATTACCAATTGCTTTAGCTAATATATGCTGCGCTTCAGAATAGAAACCCCAGCGTATCGCTTTAAGTGCGTTCCCTTCCAAATGTTGATTCAGCACGTTAACATCGCACAGTCGAAGGATGTCGTCCCTGTGCTTGTCCACGACATACTGGAATCCTTCCACATCTCTCTTGCGACTTTTTGAAATTGTCTCGCCTGCGTGAAAGTGGTAAACGAACAAGGGTTCCTGAAGGTGGATAAAGCGGCATACTTTAGCCAAACGGATAGAAGTTTCCCATTCCTGATATGAAGGAACATTCTCATCAAGCAGCCCGATTTTCTGCAATGCCACTTTGGACGTAACCATTCCCTGGAACATGGGTCCCGCAGCACTCAGCAATTCTGGATGAACGCATTTCCCATCTATGCGTGGCAGAGTCCATAAACTTTTTGCCATAGTCTGTTGATCGAAACGGAAGCAGTCACTATGCACGACTGTTAATGGATCAAAACAAACTTTTGCAAGAACTGCAATCTGCTTTTCAAGTTTATCTAGAACCCATTCGTCATCAGAATCCTGAAAAGCGATCCAGTCACCACGCGCTTCCACAATCCCGCGATTGCGCGCCGCCTGGGCACCGGAATTCCTATCCAAAACCACGCACCTGACCGATGGATGAAAACGGCTATAGTTGTTTACCACCTCAGCGGTTTCGTCCGTTGAGCAATCGTCAACGACAATAATCTCAAAGGGTGGCACCGTCTGATTGCAAACAGAGTCGAGACAATAGGTAATTGTTTTGGCGCGATTGTAAGCGGGGATGACAACGGAGATAGATATTTGCACGGTGAGTCTGTGGGCAAGCAAGATTAAGCGGAATTACGAAACAGGCCTTAAAAACTCAGAGTACAGCAGCTCAAGAAATATTCAAACAGGTTTGCAGTTAGCAACGATTTCATCGCATATTCTTTGAGCCGCATTTCCGGATTCGAAGAAAATACTCCGGAACTCAGACATTCCCCGTCCAGCAAAACAGCAATAGGCCTCATTTTCAATAACCCGGTGTAGGGCTTCTTTGGTCTCAGAGATTCCATGTACTTCAATTCCGGCACTTGCTTTATCAATATCCGGGGAGTAGCGGGGCAGGGAACTCAAGTTGCACACTATGGGCAATACACCGACAGAAATAGCTTCAAGTATGGTGGATGAGAAAACTGCAACTGCGACTCGGGAGGCTGCCAAAACATCAGCGAGTTGATGCGTCTTTGGATGCATAAGTCGAATGTTTTTACATCGTGCAAACCGTTGCTCGAACTCATCTGGAAGAGGATAGTTTGGATGTGCTCTGACCAACACGGGGGTGCTCGGAAAAGTGATGGCCGTCCACTCAATCAAATTCAGAAATTCAAAGAATCTAGACTCACTTAACAAGACACACGGTGATTGAACAAAAAAACTTACTCCGGCTATTTTCTTTTCAGATTTCTCGTGCATGGTTACGGCAAGATGTTGAAGAACATGATTACCCACTGCTACAAATTTCTGGCAAGGATTGTAAGGTTGTAACAATTCCGCAAAGCCCTTTCCCCAAACCAGCATTTTTGTGAACGACATGTTTCTAAAACCATTATGCACAAAAGGGGCCCAGCCTTGCTGAATACAAATAATCGGTATCGATAAAAGTCGGCATGCTTCACTCGTGAGAGCATCCAATGGTGCATTCCCCTCGGCCACCACAACGCAACGCGGTTTGGAAAAAGCCAGAGCTTCATAGACCTGATCAAACTGCGACGTAAGCCAGGCAAGACCTTCCAAAGAATCCTTTTCCGATCTGACCGATTCATCCCAGTCTGTTGCTGGCCGAAATCGATTTGGTGACAAATCAAGGCATGGAATCCCAAGCCGTGCCATGGGTTCACTTAATCTGTCATCCACGGCAAGGAGATATGAATATGAGAATGGGAGTGACTTGGCGATAAGTTCAAAATAGCGGGCAAATTTTACATCTATCACATGAAACAGGATTTGCGGAAACTCTCCACAAGCAGCCGGATGCAAGGGTTCATATGATGTCTTTGACTTAAACAAGTTGCGCAGCGCATTGCGAACGGATATTAAACCCATCCTTTTTGCCACAAACCGCAAGCTGAATTTCTCTTTCGTTATTACGGCATTAATCTTTGGATGCAGGCGTCTTGCTACACCGACCTGCTCATTGCTTGGAAAATATACTATGGGCAACGGTTCTCCTGATTTTGCCATCATATAGGCATGAAAAAGAGGTTCGCACTCCAAGCATAAAAAATAAAGATGTCGTTCCAGAACAAATCGCAAGTCAGCACCTCTATAGCGAAATGCAGTACTGTTTGAGGCTACTATCTCTTCTGTGTATGCCGCAATAGCTATGCACAAATCCTTCAGATAGGTATAGCCGAGCTCAGTGGTGTCTGAAACGATCAACAATATTCCTTAGTCGGCGATGATTTAATGCGGATAACAAGCATAACTTTTTGGAAAACAGCCAGATGAATCAACAAATTTCATTCAGCGTTTATCAACAAACTTTTTGTTTGCATCAATTACTCCTGCTACGGGTGCAAACTGTTCATACAACGCCCTGCCAATCCGTTCCTCTGGAAAAAAATAATCTGTAAGTGCGTAGCGGACACCCTCTCTAATGGGCATACCCCGATGAATCGAACTGGTATCCACTAGAATCAATGTCCCAGCTTTTGCAGTATAGGTCTGCAACCGTGATGTATCTTTACGCAGAAGGGCGTCAACCTGATCATCGCGAATCCGGTTTTGCATGTATCCTAGTTTACCGTGCCAGATGTCTTTGAGGATGTTGCCTAATTTATAGGAACCCTCGATAAATTGGAATGGACCGTTTTCCTCGGTTACATCAGACAAGTAAATGATAGCCTTAAACTGTCGGAAAAATGCATCCCTGTGCCACCCTTCCCCGGAACCAAGACTCCCCAACCTTACCGGCATTTTTGCCGCCATGGTAAATGCGGTGCGTGTAGGCGTACAGTTGTAACGGCTGGCCATACTTCTAAACATGGCATTATTTGAGAAACGCGAAATCAAGTCCGATAAATTCTCGGCGCCGAATACCCGAAAATCTGCTTTTGGATGTGGGTGAACGTAATCCGGGTACTCAACGAGAATTCGTTCGATCTCAGCCCTAGCAGCCGCGCACGTTGCTTCGTCCCAAAAGTTTTCAATAATACAAATCCCATTCTTGTGCAACAGTTCCCATGCTGGAAGCGACTCTAGAGGCAAAGAAAACGCTTCAGTACTAGGCAATGATCTGAAAAAACGCAGGTAATCGATCAGGGTGGCTATCTGCGTCAGTACTCTTGAAGACGAGCTTCCCGCGAATTGTTTTATTTTCGCTTCAACTCTTTGTATAACTCTTGCGTCAAAAGATCGTGCAATTTTATTTAACATAGACGTTTGTTTTAGTTAAACCTTTGAATGTCTCTGATTGTTCGAAATAAATTCTGCAATATGCTCACAATATTTTTTCCAGGCGTTCTAATGCCAACCAGAATCCTTCACCATCATTTTTGTGACCTTGCCATATTTCTGGAATAAATGACGCGTTCGGGCAAAGCCTATCAAGCACTTCTGCAACAACTGCGAAATCTATATCACCCTCGCCAATTTGTAGTCCCTCGCCGTCTTCACCACCCGCGTCAACAATATGGAGGTGTGCAGTATAGGGGGCAACTTCTTCAAGAAACGTTTTGAAAGACTGGTGAGCGTGGTTACATGCAAGCTTAGAATGTGAGATATCCAAGCAAACGCGCATGCCATGCTTTTTACAGAATGCGAGAATGTCATCTGCATCCTTGAACAAATTATGAAAACGTTGCCCGCCAAAATGCCAAGGAAATGGGGGCATGGTCTGAGGAATAATCTCAACCCCTTCTGTATCCAGCTCATCTAATGCGGCTGCAATCAAAGCGTACTTTTCTAGGCGATCATTAATCGGCATAAAACTATCCAATGTAAATCCACCTGCGTTGACTACAATTTTGGGTCGTACGGCACGTTTGAAGTAGCGTTTCAGGCCTCTAGTAAGTTCAATGACTCGCTGAAGTTCAGTCATTGATCGAGCACGATATTCAGGGTCAGCAGCACACAAATCTAACAAATGATCCCCTGAAAACAGCTCTGGACTATGCACAACAAAATCCAAATCGTAACCCTGGGCATCAAGAAATTTAGCCGGATCGAGCTCCATGTCCCTGTAGCTGAAATGAAATTCCAGTAGTCCAAAATTCGACTTGCCTAACATGCGCGTAACATCGTGATAGCGTACTGGAATACCAAAAGGACGTTTGAATTGGTAATGTCGCGACGTGATCGGCGCGGCATCCACATCGGAGACATAGAAAAATTCCCCCGCTTTTAGTGCTCGTCTGGTTGTTCGTCCAATTAACTCGGCACGACGACTTGGTGACAAACCGATGCCAGGGCTACGTGTTTCAATATCTGTCTCGGTGATGACCTGACCTTCTCGCAAAGCCAGTCGCGCGGCTAGACTCTTACCGAGAATTTCGCGGTTCATCATCTCACCTTGGGTAATCCGACGGCTGTCACTTGAACCTAGCGCCTCTTCCACTTCGCGAATTGCACGAACCATATCGGCAAACTCGGTCGGCAAGAGGCTGACTCGGTGGTCGTTACCCTCCAAACTACGATCCAGCGTGAAATGTTTCTCAATAATGCGTGCGCCCTTAGCAACAGCAGCCACAGGTACGAAATAGCCGCGTTCATGACCAGAATAACCAACTTGGCAATCATTGCCGATTGACTTTAGTCGAGGTAGATAGTTCAGTTGCACATCTTTGAATGGTGCAGGGTACGTCGAATTACAGTGAAGCAACGCATAGGAGGCGCCATACCGCTTCAACAATTGCACAGCCTGCTTAATTTCCATTTCAGACGACATGCCTGTAGAGCAAATCAAAGGCTTACCTGTCCTAGCTAAGAATTCCAGTAACTCGTGGTTAGTGAGGTCCGCAGAAGCGACCTTGTAGGCCATCATGCCATATTTCTCAAGTGCAACTAGGCTCTCTCGGTCCCATGGGGTACACAGAGGGAGAATTTTGCTTTGCTTGCAATAGTCAAATGCTTTGAACATGTCGTCATTGCTCAACTGAAACCGTTTTAACAGATCCAACGTGTACTCTGCACCCAAGTCTTCGCCTACAGCATTGTGACGGTACATTGATGCCATATGACGCATCTGAAATTTGGCACAGTCGGCACCCGCCAATACTGCTTGATCTATCAATTGCATAGCCATATCCAAGCTACCCTGGTGATTGTTGCCAATTTCGGCGATCACAAATGAAGATGAATCATCGGCAATGCGAAATTCGCCAATGCGAAATTCCTGAGTTGGTGGTGATGCGTACGCGACGAGCCGTTGCTGACGATCCACCAAAGGAACATAGCGCACACGCTCTGAGAATAACTTATCTATTTCATCAAGCGAAGTGTCTTCACTCCGTGAAATAAAATTTGGATTCATTGCTCTGCTAACAGGCAGCGAAAGATCTAACTCTGGCGAATCCAATAGCCAACGCCGAAAATCACCATCGGTTAGGATGCCTTCTAGAACACCGTTTTGTGCGAGTACAAACACAACGCCTAATTTGTTATCGCTTATTTTTTGAAGGGCGTGACTTAAAGCATCATCACTAAAAACTATTACTCGAGCGATATTACGATTGATCAGCATATACTCTCCTAATTATCATTAATTCGCGATCATCAAATTACATCTGTTAGAAGGCTAATTTTTGTAGAAATTTATCTTGTTTGATTCTTAATTTTGACTTCTCTGTATCAATCTCTCGGCGTTTTGCTCAAACAATAACTGTAGCAATTGAAAATCTATTTCCGTGTCAATTTCATAAGACTCATCTTCATGCATCTTATACATGGCAATTTTGCCACCCAGACGATTATTACAAGCACGGAACGTTACCGTACGTGTAATGTAAATAGAGCCAGTTTCTCTGTACCAGCGATCAGCAGGTTGAATATCTTGACGACGAGGCCGGTTCTGATAATCATAGAGCGCATGAGGATTTTCAGGATTCTTCCAAAAGAAAGTATGGTTTTCAGAAACTGAAACCAGAGAATCAGCTTTCTGCGATTTAAATTCTGAAATCGCCGCATCAATCGACCCTGGCAATCTTAGCGGTGAAGTTGGCTGAAGTAGTACGAAGGCATCTGGCTGACAACCAACACACCATTTATCCAGCACATGCAGCAACACTGGTTCGGTGGCCATAGTATCGGTCGCCAAATAATCTGGGCGTAAATCCGGGACAAGTGCACCTGCATTAAGTGCGATTTCAGCAATAGATTGACTGTCTGTTGAGACAATGACTCGACTAATCTGATGGCAAGCCAAGGCCTGCTCAATAGACCAAACGATTAACGGTTTGCCATTGAGTATCCGGATATTTTTGTTGGGTATTCCTTTTGACCCACCACGGGCCGGAATTATTGCAAGCATAAAATTATAAATCCATTATTCATAAAAAAAGGACGTTGCCGCACGATGATTTGAAATATGTAAATCACTTTCGACACATATTACTTATGTAAATTGAAATAAAGTCCAATATCAACGTGGTAAGGCTTTTCAATTCTCTCATCGAGAGCAATAGGGCTATCGCCATATTGGGAGATTTCAACCCTGCTGAAACCGGCCGCCACAGAGAATTTTTTCAATTTATCCAAGTCCCAGTGGTTTTTGTGCCATGAATTAAATGACCTGTCCTGATAGGACGACTTGTTGGTCTCACTTAATACCCAATCTATAAATTCTTCAGGTTGCAATTGTTCAAGCTTCTCCCGGATTGTGTCAGTTGTAAGTTCAGGCGCCGGCCCACAATAGTAACCCGGATACCTTGTTTGGAAGCCGACCCCATAAACATGGGGGGGGGATTTAGTAAAATCTTCCTGCTCAGGCAATGAAACCGTGATGTGCGGCAAATTATGAATCGAGGAAATCATGCCCGCCATTAAATGCTCCAAATCGAAGGGGACGCCCATCCTTTCCCAGGTCGGAAAATTTTCATTGTTGCTGTTACGCAGAAAATAATTTAAATCATGCTCGTGGTACTTCTGAATATAGCGATGAAAATCGGGGACAACTATGCGCAGCACCCTGCCCGGCTTCAATACCCGATGAATTTCGGAAAATAGATTTCTGGCGGTTTCATCATATATATGTTCAAAAAACATGGACGAATAAGCAAACTCGATTGAGTTTGATTTAAAGGGTAACTGGGTATGCTCGTCAATTACGAAGCCCGTCTGATAATCGCCGGTCCACCATCCTGCCATTTCAGACTCGCGACCGGCACCAATATTCAGGAAGGAATAGCCCAGCAATTTGTTGCGCAAAACAATTTTTCTGGTTTGCAACGCAGCCATGTAAGCATTCATTTTGCTGCGAACATGCCTGATTGCAGAAATTAAGTCAGGACCCAGAATTTTCTTCAGTAAATTTTTCACTATCAGCTCTTAGTACTTCCGCAACACCCAAACAAACGGTGTGAATAATTGCCACGGCAAACCCGGGATATAAGTCGTTATGCAGCAGGTGTGTCAGCTTGTTTAGGAGCCTGAGCAACTAACGATCAAGGTCAGGTAACGCCATATTTACCAACATAACAATGCTCAACAGCAATGGCGCCATCGCTCTTCCTAACAACGATTCTTTGAGCGTATAGCGTTGCCCCTATGGAAAAGATCCAAACGCAATAATTTCCGTCCGTTGACTGGAAATTGAGTTCTTCAATAAGCTCAGAGAGTTTTAAGTAGGCAGTTCCATTCGCTTCTAGCTCTCTTTCAAGGATTCTGCTTTTGCCCGCACTGTTGAAAATCTGTATCTGGTACTCAGCGTTTTTATGTGCCCCAGTATAAGAACAGGCAAAGCTAATTCCAAAATAGGTATCGAAATTATCCGAATAGCAGGCCGGGCCATATATATTGGTTCGTCCGGTATGGCAATTTTCATCAAAGTAATTCGAGGGGCCGCTGGGAAAATAGAAAGGCGTATTGTTGGGAATGGCCCCGCTTGCAGCCGTGCTCGAAATATAGGGGTTCCTCATGCTCTTATAAGCAGAGGTGGCGTTCAATATAATCGGTACAACTACCGTTTCATCAAATGGCCGGAATGACACGGACCCGGAAAAATCCTTAATGCCATGCTGGCTGGCCAAACGATTCAGGTTTATAAAGCGCTCTGTATCATATTCAAAATAGTGATCTATTGATTTTAATAGTATTCCCGATTCGCTGTACCAGCCAATCTTGAACTGCTTAATGGTTGCTGTAGTATCATTTCCCAGGCCGATGAGGGATTCGATTCCCATAGCAGCGGGAAATACAAACTGCCTTAGATCCATGGCATAACAATTATTTTCCCTGAATTTCCCTTTGTACTTAGGGCTTACCACACTGGTGCCAAAGTTCGTCGCATAGGTCCTGGGGTCAGGGCCGCCATGTTGAACATCGTAGTAACCTTTTTTCCCCTTCCTGGCATAGTAATAGTTGGGTCGGTGCAACGGCACATCTGCACTTATCTCTATCAGCGCGCTTTTTACTTTGGAAAAATCCACTTCAGAAAAAAGGTGCTTTACATCCTGAACCTGCATGGCATTTCGGGCGAGGGGAGGGAATTGACGTTCAATTTGCTTGAGCCCGCCTGCATCAAAATACTTTAGTGTTCCCTTGGCTACGACGGGTGAAGAATAATTTCGTTGGAAAATGCTCACCAGCATAGTTTCATTTTCGTCTGCCGGAATGTAGCCTCGGGTAAACATTGATCCAGCCGGAAGCAACCCTAACCCTGCCTGATGATTGCCACATATAAAATCGTCTGATTGATAGGTGGCATAGTAGTGCAGGAACGGCTGCACTTTGGAATTAACATCAAACTCTGCTTCCAGATAGCCTTCAAACTGACGGGCGGAAAAGGTTTCACTGGAAATCGAAACAATACCGTTGGTTGGTACGATGATTTGTTTGCACTCAATGACTTTTCCGGATCGATCCCTTAAAGTTAAGAGCAATGCCAGCGGAAAAGGGTTTCCATACATTCGCTCAAAATAATTGTGGAATTGAACATCCGTTTTTTGTCCATCGATGGTAAAAAAATCGATGTACGAATAGTATCGTGTGGACAGCACATCTTTCGTATGCTTGACGATAGCCTGATGTTCATTTTGTTGTTCCAGCAAATACTGGTTAAGCGAGTACTGGGCAAGCCGGTTTCCCGCGCTTAATAGCCAGGCATCAATATTTTCTGGTGCATGATCCGGCAATAATGGCTGAACGATATGGCCGTGCACATTGCGTGAAATCATCTCAAGGGAAAAGCTGTAAATACCGACCAGCTCAATGCCGAGTTCTTTGCCTAACTGCTGAGTTAACTTGCGCAGCTCTTTGATGTCTGAATTTTCGTCAATCAGGATTGCCAGTTTTCTGGCGCCAAACTGACTTAGGCGGGTAAGGATTTCATCGCTTGGATTATGTAACGTTGCAGCCTGCTGTCCAAATTTCCGGCTGAACAAGTGTAGCGCTCTCTCCAGAATGTGTTCGGCGGTCATGATGAATACCCGAAAGTCATATAAAATCTTTAAACTCGGTCGAGCAGGGTGTGATGCCCACACCCTCAATTTCCACCAGCCATGATGGACGACATACCGGCGCAAAAACTACAAATACAGGAATGGGATTTACCACCGCTTTTTCAATCACGCTCATGGCTCTTTTGGCTTCCTTGATGTTTCTTACATAAACAATCAGGTAAGCCAAATCATTGATATCGGCGCCATGGGGACGCAACAGGGCTGCAACATTCTCCAGAGCCCGCTCGGATTGTTTGGTGACATCAGATGGGTACAGCACACTCCCTTTATTATCGATACTGGCAGTGCCGGAAATATAGAGATGGCGACGATCACCAAACTCAATTTTTGTACCCCGCTCAAACGTCACCCCATATTTATGCGTTGGGCACATATGTTCCGGCGCTTCCATGCGAATGATCTGTCGGGGATCGAGTCTGGAGATATTCAGCGCATCGAATGAAACCAAAGAATTTACATCCTTAAATAAGGCTTCGATACCCGTGCTGGCGATGTAGCGAGTTTTTGGCGTGAGTCCCTGCACTTCAAAATATTGTGCTCTCGCATCAACCAGTCCCTGGTAATTATTATCAATATCACGAATGTAAATCCAGGTACGGACAGCGCTGCCTAACAGCGTCAAGCCATGGTCATTGATGAACGTGTTATAGCTTCCTAAAATTTCCTTGCTTTGTTCAAGTGCCGAACTCTTTGCAATAGTCGTGTAGTTGGCAATCCAGAACATGTCATAATTTTTCCCCTCAAGCCTTATGCCATTCGCCCATCCACCATTGGCGCGGAATGTTTTCTTTTTTGGCAAGGGCCGAGCCCTGACATGATAGGCGCAAAGACTGATGGAGCCACTGTTTAACGGGATTTGCTGGATGATCGAATAAGTGCCTTTTTCGAGCAGCTTGAAAAGAATGGAACGTTCCAGTTCATTTTTTTGATTCGCGATATCACTGACAAATAACCGGGTGAATACCTGAGTATTGGGAGAGAGATTTAATCTGGTAAGCGCGTCAAGATAGCTTTGGTGGACGCTAACAAGCGCTTCGCTAAAGGACATTGCCTCGTCGGAGTAGACGCCAATAAAAAACTCGTCCGCCCCAGACCTCGCCGGATTGCTAAAGTGGCTATATCTTACGAAGCTATTCAGCGACTCCGATTTGATCCCATTTCCCATTTAGGGGCTTTCCATTCAGAAGTCAGTTCCACAAAATTTGCGAAAGTTACAATGTCAAGTCTGAAAATATTTCATTTTTAATTTTGTCTATAAAATATTCAGCGCCAGATTTTGAAAAATGACCATAATCCCGTGCAATCAAATCTGCTGGTTGATTACCAACGCGAGCTAAGCAACCAGATTCGTTACATAATATATTGATTGAAGAAATATAAATGGAACCTTTTGCTTTTGTAAGCTTTCCGAGCTGGTAGTCAATATCTTTTAAAGTAGTTGCTTGCAATCTTAATGTCGACTTATCCCCAGACATACTCCGCCAATTATCAAAATACTGCTTTTGTGGGCTGATTTTCCAGTGAGGCACTGGGCCTATTACAATAATTTTTGTTTTAGGGAATTGCTCTTTAACTGAGTCAAGAGTGTTGGAGAAGTTGGAAATTAATTCCTCATTAGTCCATCGATATTCTGGAATCATCCACGCCGAGGTAATAATTAAAATATCTGGCTTATTATTTGCCAGTTTATTTAATACTGTCTTATTAACATCATTACAATTTTTCCTAGTATTAAAATCACTTGCATTGAAAACCGGTGGACAACCAGCCGTTGTAAGTTGGGCAACTCCAAACTTGACCTTTTCTTGCAATTTTTTTAAACCAGGGTAAAGCGATGATGCATGTGAATCCCCCCATAGTGCAATCAGTGGTCTTGTAATTTCAAAGCAGCTTATGTCATGTAATAGCAAGTCTTCCTCTTGCAAATGGCACGTACCGCTTCTTACATATTGCCCCCAATTGAAGTCCACTGTTCTCGCAATAGTTCTCAAATCATTTGGAAATCGAGAATCTAACCCATTCATCTTATAGCAATAGTACCCAACTAGACCTAAAGTAACCATAGCTACAACCAAAGAAGTTGTTATCCACTTTATATGCTTTCCAAAACGAGCCGGCTTTTCAATAAATTTATATGTCAGCCAAGCGAACAGGATAGAAGTGAGTACTACAGCTACACGAGTTTTTGGTGCTGGCACCTCACCTTGAACGATATGTGCAAACGAAAGCAATGGCCAATGCCATAAATATAATGGAAAACTAATTAGCCCGATCCACACAAGCAATCGATTAGAAAGCACAGCACGGTTAAGCCATGCTTGCGAGCCTGCAGAAATTATCAAAGCAGCACCAACTGTTGGAAGCAAGGCCCACCATCCTGGAAATGAACGCTCCTTTGTAATAAATACGAAACCTATTCCTATTAGTAAAGCACCACAAAGTGATTGACAATTTGAATTCTGTAAAATTAATTTGCAAGTAACAATTTGTTTATACGTCGATATATATGCCAAAATTGATCCAACTAGCAGCTCCCAAAACCGTGTTTGTGGTGAGTAGAAGGAAGCAACAGTGTGTTTCTGAACTAACACTACATTCATCACAAATGAAATTGCGGAAATTACTACAGTAAGCAGTAGCAGATTGAATCGTTTCTTCCATGCAACCCATAACAACAGTGGCCAAATAATATAGAATTGTTCTTCTATGCCCAGTGACCATAGATGAAGCAATGGCTTTGTTTCTGCGGTATTGTCAAAATAGCCACTCTCTTTCCATAGTAGCAAATTAGATACGAAAGCTGCTCCACCACTGATGTGCTTACCAAGTTCCTGATATTCGTCGGCCATTAATTCAAACCAACCAAATACCAAGCTGGCAATTAATACCACCAGAAGTGCTGGGAAAATTCGTTTGACTCGCCGACTATAAAATTCGGTAAAGCTGAAGCTGTTACGATCTAGGTTTTCAAAAATTATTGTTGAAATTAGAAAGCCAGAAATGACAAAAAATATATCTACGCCAATAAATCCACCATTAATCCACTCTGGAAAAGCGTGGTAGCCAATTACAGAAAGAATAGCAATCGCACGTAAGCCGTCAATATCCGCACGATATTTTGGGTGTGTTAAATGCTTAGATTGCGATGGATGAGAAATCTCGATTGCCATTCAACTTTTTGTAGGCAGTTCAGCGTTGCTGCAAAACAACTTTGTGAGAATCAGCTTTGAAGCGGATTTGTGTGATTATTAAAATCCAGTTCGTGACTAAAGTTTGCTTCAACATCATTTTTGTTGCTTCGATTTGTACAATGACCATGTAGCCCAATGTCACCACGCGCACCCACATCCAAATAATTAACGACAATATTCTTGTTTAAAAAAGATGTTCGGAAATATCAACCAAATTTGTTCATGTGAGAACCTTTTTTTGCCCACCTGAAAAATAAGTGAAGTTACTTTTTGAAGCACTGTACATCCGCAAGGATTATATGCCGTGTTCCGGAAATTTCTCCCGGAATTGAGGGCCAGCCAAGCGTAAAAATCGCCTCCTTACGCAAGCCTATGCCTGTAGAGGAATACCGCACAAAAGCAGCGTTTTCAGCTTATGTATCATTTCTAAATCCCACTATCATTTTTACTTTGTTCTGCGCCGCGTGCATCATGCGCCAACTGGTATACAACCGCCCCTTTAAGGAATCAATTAAAGACACCTCTTGAGGAATGGGAGCATCAGATAAAGGCGCTGATCCAAACAAGAAGTCCTCACTAGGTTCGCGGCCATTGAGGCAGTTAATTTTTTCAATCCAGTCAAAAAATAACGTCTCATTATTCATAAACTGATAATTATTTTTCTGACCATGACAAGGCAGGCGCAGGTGAAGATCATTCAGATACCATTCACCCTCTACCGGTAGGTTTCTAGATCGAATTTGCCGTGAAAGATAATCACGTAGTTGAGGAATGAAAGTGGCCTCACTAAAGTTCGTTCTAGCCCAATCTTGATCAATGTTATACCGCTCATAATTACATAATCCATCGAGAACTTGCTGAGCGCCGATGTTCGCGTCATCATCTATGAAAATCGTATTTTCTGTGGTGAGGAATTTCTGAATGCCTGACTTTAAGTTATTGGAGACTATACATGGAGTACCAGCCAAAAACGCTTCAGCGACAACTCGTGGCCCCCCTTCACTGTGAGAAGTTAGCAATAAAAATTTAGATCTTGCCATGAATTCACAAACCAGATCATTTGATACCGGAAAATTACCAAATGCGGGTTGAGAGCTGCATATGAATGATAAATTGTTCCGTAACTCATTGCATGAAAATAAAGTTTTTGGAAGTTCGAAGAAATTCCTATCAACTTCATTAAAGTAAGCCTTTTCTCCCAGCTCAAGCTTTCGCGGATCTGGTACGACCATCACAACTTTCAGATCGGGTTTAAGATTCAATAGTTCACGCAGCAAATAAAGTGTTTCCGTTATCCTCTTTATTTCAGAGGGGCGCGATATTACGCAGATATCCCATTCCTTTTGTAACCCTCTGAGGCTTAGTATGGAATCTGGTAAGAAGTTCAAGCATGTGAGAGGAGTGAGATTCTGCGGGGGCACAAGTGCAAGAAATGATATTGCGGTGTCTGGAAACATAATAAAAGATTGCCAAGATTCGAATGGCCATGGTTGAGAATAATATCCATTAAAATGTACACCATATATCCACTCTGAAGCTTTACTGGTTTCGTTGATATAGTCCCGAACCTTCTTGGATTTGTGAACTACTCCCCATAGCACTTCATTTATCGTGAAGGTAATAATTCCTGGACTGTTTTCAGTTCGCTGTTTCAATAAAGTTGGCATTATGTCCTTCCACCAAGTGCCTTACATGCAACTCTCCGAATCTTGCTTGCCAATCTATACAAATAATTTCTCAAGTTCGGCACATTCGGTACATCACGGAATAGATTCATTTCACCAGGCACTTCCATCTGATCTATCAGGTACTGAAAAGGTTTCATACCCTGATCGCTAAAGAGATAGATAGACTCACAATTGCTTGTGTACATCGCATATCCATTCTCAAATAGCCTCAAATCAGTCGACGGATAACAGTTCAACATTGCTCTTTTTGTAATTCCGTCCGTCAGGAATTGGAGGTAGTATTTCGGAACGTAATAAGATGTATCCGTGAAATGACAGAATATTTTATGCATGGGTGAAACTTTGCATCGGGATAAATTCAGTAAATGCAAGGCTCCCAAGCGTTTCATGTTTGTAAGAAGTGGCTGCAGAAAAATTGTTGGGAGTGGCAAACAGTTAAAATAGCCGAAGGGGATATTTTGCTGAGCCGACCAAGCATAAAGCTCCTTTGATGCTTGCGTGTGGTGTGGATGCGTGTGCTCATCGCCATATGGGGAGTGTGTAATTAGCAAGCTAATCTGGCTTGCATCCAAACCAAGCCTTCCAAGTCCAACCTCTACAGTCGTTGAAATGACTAGCAAAGGTTCGGTGGCAGGACCTAGCCGACCACCCAAGACAACGCCACGGTGATATCCGCCATGTAATTTTGCCCGAAAAAATTCTTGCTCTCTGGGTGAGTCGGCATCTGATCCCGACAAACATATAACATCCACGCATATCGCCGTGAACTGTGACAGTCCGCTAATAAGCCCACCTACCCATAACGCTTCGTCATCTGGGTGACAAACGACAACAACAATATGGAATTTGAAATTTTCACTCATCTAGGTGACATCGATCATGAAATTTTCCGTAAACAACGTACTGGCTCAAAAAATACGGGTAGACTCAAAATTTTTTGACCGCCAATTTTTCAACAAAGCCCTTGCCTTTCACGAACACGAAACTCTGTTAAAACGGGTTCTTGGGGTTCTATATTCGATTTTTTTTTAAAAACAAATATCCCAACAGTATTATTGGGTATCACGCCACTTTCAGGAGACTTAATCTTGTTTGTGAAACTAATGATACCGTCCATGCCTTCATTCAGGAAAACATCTTCTGAGCTAATACTATGACTTACGCTACCAGCTTGTTTTTTGAATCTGAGCAAGGATTTCACGCGCATCATCAGCGTTCGGTACCTAGGCGTAGCTCGATAACTTGCGCAGATGTATTGGCATTGATTAGTCTGATAAAAATCAACAAATAGCAGCGGCTGAATGTTGTAGTAGCCTCTTCCAAAAAATCCTGCAACTGCCGTGATGTGAATAATCAATCCACCTTGCTTAACAAGCCTGTATATGTTCTTCAGTACCAAACCAGGTTCAAAACACCAAAAAAGTACCCCGGCATCAATAAGGCAATCAAACTGCCCCAGTAAATCTTCTGGAATATCTTGTTGCAAATTTAAGGTTAAGGATGCTTTACCACTAATATCCAGTGTTTCAGTTGTTGCGAATCCGAGTGACTCTCCCAAAGTAAAGGGGGTCAATGTCAGTGGATTTACCTTGAGTGGATACTCAAATTCTTTAGCCAGTGCGATATATTGATCTACAGAAAAATGGATGACGGCATCCCCCAAGATCAGCAGGCGCCCCCTGCGCACGGATTCTTCCTGCTTCAGGGTGGCGAGGATCAATTTCATATCAGCGTATTCTATCCCCATGCGCAAACTCCAATCTTAGTTCCCTTACATTGACTCCTCGATTTTTCAAAATTTCTAACAGCGCGATGTACTAACTCATCCGGACCTAAAATAAATGTTAAGGCGAGTTCAATGATATTTCCATAAATCGTCGCTTCGAAAAGCTGATCAACCATTTTGTGTGTCCCATTCCAGTGGCCAATAGAGTTGTCCCGGGCGGTCTGATCGAAAACTTTTATTCGCCGTATTAATGCTGTTGTTTATGATTTCAAAAGATAGCGTTGCTCGTTCATCGGTCATGTTGGTTTGGCCGACACCAATTTTAATGTCTGCCGTATATATTCCTTCCTTTAGTTTGGAAAGCGGCAGACGCATACGGACTACATATTCACCTGGTATGCGAACGCTTTCCTCTAGCAACGGTGAGTTGTCTGTGTCGTATGAGTACAATAAAGGGTTCCCCATTCGCGACAAAAGCATTGCGACCGATACATTTTTGAGGGGGGTTTCAATGGAGTAATTAAATTCAAGGAATGCATCTTGGCCGAGTTCAACATCATTTATGGATGCCATATCCAGATCACACAATCGAATTCCTGTCACATAAATTGGCCAATCTTTATCGGACTCCAATGGGAGATTGTCAGATTTCTTGGCATGCAATAAATACTGCCCAATAATATGCCCGGTTTCTCCCTTGCAAACTACTTTACCTTGGTTCAATAGAATTGAGTTGGTGCACAATTCGGATACGGCTCCCATATTATGGCTAACAAAAATTATGGTACGGCCTTCTTTCCCGACTTCTTCCATCCTGCCCATGCATTTTTTTTGAAAACTCGCATCCCCCACCGCCAATACTTCATCCACGATGAGTATCTCAGGCTCCAGATGCGCAGCCACGGCAAATGCCAATCTGACATACATGCCGCTGGAGTAGCGTTTAACCGGGGTGTCGAGAAATCTTTCCACTTCGGCAAAAGCGACGATTTCATCAAATTTTCGTTTTATTTCCAGCTTGCTCATGCCGAGGATGGCACCGTTCAGAAAGATGTTTTCCCGTCCGCTAAGCTCAGGATGGAAACCCGTGCCGACTTCCAAAAGACTGGCTACGCGACCTTTGATTGATATTTTCCCGGATGTAGGTTCGGTAATGCGACTCAGCATTTTCAGCAGGGTGGATTTGCCTGCCCCATTGCGTCCGATAATCCCAACCCGGTCGCCTTGTTGAACTTCAAAGCTGACATCCTTGAGCGCCCAAAATTCTTCATGGGCGGGATCTTCTTTCTGTTGATTTGCAAACGGGTGAATAATTTTCCCGATTGCATTGCTTACACCCTCAGTTATCGAATCGCGCAGGGAAGTCGGGCCACCCTGCTTCTGGTGACCGATAATGTATTTTTTCGAGAGATTCTCGACGGTGATTACGGATGACATTGGGTTATGTTGGTGAAGTTTTTCGACCTGCGGGAATAGTCAATGCGAGCTGATTTGCTGCCATCACAGTAGTCGTCCGTTCAAATCCAAGTACAACGGAAATTTGGTATCGTTAGACATTAGCTGGGCATTATGCTCAATCGCCGAAGGGGTTAATAATAGTCAAACTACCTTCAAAAACTTGACCATGCTGCATATCCTCAGAGTAGAGCGTGTCACAATCAGCCAGCAACGCAGCAGCAACGATCAACGCATCCCAATTTGAAATTTGATGCCGGATGGCGATTTCGGCACTTTTGCGAATAACAGCCTCATCCAGTGGGAGCACATTGGAACGGCGCATAACGTTATCTGCAAATGCATACGCTTGCTCCCTGCTGAAGCCGAATTTCCTTAAACAGACGTTGACACATTCATTTATTACTTGCGCGCTTACAAATGGAATCGCCGCAACAAGATTGCGAGCTGTCTCCATTTTAAGTTTATCTTGCCCAATCGTGTAAAGAACAATATTGGTATCAAGAAAGGGTTTGGCGGTCATAGCATTCATCACGATTAAACTTGCCGTCGAAAACTGCGCCAAATTGGTCGAACTCATTCATCTCCTGCACGGGCTCCTTGGCTTGCATGAGCCTGGACTTTAAATAGCCCACAAAATCCAAAACTTCACGGGCCTCTGTCTCAGGCATGATCCGCACTTCATCAAAAATTTTCTTCGCTGTATTCATGGTAATTTCTCCTCAACAGTTCCGGATAGGTTATAACATTGACTAGCTGAAAATTCCAGCGCCATAAATACCACCGCCGCGCCCAGCGGAACTTTTGATGCCAATGGCTCCCGTAGCCTCAATCCACTTATTGGGCGATAAAGTGAAGCTGTTGGAGCCAGCTTGAAGTTTAAAGGAGTCGAATTCGACCCCTTTAAATGCAGCATTGTTGATCTTTTCCCACAACCCCAGATATTCGACAGTTGAACGATTGCGCAACCAGTTCTTGACAACATCTTTGGGTTCGTCGGGGTTACGGACGCGAGCGATGTCGGTCAATGAGATGTAGTCGTCGTCATTGACTCTAGTCAGAGACACGAGGGTGTCTTGAACGACCAGCTTTTTCAAGACGGTCCTCCTTCCTTAAGTTTGCTTTTAATTTCCACTTTGCTCATGCCAAGGATGACGCCGTTCAGGAAGATATTTTCTCGTCCGGTGAGCTCGGCAGAATGAATCAGGCCCAAGCGTTCTGCCCGATCAAGATTGTCAATAACTGCAGCTGACTTTTCACCCAGAGCATCGAGGAGCAAGGGCAGTAATTTGTCTCCTACGGTGTCTTGAAGGCGACCAAATCTACTAACAAAAGCCTCTACCCGCTCTGCCAGATCGGGGTTCCCTTCAAGCAGGGTTGCTTGCTCAATGGTGAACGATGCATTTTCAAAAAGGCGATGATCAGTGCTGGTGAGGTGAAGGCATTCTTTGCGCACGACCCGCGCCAGGAACTGGAGTCGCAGTGCGATTTTGGGTTCCAAAGTCATAACAATTGACCTTCCTTAAATGCAATTTCGTGTATGGGTAATTTCACAAGGTTAGGTGCGCTGAGTAAAACGTCAACTTTGCGTCCATGCAAGGCGCGGGATACCAGCGCGGCCATTTGTGCGGCCATGAGCGCGGGATTCTCTACCGGCTCGGGTAATTCAAGCATGAGGTCAATATCTCCCCCGCGTGCGGCATCGTCGAGCCTGGACCCAAAAACACGCACACGCGATTGTTCTCCGGCTACTTGGCGAGCAAATTGGCGAATGGCCAGTATTTGATTATTGGTTAGGCGCATGATTTTTTGGGACATCCCAAAAATTTACCCGAAAGGTTATCGATGGTAAAAATAGATGACATCAAATTACGTCCGCAAAAGTTTTTTCAGTTTTACGGAAGTAAAGTATTCCTGTAACGAGTATCACTGCGACCAGGCACAGGGAAAGTAAAAATCCCGGCCAGTAAAGTTGTGTATTGCCTCCCAGTATCGCCCAGCGGAATCCGTCGATCACGCCTACCATCGGGTTGATGGAATAAAGCAGGCGCCATTGTTCCGGAACGATATTGCTGCTGAAGCCGACAGGTGAAACGTAGAGTCCGAATTGAACAATGAAGGGGACGACGATGCGGAAATCGCGGTATTTGACGTTGAGTGCCGCGATCCACAGCCCGGTTCCCATGGCGGCGGCAAACGCGATAAAAATAAACAGGGGCAGGGTAAGCATGCGCAAATTAGGCGCAAATCCGTACCAGATCATTAACCCCACGAGGATGATGCCAGAAATAAGAAAATCCACAAAGCTGACAATGACCGCACTGGCCGGCACCACCAGACGCGGGAAATAAACTTTTGAAATCATGCCGGCATTGCTGACCAGGCTATCGCCCGCACCGCTGAATGCGCTGGAGAAGAATTGCCAGGGCAGCAGGGCGGCGAAGACCAGAATCGGGTAGGGGGAGCCATCGGAAGGCAGCTTGGCCAGTTTGCTGAAAACCAGCGTAAACACCAGCATGGTGATTAATGGCCGACCCAAAGCCCAGACGATGCCGATAGTAGTTTGTTTGTAGCGCACCAGAATATCGCGCCAGGCCAAAAAGAAAAAAAGTTCGCGGTAACGCCAGAGGTCGCTCCAATAATGGCGCTCGGCACGGCCGGCTTCGATTATCAATGTTGGGGAGGGGGGCATGGGTTGTATAGGTTATAACTTTTGGATTATCAATTTTACTTTTCCAATACATCTGTCGGAATCGTGCCCTTGCGCAATACTACATGGGATCTCAGTATTTCTTGCTTAAAATGTTCGGGGACACGGGCCCAATCCATTACATCGACTAGAATCGGTAAATTGCTTGCAGAAATTGCTTCTTTGAGTTCCCATAATTTTGGCTGTAATCGGGTCAGATCATCAGGATTGCGTAGTACCAAATCTAAATCGCTGCCAGCATGTGAGTGTCCCTCGACCCTGCTGCCATAGGCCCAAACCTCGCTGTCTGGAACATGTTGTTCAATTATCGCGAGCAAAATTGATAAATGCTTTGGTTTCAGATCAAGCATCAACCGATCCAAGTTTTTCACGCAAAACGGCTTCGAGCTTGCGCACATCAAGCAGAAACGAGGGTATCAATGCCAAGGTTTCTTTGGCAAAAGCCTCTCCATAGTCATGTGCAGTATTGTTGCGATTATCACGATAGGCAAACCAGCGTTCTACCTCTTCCGTAGTCAGCAAACTATGTTTCGCAGCATGTCTCAGAACATCCTTGTAAAATAATTCGTCTACCGCCTTCGGGCTTCCCCCATAAGACTTAAGTACCTTGCGCAGCAATTTCCCCGATGTTTCAAGCGTAAGCTCAAATCCTTTGACTACGGAATTCTGGAAGACATCGTAGTCTATGCTATCAGCGGGTGCCCTATTCAACATATCAAGCGCAGACTGCAATGTTTGAATACAGCGCAGCAAATTGTTTGTGTTAAGTGCCATGTTGTTCGGAAAATTTCATTTGAGGATACATAGGGAGGAAAAAATTTGACAATTTCAAAGGATTTCAGGCACGCTACCGCCCTGCAAAACGCCCGGGCGTTTCGCATAATTAATTGATAAATATAGTACTTTTACGCTGCCTGAACTATCAGGTCGCGATCTACACGTACTTTATTGGACTTGCCCAACAATTCCAGCAATACAATGACCCGCTTCTCGCCGTCTTCTTGAACGAAAACTCCTTCCAGCCCGGCAAGAGACCCCTCCACCAGCCGGACTCGTTCACCTTCAATAAATAGAGGGCGGGTATCCTGATGCAAACAGGTTGCGGGGTTTTCACGCAGGGAAATTGCTTCCATGACTTCGTCAGCTATCACTGCGGGCTGCCCGCCAAAGCGAACTAAGCCGATTACGCCCCGGGTGGAACGTATGGGGGCGATGCTGTGCTGTTCGGGGTTAATCCGTATGAAAAGGTAGCGCGGGAACAGGACTTCGATCACATCGGCCCATTTTGCTTGTCGCCGCTTTTTGACTTGAATGCGGGGAAGGTATACGTGGAATCCTTGCCGCAGCAGGTTTTCCTGCGCGACCCATTCCTGGCGAGGCTTGCAATTCACGACAAACCAGCGTTCCATTATTGATCCTTCCGGCGCAAAAAATATTTGTTCATGCACTGCTCCCTGGCTGAACTCCGGCTTCGGACTGGCTGTTTCTGACTTCTGTGCGCAACTGCTCTATTTCCTTTTCAAGCGCTTCGAATTCTGTCACTTTGCGTTTCAGAAAATAGGTGGTTGCGCGTATCTTTTCTTCGATTCCACGGGGAGTGAGCAGATAGGCGTAGGCGACTTTGTTTTGGCTGTTGCGAAAGTTGCTGGCTTTGATAAAGCCTTTCTCGATCAAAGCCCTGAGACAGTAATTTGTTTTGCCGAGACTGAGGCCGATCTCGCGCGCAAGTTCGCGCTGGCTGAGATCCGGGTTGTCTTGCAAAACTTTAAGCAGTTTGTAATGAAGCTCATCCATCAGGAATATTTGCCCTCGTATTGCATCTGTTCACGCCATGAACGGATGAATTAAAACAAGAATTTATATTTCTGTCAACGGCATTATTAGTACACGCTGTCCGGTCAATATAAAACTTGGAGGGTGATCGGTACAAGACGCAAATGAATTTGTAGGTATGTAGGTATATTCCTTGTCTAAATGGGGTTAATGTGGTAACGTACCTACATTGGAAAATAATTGTAGGGTTAGCGAGGTGCGCCATGACTATAACAACTCTTTCAAGTCGCGAGTTTAATCAAGACGCCAGTAAGGCCAAGAAAGCGGCCATGTCCGGCCCGGTAATTATCACAGATCGCGGGCGACCAGCGCACGTGCTACTTACGTTTGCCGAATACAAAAAGATTTCTGGCAAACAAACAAAAATTGCTGATTTGCTTGCGATGCCGGGCACTGAGAACATTGAACTTTTTATTCCGCAAATGCTCGATATAGCCCGACCAGCGGATATTTCCTGATGTATTTGTTAGATACCAATGTCGTATCCGAGTTGCGGAAAATTCGTCTGGGCAGGGCGGATGCGCATGTCGCAGCATGGGCCGATAGCTGGGACGCAACAGATTTGTATGTGTCAGTAATAACAATCCAGGAATTGGAGATAGGGGTATTACTGGCAGAGCGACGCGACCCATCACAGGGGGCGATTTTTAGAACGTGGGTGCATGGTCACGTTTTGCCGGCATTTGCAGGACGCATTTTGGACGTTGATACGGCGGTTGCACTTCGCAGTGCGCGACACCATGTACCCCCCCCTCATTCTGTGCGTGACGGACTCATTGCAGCAACGGCGTTAGTGCACGGGATGATAGTCGTCACGCGCAACGTGACTGATTTTGAATCAACCGGTGTAAAAACATACAATCCTTGGATGGGTAATTAAGTGTCTAATAGACACCCAAAGCCAGTAGCAATATACGGCTGTGAATTCGCGGTGCCACGGTGGTATGCTACAACGACACCCTTATTCAAGTTTGAGAAAAAATGCGTTACTGGTTAATGAAATCCGAACCCGGCGATGTCAGTATTGACGATCTTGCCCAACTGCCGGAACAAACGGTGGCGTGGTACGGGGTGCGAAATTATCAGGCGCGCAACTTCATGCGCGACCAGATGACGGTAGGTGATGGGGTATTGTTTTACCATTCCAATTGTAAAGAGCCGGGCATAGCCGGAATAGCTCGCGTTGCCAGTACGGCCTACCCGGACGCCAAGCAATTCGAACCCAAAAGTAAATACTTCGATCCCAAGGCAACACAGGAAACGCCACGCTGGTTTAACGTGGATGTGCAGCTGGTGAATAAAATCCGTCTGATTTCACTGGCGGAATTGCGCACCCATCCGGAATTGGAGCGGATGCGAATTCTTCAACGCGGCAATCGTTTGTCGATTACCCCGCTAGATCCAGCAGAATGGAAGTTCATTACAAACCGATTGGCTCGCGGTTGAGCAGCTGAAAGATTGGGTAATTGGATTTTATTCTGCAGCAGGATGACATGTAACAAACAAATAGAGTAGCAACTATATTGCAGTCAATCCCGGATGTTCAGGGAAAAGTTTGCCTGCGTACGTTGTCGCACAGAATTTTGGATAGGGCAGGTGTAGGGTTGTGCTTGATTTTACTTGTCTAGATTATGGACGGGTAACCGGCAAGGTCTCTACGGTGCACCTACATGAACAAATTCAAATTCACTGGCTCAGTTCCGGCGTGGATGCTGTCCGCGCTGTTGATACTAATCTTCACAGGTTGCGGCGGCACTAAGCGTCCGGTAAGTTCAACCGTTGTGTCGGGCGGATTGGGCGGTACCGTCGATTTGCATGCGTCAAGTCTCGCCTATTCACCCGGTAAGCCGGGAGCACCTGTCGGTCCCTCCGCAAGTTTGCCTCTTCATGAAGCGCCATCGCTTGATTCCTATGTGTTGACGACGTCAGCAGGTCTGACTGTTTCAATCGGTTCAGCCACGGGGGTGGCCAATAGTGTCATATTAAATGGGAATGTTGCAATGGATGCGCCCGTTACGACGTGTACCTCAACTCCTGCGGCGTCGATGTTTAGTCTTGCGGTGCCGGTACCGGGAACAGAAGAAGTCGATAGCTGCGGATTGGAGGTCGGCTTGATTGACAGTATTAATCCGCCAATCAATATTCCGGGAGGGCTGAATATTTCCGGTTCGACTATCCGGTATTTTGCAACCAACAGCAATACGTTTAATGCAAGTGTGCGGGCAGTCAAAACAGAACTGAATGCGGCTTGGATCGCAGCCGCGCAACAACCCGGTGCGACATTGATTCAGGGCCCGGGTGCATTGGGCGGATTGCACCTGACACCCGGCATCTATAAAAGTGCAAGTACGATGGTGTTGGGTAGCGGGGAAACGCTCACGCTGGACGCCTTTGGTAACGCAAACGGAATCTGGCTGTTTCAGGTTGGAAGCAGCCTGACCATTACAGGATCAACAGTCGCATGCACCTTCTCACCCACGGTATGCTCGCCTACCCGAATCGTGCTACTTAACGGCGCCCAAGCCAAGAATGTTTATTGGCAAGTGGGCACACCAAGGTTGGCCGGGGGAGCGCCGCTGGGCGGTGATGTGAGCTTTCCGGCAGCCACGGGGCCGGCGCAGAACAATACGGAATTTGTAGGAACCATTATGGCCGGGAATTCGGTCACCTTTGCAGGTGGCACAGCCGTAACCGGCAGAATTCTGGCCGGGGCGGACTTGTCCGGCACACCCAACAACCAGACGGGCGGTGCGGTAACGGCCAGCGCCGGAAGCACCGGGCCGGTTACCGTTACCCTGCCCTAGTTAAAAGCGCAGCCTGCACACAATTTTGGCAACTCAATATTGAACAAAAGCATATCAGGAGTCTTTCATGAACCGGCTAGATAAAAATCAAAACAAGGGGCAAATAAATTCATCCGCATTTGATGAGCCGGACAATGAGAAACTCGGCGCGCCCAGAGTGTCCAAAGTGCGGGGAATCCTCGATCTATTTTTCGTGATGAGTATTGGTCTGTTAAATGCAATGGTGATATCCGGATACTGGAACGGGGACACGCACTTAACTCCAGCTATCACTTTACCGGTTTCGGTGCAGGGATACGATACAAAAAAATTAATCTATCTGCGCAATCTGGCGGTTAAAAATGGGTCGGTGCGTATCATTGTAGGACTACGCATTCCTTTCTCACCCGAAGGAAAATTATCCACACGCGCTGCCTCAACACAACGCAAGGCAATCGCTCTGGCCCAGTTGGCGGTATTGAACAAAATTGCCGTGCTCGATACGGAGCGGGCAAAGCCCAAGTTGTTTGCAATCATTCCCTTCATGGCTATTGAGGCCAATAAAGCGGAATTGAATACATTGTCGAATCTGGCTGAAGTAACTTCCATGGAAGAAGATCGGGTTGCAGCACCTTCCGATTCGCAAAGTGATGATTTAATTGGCGGGACGACTTCCTGGGGGCAGGGGTACACCGGTGCCGGGCAGACGATTGCCATACTTGATTCGGGTGTCGACAAGACACACCCATTCCTGACGGGCAAGGTGGTGTCAGAAGCCTGCTATTCGACCAATAATTCAGCCGATGGTGCGACCTCGGTTTGTCCGGGGGGGGTCACACAATCGACGGCTACAGGTTCCGCCATGCCATACTCCGGCGTTTGCCCTCCGGGGATGTGCAACCACGGAACGGTAGTGGCAGGGATTGCAGCAGGAACAAACGCCACTTTTTCCGGCGTGGCCAAAGATGCCTCGCTGATAGCCATACAGGTTTTTTCCCGCTTCGATAGCGTGACGAATTGCGGTTCGTCCGCACCCTGCACGCTGACTTATACATCCGATCAGATTTTGGGACTCCAGCAAGTTTATGCCCTGAGCAATACCTACCGTATTGCCGCCGTTAATATGAGTCTGGGCTCCGGTCAGTATTTCAGCCAGAGTACGTGCGATTCGGATAACGCATCCATGAAAGCGATCATTGACACCTTGCGGTCGGTGAACATTCCTACCATTGTGGCCTCGGGGAATGACGGGTATCTGACCAGCATGGCAACGCCGGCTTGCATTTCCAGTGCCATAAGCGTGGGCGCTACTTTTGATGTGGCGGGCTACAACAACAGTTGTGCGGGGAACAATCTCGGTATTTCAAGTGTAGACACCATCCTGTGCGAATCGGATTCCGCCATATTTCTGAATCTGCTGGCGCCCGGTGCCGAGATTTCTTCCTCCATTCCGGGAGGCGGGTATTCGGCGTGGTATGGCACGTCAATGGCGGCACCCATGGTTGCCGGTGCCTGGGCTATCATGAAGCAGAAGAACAACAACCTTGCGATTAGTTCGGCCCTTAGTGCTCTGATCTCAACCGGCGTACCAATTACTGATCTTCGAAACAACATTGTTAAGCCAAGAATACAAATTGATGCCGCCGTCAAAGTAATCTAACGTTCCACTTTATCCCTCTGATTTATCCCTCTGAACTATTTACAGGACACTGATGTTCCTCACTTTGACAAAGGGGGGCGGTTCGGTGGTGCGCATCCTGAAAATAGTTCAGAGGCATATTCCATTTTCATCTATTAAGCTTTCCATAATGCATCACAAATTTTCCTTATCACGTTGCCTCCCTCACCCTCTGTCCCTCTGATGATCTACCTAGCCATTCGACTAGGCAATCAAAAAGCGATAGCCAAGTCGCTGGTTATCCCGGAGGGAGAGGGATGTAAAGTCCTTCTCCTTCCGGGACTGCGAAAGGGTCGTTGCACTGCGACGGGGCCCCTCGGCGTACCCCTTGCGGGTGTAAGGGTGGGGATGAGGGAGGGCGCTTGTCATGATTTATGGAAACATCAATAGTCCATAGACGTACACGAGCAGTAAGATGCTGTCAACGCTGAAACAATAGTACTGGTGAAATGATCATGGAAGTTCGTCCCATTCATACCGGGGAAGATTATAAAATTGTAATGCATGAAGTCTCTACATATTTCGAGAATGAGCCAGAACCGGGGACTCATGAGGGGGATAGTTTCGAGGTTCTGCTGACCTTGGTTGAAGCTTGTGAACCCAGGAACATTCCCATTGAATAGCCGGACCCGGTTGAGGCGATCAAGTTTCGTATGGAGCAATCAGGCATAACGCCAAAAGAATTAGTTCCGATGATAGGGCATCTTAATCGCGTATACGAGATACTGAACCGGAAGCGTGCATTGACGCCGGCAATGATCTGGCAACTGCACAATGAACTGGGCATACCGGTTGAGAGCCTTATTCGCCCGCCGGGTTGGATGTAATTTTAGAAAGTACCGATGAAGAAAGGCCGTCTTGCGACGGCCTTTAATTTAGAACTTTACCTCCTCCTAACCAGCATAAGCGCTACCCTATTAGCTTTGAATAGCGCGTTACGCCGGGTTGTCAAAATTCGACAACCCAGTGGCGGGTTAAGGGTAAGTATGGTCAAGACCATCGGTATAGGTCAGGGTAATCGGTGAGGATCCTGTTGCAGTCACGATGACATTGCCGTTGCCCGTGTTGGTAACGGTTACCTGGGCACTGTCGGTGCTGGTAATCGTCATTACTCCATCGCCCGTATTGGTTGCAGTAACACCCGCACCATTATTGACAACGTTGACCGTTCCCGATCCGGTTTCTGTAGTCGTAACAGCCGCACCATTATTGGTCACATTGATGAAGCCGCAGCCGCTAGCAGTGGCGGTAATCGTTGAAGTTATAGCGCCTGCATTGCTGCCAAACAAGGTGCTATTGCCAACAGGGCAGTTTCCGGTGGTACCGCCGAGGCCGCCACCGAGGGTCGTTCCGGCTCCGGCTCCTGCAACCGGGTAGACAAAGTCATCATCGCCGTTGTGTGTCAGGGTGATCGGATCCGAACCGCCCGCAGTCACCGTAACCTTGCCGTTGCCGGTGTTGGTCACGGTTACTTCAGCCGTGTCGGTGCTGTTAATCAACATCGCACCATTGCCATTGTTGGTTGCAGTAACTCCTGCACCCGTATTGGTAATGTTGATCGAACCCGCTCCGGTTTCAGTAGCCGTATCAAACCCGGAACCATTGTTTGTCACTGTGATGGTTGCAACTCCGGTAGGGTCATTGATCGTTGTGGTTACAGCGCCCTTATTACTACCGGACACGGTCACACCTGGAATGGCACTAACGCCGAGGCTGGAACCGAGGCCTGCGGCCAAGACCAGGTTGTCAGCCATACCGTTTTTACATACCGTAGTATCAGTAGTAACAGCGAAGGTGACATTGTGGTTAAGACCATCGGTGAAGGCACAGGAAATCGCACCTGTACCAGTAGCTTTAACGGTGACATTATTGGCAGGGCTGCCAACTCCACTGTAGGTATTGGTCACTGTCACAGCAGCAGTGTCCGTGGTGTTTATCGTCATCACACCATTGCCCGTGTTGGTCGCGTTCACCGGACCAGCAATAGGAAGAGCAGAGGTGACGATGTTGATCGCTCCCGTTCCGGCTTGAGTCGCTGCAACATGACCCGTGCCATTATTAACCACGTTGATGGAGCCGCCCCCAGATAACGAGGGAGCCACATCGCCCGCATCGCTACCGGACACCGTAATGTTGGTCTTGGCAGTGGAAGCACCCAGACTGCTGCCGAGGTTGACGCCGGCGGTGGTTGTAACTTGTGCCGGGTAAGTGACGTCACCATCACCATGGAAGGAGAGAGCAAGCGGGGTCGTACCCGATGCGGTCACCGTGGTATTGCCATTCCCGGTTCTCGTCACTGCCACCGCACCAGTATCCGTGCTGCTGATTGTCATCGTACCTGTGCCAGTGTTGGTCGCAGCCATCACTTGGCCATTATTGGTAACGTTGATCACCCCTGCTCCGGTTTGACTAGCTGCAACATGGGCACCATTGTTGACCACGGTGATGCTACCGACATTGGTTGGGTCAGTCAGTACCGAGGACACATTGCCCGCATTGCTGCCGCTCACATGAATATTGGCATTATTGGCGCTGGCACCGAGGCTGGAACCGAAGGCGGTATTGGCAGCCGGGTAAATATGGTTGAGGCCATCGGTGTAGGTGAGCGCGAATGTTTTTGTGCCAACAGGAGCCGGACAATCACTATTAGCCGCAGTCACGGTAACATTGCCATTTCCTACGTTGGTCACTGCCACGGCGCAAGAAGTGGCCCCGTTGTTAATGTTCATTACACCATTGCCCGTGTTAGTCGCGGCAAGCACGGCACCATTGTTCACAATCGACAGTGTGCCTGTTCCGGTTTGAGTGGCAGCAACGTGGGCGAGAGCATTATTAACCACGTCGATGAAACCGCTGCCGGTTAGTACGGGAGCCACCATTTTCGGATAGGTACCGGACACCGTAATGCTGGGTGTGGTAGGCACGATCGAATAGGATTTTGCTTTGACACTAGCCGTAGCTGCCGCCGCAATATTTGGGGGAATGACCGTGGAGCCTTGTGCCGAGGCAGTTCCTAACGCTCCTGACAAAGCTCCTGGTGCTGCCGGTGATGAGCTTCCACCACCGCATCCGGCCAAAATGGCCGTCAACAGTATTGTAATTTGCCACGTGAGTGGCTTTGAAACACTTTCGATTTTATTCATTTTGTTTCTCCTTGGAAATCTCGAAATGAGATTTTAAAAAGCCATCTGCGCAACGTATGCAACGGCAAATCCCGGCGAATTGCCGAGTAGAGGAAGAATCTCCTTTCCAAGCAGGATGTTCTGTACGCTAGCGAACGTATTTACTCAGAAGGGGTGACGTTAAGCGGGCTCGGGCCGGTTTAAAAATGGCATTGAGCTGGGGGGAGGGATTGAAATGGACGCAGACGGCCCACGAAGAAGGGGCCGAGTTTTAAAATTCAATAGGCGACGCTATTTCCCGTTGTCTATCCAAATTCTTTCACAATAGATTGTTGCCGCCGGCTGATCGGTAACATTTCGTCCAGTCCTCTGAGCTTGACGGTCCAGTGAGACTCGCCGTCTTCATCATCCGCAACTTTTTCAAATCCTTCGATCTCATCTTTTGCCACCAGACAATTGCGGTGGATGCGGATGAAACGGGAAGCGAATTCCTTTTCCAGCGCGGTGAGCGATTCTTCAATAAGGAAATCCCGTTGAGCGGTGCGTACCGTGATGTATTTCAACTCGGCGCGCAAATAAAGCACTTCTTCGATCGGGATGAGGTGGATTTTCCCGCGTTCGTGTATGGACAGATTTTTTCGCGGTTCGGGGGTGAGTTCCTGCAATTCCTCAGTGCGCAACGGAATGGTGGACCTCACGTGGGTAATAGCTTCAAACAAGCGTCTCAAACGGATGGGTTTGAGCAGGTAGTCAATGGCGTGCAATTCAAATGCTTTGAGTGCATAGGAATCATAAGCGGTGGTGAAGATGATTAACGGAGGCTTGGGTAATTTGTTGAGATGCTGCGCCAGCTCGATGCCGTCCATTTGTGGCATGCGTATATCAATCAAAACCAGGTCGGCACTTGCTTCGGATAATTTGGCCAAGGCTTCCCGTCCATTTCCTGCCTCGCCGACCACGGTCAAAGGCAACTGGTCGGAGCAATCACTCAGCAGTTCCTTGAGGCGATTGCGTGCGGGCGGTTCATCATCCACCACGAACACGGTAAGGGGAAGTTCAACCACACTCATTGGGGTTCCTCTCTGACGTAAGGCAGCATAATGTGTATGCGGTAAAAGTCATTGCCGGATTCTACCGTATAGCTCGCCTCAATATCGAACTGTAAAGCCAGTCTTTCGCGGATGTTGGTCAATGCCATTTTGTTTCCCACATGGTGGCTGCCCTGCTCCTGGCGCGGATTATACATTTCGAGATGAATTTCGTTGCCGCTACGATACATCCTGACATCGATAAGCCCCCCCCCGGTCAGCGGTTCAATGCCGTGATAGACAGCGTTCTCCAGCAGCGGCTGCAATATCAGCGGCGGGAGCAGCGCATCCTCCGGCAAGGCTTCCAAATGCCAGTTGACCTTGAGGCGATCACCCAGGCGTAATTGTTCCAGAGCGAGGTACTGTTGTGCAAGCGCAACCTCATGCCGTGCGGGAACCATTTCACCGCTATGGGCCATCGCCATGCGAAACAGGTCGGACATGTCCTCCAGCGCGGTTTCGGCGCGCTTGGGATCCGCGCGCACAATGCCGAGCACCGCGTTGATGCTGTTAAACAGAAAATGGGGCCGGATGCGCGCATGCAAAGCCTGCAAGCGCGATGCCTGCAGGGCAGGGGAAAGCGAGCGTGCACGCAGACGGAAATAGGCCAGCAGCAGTGCGGCGACGGAGGCGCTCAGCGCTATGTTGCGCCATTCATAGTACAGGCTGCTTTCAATACGCGGGGCATACAACTCTCCGCCGAGGTGATAGATAGCCTGGGTGACTCCGGCGCTTAGCATGAGTACGGCGGCCGCACCTTTCCAGTAGTCCAGTCGTGCGAGCAAGGGATCGACTGCAAACAGCAACAGCAGGTTCGACAGGAGTACAGGCTGCAACAGGCCGGAAACGTCGATCATGTGTTGCGCAATATCCTGCCACGACCCCGATTCCGCCAGCGCTGCCAGAACTACCGCGACATTCACCGACAACACGATGCGCAGGATGACGCCCATGTTGCGAAAATTCGGCAGCGTATCGTTTTGAAGATTTTGATTTATACTTTGCGTCTTTGGCATGGTCGATGGCCTGTGTATGCCTTATTCTGGACAAGAGATGACAATGATGCAAGATAAACAAGCATGGTCGGGCCGTTTCAATGAGCCTGTTGCGGAACTGGTAAAGCGCTATACGGCCTCGGTGGAGTTTGACAACAGGCTGGCGCTGTTTGATATTCAAGGGTCCAGGGCCCATGCACAGATGCTGGCGGCCTGCGCTATTATCAGTGCCGGGGATTTGCGCGATATCAACCGGGGGCTGTCCCAGATCGAGACGGAAATAATTTGCGGGGACTTTGTATGGTCGCTCGATCTTGAGGATGTTCACCTTAATATAGAAAAGCGCCTGACCACGCTGGTGGGCGACGCGGGCAAACGCTTGCATACCGGACGTTCACGCAATGACCAGGTGGCGACCGATGTGCGCTTGTATTTGCGCCATGCCATTGATGAACTGCGCGGGTTGATTCACGACCTGCAAAGCGCGATTGTGGATTTGGCCTCGCATCATACGCATACCATTATGCCGGGATTTACCCATTTGCAGGTGGCACAGCCGGTGAGCTTTGCCCATCATCTGCTGGCCTATTTTGAAATGCTTAAACGCGATGCCGAGCGCATGGCCGATTGCCGCAAACGCGTAAACCGCTTGCCGCTGGGGGCTGCCGCGCTGGCGGGAACCAGTTATCCGATCAAGCGCGAGTATGTCGCCGATTTGCTGGAATTCGACGGTGTGTGCGAAAACTCTTTGGATGCGGTGTCCGACCGCGATTTTGCCATTGAATTTACCGCCGCCGCCGCGCTGATCATGACGCATTTGTCGCGCCTCTCGGAAGAGTTGATTTTGTGGATGAGTCCGCGTTTCGGCTTTATCGATATTGCCGACCGTTTCTGCACCGGTTCTTCCATCATGCCGCAGAAAAAAAATCCCGATGTGCCGGAGTTGGTTCGCGGCAAGACCGGCCGTGTGAACGGACACCTGGTCGCGTTACTGACTTTGATGAAAGGCCAGCCTCTGGCGTATAACAAGGATAATCAGGAAGACAAGGAGCCATTGTTTGATACGGTGGATACACTCACCCAGACTTTGCGTATCTACGCGGATATGATGGGCGGCATCACGGTAAATCGCGATGCCATGCGCAATGCGGCGTTGCAGGGGTATGCCACGGCAACCGATCTGGCCGATTATTTGGTGAAGAAAGGACTGCCATTCCGCGACGCCCATGAAGCGGTGGCACTGGCCGTGCGCGATGCGGTGCAGCGCGGTTGCGATTTGAGCGATTTGAAACTTGAAGAGCTGCAACAGTATTCGGGTTTGATCGAGCAGGATATATATGCGGTACTGACGCTGGAAGGTTCGCTCGCAGCCCGGAATCACACGGGCGGAACCGCCCCGCAACAAGTGGAAGCCGCTATCGCCCGTGCCCTGAAATATCTGGCCGGCTAGAATTGGGCGTCAAAAAAATGGGCGACCTTGCGACCGCCCATGTTAGGAGGAGAGTACGAAAGATCGGGTGTGACCACCCTGAGCTTCAACACTCGGAACGTACTATACCCAGACTTTTTTCGAATTCATATATGCCGAAAGGCCTATATATTTTTTCGTTTTGCCTATATCTTTTTCTCGGCCAGCACCTGTAATTCACCGCTTTGGTACATTTCTGTCATGATGTCCGAACCGCCGATGAATTCGCCACGGATATACAGCTGGGGGATAGTCGGCCAGTTTGCGTACTCCTTGATTCCTTGGCGAATTTCAGGATTGGCGAGCACGTCCACACTGAAAAATTCAGTCACGCCCACGGAGTTGAGTATGCGTACCGCATTGGCGGAAAACCCGCATTGGGGAAATTGCGGGGTGCCCTTCATGTAAAGCACCACCGGATTGCTCGTAACTTGTTGTTTAATTGTTTCTTGTATGCTCATGATGGACTCCTGAATTATGCCTGAAGTGTATGTTAGCCGAATAGAAGATGCGTAGCATAACCTAATATTCGCCTGATAAATCCTCAATGCTGTTGGGGGAAAGCCCTGGAAATGTCGTTACCGACAATATTCCACTCTATGATTCCGATAAATCCGTTTTGTGCAGCGACCACAATGATTTTATTATTGATATGGACCACAGTGCCGGGGAGGTGGGGGTGCGTTTCTGCCCACCCAGCCGCACGCCTGATGCAGATCAGGACTCCGTTCACATAAGCCAAAGTTTCGAGCAAGCCCAACGCCCGCACTTGGAGCATGAGGGTTTCAACCGGATTGGAAAAGTTGAGGGTAAGCTCTTCTTGCGTAAGTTTGGGCCAGTAGCTACCCGCTCCCTGGGGTTGGGCCCGATCCCATAATGCGGGGAAATTGCGGGCTACCCGTTCGGCCAGACGGCCCGCAGCCATTTGTACTTTCAGGCTTAGCGTTTCGTGGCACTCGCATTCGTCGAGTGGAAACGACTCGTTGGCCAGAATATCTCCCGTGTCGAAATTCGCATCAAGCTGATGGCAGGTAACCGCCCAGGATTTCCTTTTTTCCAGAATGGCTCGGGGGATGGGGTAAGGGCCGCGCCCTTCAGGCAAGGGGGAAGGATGGAAATTCACCGCATGTTTCAAATGCGGGCGCCAGTCTCCGATGCGCCATTTGTATCCGGCCACAACCAGGGTTTCACAGCCCATTTCTCCCAATTGCTGCAGGTCTTGCGGGGTCATTCTGGATAACTGAACATTTATATTTTTGCTTTGGGCGAGCTCTATAACTTTGTGGTTACTGTCCAGACTGCCCTGCGTCGAAAATACAAATAGCTTTACCGGCTCCCAGCCTGCTTTAAGGAACGCGTTGAATACGCTCAATGAACTATCACTTGCCGTTATCGCAAAACGCATCATGATGATTGGTTATTGCTGGGCGGAAGGCTGAACGATCTGGTCAGTTTGAGGGGCCATGAGCGTGACGGTCATGCGCCGGTTGCGTGCGCGACCTTCGGGCGTGCTGTTGGGGGCCACAGGATGATTGGCCGCAGAGCCTACAACGGTCAGCCGGCCCGCCTCAACTCCATGCTCAATGAACAGGCGCGCCACACTGCTGGCACGCGCAGACGACAACTCCCAATTGGACGGGTAACGCGGTGTCTTGATGGGTGTGTCATCGGTATATCCCTCGACTTCTACGGCCTGGTCACCCGATGTCAATATATTGGCTACCTCCGACAAGATTGCCACTGAGGCGTTATTTAGCTCTGCGTCGCCTTGACTGAATAGTGTGCTGGCATTGATTTCCAATACTACCCCCCGGCTGGTCTGGGAAACACTGACTTGACCGTTTGTGACCAGAGGGGCCATGACCTGGCTAAGATTTTTGGCGATACCCTGCATGATCTCCTGCTGTTTGCGTTGCCGTTCCGCCTGCTTGGCTTGCCGGCGATCCACCAGTGATTTCAGCAACATCGTATTTTCGCTGAGTGCCACCATATTCGCCGGGGTGCCTTGCCCGTTATTGCCGAACGCCTGAAACAGGGATACGCCAAATACCTTGTATTTGCCCTCGTTCACCGAAGAGATGGCATACATCACCACGAAAAATGCAAAGAGCAGGGTAATAAAGTCTGCATACGACACAATCCACCGATCCGGATTGTCGGAGGGGGAAAGAGGCAGGTGGCGTTGGCGATGATGACGCCGCATATCAGGAAATATATCCCTGCAGTTTGCTTTCGATGTAGCGGGGATTCTCGCCGCTGGCTATGGCGATTAACCCGTCCACCAGCATTTCCCGCATGATCAGTTTTTGCATGACCAGAGATTTCAGTTTTCCTGCCAGGGGGAGATACACGAGGTTTGCAAGACCCACTCCGTAAATGGTGGAAATGAATGCGACGGCAATTCCCATTCCCAACTTGGAGGGCTCGCTCAGGTTTTGCATGATGTGAACCAGCCCCAGCACCGCACCCAGAATGCCGATGGTCGGGGAGTAGCCCGCCGCGGATTCCCATACGCGCGCGGACTGGAAATGAAAGATTTCAAATGTATGGTTATCGATATCCATCACTTCACGGATTTGTTCCGCGCTATTTCCGTCTACCAGTAACTGCAGCCCTTTTTTAATAAACGGGTCTTTGTGTGTGGCGGCATGCGATTCCAGTGCCAGTATGCCTTCCTTGCGCGCCAGGGTACTCCAGGCGGTAATTTGGGTGACCAACGCTTGCGGAGCCAGCTTGGGCGGGATAAAAACCCACCCCGCCATTTTGAAACCGGTAATAAAAACTTTGTACGAACTTTGCAGTAATACGGCACCCAATGTCCCGCCGCATACAATGAGAAAGGCCGGTCCCTGTAATAAAATGTCTGCAGAACCGCCTTCAAGCAACTGGCCGCTCAGTATCCCACCGAAGGCAACCAGCAATCCAAGCAGACTGAGCCGGTCCATTAATGCTCCCTCAGCATTGTGCGAAGGCGTACCACAGCCTGGCTGTGCAACTGGCACACCCGTGATTCGCTCACTCCCATCACTTCACCAATTTCGCGCAAATTCATCTCCTGTTCGTAATGCATTCCCATCAGCATACGTTCGCGCTCGGGCAGTTTTTCGATGGCCTTGATAAGCGCATCGCGAAAGTGCACATTTTGCAACAAAGATAGCGGATCGGCTTCACTGTCAAAATCGTAACGGTCGAAAAAATCCTCGTCGCCTTCGTTGTGAAAGTCTTCATAGTACATGAGTTGCGCACCGCGCGACTCAAACAGCATTTGCTGATAATCATGCAAAGGCAATTGCATTTCCTGCGCCACCTCGGTTTCGTTCGGTGACCTGCCGAGACGCTGCTGCAGTTTGCTCATTGCCGCTTCAATGCGGCGCATATCCTGGCGCATGCTGCGCGGCATCCAGTCAGCCTGGCGCAGTTCATCCAGCATGGAGCCGCGAATACGTTGTGCGGCGAATGTTTCAAATTGCGCACCGCGCAGTTCATCGTAGCGACCCGCAGCATCCAGCAGACCTATCATCCCGGCCTGAATAATGTCATCCACGGCCACGCTACTGGGCAACCTTAGCATCAAGTGATGCGCAATGCGTTTGACCAGAGGCGCATATTCCCTGATGCACTCTTCCTTGTCGCTCAAGCCGGTTGCGGTGTACATGATATTCATTTAATTTGCATACGCCATTTTCGGCGAACAAGCCTGCCGTATCAATCGTTGGACCACATCGGGCAGGCTCCCGGTTCCCTCGTTGCCGGCGGCAGGCAGCAGCATCAGATTGCGTCCCAAATCACCGAATGCTCGCGCAGCCGGGGAAGCGGGAAATACTTCAACTATCGGGCGACATAGCTGTGTTGCACGCTTGAGTTTCTCATCAAGCGGGATATAACCCAGATATTCTACCCGTACTTGCAGATGACGGCGCGCAACTTGTGCCACATTACCGAATACTACCTGTGCCTCGTCCTCATTCTGCGCCTTGCTGACTACAATCTCGAAACTTTGCCTTCCATCCTGGGTCGCCATGCGTTTGATCAAACCATAACTTTCAGTGATGGCGGATGCGGTCGTATTCATAACCACCAGCAGCGGTTGGTCGGGCGCCAGACTTGCTGAAATATAACGCGCCTCCGTTGCCGCCGCATCAACCAGCACCACGTCCACGTAACGTGATGCCCCGGCAAGACATTCTAGCAAACACTGGCGCTCCGGCGGTGACATTTGAGGCAAAGCCTGGATAGCCCGCGCCACCGGCAGGATATGTACGCCTTGCCGCGTATGCAGCAATACGTCCTCCAAAAGCATGTCGCGCCGGACAGCATTGAGCAAATCGTAACGCGGCTTGAGGGCCAGCATATTGCCCACATTGTCGCAGGACAAATTTTCGTCCAGAACCAGCACGTTTTTCCCCGTCTGAGCCAGCGCGGTAGCCAGATTCACCACCAGGCTGCTCGCCCCCATTCCGGTACGGGCAGCGGCCACTGTGATCACCCGCGCGGAGGCTCGCACCAACAATCGGCGCAATCCTTCCGCCTGGTCGGTTATGCGCTCAGGCAGCATACGCCTCCCTCGATGTGGAGACGGAACCCAAGCCGGCCATCATTGCGGGGAATTCCAGCTCCCGCAAAGTAAACGGAGCCGCTTTGGCGGCCGGCTTGAATGCACGATGTAACAAATATTCCAGATTGACTTCATGCAAATCTTCCGGCACACGCTGGCCGCTGGTAATGTAATGCAGCGCGAGCTTGTGGCGCACGGCCACATCCAGCACCGTACCCAATGTTCCGGCCTCATCCAGCTTGGTCGGGATACACCCTATCACTCCGGGGCCATTGTATTTATGCACCACATCCTCCAGCGTATCACCTCCGCTGGTGGCATTAAGCAACAACAGACGCTGCACACCGGCAGCGTTGAACATCTCGGTTTGCTCGGCCACACGGCTATCGCGCTGTCCCAGTCCCATGGTATCAATCAGGACTAGATGTTTGCGTTTCAGAGCCGACAGGGTGAGACGCAAATCTTCGGTATCGCGGACCGCATGTACTTCCACGCCAAGTATTCTTCCGTAGATTCGTAATTGCTCGTGCGCGCCGATACGGTAGCTATCGGTAGTCAGCAAAGCGACTTTGTCAGTGCCGTAGCGTACAACAGCACGCGCGGCCAGCTTGGCGGTAGTGGTAGTTTTGCCCACGCCGGTCGGGCCGATTAAGGCGACCACACCTCCGCGGACAACTATGTCTTCATCCTGGGCCGCAACACGCAGATTGTTTCCCAACACCTGCCGTACCCAGGAAAGATCGGCCCCGGCGGGTATTTTTTCGAGCAACTGGCGTGCCAGCGCCGGACTAAATCCGGCATTCAGCAAACTGCGCAACATTTGAGTGCGCTGCGGGTCGCGATGCTGCATGTCAGACCATGACAGGCAGGCGATCTGCTCCTGCATCATGGTGCGCATGGATTTAATTTCGCTCAGGATTCCTTCCTGTTGCTGCGAAATTTTTTCGGGCGGGGGATTGGCAGCAATGACGGGTGCGGCCAAGGGTTCAATTACGGCGGGTTTTTCGGCCGCCGGTTTGGAGACGTGCTGAATTATTACCGGCTGTGCAACGGGCTGGGGCGCGGCTTTCTTAGGCTCGGTCAGTCTGGCGAGATCGCTGCTGGCCAAGGCCATGATTTCAACTCCCTCGTCCACCCTGCGGTTAGACAGGATAGCGGCGTCCGCACCCAATTCATTGCGTACTAAAAGGAGTGCATCACGAGATGTTGCTGCGATAAATTTTTTTGCGTTCATGTTTCCCCCTACCTTGGCAGTCATCCGGAATCCATCACTGTTTGGCCTGTCCGTTGATGACATTATCAATAGTTTTCTTCAATTCATTCTGGCAATTAAAGGGATATTTATCATGCTATTCAAATAGAACTAAACTTGCCGGGCACGAATTACGCACCGGCGGGAATTTGCCCGTGCCCCCCGACGATGGAAGTTACTTTAATCGATTTGAAGCCCGGTACTTCATCATGCGAGATGACCTTGAGTTGCGGCAAAGCACGTTTCAAAAAGCGCGACAGCAAATCGCGGAGTTGCCCGGGTACCAGCAATACCGTAGGCAGGCCAAGTTGCTCTTGTGACTGCGTGGCATTGCGTGCCTCGCGCAACAGCGTGTCGGCCAGTCCCGGTTCGATGGAGCGATTGCTGCCGCCGGTCTGCATTGCCTGCATCAGAACGTATTCCAGATCTTTGTCCATTCCGATGACCTGCAGTTCCTGTGCCGCAGGGTAGAATTGCTGCACGATGGCCGGCCCCAGCGCCATACGCACCATGGCGGTAAGCTGATAAGGATCCTGGGTTTGTCCGGCAAATTCCGCCAGTGTTTCCAGAATAGTGCGCATATCACGTATATGCATTCCCTCGTCGAGCAGGTTATGCAATACTTTTTGCAGCGTGGTCAATTGCAGTATTTTCGGTATCAAGTCTTCGGTCAGTTTGGGTGTCAGCTTGGAGATATGATCCAGCAATTGCTGCAATTCCTGGCGTCCCAAAAGCTCGGCGGAATGGGTATGGATAAGGTGGCTCAGGTGGGTGGCAATTACCGTGCTGGCATCAACCACGGTATAGCCCATCGTTTGCGCTTGCTCACGAATAGACGAATCCACCCAAACTGCAGGTAATCCGAATGCCGGGTCGGTTGTTGGCGCACCCGGTAACGTACCGTTTACATTGCCGGGATTGATCGCCAGGTGCATGTTGGGGAAAGCTTCTCCCGCGCCAATTTCCGCTCCGTTCAGGGTGATGCGGTATGCATTGGGACGCAAGTCAAGGTTGTCGCGAATATGGATCGGAGGCGGCAGAAAACCGATGTCCTGGGTAAATTTCTTGCGTATCCCCTTGATGCGCCGCAACAAGTCACCATCCTGAGCCTTGTCTACCAGTGAAATAAGACGGTACCCAACTTCCATGCCCAGCACATCCACCTGCGCCACATCTTCCCAACTGGCTTCAGGAGCCTCAATCGAAATCGGGGCGGCGACACTTGAGGTGTCAACTGCCGGCACTTCGGCAGCCACTTTGGCCTTGTGCATGATGAAATAGGTGAGTGCAGCCAGGGAGGCAGCCAGCAACAGGAAGGCGAAATGCGGCATCCCGGGTATCATCCCCATCATGCCGATAATGCCCGCCGTCAACATCAGTACCTGCGGCTTGTCGAACAATTGCCCCACCAATTGCTGGCCGATATTTTCTTCGGTGGTTACCCGGCTGACGACCAGGCCTGCTGCAGTAGAAATAACCAATGCCGGTATCTGCGCGACCAAGCCATCGCCGATGGCCAGCAACGTGTAATTTTGTGCGGCAGCGGCAATATCCATATTGTGCTGTACCACGCCCACGATCAGGCCGCCCACCACGTTGATGAGCATGATCATGATTCCGGCCACCGCATCGCCGCGCACGAATTTGCTGGCACCGTCCATGGATCCGTAGAAATCCGCTTCCTGCGCAATATCCGAGCGGCGTTTGCGCGCCACGTCCTCGCCGATCAATCCCGCATTGAGGTCGGCATCGATTGCCATTTGTTTGCCGGGCATGGCATCCAATGTAAAGCGAGCACCCACTTCTGCTATCCGCCCCGCACCTTTGGTGATTACCACAAAGTTGATTACGACCAGAATGGCAAAAACAACAATCCCGACGGCATAATTTCCTCCCACCAGAAAATGCCCGAAAGATTCGATCACCTTGCCTGCAGCGGCAGTGCCGGTATGTCCCTGCATCAATACCACGCGGGTTGAAGCCACGTTGAGCGACAGCCGCAGCAGAGTGGTAATCAGCAATACGGTTGGAAATACGGAGAAATCGAGGGTCTTGGTGGTATTCATGCTCACCAGCAGAACCATGACGGCAAGCGCTATGTTGAAAGTGAACAGGATATCCAGCAGCATGGGCGGCAGCGGCAGCACCATCATCGCCAGGATCATGACTATCAGCACCGGCCCGGCCAGGGTACGCAAGCCGGCGCGCTTGATTAAGTTTTGCAGGGTCAATAACAAGTTCATGGCACATCCTCTTCCGAAACCACCCGCACACGCGAAAAGTTTTGCCGGGTGAGCCCATTATCTGAAATTCATCCGGGAATGAACCCGTAAATAGAAGGGGAATTTAGCGGTTATTCAAAGATGATTGAAGTGTGACATCGGCGTGCCTGCACGCAGAGAATGGCTGCACGGATATTTCTCTTAATTTATCAACGGCTTGAAAAATCAGGCGGGATTCTCAGGCGGTTAAAACAACACGTTAGGATTGTTGTCTATCTCACCGCGCAGCGTGACGAGTAGTTTTGAAATTTCAACGTCAAAGTCGTTTCCGGTTTCAAGTACGGATAATATTTTTTGCACCGACTCGTCCATTTTTCCGCTAATTGCAGCTTCCTGTGTATGACTGGTGCTTAGCCATGAATAGGTAGATTCAACGTTATCTACAAGTTGCTGCAGTAAAATTCTGGTATCAAGCAGCAGCGTGTGGTTGGTCTTTCGAAGGTGTTCAATTGCAGTCGTGGCTTCAAACTGGGCAACTTGTATCTGCTCGGCTCGCGCGATGGATTGGATGCGCATAGACACATTTTCGCACAGGGCTTCGGCCGTTTCAGCCAGAATAGCGACGTTGTCACGAATGCGTCCCACTTTTTCCGGTGCATCGCTCGGGGAATTACTGATCATCACGGAAACCTGATCGTAATTAACAATGAATTGACGCTGAAATTGGAACAGCCTCCCCATGCCGGACATTTTCTCCAGAATCGATACTTCCAGATGGCTGGGGTCTCCGTGAGAAGTTACAACAGTCGGGCCTTTCTGATGGCGAAGCATGACACTGCATTGAACCCCGAACTCACTTGTTGCTTCAACCAAACATTGTGCAAGTGATTCAAATGACTTGGCCGCAACCGCTTTACGCACAAAATTCAGCAGCACACCGCTTTCGCCGGAAGTCGACAAGAAGCTCATCGCCATCTCGTGCAATGATTTGGCTTCCCGCGCAAGACGCTCCTTTTCAGCTTTTTGTCGAATGGCAAGCGTGGCTTTGCGAAGTAAAATTTGCCGGTCGGCCGGCTTGGTGATGAGGTCGTCTCCGCCCGCATCATAGGCATTCAGGTGTTCGTCAAGAGACTGGTTGGCAGTGACAAAAATGATAGGCAGCGTAATATTACTTTCCCTGATCCGTCGGCAAGCTTCATAGCCATTAAGTCCGGGCATCTCAACGTCCATCAGGATCAGATCGGGGTTATAGGTTTCGACTGTTGCCACCGCTTCCTCGCCGGAAGTGCAAGTTACCACATCAAACATTTTGGACATAATCGCGCAAAGCAGCATTTTGCTACTTCTGTCATCATCCACAATCATGACTTTGCCGGACGGAACGGATGGGGCGGTTGAAAGTTCTGAAGTCATATGCGCTTGCCTGAAAGGGGGCTGATTATATGCCCAGCATGTGATGGAAAGATGAATAGGTCAATCCCATATTTATACCCTGTGATTCTTGATTGCATTGATCAGTTCATTCAGTGCGGTTTCCAGTTCGTCTACGGCCTCAGCGCATTCCTCCCGGGCACAAAGAGTCTCAACCTGCTCAGCTGCCCGCATTGTGCGCGTAGCGGCAAAAATACCAGTCATGCCTTTAATAGTATGCGCACTGCGGCGTAGAGTAATCAAATCACCCTGCGCCATACTTTCCCTGATCTTCTGGATATGGGGGGGGGCATCCTCCAGAAAGATGCGAACGATTTCGTAGAACAGTTCACTACTGTTATCCATTGTGCGCATTGCCGCATCGAAATCGGCTACGGGGAGTGCCGATTTTTGGTCCACAGCTTCAATTTCGGGCGCGGAGGCGCGGGCCAGATTGTCCAGTTCCCGCCATAAAGCATCTGTATCGATCGGTTTGGACAAGTAGCCATCCATCCCGTGATGCAGGCACTCCTCGCGCGCTCCCTGCATCACATGAGCCGTCATTGCCACGATGGGGATATGGCGCGCGGAGGATTTTTCCTGTTCACGAATTTGCCGGGTCGCTTCATAACCGTTCATCACCGGCATGTCCACATCCATCAGGATCGCATCAAACGATCCGCTTTGCCAAAGTTGCACGGCCTCAAGACCATTGTTCGCGACGGTTACTTTATGCCCCAATTTTTCCAGTAACCGGGTGGCCAAAGTCTGATTGACGGCATTATCTTCCGCCAACAGCAGATTCAGTGTGTGCCGCATTTCGCGCAGAGAGTGACGCGTGATAGGCGCGGCGTTCTGTTGCGCAGGGTTGCCCAGCGCGGTCATGATTGAATCCAGTAACTCAGACTGTGAGACGGGTTTCATCAAATAACTTGCAATGCCCAGATCGCGGCAACGCGCCGCATGTCCGCGTTGCCCCTCTGAAGTGAGCATCATCACGATGGCGCTCGCATATTCCTTATGTCGGCGAATCTGTTCCGCCAATTCGAAGCCGTCCATTCCGGGCATTTGTAAATCCAGCAACGCCAACTGAAAGGGCTTTCCGGATTTCGATGCAGTTTCCAATGCGTCAAGCGCTTGCGGTCCGCTTTCGACAACGGTGGGCAGCATTTTCCAATTGCCCAATATTTCCCGAAGCAATGTTCTGTTCGTGGCATTGTCGTCGGCCACCAGCACCGACATTCCCGCGATCAGTCCGGTACGCTGATAGTTTTGTAGCGGATTGGAAGTGCGGGCAGTGAAGGGCAGAGTAAAGTGGAAGGTGCTGCCCTTCCCTTCCGTGCTATCCAGTTCAATATGCCCACCCATCAACTTGACCAGTTGCGCCGATATGGTCAAACCCAATCCGGTGCCTCCATACTTGCGGGTAGTCGAGGTATCACCCTGCGAGAACGATTCGAAGATCGCCTGAAATTTATCGCGCGGAATGCCTATCCCGGTATCCCGTACGCTAAAGCGTAGAATGGCATGGCTTTCCAAAGTGGAAGGAATGCGTATTACAGAAGCTTCAATCTCTCCGGCTTCGGTGAATTTAATTGCATTGCCCACCAGATTGACAAAGACTTGG